>ERZ836358.649-NODE-649-length-41890-cov-9.081367_pt1 | contig 41890 bp, 78 predicted proteins | sample MGYA00519942_ERZ836358 | MGnify/ENA primary metagenome ERZ836358 (study PRJEB31850, sample SAMEA3708798) | human gut metagenome | biome: human gut; feature: human-associated habitat; material: faeces | place: China | collected 2014 ...
CGGGGCGCGGCCTCCGCCACAGGCTATCAGGGCGCGGCCTCCGCCACAGGCTATCAGGGCGCGGCCTCCGCCACAGGGAAAGCCGGTGTGGCGCTCGCGGCCGGCCGCGAATGCAAGGCAATGGGCGCGCTTGGCTGCGCAATCTGCTGCGTCGAGCGAGGCGAATGGGACGGAGAGACGTATCCGATTGTTGCCGTCAAGGCTGCAATCGTTGACGGCGAGAAGATCAAGGCCGATACCTGGTATCAGCTGAAGAACGGCGAATTTGTGGAGGTGGAGTAAATGCTCGATACAATCTCCACGGCGAAGATGAGCCGCGAAGAATGGCTGGAGGAACGTCGAAAGTCCATCGGCGGGAGTGACGCGGCGGCTGTTATCGGAATGAGCCGCTTTGCAAGCCCGTACACGGTATGGATGGATAAGACCGGGCGTCTCCCGGAAAAGGAAGACACAGAGGCTATGCGGATTGGCAGAGATCTCGAGGAGTATGTTGCGAAGCGTTTTGAGGAAGCGTCCGGAAAAAAGGTGCGGCGCTGCAACTACATCATTCGGAATCCCGCGTATCCGTGGGCGCACGCAGACATCGACAGGCGAATTTCCAGCGAAAATGCAGGGCTGGAATGCAAGACAACCTCGACACTTGACATTCGGCAGTTCAACGGTGTGGATTTCCCGGAGAAATATTATTGCCAGTGCGTGCATTATCTGGCCGTCACCGGCCTAGACCGTTGGTATTTGGCGGTTCTCGTCTTCGGACGCGGATTTTTTACATACACGCTCGAGCGCGATGAGGCGGAAATCTCCGCGCTGATGGAGGCGGAGAAGCTTTTTTGGCGGTGCGTCGAGGAAGACACCCCGCCTGCACCGGACGGTTCGGAGGCGACGACGGACGCGATCAGCACGGTTTATGCCGATAGCAACGGCGAGCAGCTTGACTTGTTCGGACGCGAACAGCTGCTGGCTGAGTATATGCAGATCAAACGTCAGGCGGCGGCACTGGCGGAGCGCAGCCGCGAGATTGAAAACACGATCAAGCTCGATATGGGCACGGCAGAGCGGGCCGCCTGCAACGGCTACAACGTCTCTTGGAAGCAGCAAAACCGGCAGACGTTCCAACCCAAAGCCTTTAAAGAGGCATACCCGGATATCGATTTGGCGCCGTTTTATAAAACGGTACAGGCCCGGCCATTCAAAATTACAGAGATGAAACAGGAGGAAGAATCATGAACAAAATCCAGCAGGCAACCGCGCAGACAGCTATGAAGGCACAGAGCGGCGGAAATCCGACAATGCAGCAGTATATCAAGCAGATGGAGGGCGAGATCAAGAAAGCGCTTCCCTCCGTTATGACGCCGGAGCGGTTCACGCGAATCACGCTTTCCGCGCTTTCCACGAATCCGAAACTGGCGCAGTGTACGCCGCAATCTTTCCTCGGCGCGATGATGACCGCCGCGCAGCTTGGCTTGGAGCCGAACACGCCGCTTGGGCAGGCATACTTGATCCCGTATTGGAACGGGAAACAGAACCGTCTGGAATGTCAGTTCCAACTTGGGTACAAAGGCATGATTGATCTGGCATACCGCTCCGGCGAGATCCAGACGATCCAGGCACAAGTCGGACACGCGAACGATACGCTGATTGCCGAGTATGGCACAGAATGCAGCCTGAAATTTATCCCGAAGCTGAACGGAGATCGCGGCGACCCGGTGAACGTTTGGGCGATGTTCAAGACAAAGGACGGCGGCTACGGCTTCGAGATCATGACGCTGGACGATGTTCGCGCCCATGCGCAGAAGTACAGCAAGGCATACGGCTCCGGCCCGTGGCAGACCAACTTTGAAGAGATGGCAAAGAAGACCGTTCTGAAAAAAGTTCTGAAATACGCGCCGATGAAGTCTGAATTTGTTCGGCAGATTGCGCAGGACAGCACGATCAAGACGGAGATCAGCGACGATATGTTCAGCGTTCCTACTGTTGTCGCAGATGCGGAAATGGTAGACAATATGCCTGTTGACCAGACTACAGGTGAGGTCATGGAGGGCAACGCAAATGCTGAATAAAATCGTCCTGATGGGCCGCCTGACCCGTGACCCGGAGCTTCGGCAGACGCAAAGCGGAAATTCTGTTGCATCCTTCACGCTTGCCTGCGACCGCGATTTCGCGGCGCAGGGCGCGGAGAAGGAAACGGATTTTATTGATGTTGTCGCATGGCGGAATACAGCTGAGTTCGTCAGCAAGTATTTCTCCAAGGGCCGCATGGTCGTCGTGTCTGGCCGTTTGCAGATCCGCAACTGGGAAGACAAGGACGGAAACAAGCGCAAAACGGCCGAGATCGTTGCAGAAAGCGTTTATTTCGGCGACAGCAAGCGGGACGGGCAGAATGCTTCTGCCGCTGCACCGGCCTCTTCGGAGTTCAAGCCGCTGCCGAGCACAACGCCGGTTCCGTTCTCTTCGCCGGATATGCCGCAGATGGAGATCGGCGACGACGACCTGCCGTTCTGAGGGCTGACGGATGGGAGATAAAAAGGAATACGTCAAGCTATGGCTGAGTTACAGGAGCTATTTCGAGGCGTACAGTGCTGCTGAGGTGGGGCGCTTGGTGCTGGCCGCGATGGATTATCGCGAGTCGGGAGCAGAGCCAGAGTTCAGCGGGAGTGAACGTTTCATTTGGCCTGCGATTCGACGGGACATTGACGAATCCGTAGCGGCGCAAAAAGCCGTCTCCGCGTCCAGAAGCGAGGCAGGAAAGCAGGGCGGTCGGCCTGAATCCAAAGCAAATGCTTTTGACGAAAGCAACGAAAAGCAAAAAAAGCAAATGCTTTCCGAGGAAAGCAAAAAAAGCTATGGACAAAGGAAAAGGACAAAGGAAAAGGACAAGGACAGTATTCTTTCCCCCCTTCCCCCCACGCTGCGCGAAGCAGTTGAAAAATGGGTGGCATACAAGGGCGAACGACGGGAGGAGTATAAGCCTGTTGGCCTGCAAAGCCTTGTCACACAGATCACGAAGGCCGCAGAGGAATATGGCGAGGCTGCAATGATCGACGTGATAACCCGCTCTATGGCCGCAAATTACAAGGGGATCGTGTTTGATTGGCTGAAAGAGGCCAGCACACGCCCTGCGGCGCTTGGCCGCGCTGCAAAGCCCGGTTACGGTGTGCAGGGGCCTGTATCGAAGGGAGCCGCTCGGATGCAACATGGCGTACAGCGCCACGAGGACGAACTTGATGCGTTCCAGCTGGAGGCGGTCGAGCGAATGCTTGCGGAAAACAAGGAGGACAAGACATGAGATTTGTTTGCGATTGCTGCCACGATCTGACAAACATCGAGGCTGACCGGATGGAAATCCAGGACGAAAAGCTGCTGGCGTACAGCCGCGGGCGGCTGGTGTACGTTGCGGATCTCGGCCAGATCATGCTGGCCAAGTTGACGCCGACGGCGAAGGAAACAAAATGCTGACGCATCTGAGCCTGTTTTCCGGGATCGGCGGGCTTGATCTGGCTGCCGAGTGGGCAGGATTTACGACCGTCGGGCAGTGTGAGTTTGCCGACTACCCGACGAAGGTGCTGGAAAAGCACTGGCCGGACGTGCCGCGCTGGCGCGACGTCCGGACACTGACAAAGGAGAGTTTTTATGAGCGGACAGGCCTACGAACAGTTGACGTTATTTCCGGCGGATTCCCATGCCAGCCCTTCTCCGTGGCTGGAAAGCAAAAGGGCAAAGGGGATGATCGATACCTCTGGCCGGAGATGCTTCGAGTTATCCGAGAGCTGCGCCCGCGTTGCGTTGTCGGTGAGAACGTTCCTGGAATCATCAAGATTGCCGCCGGGCAGGTGGTCAAGGATCTGGAGCGTGCTGGCTATCACGTCGTCGTGTTTAATTTTGAGGCTGCGGCTGTCGGGGCGTGGCACAGACGATCAAGAGTATTCTTCGTCGGAATCGCAGATGTGGCCGACACCGACGGCAGGACAATGCGGCATGACTGCGATGACGAGCGGAAGACCACCAGAAAAGAGCACGCATCTAGGGGCACAGGTACTGATCCGGAGCGGGCTATGGCCGACGCCGCGTGCGAACGAATACAAAGACACGCTGCATTCTGTGCCGCCAAGCCGGCAGAAAGATCCGGGCAAATGCAATCTGACGCAGAGAGTGGCAATGAAGCTGTTTACGGCACCATGTGCATCGGATGCGCAGGGGACGCACGGTGGGGACAATCACAGGAGCTTGCGGACGGACGTTGCTGGGCAGCTGAACCCGACGTGGGTAGAGTGGCTCATGGGATTCCCGCTAGGGTGGACAGACTTAAATGCCTCGGGAACGCTGTAGTGCCGCAGCAGGCATACCCGATTTTTAAGGCATTGATGGAGGAGCTGGACCGATGGACTTAGAACGAACCATGGAGGACGGCGTTTTGCCGGGACAAATGGTTCTTGAAGGAATGGAGGAGGACACGCTATGACAGACAAGAAAATCGTGCAGGCGCTGCGGCGCTGCCAATTTGGGGCACCGTGCGCTCGCTGCCCGGCAGTGAGCTATAAAAACTGCATGGACGAGATGCATAAGTGCGCAGCCGACCTCATCGAGCGTCTGACCGCCGAGAACGCGGCGCTGCGGGAGAAACAGCGGTGGATTCCGGTGACGGAGCGGCCGCCAGAGAAACAGCAACGGGTAATTGTGAGGTGCAAAACGGTCGGAACAACTGTCGGGTGGATTATGTTTGGCGAGTGGGTAACAGATCTTGGTCCAGGATGCGGTGAGGTAACCCACTGGATGCCGCTGCCGGAAGCGCCGGAGGAAGGAGACAAGCATGAGTAAAGCTGTTTTGATCAGCATCCGCCCGATGTGGTGTGAGAAGATCATCAACGGGCGGAAGACCATTGAGGTGCGCAAGACGCGCCCGAAGATGGATACGCCGTTTAAGTGCTACATCTACAAATGCGGAAACGGCAAAGTCGTCGGGGAATTTCTGTGCGATGAGATCAGCAACATTACCTTCGGCTGGCACATATCCAACCTCAGGATTTACGACACCCCGCGCGAACTGCGGGAATTTTACGCTGTGCCAAATGAGGTAGAGGTAGCGCTCAAGGCAAAACCCAAGCCAATCACCCGCCCGCCGCAGAGCTGGCGGTATGTGGAGGAAGAGATATGGAACGATTGACAAGTCCTAATATCAACGTAGACCCGGATACCGACCGATTTCTGCACGCCGCGATTGGCGGCAAGAAAATCGACTGGAAGCAGTCCCGGGACAGCACGCTCAACGTGCTGATCAACGGCCCAACGAGCAACGGCTTTGGAAAGGATATTTTCCGCAAGATGGCCCGCGATCTGTACGGACGGCTGAAAGCCTACGAGGATACGGGATGGACACCGGAGATGCTGCGTAAGCTGGGCGAAAATGCCTGGCATCTGTGGGATTTCGCGCAGGCTGCGGAAAACATGACGGTCGGACGGTTGAAAGAGTTTGCCGAGGCCGACAAGGACGGGCGCGTGGTCGTGCTGCCGTGCAAAGTCGGCGATAAATTATACAGAGTGTTTGCCGGAGAAATCTTCGAGCACCGAGTCGGGAGCATGAAATACTTCGCAATACAGGGACGGTGGGACATTGAAACGTACCCGTTCTGCCCATGCGTGGAAAGTTCCATAGGAAAAACCGTATTTTTTAGCCGCGAAGAAGCCGAGAAGGCTTTGCAGGAAATGGAGTAGCAGATGAAGAACAGATTGACGGTCAGACACGGGATGCTGTCCGACCTCAGAGCATACTTGAAGCAAAGTGGCTGGAAACTCGAAGAACCTGTCGGCGAGTATGAGGTTCTGAGGGCAAGAAATCCGAATTATCCGCGACCACTTCTGGTTCACAACCGGGCAGAACGCGGCGTTGGGTACACCATCGACGGGCGCGATGCGAAGATTTACAGCGGATGGAAACGGAACCGCCGCAAGCGTTGCCTCGACCCAGACTGGCCTACGCAGGAAGAACGGAAACGGTATTTTGAAGGAGTGGACGGAGTATGAGTTTCAGCAGGAAAACACGGGAAGCGGTCTATGCGAAGTATGACGGCCACTGTGCGTATTGTGGGCGAGAAATCGCTTACAAGGATATGCAAGTCGATCATTTCAAGCCGAAACGTGCATGGAACGCCGAAAACGCAGGGACGGACGATATTTCCAACCTTATGCCTGCCTGCCGGATGTGTAACCACTACAAGAGGGCAAACACGCTGGAGACATTCCGGCGCTATATCGAGGAGATCCCGCACAAACTCAGGGAGAACTACATCTACAAGGTCGGCATCGTGTATGGAAACATCATTGAGAACGAAAAACCGATAGAGTTCTATTTCGAGAAGATGGAGGCGCGGAAAGATGGCTGACACGTATTGTACGGCATTTATGGAGGATTTGCCGCCGGAAAAGCAGGCCGAGGGACTTGGTGTTCAGGCCGCGCTGGTGCTGGGAGAATGCTTTCACTGCGAGCACTATGCACGATGTTCTACGGATGAGACGTTTGTGTTTCCGGCAAATGCTGCCTGCATGGTGCGCAGGGATATGGTTTTGAAGGAATGGGGATTGGAGGGAAAGAAGGATGGCTGAGCTGAAACCGTGCCCGTTCTGCGGCGGTGAAGTTGAAGAAACAGGCGGTTCATGTAATTTCGGGAAGAAGATTATGGTTCTTAAAGTAAAATGCAGGAAATGCGGGACATCCGTCGCCCTGAAAACAGCATGGAACACGAACGCATACATTGAAGCGGTTGAGGCATGGAACCGGAGGGTAAATGATGAGTGATTACATCAGCCGCGAGGCGGCGCTGGCAGATTTTGAAGCCTGCAACGCGGAAAATCCGAACTGGACACCTCAGCGGGTGAAAACGCTCCTGCTTCGTCAGCGCACTGCCGACGTTGCGGAGGTGCGACATGGGCGGTGGATTCACCATGAAGACGGTGTATTCACTTGTAGTGAATGCGGCAACGCAGAATCTAACGACAGCTATTATTGCAGACTATGCGGCGCGAAGATGGATGGAGGGAACGGCGCATGATGAATCTGAAAGAGATTTTCAAACACTACGCAGACGACTTGGGCGAGGGCGCGGATATCAGGAAAGAAGCAATCGCATCGATCGAGCAGGCTTTTCCGGAGAGGACTGCAAAGACTTTGAACAAAGGAGGTGGCCTGATGGGCACAATTCTGGCGATTGACCCCGGAAACACTCAGAGCGGCTACGTCGTGGTAGAACACGACGGCGAAGAGATCCGCCGCGTGCTGAAAGTCGGGAAGAAATCGAACGAAGATATGTTTGGCGTGATTGTTACGCCATATGACTTTTATGATCATTTTGCAATTGAAATGGTTGCCGGTATGGGAATGCCGGTAGGTGCAGAAGTATTTGATACCTGCTTTTGGATTGGGCGTTTTTGGGAGTATGTAGACAGCCACGGAGAGCCGCGACCAATGCAGAAGATCTTCCGCCGTGAAGAGAAGCTTTACCTTTGCGGCAGAGCGTCGGCGAAGGATGTGAACATCAGACAAGCCCTCGTCGACCGCTATGCGCCCGGCCAGCCGAACTTCGGCAAGGGCACAAAGAAGAACCCCGGCTTCTTCTACGGCTTCTCGGCGGATATGTGGGCGGCGATGGCTGTCGCCGTGACGTACTTCGACAAGTACATAAAGGGGATAAAGCTATGAGAAAGACGCAGCGCAAGCCGCCAAGGCCGCCGATGCAGCTGACGTGCGATGCCTGCGGGAAAACGTTTATGCGCGTACCATCGAAGTACAAGGCAAAATACAATTTTTGCAGCGAGGCGTGCGCCTGGACGGCACATGGGGAAGCTGTGATGGGCCGGGCGGAGCGCGTGCGGATCCTGATCACGTGCTCGATCCCGGTATACCCGGAAATGCGGCCTGTCTGCGGGCGGGTGTATCCTGCCGAGAAATACAAATACAGGACAAACCGGACGGGCTATGTCGTCGAGGTGGGCGGCAAGCGCGTATGCGTGAGGGTGGACGAATGCAGGGAAATCTAGGGCTTACACCGGTGCAGGCTCCGTGCAAAGGCTGTGCGGACAGGCACACCGGCTGTCACACGGACTGCACCCGATACATAGCATTCCGCCGGGAGGCGGACAGATACAAGCAGGAGAAATCAAAGGACGCGGCGAGATATGCAACGACACGGGGCTGTATGCGGACGCTGCACGATGCGAACCGCGCAAAGCGCGAAGGGAGGCAACATTACTGATGAGCACGCCGCGATACGGCTGGTGGGCCTATGCAAAATGGATGATCCGCAGCTATAAGGGCGGCGGGCTGATGACGAAGGCCGAGCGCGCTGCCGTTGCGGATGCAATCGCGGAGACGGAACAGCTCGTTGACGGCGCGGAGCGACTCCGGCTCATAGACTTGGTTCTTTGGAAGCGGACGCACACCTTACAGGGCGCTGCGATGGCGGTTTATGTGTCCGAACGCACTGCGCAGGAGTGGCACAGGCAATTTATTCGCCTTGTGGGGCAAAAAAGAGGGCTTTTGTGAAAAAGTCTGCGTCCCAGAGCCAAATTTAACATTTACTATAAGGGCGTAGAGATCAACTCTACGCCCTTCTTCATCGGCACCGCAGCGTTCTGCGGAAACCTCCTCCTCCTGTTCTCGTGTTCTCCGGTGTGAATAAATATATTTATTCACACACGGAGACACGAGAACGAAAGAATGAGGCAGAAAGGAGCGGCTATGGCGAGTTTGCGCGCCCTTGCACACAAGCTGCAAACAGCGCTCTTGTACAACGGAATCAAAATAAAAATCAATCAAATGCAGATCTATTCCGCGAAAAATGACAGGATGGTGACGAAATACATGGTTTACGAATATCGACCTGATGAAAAGCCGAAGAACGTCACTCTGCTGGAAACGTACCAGATTGCGGATGTGGTGAAGCTGCTGGCCGGGCTTTACAGCGATGGCGGATGAAAAGCTTACGCCGAAGCAGAGACGATTCTGCGAAGAATATCTGAAATCCGGAAACGCGACAGAAGCAGCGAAAAAGGCCGGGTACAAAGAAACATCATGCAGAGTGATTGCGGCAGAAAACCTATCAAAACCAGCTATTTCTGCGTATATAAAGCGCAGGCTGGACGAACAGGAAGCGGCGCAGGTTGCGGATTCAAACGAAATTCTGAAATTTTACACTGCGGTCATGCGCGGTGAGATCAAAGACCAGTTCGGCATGGACGCATCTCTATCCGACCGGCTGAAAGCCGGTGACAGCCTTATGAAACGCTACGCAGCTGCTTCCGACCGCAACAGGACGACAATGGAGAAGCTTGATTCGATGCTGAAGGAGTTCCAAGATGCTGTTAAGTCCGAAACAACGTGAATTTGTAAAATACGGGACGCATCGATGGAATTTCAAGGGCGGAGCCACCAGAAGCGGGAAGACTTACCTAGATTTTCGATGGATCATACCGATCCGGATTCGTGAGCGAATCGGGAAAGATGGTCTGGCCGTCATTCTCGGCGTAACAAAATCCACGATTGAGCGAAATGTGCTGGAGCCGATGCGGAACCTGTATGGCGATATGCTCGTCGGAACAATCTCCAGCGACAACACGGCGTGGATTTTCGGAGAAAAGTGCTATTGCCTCGGTGCGGAAAAGGTTTCTCAGGTGTCAAAGATCCGCGGCGCGTCGATTAAATATTGCTACGGCGACGAGGTTGCGGACTGGTCGGAAGAAGTCTTCGCACTGCTAAAAAGCCGTCTTGATAAGGAATACTCCTGTTTTGATGGGACGTTCAATCCGCAATATCCTGACCACTGGCTGAAAAAATTCCTCGATAGCAACGCGGATATTTTCAGCCAGACATATACGATCGACGACAATCCGTTCCTGCCGGAATCTTTTAAAGAAAATCTGAAAAAAGAATACGAAGGGACGGTTTATTACGACCGCTACATTCTCGGCCTCTGGGTACGCGCCGAAGGACTGGTATATCCGATGTTTGGAGATGGCTGCATCACGCAGGATACCCCGGACACCGGAGATTATTATATATCTATAGACTATGGCACGCTGAACCCGTTTTCTGCCGGGTTATGGTGCGTTGGGAAGAAATGTGCAGTCAGAATCGCGGAGATCTATTACAGCGGCCGCGAGGAAAAGAAGCAGAAAACAGATGAGGAATACTGCGACATGGTAGAACGGCTTGCAGGAGATAAGCCAATCAGGGCCGTTGTCGTGGATCCGTCTGCCGCATCGTTCATTGAAGCGCTGCGCAGAAGGGGCGGATTTAAAGTCCGGCACGCGGACAACGACGTTTTGAACGGGATCCGCACAACGTCAGACTTCCTGCGTGATGGAAGAATCAAGATTCATGCGGGCTGTAAAGACGCCATCCGCGAATTCGGGCTTTACAGGTGGGACGAAAAAGCAGAATCTGACCGCGTCGTGAAGGAAAACGACCACGCTATGGACGAAATCAGGTACATGGTGATGACGGTTTTGAAAAAGCACTTCAAAGAACACAGATTTGTGCCGGAGCTGGCGCGGTGAGGTAAAAGATGAAAACATATCAGGATTTTTTAGAGGTTGCCGAAAAATCGGATCGGGACAGAATGGAATTTGTTCTGGCGGCGATCAACGATCATAAAAACTCGGATCTGTACCAGCAGGCAAAAATTGCGCGGGAATACGACGAGCACCGAAATGTGACCATCATTACCGTGCAGAAGCTGCTTTATACGCTGTCTGGGAAGGCTATCCCGGATAACTATAGCGCAAATTACAAGCTCCGCAGCGCATTCTTCCCGATTTTCATGCGGCAGGAAACACAGTATCTGCTCAGCAACGGCGTGATACTGAAAAACGCCGAGAACAAGAAGCGGCTCGGCAAAAAATTTGACAATCAGATTCAGGATCTGGCGCGCTCGGCGCTTGTCGGCGGCGTGGCTTATGGCTTCTGGAACCTCGATCATCTGGAAGTGTTCACGGTTTTGGACTTCGTTCCGATGCTGGATGAGGAAAACGGATCGCTTCGCGCCGGTATTCGGTTCTGGCAGGTGGCGGCGAACAAGCCGCTGCGGGCGACACTGTACGAGCCGGACGGATTCACACAATTCATCCGCAGGAGCGGGAAAGAGATGGAGATTTTAGCACCGAAACGCGGCTATATCTCCGTCGAAGCCTCGTCTGAGGTGGACGGAACAGAAATCTTGGAGTATCAGAATTACCCCGGATTCCCGATCATCCCCATGTACGGCAATCGCGCCCGGCAGTCCGAGCTTGTTGGCCAACGCGAGGCAATCGACTGCTATGATCTGATCAAATCCGGTTTCGCGGATACCGTAGATGACGCATCGATTATCTACTGGACGATCTCCAACGCAGGCGGCATGGACGAAATCGATATGGCGCGATTCAAAGAAACTATGCGGCGGATCGGAGTCGGCCTTGTGGACGACGACGGCGCAAAGGCGGAGGCCCACACGCTTACGATTCCAGTCGAGGCGCGGGAAGCGCTGCTGAGCAGACTCAGCGACGATCTTTACAGGGACTTCCAAATGCTGGACACCACGAAAATACAGGGCGGGCAAAAGACGGCAACCGAGATCACAGCGGCATACCAGCAGATGGACAACAAGGTCGACGAATTTGAATACTGCGTCGGTGATTTCCTGTATCAGCTTTTTGCGCTGATCGGCATTGACGATGAGCCGACATTTACGCGCTCGAAGATCGTAAACCAGCTGGAGCAGACGCAGATGGTGTTGCTTGCCGCGAGCTACCTTGACGACGAAACGATTCTGAGCAAGCTGCCGTGGCTTACGCAGGAGGAAATCGCAAACATTTTGAAGAGAAAAAGCGCGGAAGAATTAGAGCGATATTCCACGAAAGATATGGAGGAATAGACGTATGAGCAGCATGGTACAGGGTGATGCGTACAGCCTCGATGTTACAATCAAAAACAACGGTTCCCCCATCAATATTGCGGATATCAAGGCGGTTGAGTTCACTTTATTCAATTTCAAAAAAATTTATCCGGGGGACGCGGAATACTCGGATGGAAAGTTCCACATTCCCCTCACCCAGCAGGAGACCTTTCGGCTCCCGAAACTCTGCCAGATGCAGGTGCGCGTGAAATTCAAGAGCGGTGACGTGATTGGCTCGGAGATCAAGCAGATCGACGTTGCGCACGCGCTTTCAAAGGCGGTGTTGTGATGGGCGGCATTGAATTTGAACTCAAGAACCGCGATCCGATCGACGTTTCCTTTAACGTTTCCGTGCGTGCTGACGGCGGCTCCGGCGGCGGCGGGGGGATATCATCCGCGCAGATCGACGAGATCCGCGTGCTGACAAAATCGGACTATGACGCGCTGGACGAAAAGGACGCGCGGACGCTGTATCTGGTGGAGGGCTGACATGCTGGCACTTGGAATCAAACGCATTCTGGAGCTGTTCATCGGCTCCATGGGCATCAAATCCGCCCGCTTGGGCACAGAAACCATCTACGAAAGGCCTGGCGGCTTTTTGTACATCGAACTCAAAAGCGAAGAAAGGGGATAAAACAGAATGGCAAGCTTTTTTAATTTAACGCTGGATACGCTGGCCCCTGCCGGCCTATCGATCACACTGAACGACGGCGCACAGTACGCGACCAGCGCGACCGTCACCGCGAAGATCTCCGTCACAGACGCGGCGACGACCGGCTACCAGATGAAGATCTGGGGCACAAAGGCGGCGAAGACGGAGGCGGCTGCGTCGTGGGAGACATACGCGGCCACAAAATCCATTACGCTCCCGGACGGCGACGGCCTGAAGACGATCTATGTAAAGGTGCGCGACGACGTCGGCAACGAATCGGCTGCGGCCAGCGACTCCATCACGCTCAATTCCACGATTCCCGCCGTGACCATCACCGGCCCCGACAAGAGCCGCATTTCCAAGGTAACGGGCTACGACGCAGCGGCGTTCTCCTTCGTCTGCGATGTGGACTTTGAGGAATACACCGTCCGCGTCGTCCCGGCGACGAGCAGCCTGCACACGGCGGGCACGCAGATCCCGACGACGGGCGGCTCCACCAACGTCAGCGGCACGGAGGGCGGCTACAAGAAGAACACCGCCATCAACGTCACCATCAAGGGCGCAGACCTCGAAACAGCGTCTTCCGGCGACGGCGTGAAGATCGTGAAGGTCTTCGTCAAAAACGCCGCCGGGACGTGGAGCGCAGCCTAATGGCCGCGCCGGAGTTGACCTTCTCCATTACCGGAAACAAGATATCGGCAGTCTCGGGATTCGACTCGATCACCGTCACATTCTCGTCGGACATCGCCTATACGGCTTTTGAGTGCCGCGCGACGAAGTCCGGCGAGGATTGGGGCCGCGGGAAGGGCACCTTGATCGCGTCCTTCTCACAGACCCCGGCGGGCACGCAGCGCACCTTTGAGGTTTACGACGATTTTCTGCTTTCCGGTGATGGGGAATACCGCATTTCGTTGTTCGCGCAGGGCGCGGACGGCAGTTGGAACGACAACTACGGATTCATCCCGCTGGGGCAGTCGCAGCCGCTGAAAACGGCAGACGGCGAGGATTTTCTGTGTATGAAGGAGTGATCGTATGGCTTACAACAGTCAGTTTACCGGCGCGCAGATCGACGAGGCCATCGGCGACGTGCGCGAAAACAAAGCCGAATGGAGCGGCAAGCAGGACGTCATCCTCGCCTCCGGAGCGGCCGTCGGGGACCTGATCAAGGTTAAGGCGGTGGACGCCAGCGGGAAGCCGACAGCCTGGGCCGTGGCCGTCGCAGGCACGGACTATATGGCTCCGATACCAGTAACCGCCTCTGACAACGGCAAATTTCTGCGGGTGGCCAACGGTGCGTGGGCGGCTGTAGAGATTGCAAACGCGAATGAAGGGAGCTTCTGATGGCGGAATATTTGACAAACACAACCGACCTGACAAAGGTTGCATCAGCTATCCGGGAGAAGGGCGGCACATCTGACCCACTGGTCTACCCGGACGGATTTGTGACAGCGATTCAGGCCATTCAGGCCGGAGGCTCCGCCCCCGGCACACCCGGTGACATCACGTTTTACGACTACGACGGCACGATTGTCACGTCTTGGACGCTGGAAGAACTGGCGACAAAGACCGCACTACCTGATTATCCATCGCATAACGGACTTACCTGTCAGGGCTGGAACTGGTCGCTGGCTGGCCTCAAGACCACAAACCGCAAAATGAACGTCGGCGCGATGTACATCACGGATGACGGCAAGACCCGTATCTATATCCGTCTGGAAGAGGGCCGCACATCTCCAATGCTTGGCGTTTGCCCGAATGGCACTGTCACCGTGGACTGGGGAGATGGAACCACACCGGATACGCTAACAGGAACAGACGTAACGACTGTAAAATGGACACCGAATCATGCTTATGCCGTACCGGGCGAGTATGTGATTAAACTGACAGTTGATGGGACGATGGGATTTTATGGCGAATTTTCATTGACTAGTGCTAGCGCAATCCTTCGGTATTCGTCTAGCGATGACAATCGAAATTATGTTTATCGAAGCAGTGTTCAGAAAATTGAGATTGGAAATGGTATAACAAGTATTGATGGGTCATCATTCTATAGTTGTTATTCTCTGGCATCAATTACAATGCCTAATAGTATAACAAGTATTAAAGAGTCAATATTCTATAGTTGTTATTCTCTAACGTCAATTACAATACCTGACAGTGTAACAAATATTGGAAAATCTATATTCAATAGTTGTTATTCTCTAGCATCAATTACAATACCTAATGGTATAACAAGTGTTGGAGATTCTGCATTTAAGAATTGCCGAGGTGTAGTTTTTTATGATTTCACAGCTTGTACAACGGTTCCGACACTAGCATCCACCACCGCTTTTACCGGCATTCCCGCTGACTGCAAAATCCGCGTTCCGGCAGCACTTGTGAATGCGTGGAAGGCGGCTACAAACTGGTCAACCTATGCAGATCATATCGTGGGGGTGTAAAGATGATTCAAAGAGAATTTTATACACAGCGTAAGGATGGTGTAAAGCTATACCGTACCTATTCTGATGCAGGAATGATGATTCGGCAGAATGAGACTGGCGCGGAATACGCCGAGGCTATCGATGTTGAGGGCGCGTCATATACCTACACGGAGACGGAGACCAGGATCCAGGCGGAAGAAGCTGCGGAGGACACCGACGCCCTGCGCGCCCGGCTGGACGACGCCGAGACCGCCGCAAAAATTCTGCTCGGGGAGGCGGACTGACATGAGCACGTATACCGAGCGGGCGCGGGCGCTGCGCCCCTATATCGTCAAAAGCGCCGCCAGTCTCACTGACGCCGACGCGAGTCTCGCGCCGGAGCTTTTCACCCGCCTGACCGGCTCCGGCAGCCTCGTCAAAGCCGGCACGCGCATCAACTGGGGCGGCACCATCAAGCGCGCCGCCTCCGACCTCTGGGACACGGCCCAGAACACCCCGGACGCCGCCCCGGCCCTCTGGGAAGACATCGCCTACAAGCAGGGCTTCCGCATCATCCCCGAGACCATCACCGCCGGCCTTGCATTCTCCAAAGGCGAAAAAGGCTGGTGGCAGGACGAGCTCTACGAATCCCTGCTCGCCGCCAACGTATGGAACCCATCCGTTAACCCGGACGGGTGGAAGAAGATCACGGAAGAAGGTACATAGCCATGGACACCAAGACAATCATCGTTACCATCGTCTGCGCCGTGCTCGGCGAGGCGGATAGAAATGTATGAGCACAAGCAACACCGCCGGGCAGAAAATGACCGACGCAGAGCTCGCAAAGCTTGAAAAGCGGATTGCTGCGATATACAGGGAAGCGTATAACGATCTGACGGATACGATCAGGGATTACTTCGGTAAATTTGCAGCGCGTGACGCGGTGGAAAAGGCGCGGCTGGACGCTGGGGAGATCTCGGAGGATCAATACAAGCTGTGGCGTGCTGCTCAGATTGGACGCGGGAAGCGGTTTGAAGCGCTAAGGGATAAAGTCGCAGAGCGAATGACGAATGCAAACGCAACCGCAATCGCCTATATCAACGACGCAACGCCGGGGATTTACAGCCTGAACAGGAACCTAGCAGCCTATATGATCGAGCAGGTGGCGGGGGACGTTGGATTCGATCTCTGGGATGAGCGGGTTGTGAAGCGCCTGGTTTCCGAGCAGCCGGGCCTTATGCCATCCTACCCGGAGAAGCGAGCACTCAAACGTGGGATTGATCTCGCATACGGGAAAAAGCAGATAACCGCCAGTGTCACCAGCTCCATCTTACAGGGCAGAAGCATCAAGGGCATGGCAGATGATCTGCAAAGTCGTATCACCACCATGAACCGCGACAGCGCCATCCGGACGGCACGCACAGCCGTCACGGGCGCGCAGAACGCCGGACGGCTAGATTCCTATTATGCCGCTGAGAAAATGGGAATCAAGTGCAGAAAACAATGGATGGCGACGCTCGACGGAAGAACCCGCCACTCCCACGCCATGCTCGACGGCGAGATCGTAGACAACGACAAAAAGTTCTCCAACGGCTGCCGCTACCCAGGCGACCCAAACGGCCCACCGTCCGAAATCTATAACTGCCGCTGCACGTTGGTATCCGAGATTGAAGGAATTGACACCTCCGGAGGCAAGCGCCGCGCCAGAAACCAGGCGACCGGACGGAATAAGCTGATTGAGAACATGAGCTATGCTGAATGGGCAGGGTGGAAAAAGAAAAATGGACGTTAAATTTATCGATAACTCAGAGGAAATCAAGGACAATATGAAAAACGCGCTGATTCGCGCCCTAGAAAAGATCGGCATGACGGCGGAAAAGTACGCGAAGCGGCTTTGCCCGGTGGACACCGGCAATCTGAGGAACAGCATCATGCACCGCGTAGATGAAGGGGAACCGGCTGCATACATCGGAAGTGACACGGAATATGCCGTATACGTCGAACTCGGAACCGGAAAGTATTATCCGGGCGGGAGACCTACGCCGTGGGCGTATCAGGACGCGAAGGGGAACTGGCACTGGACGGCGGGCAATAAAGCACAGCCGTATCTGAAGCCCGCAGCGGCGAACTATGCGGCGCAATACCGGCAAATCGTCGAAGATGAGATGAAAAACGGATAAAGATTGCGTCCCAGAGCCATAAATATACGGTATAAGTGTGGTAACAGCAAAGAAATGACTGTTGCCACATTTTTTGTTCTGTCGCGGCAAAGCACCGCCGACAAGGGAAAGGAAGATAGAACATGGCACTGACGCGCAAGCTCCTGAAGGGCATGGGGCTGACAGAAGAGCAGATGGATACGATCATTGAGGCGCACACCGATACCGTAGACGGGCTGAAAAGCGACCTTGCACGGTATAAGGCGGACGCCGAAAAGCTCCCCGGAGTAGAGGCGGAGCTTGAAAGCCTGAAAGCCAAAGGTGACGATGGCTGGAAGGATAAGCACGATAAGGTCAAAAAGGAATTTGACGACTACAAAAGAGAGCAGATGCAGAAGGAAACCAAGAGCGCGAAAGAATCCGCGTATCGGGAACTTTTGAAGTCTGCGGGTATCAGCGAAAAACGAATTGATTCGGTTTTGAAGGTCACCGATCTTTCTGCGGTTGAATTGGAAGACGGCAAGATCAAGAACGCCGATGATTTGAAGAAGTCCATCAAGGAAGAGTGGGCAGATTTTGTTGTTACCACGAAACAGAAGGGCGCGGACACCAAAGATCCGCCCGCAAACAACGGCGGCGCTATGAGCCGGGACGACATCTTCAAAATCAGGGACGCGTCTGAACGGCAGGCAGCAATTGCCGCAAATCTCAATTTGTTCGGAAAGGAAGAATAATATGGCAGCAAAAAACAACCTGACCATGACGAGCGACGTTCAGGTAACTGCTCGTGAAATCGATTTTGTAACCCGCTTTGCGCGGAACTGGCAGCACCTGCGCGACATTCTGGGCATTATGCGCCCCATCAAAAAGCAGCCGGGCACCGTCCTGAAATCCAAGACTGCAAGCGTGACGCTCGCGCAGAGCGTCGGCGAGGGCGAAGAGATTCCCTACTCCAAAGCGACTGTCATCGAGAAGGACTATGCGAACATCAACGTCGAAAAGTACGCAAAGGCTGTTTCCATCGAGGCGATCAAGGAATACGGCTATGACGTTGCCGTCGCAATGACCGACGAGGCGTTCCTGTATGAGCTGCAGACCAATGTCACCAATCGTTTCTACGATTATCTGAATACCGGCCTGCTGACCGTCAGCGAAACCAACTGGCAGCGCGCGCTTGCAATGGCGAAGGGCGCAGTCATCAACAAGTTCAAGCAGATGCACCGCACCGCGACCAACGTTGTCGGCTTCGTGAACGTGATGGACCTGTACGATTACCTCGGTGGCGCAGACATCACCATTCAGACCGAGTTCGGATTCCAGTACATCAAGAATTTCATGGGCTACAGCACGGTTTTCCTGCTGTCCGACGATGAGATCAAGCGCGGCCGCGTGATCGCAACGCCAGTTGAAAACATCGTTCTGTACTATATCGACCCGGCTGACAGCGATTTCGCCCGTGCCGGTCTTGACTACAGAACTGATGGCGAAACCAACCTTGTTGGATTCCATGTGCAGGGCAACTACTCCACTGCGGTCTCCGAGTCCTTTGCGATCATGGGCATGACCCTGTTCGCGGAGTATCAGGACGGCATTGCCGTTGCTGATATTGACGAGACCCCGTCGCTCGGCATGCTGACGGTTACCTCTGCGGCGGGCACGGCGACAGGTGACACGAAGATCACGGTAACACCCGCGAAGGAAGCAAGCGGCAACGTCTACAAGTACAAGGTAGGCGATTCGGCTGAGACTATCACCTACGGCCAGAACGTCAGAACGTGGCCGACGTGGGACGGCAAGTCCGATGTCACGGCAGCGACGGGCAAGAAGATCACAGTCGTTGAGGCTGACGCGACTTACAAAGCGCAGAAGGCTGGCAATGCGACGGTAACGGCGAAGTAATGGGGGTGGCGGTGTGATGCTGACTGAATTATGTGGCGTGCTTCGGAACTGGTTTGAAACTGATAGAATCAGTGGCACGTACACGGTCGAAAACGGCAGCATCACACTGCCGTTTTTGCAAAACGGGCAGTTTTTCCGTGTGGTGGGATCTGTTTTCAACGACGGAGTTCACCGATACCCGGATTACGGGATGGCGGACGAGACATTTGACGGCTCTATCTGGCCGATGTCTGTTCCTCCCGCACTTCTCTGCTTGGGAGAGGAAATCAAGGCGTGGCAGGAGAAAAACGGCGACGCAGCAGCAAGCCCGTTCACCTCGGAAAGCTTCGGCGGGTATAGCTACTCAAAGGGAAGTGCCTCCGCGAATGGGACTGTGACATGGCAGACGACGTTTAAGTCGCGCATGAACCAATGGAGGAAGATCTGATATGAGCCTACTTGATGATTTCGCAAGGCCGTGCGTGCTGCTCGAAAAAAGCCGCACACCGGATGGAGCGGGCGGATATATCACCACATGGACGGATGGCGCGGAGTTTATGAACTATCAGGCGCTTGACACGTCCATGGAGGCGCGCAGAGCGGAGAAAGAGGGCGTGACAAGCGTTTACTCGGTGCTTGTGCAAAAAGCCGTACCAATCGATTATAACGACTTCTTCCGCGACAAGACGACCGGCGAGACGTACCGCGTCACGTCCGAGCCGAAGGACAAACAGACGCCGAAGTCCGCTAGCTTTGCCCTGAAATACTTCACTGCTGAAAAGAAAGCACTGCCAACATGACAAAAGACAAAGCATTGCACGCGTGGTTCTCACAATTCCTGACGGCCTATCCCGCGTCCGGCGTGCCGGACGACGCCGTTTTCCCGTGGCTGACCTATGAACTGATCACAGGCGCGTGGGACAGCGGAGAAATCGGCCTGACAGTAAATCTGTGGTACTACACCACGCAGGAAGCAGAACCGAACGCGAAAGCGCAGGAAATCTCGGACGCTATCGGCTTGGGCGGCGTGTTTGTGCCGTGTGACGACGGCGCAATCTGGATCAAGCGCGGATCTCCGTGGTGTCAGAACGTCCGGGACGATTCTGATGCAAATATCAAGCGGCGGTACTTGAACATTACAATCGAGTACATCACCGCAAACTGAAAGGACTGATTTCATGGCGAAATTCACAAAAATACCTGCTGATACCTTCAAGCAGCTACAAATCAACGCCGGTGTAATTCTGAGCGATTTCACACCGGCGACCGGTGCGTTTGAACCAGAAAATCAGCTGGGCGCTACCACCGGAGGCATTACGTTCACGGCGACACCGACGTTCTCTGACTACGGCGAAGATGTCGACAATTGCCCCAAGAATACACTCGAGCTGAAACGGCTGGATGACGTGGACGTAAAGTGTTCCGGAACGTTTGTCACGGTGACGACCACATCTGCCAAATCCCTTATGGCGGCGGCGGACATCGACGGCACGGACACAACCAAGGTCGTCCCGCGCCGAGACCTGTCCAGTGCTGATTTTTCTGACATTTGGATTGTTGGGGACTACTCCGACAAGAACGGCGCGAATAACGGCGGGTTTATCGCGATCCGCATGATGAATGCGCTTTCTACCGGCGGATTCCAGCTGAAAACCGCCGACAAGGGCAAGGGACAGATGGCGTTTGAATACACCGCGCATTATTCGATCTCAAAGCAGGATGTCGTGCCGTATGAACTGTACATCAAGGCCGGTACGGCAGAAGCCTGATAGGAGGGCAGCATGAAACTTTCGGAATTCAGCACCGACAGGGCGGCGGATATCCTATGCGAGATCAGCGTATACACGCTGAATATCCTGTCCGACGAAGAATTCAGGGGGAGCCTGAAAAAACTGACAGACGACGAAAAAACGCAGACTGTCGGCGAGAGATACGCAATCGGCGTGCAGCGCATCGGCCAGTGGATCCCGCTGATCCTGAAAAAGCATAGAGAGGACGCGTTCAGCATTCTGGCTGTGATAAACAGCGTGACAGTTGACGCGATCCGGGAGCAGAACGTTCTCGTTACAATGCGGCAGATCCGGGAACTGGCCGAGGACAAAGATCTCACTGATTTTTTCAAGTCGTGCGCGTCGGAGGCGAAAGCGTAACGCTTGCGCTTCTGGCAGCTCCAAAAATAAGCGCCGGAGGGCTGATTCGCCTTTTGCCGATTTTAATAAAGCGGCAGAACGAGGAATCAGCCTTTCGCATTTATGCGGCGGAGTGTATGCGCACGATCACGGAAAACACAGCGAAATTCGCGGGCGGAAGCTTTGCACAGACAAAGTACACCGATCTTATTAGCCCGAAGCCGCAGGACAACCGAACCTGTGAGGAAATCACCGCCGACGTTGTGCGCCGGTGCGGATTGAAGGTGAAAAAATCCAAAGATGAATCTGTTTGAACTTTTTGTAAAAATCGGCGCCGATACGTCAGAGGCCGACAAGGGCATCGACGAAACCGGGAAGAAAACATCCGGCCTCGGCGAGAAGATTAAAAACGGCCTTGCCACTGTCGGCAAGGCTGCGGTAGTCGGCGTGACGGCAGCGGCGACGGCAATCGGCACGATTGGAACAAAGGCAATCCAAGCATATGCGGACTACGAGCAGCTTGTCGGCGGAGTGGAGACGCTTTTTAAGGATAGCCAAGATAAAGTCATGGAGTACGCAAACAACGCGTATAAAACCGCTGGGTTGTCCGCAAATGAGTACATGGAAACGGTTACGAGTTTTTCTGCATCCCTGCTGCAGTCCCTCGACGGCGACACCAGTGCAGCGGCGGAAAAGGCAAATTTGGCGCTGACTGATATGTCCGATAATGCCAACAAAATGGGATCGGACATGACTTTAATCCAAAATGCATATCAGGGCTTCGCAAAATCAAACTATACGATGCTTGATAACCTCAAGCTCGGTTACGGCGGCACGCAGGCCGAAATGCAGCGGCTCCTTGAAGACGCGGAGAAAATCTCCGGAATCAAGTACGACATTTCCAGCTATGCGGATATCGTGGACGCGATCCATGTCGTGCAGACCGAAATGGGCATCACCGGAACGACCGCAAAAGAAGCCGCGTCCACAATTCAAGGCTCGTTCGGTATGGTAAAAGCCGCATGGAAGAACCTCGTGACCGGCCTCGCCGACCCGGATCAGAATCTCGGAACTCTCGTGGGCAACTTCACGGATTCCATTGTCGTTGCGGGCAATAACCTGATCCCGCGCATTCAGGAGCTTTTGCCGCGCATTGTGGAGGCGATTACTACGCTGATGGTAACCGTAAGCACGCAGCTTCCGGGCATACTCGGATCCACCCTTCCCTCGCTTATTGAGGGCGCATCAAATCTGGTTACTGGGCTTATGTCCGCGCTCCCGGAGATCCTTACCGTTCTGGGCGATATCGCGCCGACGGCAATTGGGATTCTCGTTCCGGCCATAGTCGAGCTTCTGCCGGAAATCATTCAAACCGGTATAGATGTTGTTATCTCTCTGGTACAAGGCATTACGGAGACGCTTCCGGAATTGATCCCGGCGGCAACAGAAGCAATCATCAAAATCGCTGAGACGCTGACCGACCCTGGCAATCTCGGGAATTTGGTAGATGCGGCGCTTGAGATCATCCTCGCTCTGGCGGACGGGATCATTGATGCCGTCCCGAGGCTGCTTGAGGTGGCTCCCAAGCTTATCACAAATCTCATCACCGCGCTTATTGAAAACTTCCCCAAAATCATCGAATCCGGCGTAAAGCTTGTCATGTCGCTCGTCGACGGCCTGATTAAATCCATTCCGCAGCTTACTGCGGCTGCACCAAAGCTTATTATCGGAATCGTGCAGGGAATTCTTGACAATCTTCCGCAGATCATCATGTCCGGCCCGCAAATCATTATGGCGCTTATTGAGGGCCTTATTAGCGCAATCCCGGAGTTGATTCTGGCAATTCCAACGCTGATCCAATCGATTGTAGATACGTTCCTCGGCTACGATTGGGGCAGCATCGGAACAAATATCGTTGACGGTATCAAAAACGGATTTCTGCATATGTGGGAGAGCCTAAAGCGGACGGTAAGCGATATGGTCAATGGCCTTGTGAGCGGCGTCAAGAGCATCCTCGGTATTGCGTCCCCGTCTAAAGTCTTCGCCGGAATCGGCGGCTACATGGCAGAAGGACTTGGGCAGGGATTCGACAGGGAAATGCTCGGGGTGCGGAAAGATATCGAAGAACAGATGAGCTTCGGCACAACGTCCTTCTCTGTGTCCGGTATGGCAAAGTCCTCCGTCGGCGTCGTAAACGGCCTGTTGGCCAACAACCAGTCCGGTACGCCGATGCAGATCAACCTTGTGCTCGATGGGCAGACGATAGCAAGAGCAATATTCGATCCGCTGCGGGGCGAGATCGTACAAAGGGGTGTATCGCTTGCGTAGAATTAAAATCACGGACGGCACAAACACAGTCACCCTTCTGCGTGATCTCGTGTTCACGATTCAGCCAAAGGATATTGGCGCAACCGCGACAATGGCATCCGGAAAAACGGTTATGGATATCATCGGGGTAAAAAATGAATTGAAAATCCCAACGGGATGGCTTTCTGTCGCCGATCTCCGAAAACTCCGCAGCATGATAAACTCCAGGCACGTTTTAAGCGTGACGTACCCGGACGTTGATGGCGACAAAACACGGGATTTCCTGTTCAGCCAGCCGGAATACAAGGCCATTATTTACGATGAGGACGGGGTTTCCCAATGGTGCGGCGTGACCATCACCGCAACGCAGCAAGGGGTGGATTGATGCAGAAGGTATCGAGCAATTACGCACCGTTTACACCGGTACGTGAGGTTGGTATGCTTGTCCGGTTTTACATTGTCGACCCGTCTGCAAAGAAGAACGGTACGGCCTCTGCATCGGATTCGGCACCAGGCACAAGCGCCGCCGAAACGATCAGCGACAGAGAAACCATATCCGGGAAGTTCGCTGGGCTTGAATTGAACCTGTGGATTCTGGATGGGACAATCGATATTCCGAACGATAGCTTTGACGGGCAGCATATTGGCTGGTGGAGCGGAGGAGTATCAAACGAGAGCACCGAAATGGCAAGCACAATTACGTTTGAATTCTCCGCGCCGGTATCCACGATTGGTTGGGCGATGCTGTTTGATGAAAAAATGAACCAATACCCGGCGCAGATCACAATTACCGCGTATGCGAGCGACGGATCGACGGTCGCAATCGGAACAAAGATGATCACGCAGGCGCGGCAGAACATCAGCATGACTGCCGCAAATTACACAAAGCTGACGATTCGATTTGACAAGACGTTCCTGCCAAAGACACGCGCCCGGCTGCGGCAGATCGATTTCGGCCTGACAGAAACATATGAAAACGATAGCATGGCAAATGTACAGATCGTGGAGGAAGCGTCCGTTTCCTGCGATGCTTTCCCGTCGAGGCAGATATCCTTTACATTCGATAACGCTGATCATCGGTACAACATTCTGAACCCGGACGGCGTTTTCTCCGTGGTTCAGGATGGCCAGAAATTGCTTGCCAGATGCATTGTAAACGGAGAGAGCATAGACGTTGGCGAGTTCTTTTTTACGTCCGTAACGGCGCGGGATTCCGGCGTCACAGCACAGCTTGTCGGAAACGATATGGCTGCGACACTCGAACGTGCGACATATGAGAATGGAAACGCTACCGCGTGTGAGCTTCAGGCCGCAGTTGCGTCCGTTCTGGATGGATACGACATCAATGTTATTTACGGGGATGAGGCTGCAGCAAAAACCGTCGTACCGGCCGTTCCACGCAAAACAACACGCCGGGAAGCGATCCGGCTATTGGCGCAGGCGGCTATGTGCTCCGCGTGGTTTGATCGATCCGGAAACCTGCACATCGCGGAGCTTTCAGCAGGCGCAGTATTGGGAGAAATAACGCCGGATGAGCTTTATAACTATGACGGTGTGTCCATATCTGAGGCAGTCGACTGCGTAGAGCTGCATATTAAGAGCGACTACGCGAATATCGATACGACAATCACCGCCGGGAGCGGCAAAAACATCAAGAGCGTAAATAACCCGTGCGTAGCGCCTGCAAACTATCAGAGTGTGGCCGCGTGGCTGCTTGCGCAGTATAATCGCCGAAAGATCTACAGCGTGAAAAACCGGGGCAATCCGGCGCTCGAAACCGGTGACACCATCAAAATCTCCGACGCATTCGCACAAAACGAAAATGCTGTGCAGACCGGTATGGAACTGACGTTCAGCGGAGGCGGAATTTATGCCGTAACGAAAGGAGTTGGCGCATGAGTACCATCATTGACACCCTCGTCACCGACCGGACGCAGGCGGACGTGGAGCGCGTCAAGGCGCTGGCCGCGAAGGGCTTTTCCGCCATGACTGCCGACGAACAGGCGGAATGGCTGGCCGGGATGAAAGGCGCGTATAACGCAAGCGACATGAATCGCGTGGGAACCGCCCTGAATTATCTGGCGGCGCGTCTTGCACCGATCTGCGGCATGAGTATCGCATGGTCTGCAAAAACAGATTGGGCCGTAACGGACATTATAACGGCCTCACAGGCCGAGGCATACCGCAAGCAGGTGCAGTCCATCCGGGACGCACTGGCATACCCCGAAGGAACACCGGATGCGCCCGGCCTCGACCGGCTGACCTACACCGGCGCGAACGATATCGAGCGCATTCTGGTGCTCTGCGAGGACTTAATCGTCAACGTTGCAAAATCTTTTCGCCACACCGGCGCGGCGGAGTGCGCCGCAGGAGGATTACTCACATGAAAGATAGGCAGCCAACACAGGTTTTAGCCAACGGCGCGATCCGCTACGGCGTCTATAACGCCGACGGCACGCTCAACCACTACGAATACCTCAAGCGCGAGGATGCGCCTACCGTCGAGGGCACGCCTCTCAACAAGGCGAATCTGCTATCCGATACCACTGCCGCCAAGCTCTGGCCGAACGCAACCACAAGGCCGGAAGACCCGACCGTCAACGACGCGCTTGTCGAGTTGCAGAAAGGCACGTCGAAAGTGGGCGATATCCTCATGTCGGTCCGCGCAAAGCCGTCCGACGCATGGCTGCTCTGCAATGGGCAGGCCATCACAAAGTCTACGTATCCAAAACTATTCGACATTTTACGGCCTGCGGCGTCTCCGGCCCCGTGGACAAGCAAAAGCATAACAGGTGTCGATAGAGATACGTCTTGGATAAAGTACACAAACGGGAAATGGTTCGCCTTTGCTTACGATAGCTCGAATGCAAAAATGCATATGTATGTATCGGATGATGCAGACACATGGGCGGACTATCCGTTCAACCCCGAACTTGGAAGCAACGAATATATTGACGGTGTTGCAATATGCTATCATGAACTGAAAAACGTTTATTGCATGGCTATCGTACACGCAACTTCTTCAACAAGCAACTACTGCACATCCTACACAATTTCAGAAGACTTGCAAACCGTGACAGAAGGAGGATGGATATGGAGCAACGGCTCCTCTAGGTGCTCCAAGTTGGAATTATACGTCTCAAGCTACGGCAATGTGTATTGCGTAAGATACACGTACCAAACTGCCAATGGCGGTGCTTACGCGGATGCGTTTAAAGATACTGGCACATTCAACTGGAGCAGAATTTACTACGTAGACGCAGCAAGCTACGACGAAAGCACAGGGCATTTTTGCTGGACGGATGACAGAAATATTTATTCGGCAGAAGAATTGGGAGGAAATAGCGCGGAATATCTAATAGGGACAATTCCAAACGCAGTTATTCCGAGCAGCATACAAAAGAGTGCAATACACAAGTACATCTGCGCGGCCACAAATACAATAATTGCGATATATCAGGATGGGGGGCTAAAGTACGCTTACACAATCGATAATAGTACGACTTGGCATAGTGGGGCCGAAGTAATCTCCGCAAACTCAGCAGACTACATAGATCTCACATACGGGTTCGAGTTTGTGGCTGGGTTCCTGCTATTTACGGCCCGCCTAGACGGCGGAAGCACTCGATATATTTGCAGCGCTTCAGACCCGGAAGATCAAATATACAAGACTGCCGGTATTTTCAGCGGCGCACTATCGCCTGCTGCTTTGGCAGCGAATCCGCCAACTGCCGGAGCGATATCCATATGTAATTATGGAGACTTGGCGAAACCGGTACCGACGATTGTAGCTGACAGCCGCAGCCACGCCTATATCAAGGCGCTGGAGGAATAAGCAATGCGGGACAGGATCGGAACAAACAACCTTGCAAACGGCGCTGTTCGGTACGGGGTGTATGACGCGGGCGGGAATCTGCTGCGGTATGCATGGCTCCGCCCGGAAGACGAGCCGCTGGAAGCCGGGACGCCGCTCAACAGAGAAACGCTACTGTCGGCCGAAGCGGAAGCCGTTATATGGCCCGCGAGCGGGAAACCTGCGAATCCAACTGTGAATGATGCATTTGGCAAGATCACAGAGGCAAAGGAGGTCGGAGATATTCTGACAACCGTCCGCGTGCTCTCTGCCCCGTGGCACGCGTGCGATGGCTCAACCTTCGATCAGACGGCCTACCCGGCCCTCTACGCAGCACTCGGCGGCACGACGCTGCCGACGATCAGCTATTCCAGCGATACCACCACCTACATCAAAATGGCGGACGATTAGCCCGGCAAATAAAAGAGAAAGGTACAGAAAAATGGACACCAAAACCATCATCGTCACCCTCGTCTGCGCCGTGCTCGGCTCGTCCGCGCTGACGGCGGTCGTCAATGCCATCGTCAGCGCAATACAGAAAAAGCGCGGCAAGGCCACGACGCAGGAGGCGCACCTAGCCGAGATCGACAAAAAGCTCGGGAAAATGCAGGAGCATCAGGACGAGCAATATCTCGCAATTCTCAGGCTGACCATCATGTCGGAAGAAATGCCAATGGCAGAGCGCCTGATTGCCGGGCAGAAATACGTCAAGCTGGGCGGCAACGGCGATGTAAAAAAGTTTTTGCACCAGCTGGAGGCGCAGTGCGAACGCAATGGAATTTAGCAAGAAATGGCTGATTTGCAGCGCGCTCGTCAGCCTCGCGCTCATCATCGCCTGCGCGGCAGGTGCAGATCTGACGGAGATCACTCTTGCGGTGCTGGCTGAAACGACGGCTTCCAGCGGGTTTTATCTCTGGAAGGCCAAGAACGAGAACCGCGCGAAGTACGCGCAGAAGTACATGGATAAATGGGCCGAGAAATACGGCCCGGAAGCGGCAGCACGCATCGCGGAGATCGTGCTGAAAGATTGAAAGGAGCATACATATGGACTACACACAGATCATCTCGGCAGTGATCGCGCTCATCAGCGCGCTCGTTTCGGCGTTTCTGATCCCATGGCTCAAAACCAAGATCGACGCCAACAAACTGCAAACCATCAAAACATACGTAGAGATCGGCGTGAAAGCGGCGGAACAGCTCTATGCGGCAACGGACGGCGAGGAAAAGAAAGCCTATGTGATCAATTTTCTGGCCGAACACGGAATCCGGTTCGACGTATCTACAATCGATCAGCTGATCGAGGCCGCCGTGCTGCAGCTGCATCACGAGTTGTACGGGAGTGAGCGGGCATGAGTATCAAAATTGGGCAGGCCAGCCTCGGCGAGACGGGCGGCCGCAACCAGCAGCCCGGCAACCAGACCGGGCGGGAGCTGAATATCTCCAACTGGTACAATGGCCGCTGGCTCGGCATCTTGCGCTACAAGAGCCGCAAAAAGGCCGAGCGGGCCGCGCAGACGTGCGAGGCGGCCATTAAGAACCGGAACATCGGCTACGACATGGACAACAGGAACACGGCGTATGAGGCAGCCAGAGCCGTCGGATGGGACGTGAGCAAGATCGCAAAGCCCGTGGAGACGGACTGCTCCGCGCTCATGATGCTCTGCGCCGTGGCCGCAGGCTGTGCGTCGGTAGAAGCGCTCTACCGTCGGCAGGGCAACAGCTGCACCACCTACTGTATGCTGCACGATTGGCCCGCAACGGGAGACTTCGAGCTGCTGGATAGCAGCAAGTATCTGACGACGGACGCCAATCTCCTGCGCGGGGACGTACTGGTAAGCGAGGGCCATACCGTGATGGCCCTCGAAGATGGAAAAAATGCAGAGGAGGAAACCGAAATGGTAGAAAAGAGCAAGATCATCGTGGACGGCAAGGAAGTCGCCGTTGAACGCATCCTGAAAGACGGCACGAACTACGTCAAGGTGCGTGACCTGGCCGCCGCGCTGGATCTCGAAGTGAGCAACAAGGGCAATATCGCTGTGCTGAATCACAAGGAAAAGTAAGGAGGCGGGGCGTATGTCGCCGCAGGCGCGGGCCAAGCTGCCGCCAGAGCTGGGCAGGCTGACCAGAAAGGATATGGAGGCCGTAATCTATCAGGCCAATCTTGGCCGGGAAAATGAGAAGATCGCGCAGCTCTATTTTGTGGATAAGCTTCCCCAGGTAGACGTTGCAACAGAGCTGTTTCTGGGCCGCGCCACGGTACAGCGACGCCTGCCGGAGATCATGCGGGAGATGCAGCGGACATCGAGCAAACTGTATAACTGAGATAAGCGCCGAGAAATCGGCGCTTATTTTTAAAAATTTTGCATTTTCCTCTTGACAATTACACGCATTGCGTGTATAATTAAGCCATAAGATAAAGCAAGGCGAAAGCCGGGAGGGAACAAAAATGAAACAGTACAAATACTTTTACAAAGTCACAGACGAGAACGGCCAGATCATTTTCAACCATCGTTCCGATTATGCATACCGTCTTCTGGCGCTTGCGAACAAGGAAAGCCGCGACAGCGACGGCAATATGCTTGCCGCATGGTACTTCGGCAAGGTTGAGCACAACATCCCCGAAGACGTGTGGGAGCGTGTGCAGGTTTACGGCGATAGAATTTGAAACGGAGGGAACTACAGATGACGAGCGTAGAGGAAATCACTAGAATCATGGAAGCCGGAAGCGCCGCAGGCCGCGCACAGGAACCGATGCGGTTTTCGACGCAGGAAGAACGCAACGCATGGTATGAGGAACAAACGGAAATTCTGGCGAAGGTTATGGCTCCAGTAGGAGACGAACCTTACGACAAGAACCTGCAAGGGCATATGATCGCGGCCCGTTTCGCGGATATCCATACATTCGAAATCTACAGACTTACCAATATCCGATACATTATCGGGGATTTCGAAACATATGAAGAGTACGCGGCCCACAGTTGGGCGGAAACAGAAGCATGGTTCGATGAACTTCGCGCAGATTTGGGGGAAGAGGACGATTGAACGGCTATCAGCAAGCGATCCTCATGCTGCTCGGCGTTGATACCTGCGGCAAGTTCCTTGTTCGCTGTGTTGATCGGTGGTACATCGACGCGGTTGCCGAGCTTTTCCCAACCGCGCCATACCTCCAGCACCGCGCAGACGGAAAGAAAGACTTTTGGACTGTGAAATCCGCGAAGGTGCATCTTCTCCCGTCCCTCGCCGACGTGACGGATTGGCAGGGATTTTGCCGCGGTGTGGTGGAGCTGCAAGCTTGCCTTGATCTCTGGCCGCACAAGGTACGTGGCAAGCCCACCAGGACACCACGGCTGCGGGTTTACGGGCAGCCTGAGCTTTTAACGCAAGTATCCTCGCATTTTCCGGCAGGGCCGAAAAAGCTGCAATTTCGGCGCACGCAGACCGGCGAAACGTACGTTTTGTACTATCAAAGCCCGGCAGAAGTTGCTGATATTCTCGATTCTCTGCACGGCGAACCTTGCAACCGCAAACTCTGGGCCAGCTGGGACGCGCTCATGCAACAAAATTCATCAGTATAGGAGGATCGAAAAATGAAACTCACACCCTTTATCCGCTCCGCCCTCTACGCCGAAACCGGCGCATACGCTGACCGCGACACCTATATATTTGATCTGGCACTGTCCAGCATCTGGGGTGACGCCGAGGACGCTGAGGTTCCGATGGAGCGGCTGGCGCTGCTCGGCGGGATCTGGGACGGCGCACACTGCACGATTCCAGAGCTGATCAAGATGTACGGCCTGACGCAGACCGGATTTGCGCAGTATTTTGGAATCCCGCTGCGCACCGTGCAGGACTGGTGCGGCGGACGGCGTGGATGCCCGCCGTATGTGGCCGCGATGGCGGCAGAGATTCTGGCTGTAAACGAACGATAACAAAAACTAAGCCCGTGGAATAACCGCGGGCTTAAATTTTGAACCAAATTGATACACAACTGAGGCACAAGAAGCAGCAAGAAGGCCCATACTGGACACATCAAAGGAGTGTTCGGTATGGGCTTTTCTTATTTTAATCCAAACCCCGCCGGGCTGAAAGTCGGGGACTGCGCCGTCCGGGCCATCGCAAAGGCGACCGGGAAGAGCTGGGACGAGGTGTATATCGGATTGTGCCTGCAAGGACTCATCATGGGAGATCTGCCGAGCGCAAACAGCGTATGGAGCGCTTACCTACGGCAGCAGGGCTTTACCCGGAACGTGACCCCGAACACATGCCCGGACTGCTACACCGTCGCGGATTTCTGCGCAGACCATCCGCGCGGCGTGTATGTTCTTGCTCTGTCCAGTCATGTGGTCTGTGCGGAGAACGGAAGCTATTTCGACACATGGGACAGCGGCAATGAGATCCCGCTGTTCTATTGGGCAAAGGAGGATAAATGATGTTCGGACAACAGCCGTATGTGTATCAGCAGCCGATTTATAATCAGCCAATCGGCCAGCCGATCAGTCAGCCGATGCAGGAGCCAATGATGCGTCCGCAGTACCAGCCCGCGCCGCAGATGCCGGCCTACCAGCCGCAGCCCCAGCAGCCGCAGAATCAGTCGATCATCTGGATCCCGAACGAGCAGGCCGCAAACGACTTTATTGTTGCACCCAACAACGCCGTAACGCTATGGGATATGAACGCGCCTGTTGTTTACGTCAAAAAAGCCGATGCAAGCGGCAAGCCGACCATGACGACCTACGACCTTGTAGAGCGTGCGCAGGCCGCGCCAGCGCCCGCAGCGCCGCGAAAAGACATGAGCGAAGAATATGTGACCCGCAGGGAGTTTGAGGAGCTTGTGGCGAAGCTGTCCACCCCAAGCGTCAGGCCGCGAAAGATGAAGGAGGCGGACAATGAACCCACTGTTTAACGCCCTCGGCGGCGGACAGCTGCCCGGCCCGATGGGGCAGTTCCAGAACATGATACAGCGGTTCCGGCAATTCCAGAACAGCTTTCAGGGGGATCCAAAAGCAGAGGTCGAAAAGCTGGTACGAAGCGGGAAAATCTCGCAGCAGCAGTTGAATCAGCTGCAGCAAGTGGCGGGGCAATTCCGGCAACTGCTGCAATAGTTCGGGAATTCCGAACAGTTGAACGATCAAAATCGTGGCCACGATTGAGATAAATCTTTTGAATCTACGAAAGGAATGAAAAATATGAGTTTGAATGACGGCTCCCCGACCATGACAATGCCCGTCGCGCCTACCGGCATGACAGGCGGCGGCTGGGGCGGCTTCGGCGGTGACAATGGCTGGTGGATCATCATCCTGTTCCTTGCCATTTTCTGCGGCTGGGGCGGCAATGGAAACGGATTCGGAAACAACGGCAGGAATTCCGGCGGCGTTGTAGACGGCTATGTGCTGGCCTCTGACTTCTCCAACATCGAGCGCAAGCTTGACAACGTAAACAACGGTATCTGTGATGGCTTCTACGCCATGAATACGGGCATGCTCAACGGCTTTGCAGGTGTGACACAGGCTGTGACTTCCGGCTTCTCGAACGCTGAACTTTCCCGCTGCAATCAGCAGGCTGCGCTTATGCAGCAGCTGAACAACATGGCGATGCAGGCACAGGAGTGCTGCTGCGAAAACCGCGCTGCAATCGCCCAGGTGCGCTATGACATGGCGACGCAGGCGTGCGACACCCGCAACACCGTGCAGAACACCACCCGCGACATCATCGACGCCATGAACTGCGGCTTCCGCAGCATCGACCAGCGTCTGACGGCGCAGGAGCTTGCGGCGAAGGACGCGAAGATCGCAGAGCAGAACCAGCAGCTTTTCGGCTACCAGCTGGCAGCATCGCAGGCGGCACAGAACAATTACCTTGTTTCCACGCTTCGCCCGAGTCCCAGCCCGGCCTATGTTGTCGCGAATCCGTACTGCTGCAACAGCGGCTATAACTACGGCTGCGGCGGCTGCGCGGCGTAACAACTCCATAACGTAGAGCTTTTTCGTGGCCTCACGAAAATGGTCGGCCCCATTGCCGATACTCGACAGCAACGCGGCGGGGCAATCGTCCCGCCGCTGTATTTTTTATGAAAGGAATGATTTTATGGCAACATATAAGGAACTCAAGAAGAAATTCATCGATCACCTGATGGGCGTGGATCTGTACAAGATGAACATCACGGATCTCTACACATACGCCTGTATCCTGAAAACGGTGGACGAAATGGAGCAGCCGAGCTGCGCAGAGGCGATGAAGACGGCGATGGAGCCGATTTTGAACTACTGCAAAGCAGGCAATTCGGGAAGCGGGGTGTTTGGAATTGGCTGAGTTTACGAATTCCAACATCGTCGGCGTCGCCGCCGGGCAGAACGTCCCGCTGGCGGAAACGGCAGTGAGCAGCAAGCCGTGCATCGTGCACCGCGAGGGCAGCGGCCTGATCACGCTGCGCGGGCTGACGAATCAGTGTAGAGCAGTTTTCAAAGTCTCCTACGGCGGCAACATCGCAATTCCAACCGGCGGCACGGTCGAGGCGATCACGGCCGCACTTGCCATCAACGGTGAAGCCCTTGCAAGCGCGACGGCGATTGTGACACCGGCAGCGGTAGAAAACTACTTTAACGTTTATGTATCCGCACAGGTGAGCGTGCCAAGAGGCTGCTGCCTGACGGTAGGTATGCAAAACACCAGCGCGCAAACGGTTAATTTTGCAAACAGCAATCTTACCGTCGAGCGCGTAGCATGAAAGGAGGAAGCAATATGTATGATCTGAGGAATCTCCGCGAAATGCTCTGCAAAGAGCTGGACGAAATTGCCGAGAAGCGGGAAATGTCCGCAGGCGACCTCGACGCGATCCAGAAATTGACCAGCTCCATCAAGAATACCTACAAGATCGAGATGGCTGAAGACGGCGGCTATTCCCGCGACGGCGAGTGGGAGGCGGATATGCGCGGTACTTACGGCCGGGGCAGCTCTTACCGTGGCCGCCGCCGTGACGCAATGGGCCGCTACAGCCGCACGGACGCCCGCGAGCATATGCGCGCGCAGCTGGACGATATGATGCGCGACGCGGACGACGATAAAACCCGTGACGCGATCCGCCGCTGCATGGAGCAGATCGAGCGGGCATAAGGAGAGCGCAATATGTTGGATGCAGCCGAAATCCGGAAAGAGATTGCTCGCCTGGAATATGAGGAATCCGACTATAAGAATTACGCTAAGCTTGCGGATCTGTACGTGATCCGTAAGCAGATGCAGGAAGAGGAACGGGACGACGGCGGTAGGTACGCGAGTTACTACTCCGGCGCTCCCGCCCCTGTGACCGCAGAACCGGCTACCGTGGGCGAGTACGGGGACAGTGAGTTTTTGCTTGCGGTAGCTGGGAAAGACCCGGCAAAGGCTTGGGCGGTCGTTGATGAACTTATGGACACATTATCGCTTGTGAACCGAAAAGTCTATGATTCTATGCTTCGGAAAATAAAGTCCATGTAGCAAAAAATAGGGGAGTCCCCTCGCATTGCGCTGAATTTGTAGCATACAATGTAGCATACGGGAAATAATTTTATGTTACATAGCGTGTCATAACGTGATTTTTGCTTTTTGAAAATACGCAGAAAATAGGGTGAAAATCATAAAAAAGTACCGATTTTAGCTTTAAAACAGCTAAAATCGGTACTTTGGCGCGGAAGGAGAGATTTGAACTCTCGCGCGCTTTTTAGACGCCTACTCCCTTAGCAGGGGAGAAAAACCCATTGAAAACACTGGGGAAATTGGCATTTGTAACATATTTTGTAGCATACAGAATTCACTCTGGCGATTCGTTTTGCAACTGATTTACGGCATCGACCATGCCTTTCATGTCCGGGTGTACATACCGTTGGGTAGTCGTTATCTTCGTGTGGCGCATGATTTCCTTGATCGTAAACGGGTCGATATTTTTCATCGCGAGGGCTGTAGCGGTTGTATGGCGGCATGAGTAAGGTGGTAGCTTTTGCACTCCGGCAAGCTCCAAACACTCATAATATCTCTTGTAAAAATTATCTTTGTTTATGCAGCAGATATTTCCGACGCGCGATTTGCTTTCTTCGCATAGTTCATGCAGCACCGGCGCAACGAAATCCGGGAATACCATAGGCGTTTCCTTCCGCTTCCTTGTCTTTATGCCGCCTCGGACGATCTCATTCTTTTCAAAGTCAATCATATCTTTCTTGAGCTTCAGAAGCTCACCTGGCATCATGCCGGTATAAATCATCGTTAAAATAAACCCAATGAAGTGGTCTTTTGCATACGCTTCCCATAGCTTTTTTACGTCGGCGTCGGTAAACGGTTCCGGCGACTTCTCTTCCAATTCCGGAAGCTTTATGTACTTTGCAAGATTCACGGTTGTTTGCTTTTCTGCGATTGCGAGGTTATAACAGTGGGAGAGGATAGTTTTCATATCTTTCCGCGTGTAATAGGTGCTGGCGTTGCGGTCGATGACATCCTGTATCTGCGCGATGGTAAGCGCGTCGATCTCACGGTCGGCGATTTCTCTCATGCGCTCGAATGCCTTTTCCGCCGCGCCCTGACGATCAGCCGATAAGGATAGATAATCCCCACGCAGATATGTTTTGTAGTATTCTCTGAGAGTGGGGCTTCGCTGCTCTTCCTTCGGAGGGTTTGCAGCATATTGGAGGGCGGCGCGCCTTGATGTAAACCCGCCTTTTGTTCGCATCTTTTGCCGAAGCTTGTCGTTCTCGTCTAGGTAAGTTCTTTCTGTCCAACGTGCCGTCCACGTCTTCCCTCGCTGGTAAGCGCTTCCCTGCCCGTTCCCGCGTGTCCGGTTTCGCCGCGCTTCCTGTTTTTTTCCGCACCAGCAACAGTAGGGCGCGCCGTCTGGGATTTCTTTTTTACACTTGATGCACGCCATGTTTCCCTCCACGTTCTTTTCGGATCGCGTAGAAAGTAATTGCCGAAGCCAGCGCTGAACCTACGATCAGGGCAATGCAAACCCATGCAGCTACGGACAAATCTCCATCGCGAATGAGGCCTGCGCTCCGACTCTGCGCATCCGTCACAAGGCAGGCAATCAGAGAAAAGGAGAGCAGCATACAAAACAGGGCGAGGACGTAACACATTGTATGTGTAGACTTTATCTGTGCGCTTTGCACGGCCGCTGTTGCCTCCAGTTTGGCGTTTTCAAGCTCGACGTGATGGATCTGCTTGGTCAGCTTTTCCGGGCTTCCGACGCGATTTTCAAGGCCGAACAGCTCGTCGAGCGACAACCCGAGCGTTTTGCATAGCGCAGCCGAGTTGTAAAGCCGTGGATCCGCTTGTGTTCCAGCGTATAATCGGCTCACGGCAGAGAAGGAAACGCCGGACTCGTTCGACAGCTCCTCCAACGTCATCCCGCTTGCATCTTTTGCCCTTCTGATCTTCCCCTGATACGCGCCGATAAACGGAGCGAGATCCTGTATTGCGGACATGATTACGCCTCCATTCGTAAGTTTCAGTTTTATTTCTTACATTTTCCATATAAAAATGCAAAACATATGACAAGAACGCAGGATTCGCCCTTTTCTTACAAACATTATCTGGTACAATGAAAACGTAGCAGATAGTTCCTGAATCCGGCATCTGCTGAAATGGCCCCACCGTATGTTCCAGATACGATGGGGCCGGTCAAACCGAATATTATATCAAATCATCAGTCCCATAAACTGTACACCATCGGATTCCTGATTCCCAAAAATAACGCGGTCTGTTTGTTTATAATACCATGTTGATTTTTAGAACAATCGTTCTATAATAAATGACAGGAGGAAAAAATATGGAGTGCATCAACATCCGGGTAAACAATGGGCGGGTCGACGTGACGGTCGACGGCGCGAAGTTGACAGACGTGCACAGCGTCAGCGTGGACTACATCAAGGGCGTGCCGCTGCTCTTTTCCTGCGTCGCCGACATAGGCCGGGAGCAGGAAGAACGCCGGGGGCCGCACGTGCTGCATTAAGAGAGTGGGAATAAAATGCCTTATAAACACATATGAAGCGAGACAACGTAGGTGCTTCCGTGCTTTACCCGGGATATCTGCCCGCTTTTATCCAGAAAATAAAGATGCTCTTTAATGTCTTCCTTGATGGCATTATCAAACGCCTTATATATATCGGTTTGTAAAACTGGCTGGGCCTTAGAGATAAAAGCGAGTAAATCTGCATCTAATGTTGGAAGAATAGAAACTCTTATACTTTCTCGCTGCTTCAACTCCTGATAGTTTTCCTTTAAATAGTTTAGACGATCAGTTGCTGGGGTAATATATGTAGTTCCTCCTGGCATTTTCCGAAGGGGCCTTCCCCACTCTTCTTCAAAATACTGTTTTCTTCCGCAAGATATACAGAATTGCCGAAGATCGTTATATGCGGAAATCTCGCATTCGAGAAGACTGATTTCCTCGTCAAGCCCATGCCGCTCTTTTAGCGCGACGGAAAAGCCAATCATAATATCCTCATACGGCTTGATATGCTCGTTGATAAACTTCATCTCTTCGAAGTCCGGAATATCACTCGATGGTGAAGCATCAGGCTTGAGCTCGACCTCGTGACCGTTTTCGAATGCGTGCATTTCTATCTTGAATTTTGGCTTTTTGTTGTTCTTAAAAAAGTTGAAAATCTGAAATCACCACCAGATTACAGCGTTTTCTATGCAAGCGCTGTAAAAAATTACATATTACCACCTAGAACCAGCCACAGCAATGCCGAACCTGCACAAAAATAGACGTCGAAATTTGGAAGTTTGGAGATAGGAGGCCACAATGCTGGAAAATTTACAGGAAGTGTGCTATGATAGCAGCCAGATAGAGCAGATTCGCACACAGCTAAAGCGGATCGTGTTAGAACTTTCGGTTGAAGAACAGGAAGAACTTTTGAGAATGATTAAGGAGGGTATGCATGAGTAGGCCATTCACTCCAATTCATGCAATGACTGAAGCGTTTCGGAAAGCCATGTATGATATTGTTGCAGAAGCACAAGAGAAACAGCGACAGAGCACGATGCAAGAGCAGACACCTGCTCCGCAGAAAACGGGAGAGAATTTCCCGCAGTAAATGCAGTTAACGCATTTTCAAAGTCATATGCTGCGGCCTCGATGTCGAGCTGCGCTTTGAAATCTGAAAAAGACGGAATTTTCATGCTTGCCCCCTCTGGCTTTTCAAATACCGGATATATTTGATCACGTCCGCGAGTTCTTCGCCGGACGCAGAATCCAGAAAGTCTAATATCTCCTGCGCGGCAGGACTCACCGCCCCATCCTTCGGGATGGGGTCTTTTTTTATGCCCGCAGACGGTTCCTTGTCCGGCAGCAAGTCTGCAACTGATACACCGAGAAATTCTGCGATAGCCGGGATCTTGCTCTTTCTCGGCTTTGTTCTCCTAGTGTTCCACTGACTATAAACGCCACTAGATGCACCGAGAAATTCGCACAAGTCAGCGCCGGTCTTTTTGCTCTTGGTCAAGTAATAATTGATTTTGTCTATTGTGTCCATATTAGTCAATAAATAATTGTTCAAAATGCAGTACTATTATAACTAAGTTTTTGTTGACATTCTTAGTAAACTTAGTTATAATAGTTTTTGTTAGGGCGGAACTTACAAGTGAGGTGATGGCGTGAAGAAAGACAAGTATATATGGGGATTTCAGATTGTTGGTTCAGACTGCGGATATGACCAGTTCGGGACGTTCCATTGCGCGTGCGGTCATTGCCTTCCGTTACGAGTTGATGTAAGTAAGGGCGGCAAATATCGCGGCAGCGACTGCGGCGACGGCAGATACGACGGTGAAAAACATGTTGATAAGAAACCGCCTTTTCTCCGTGCGTGCTTTCGAGCCTTCGGTTTCGACAAGCACATTTAGACCGTTTTCTTCTATGGACTTGTAACGCTTATTCCGATTGAGAAACAACCTGATTCTTTCTCTGAACGACTTGCACATGATTCATGCCTCGGCTTATGAGGCGTGAAAAGAACACCGCCCCGGACAGCTTATCGGATTGTGAAATAATGATAGGTGGTACTTTCATAATAACACAATTCACTAAGTTGTCAAGAAAAACTTAGTATTCTCAGACAGGAGGTATGTAAAGGCATGGGTTTTAAGGAAGCGAGGCTTGCCGCTGGATTGACCGTTCAACAGGTAGTCAAGGCGCTAAAGGTTTCAGACGCATCCGTTTATCTGTGGGAAACCGGGCAGATGTATCCGAAGACAGCGCGCCTGCACGAAATCGCAGATCTGTACGGCTGCACAGTGGACGAGCTTTTAAGGCCGAGAAAGGAGGAAAAATGACGCTGGACGATATCCGGGCAATGTCAAAGCCCACAATCCTCGCAAGCGAGGCGGCGCAGGTGCTCGGCTGTGACCCGCAATGGCTTCGCTTGATGGCGAGGGAACGGCCTGAAAAGCTGGGCTTCCCGGTTTGCTGCACAAGCAAGCACAGAGTAAAGATCCCGAGAGAGCCGTTTTTGCGGTTTCTCGGAGCATGAGGAGGAACAAAGGAGGATACTGAACACCATGAGAAAAGCCAAAACCACCACCACCGTCGTATCCCTGATTGCGGCGGCTCTGCTGGCGCTGCTGATTACGGCCATGTTGACTGGCTGCTCGGAGGCAGACAAGGTCAATGCCAACATCAGCAAGCAGGCGGATTATTTCGAATCCGAGCGCCGGATCACCGTATACAACGCCCGGACAGACAAAATCATCCTCGAGACCGAGGGTTACATGAGCATTTCCAACAACGGAAGCAGTGAACTCGTCGTGACCTGCAAGGTCGGCCCCGGCGAGTACAAGAAGAATTACATATACTTGAACGATTACACCCTCTACGTGGTAGAGGACATTTCCGGGACGCACACAGACCCGTACCACTACAAGATGTACTTCCACACGGAATTCCCGGTAGATGTTGAGGTAAGGCCATGAAGATCAAGGAGCTTTTGAGCCTTTTCCGCCTGACGTGCGACGTGCGGGAGGCGGGAGGCTGACCCATGGGGAAGGAAAAGACCTACACCCTCACATTGAGCGGGCAGGAGATGCATGATCTGATCGAGGCAGCGCTGGTGTGTGAGTGCCAGGCGGCGCAGATCATAAACGGGCTGAAGCGCAAGGGGCTGGACATGGACGCGAAGAAGCTCGTGATACAAAACGCCCGTCTGGCGCGGCTCGTCAGGCGGATGCAGGAGGCGAAGGAGGGAAGAGCATGAGAACGAATCTTGCAGAGCGGCCCGGGTATGAGCCGGAGGAAACGACTGAGGAGCGCCGGGAGCGGCTGCGTGAAGAATTGGAGGCCCGCAAGGCGGCGCGGCGGATCGTCAAAGGGATGTGCCTTTGGGTAAGCGGCGCGGCGATGATCCTGTCAGCAATGGCCGGGACGGCCGAAATGACGTATGAATGCGTTGTGACTGGCTTCATCGCGCTCGTGACACTCTTGTATGGGCTGGCATAAAGAAATGACCCCTGCCGCGCGGCAACGCGACAGAGGCCGAAAGGAAATTTAAGACGCCTTTATTATAGGGCAGAAAGGAACCTATGTCAAGTTTAACGGATTCCCGCGTCCGGCACGGCGCGAAAGCCTGTGTCGAGGCGGTTCGGGCCGACTACCCGAAGTTTAACAAATGCCTGCTTTCTCAGTGTGAAGCGCCGGAGAAATACGGTGTGCAGCTTGTCCCCGACGCTGCGGCGGCGATCAAGGCGCTGGACGCGCCCAAGAACCGCGTTGAGCGCAGGAAGAAGACGAACCGGTATTACTTCCGCCTGACGGATGATCAGGCTAAGAAGCTGGACAGGCTTCTGAAAAAGCTGGGCTATTCTACGGTTCAGAGCTTCTGTGAAGCGCTGATACGCCAGGAGGTGAGCCGGAATGGCGTATGACGGCGAAAACCTGTACTTGAGCATTCCGGAGCCGGAGTACGAGCCGGACGAGCCGGAGGACGAAGATCGTTATTTGTTCCCGCCGCTGTGGCTGGTGGGGAAGATGAAACAGGAGGATCAACATGAAAGTTTATAAAGGCACGGATAAGGCTATGAAGTGCCGCGGGTTTCAATACAAGCTCGGCGAAGCCGCTGTTTTTGATGGAGAGCCGCATCTTTGCAGGGCTGGCCTGCACGCGTGCGAACAACCGATTGATGTGCTGAACTACTATGCACCAAACGAAAGCCGATATTTTGAGGCAGATGCCGAAGAAGTAACTGACGAGCGTGAATTGGATGATAGTAAAATCGTCGCGAAAAAAATGACGTTGAAAGCTGAGATTGGCGTTCCTGGCCTCGTGAAAGCGCAGATCGAATATATCAAGAACCAAATCGGATTTGAGGACGCGATCAAGCGCGCAAACGCCGAAAAAGAGAATCACGCCACGGGCGATCAGGGCGCGGCCTCCGCCACAGGCTATCAGGGCGCGGCCTCCGCCACGGGCGATCGGGGCGCGGCCTCCGCCACGGGCGATCGGGGCGCGGCCTCCGCCACAGGCTATCAGAGCGCGGCCTCCGCCACAGGCTATCAGAGCGCGGCCTCCGCCACAGGCTATCGGGGCGCGGCCTCCGCCACAGGCTATCAGGGCGCGGCCTCCGCCACAGGCTATC
>ERZ836358.684-NODE-684-length-40483-cov-51.547220_pt1 | contig 40483 bp, 28 predicted proteins | sample MGYA00519942_ERZ836358 | MGnify/ENA primary metagenome ERZ836358 (study PRJEB31850, sample SAMEA3708798) | human gut metagenome | biome: human gut; feature: human-associated habitat; material: faeces | place: China | collected 2014 ...
GAGACAGAACCTAACCTATCCGTTAGTTATCTATGTGGAACATGGTAAGCCTGTATTATCTCCTGTCATGTAAAAATGACAGGTAAGCTGACAGCAATGAAAGCCGAATGGTGTGCAGGTATAAGATAACAGAAAAAGCGAACGCCGTTCTGTAATGGAGCGGATACGGATTGAACCGACATCACGGGCTGATGTGGGCGACATCATCCGACACGAAAGTGGGCAGACTTCTGTGACGACATTAGGTAGGCAATCAAACCGAATGTTGTCAAATGGTGATTCTTTACAATTAACTTTTAGAACTTTCAAAAGGAGGAAAGCAAATGAACGAAAACAAGACATCGTGTGCGCCTGCTGACAATCAACAAACACTTTGGGACAGAATAGACTGGACTAAAGCGGAGTTGGCTGTCAGAAAGCTACAAGCACGAATTGTAAAGGCTCAGAAGGAAGGCAGATACAACAAGGTGAAAGCCTTGCAGTGGACGCTGACCCACTCTTTTTACGCAAAAGCCTTAGCCGTAAAGAGAGTTACTTCTAACGGAGGTGGCAACACCCCCGGAGTGGACATGGAAACATGGGAGAAACCCGAAGCAAAAACACAAGCGATAAGCGAACTCAAACGCAGAGGCTACCAGCCGAAGCCATTGAGAAGAGTCCACATCAAAAAGAGTAATGGCAAACTGCGACCGTTGGGAATACCGACAATGAAAGACAGAGCCATGCAAGCACTCTACCTTATGGCATTAGAACCAGTGTCGGAAACAACAGCCGACTCACGTTCATACGGTTTCCGCAAGGAACGCCGCTGTATGGACGCGGTAATGCAATGCCATAACATTCTCCGAAAAGGCTATTCTCCCGAATGGATTCTGGAGGGTGACATAAAGGGGTGCTTCGACCATATCAGCCATGAATGGCTGCTTGCCAACATCCCTATGGACAAGGCAATACTCCGAAAATGGTTGAAATGCGGCTATATCTTCAACAAACAGATGTTCCCGACAGAGGAGGGAACGCCACAAGGTGGCATTATCTCTCCCACGCTTGCCAATATGACATTGGACGGATTGCAGAAAGTCCTTGCAGAGAAATATAAACGAGTTAGAATCAAAGGTAAGTTATATTCGCCAATGGTGAATCTTGTCCGTTACGCTGATGACTTTATAATTACCTGCGAGAACCGTGAAACACTTGAAAAGGAAATCAAGCCATTGGTAGCCGACTTTATGTCTGAAAGAGGTCTGACCTTATCAGAAGAAAAGACGGTGATAACCAATATCCATGACGGCTTCGATTTTCTCGGTTTCAACATCCGCAAATTCGGCAATGAAATATTGACCAAGCCGACCAAGAAAGCCGAAAAACGTTTTATGGAGAATATCCGTAAGGTGACAAAAGGTCATAAGGGTTGCAAGCAGGAATCATTAATCAGGATGTTGAATGCTAAAATTCGAGGATGGGGAGCATATTATCAGCATGGGGCGACACGTGATTCTTTTCACAGAATCGACCATCAGATATTTCTCGCCTTGTGGCAATGGGCTAAACGCCGTCATTCCAAGAAAGGGAAACGGTGGATAAAAGACCGCTATTGGCACAATATCCGAGGGAACAGCTGGACTTTTGCGGCTAAGTTCAAGAAATCAAACGGCAAAGAAGACCAACTTACCTTGTTGAAACTGGCATCTTCGTTTCCTTTTCTGCAATATACGCAGATAAAGGGGGACATGAATCCGTTTGACGCAGACTGCCGCCTGTACTTCAATAAAAGAATGAAGTCAAAGATGCTTGTGACGCTGAAAGGACGTAAATCCCTGCTTTACCTATGGGAAAAGCAAGGTCGGAAATGTCCGATATGTGGTGAACCGATTGACACGCATAAGGCATGGAATGTAATGCCGACTGTACAAGACGGACGGAAATGCAATATGTTGGTTCATGATGAATGTTTCAAATTATCCCGTAAAAAACAATGGAAACAAGAAGTAGGATGAGCCGGTCTCTGCACACGAACAGAGACTTTGAAAAGCTTGAGCCGTATGAGGGGAAACCCTCACGTACGGTTCTGAGGGGGGAAGAGGGCAGTAATGCCCTTGACCTACCCGATCGACCTGCTGACATGGAGCAACGCAATGGCAGGGCAGTACGCAAAGGCAACACCGTAAAGCTGTGGGGTGGCAATGTGGTGGATATCGTAATTTATGGTACGGAAAAGACCCTCGACGCCTACAAGTTTAATCTGCTGAAAAACAAGCAGATGTTTATCAATCAAATTAACAACGGCACAATCGCCGTGCGCCGTATTGACGAGGGAGGCATGGATGAGGACAGCGGTATGAACTTCGCCGAGTTCGTGGCTATTCTGTCAGGCAATAACGACTTGCTGAACAAGACGAAGCTCGACAACAAGATTATGCAGCTTGAAAAGGAACAGGCTATTTTCAAGAAAGAACGCATCCGTGCCGAGCGTAAAATAGCTGCCGGTCAGAGAGAAATCGAAAAGGCAAAGCGTACTGAGGCCGATTTCAAGAGGGATTTGGAATACATCAACTCGTATAATGGGGCAAAGGCAACCCTGCTTTTAAACTTGCCGCAAGCCAGTACCGAGGAAGTTGGTCGGGAGTTGCACCGTATAGCCAAGACCTACCGCAACGGAGCGTATGGTACAGTTGGCACGTATGCAGGACTGAACTTGTTGGTGCATAGCGAGTATAATATGGACGGTACGTTTGACCGCAATACATTCTTTGTAGAGGGTATAAGTGGGTTGAAATACCGATGCGGCCTAAGCGGTGCGCTGCCGCTTGGTTTCGTTGAGTCGGCGCAATATCCGCATGGAGCATTAAGCAAATTGCCCTCTCTTATCGAGAAGCAACAAAAGGCGGTAGAGCGGATAGAAAGCGAAATTCCTACATTGCAGAAAATCGTTTGTCGCCAGTGGAGCAAGACTGATGAGCTGTCAAGGCTCAAACAGGAATGCAAGGAACTCCAGCACAGGATTGATGAAAGTCTGAAAGAGGCCGAACAACCACAGGCTGCCAAACACGAAGCTATTGCCGAAGCTGCTTGACATAATCATAATTTAACCGTTCCCTCTGCATGGTCGCGATGACCGGGCAGAGGGATTTTTTTGCGCTCCGGTCTGCCGACGGCTCTACTCTTTTATGGCATCCTTCCTCCCTTTATAACCTCCCGATTCCCCGCCGCCACCCGTTTCCCTTTATAGCCCTCATATCCTATATTTTAGCCCAATAGGGAGAATGACCTTTCATCGCATATCCGTTTTTGCGATACGTCATTTTTAGCTTCTACATTGGTGGCAATGTGTCACTTTTGCCTTCACACCTCCTAATAGCTTCAATCAAGGCATTTTTTAACTTTATGAAGGCAAATTTATCCACTCCTTTTGATATACTGATTTCATTACCGACCAAATCTTTCAACTTGAGTAAACAAGGAACATCTGCCTTATATCTGTCTCCCACATCTTGTAGGTCATAGTCAAATTTATAATGATAAGCAAGAAAATGTGTAAAAGTGTTTTTACTTTTATTGCTTAGTTTGCAGATAGCATCAAAAAGAGCATTGGCATCTTCATATGCAAATATAGCACGAAGTTCGTATGTACAACTTTTATCTGGATAAGGCGATCTGTCTATGATTATAAGTTGTTCTACTGTTCCTTCAGTCAAATTACGCAGTGCTTTTTGCATTTGATCCGGCAACTCATTTATCTTTGATTTCATCTTCTGCAAGAAATAGTCCACAATATCATCCGTTATTGGGGTCTTGGAATCTGTGGTTACATAATTACATCCACTAATAAAAAGCCCTCTTAGCTGATAAAGTTCCTCTAAACTGGTTTGGCTATCAATCATTTCTGCTATTCTTACTTTTATTAAAGAGACATAAGCCTGTATAAAATAGAAAATGCCAATAGCGTGAAAATATGATAGATACGCAATACTATAACCAAGTTGATAAGCGTCTTTTATTTCTCTATCCAATATGGATTTTATAGTGTCCTGACAAATACTTTCAAGCTTTTGCTGCTCCATATCGAAAAAGCCGGATAGCATTTCCCAAGGTTTCAATTCTTTTTGCCTATCCCTTATCTCCGTAACAATAAATTCTACAAGTGGAGCACCTGTAATAATATAGTGTATAATAGCCGTAACATACTCCGGATTTAAGACATCATAAATTAGCTCCTTGTTTAAAGAGTGATATTTTTCCCTTAGATGCTGTATCCTTTGCTTATCTTCATTATTATCTTGGAGTAGTGAAATCCGACAATCTCTACTCCAATTACAAATTACCTCTTTGTTCTCACTATTATTATACTCTGCATACACTGCAATAAATGACCCAAGAATATTTTTAAGAAAGATATTATCCTTTTCAACCAGTTTGGGAGGAAGTTTGTTTAAGTGGCTTTTAAAATCATATAAACATTGTCTCAAAACCCGTAAGTTGTCGGATTTTGTACACTTAAAACAGGCAATAATGAAATCACGCATTTCTTTCAAATAATCGGATACCGGTACTTCGCCAAGGAAGTATTCGATGGCTTCTTCTATGTCAGGTTGTATTTCAAATTCCCTGCCTATGGTCTTTTCCTTAAACTCATCCCATACAGCCTTGGGAAGTTCTTCAAGGTGGTTCTCATCTCCAATTACGACAACATGACAATTACAATGCTCTACAAAATAGTTGATAAAGCCTAACAATTCCTTCATCTCTATCAGGCACCTTTCGATGTCATCGAATATCAGAAACTTTACACCTCTTATACTGTCGTCTTTCACTTGTAGTAACGACAACGAATCCAATGTTGCGGAAAATGAACCATCCTCTTTAGAGTCTTCATTAAAATCCATACTCGTCTTGAAGACTACCTTACCGGCTAATTTCAAAACTCCCTTTATGAAACGCCCCGTTTTCGAATAGAAGAAAGGATTTAATTCCCTATCTATAGCTGTCTTGATGTCATTCACGCTATCCATTCCATAGGTCGAAATGTAGATGGGCTTTAGCGTAATTTCCCCGTCGGTATCTGCGGTTCCATCAAACCTCTTCTTCCATTCTTTTATAAGATGAGTTTTGCCACATCCCCATTTTCCTTTCAGCATCACGGCATACTGAGGATTAGTATTATCAGCATAGCTGTTTAAAAAATCAAGAATCAAAGTATTCATACCCTTGTTATTAACATAATTCTATTTTAACTCCATTGGAAAACAAAAATGTAGCAATAAGAATATTAAATATGAAAAAGTAAACGACGCTGCAAATCCATTATCGCTACATCCACAATGAACAAAGTTAGTGATATTTCTTAATACAATAATATCCAAACAACTATATTTCATGTTTCTTCTTTGAAAAATTCAATAAAGGCTTGCAGGAATCGTCAGTCTTACCATTGATTGCTTAAATATGCGTCTCCTATCATAATAATATCCGCAGAAAATGTGATGGTGGAATACATTTGGCGTTTCCTGTCAACATTGTAAACCTCTTTGTAATATACGATATACGCATATTTGAACTCCACGACACGAAAGATTGAATTATCCTTAGTGTTGTAATAAATCACCTTGCCGCTTATCGCTTTGAAAGGACTGTTTACCATTGCTTCAAGAATAGTAGTTTCTCTGGTAGATTCAACGGTTATGGTAATACGTCCGCCAATAACATTTGTCACTGGCCTTCCTTTATTATCTGTCTTGCGGTTAAATTCAATATGTGATGAAATCACTTCTATATCCTTCCCTTGCAAGCACACGGTTGCCTTTAATTCTGCCATGCTGATCTTATTATTTATTATAAAACCAAGACATTTCGCCTTGGTTAAAGCAGTCAGACCGCTTTCAAGACAAGAAGGAGGATATCATATTTCGCAAATATAGAATTTTCCCTTGAACTTAACAAGCAATCAATTAAATTTATTAACTGACAAAATAGAAGAAACACTGCTTACAGGTTGTCCTCCTCACAAAAATATTATCTTACATAGTCTCTTTTTTCATCCTGCTATTCAATTCATCACAGGCAAAGCAAACCAGCTTTTAAACAAAAGAGGTTAAACCGTAATCATTCATTGCATTCTTTTTGTTTTTATGGTAGAATGTTTTATTAGTGAGTGAGGGCTGTTGTGTAATCCTCTTGTTACAGTTCAGGCAAGAGCCTCATACGATGGCATTATTGATGTTTAACCCCTATAAACTTGCGAGTTATGAGAAAAAACGCTAACTTTGCGAATCATAAATGTGCGCTTAGACGCATACTATTAATTAATATGTTGAAATTGAAACAGTTAGTATCTAATCTTTATCACTTTGCCTTTGGGAAAGAAGTGCATACCAACGGTATGAATGCCGATGGTACTATGAGTGTGGCGGCTGGAGATCCTACGTTGAGTGTAACTCCGTTGAAAGGTCTTGAAATGTTACCAGATAGGATTCCGTGTGAAAATTCAATGTTAGACATTTCTAAGTATAAACAATCTGAGAATCCCTTAATATTTACTGTTGAAGGCTCCTCTATGTCACCTGAAGACATCTCTAATGGTGATAAATTACTATGCAGAAAAGTAGATGCCGATGCAGCAAAATTAATCGGGAAAGGAAAATTTGTGGTTATTGCTGTTGATAAGGAATACTATGAATCTAAAAACAAAGAGTTGAAGTTTGATTATAAGTTGCGTCATACCTTATTGAAAGTTCCGGTAGAAAGCTCTATTGAGAAATTGATAGACTCTTTGAAAAAAATAACCAATAGTATCTTTTTGGAAGAAAACCAAAAGAACTTAGAAATCAAGTATAATGAGGCTATTGGGTTTTATAAAGACAAGAAAGAACTTATGTTATCGGTTACTTATCGTAAAGGGAATTTGCGCTATTCTTTCCATCCGGTTGATTTAATACAGTACGTTGCTGAATATGTATTAAAACATAACGGAGAAGAATGGAGAGCTAAAAAACTTGAATAGAAAAATGTCTGGAATAGAATGTATTAATCTACTTGCATTCATACAATTTATAATTGCTTTTGACTTTGGATTATACTATCTTGATAACAAGCATGTGCTGACTGAAATTTATCGTAAATATCAGAAAGATTTAAAGTTGTCGGTACGGGCAGTATTGTCTCGTGCTAATGATATTATAACAGAGAGTCTAAAAAGTGAGAATAGTGAATGTATATTAAATAGTGCCTATTTAGATAAGGCATATCGCCGTTTAAAATATCTGACTGATGAAAACCAACTTGATTTGGAAGGTTGTGGTTTCATCGGATTATATGCTGGATTATACGGTTTCTTATGCTTGTTTTGTATCGGGATGTTTGGGTCTCAACATGAAGCACTTGTAAAAACTTATATTTTAGTAACTTCTCAGATAGTTTTAGTTATAGAGCTATTTATATCGGGCTATAACCTTTATCAAGAAGATTGTAGGAAATATAGTAGAAATCTATGGTCAAATATTAGATTTATATTTTTTATTACGCTATTTGTAGTTGGAATTGTTAGCTTTGATTGGACTTATAAGTTTTTCTCTGAATTTGAGTTCCCGTTTGTTGTTATAAGTCTGATTGTATTGCTCTTTCCCCTCATTCTATTCATAGGGCATATAGTAATTTCTCGTATAATAGTAACATTTGTAATAATAAAATGTAGGTATTATTTATACAAAGTAGAGAAATGCTTGCAAGTTCAAGATATACCACGAGATTAAGACTTGATGTAATTTTTTCAAGTTGAGAGCCGAGCTATCCGCGTAATAGCTCGGCTTGTTTTTTTAAATGAGGGAAAGGTTATTTAGGTAGATGATATTTGTCCTTTATATGTTCGGCCACGTGTTCGACTTCTGGGAACAACGTTGATTTGTCTATGCCGAGGGCTTCAAGTTGCTTCCTGATTTTCTGCTTCTGCGCTTTATTGATGATGTACACTTTGTAACTGAAGTTGAGTGATGCTGGTTGGCTTTTATTGCCATTGATACCATAAAGGAAAAATGCCCCAGACTGCCGAATTATGCGAGGATTGTCAAACATAGGTTTCACGCAAAAGACTCTTTCAATATCCTTTGAGTCAATCACATTTTGGAAATGAGGTTTCTCGTACTTAATTTCATGCAGAAGATATTGGATTTCCTCTTCGGAGTTGAACTCCTTCCTATCCAGTTCTCTCAAATCTTCGATACTGAAATCTATTGGGCGTTTGGCGATATTAGAAACGACACTGACAGCATCGCTATCAAAATATTTAATATCTGACGTTTGAACTTCGAATCGGAACAGTTTTCCGTCAACGGCATCATTCTCGCACGCAAAATACAGAGCTACCAAAGGATTTGTAGTAATATCCAAGAGGCGTGTCGGCAAGGAGTAATGCTGCATCTTGATCAACTTCTCAAAGGTAGATGTACACCCTTTGAAATCAGCCGGACTTTGAGCGATAATATCTCTGAAAATTCTATTTTCATTTTGGATTAAGAATTTCTCTCGATAGATGGAGGGAATCACTCCAAAACTCTTATCTGACTGTCCTCGATAAAAGATATGGTAATCCATATCGTCCTCTAATTCATCTTCAAGTTTCTCGAATAGAGTCCGGATGCTACCAATACTTGATGAATCACTCTCCGGTTTATAATTATATGCCTCGTATGAAATCTCCCACGGACGTTTTCCAAGAGTCTTGACTATTTTTTCTGACAACTCATTATATGATGCAAAACTATCATAAGTGTAGCCCAGTTTTTTACTTCTTAGATACGATGAAGTGTTGGAGTCCAAAGGAACATATCTTTCTGGATTAGCGTAGAACAGAACAATACTGAGCTTTCCCTTTCCGACACTTTTAATGTTCAATGCCGTTTGAAAAAGCCGTTCATCTACTTTCCCTTCTTTTACCTGTCCGAACAATTCCCATAATACATTTATATCATTGTTGCCCCTGATTGTCTTCCATGGGAATAGATGCACTTTCATGGGATGTGTTGTCGGGATGCCTGATACATCTGTCGGTTCTGGACATTTAAAAGGTAGCTTACGCCTTAAATCCTGCAAGATTTCGACTCTCCTTTCATCGGAGTGAAACTTGTTGAGATACGCCAAGAATGTGAACGGGTCTATTTCTTGCAGTGTGATCTCTTTGCCTTTTTCTGTGCCATCGCGAAAACCAGTAATACCGATTTCTTTTAACTTAGATATAAGCTCTAACTGGCTATTCTGTTTTCCGAGTAGCCAGTTGGATAGTTCTTTATAGAATGGTAGCCATGTAAACTTATTGTCCATATCTAATGACTTATTTTACTATATGATTATATCACAAATTGTGGTTGATGATTTTAATCTCATCATATAACACCTTTGCGATTTGAAATTGAGATAATTTACATCAGGTACAATCTTTTCATTGTTATAATAATTATTGCCGAATGCTTGCATATAAGGGTTAGGCGTGAGCGGAAACTGAAAGTATCGTTACGAGGTAGATATCAATAACCGTGTCAAGCTACTTGGAGATGGGCAGGAGATGCCCATGACACTCAGTACGGAAAAAGACATCGCAACTCCACTCAGACTATCAGTAAGACCGCTACCGTCTTTATACCCTTAACCTATGCACCTACACTGGTTTTGAGATTTGTACTCACGCTATCAAAATAACTTGTGTTCGCCATAGAATTTGACGAATATTAATTGCATTTTTTACCAATTAGGAATATTCTCTTCAATCAATTTTCCTAAAGAATCTGCTATTTTATTTTTTTTAGTAGTGTCGAAATCAAATATCCAGATTCCCCCCCCGGAATCTATCGCTATTGGATTCCCTGCTCCGTCATCAGAAAAAACAATACATTCATCTAATTCAGGAAAAAGATTTTGTAATTGAGATAAATTCCTTGCTTGTTGAGTTAATTCAATTACTGTTTCATTTCCAATATTGGGAGCGTTTAAAAATCCATGAATGGCATATCCAGCATACGAACCTCCAAAATGAGTTAAAAAAAACGTGTAGTCTCTATCAAACTTTGTATGTAGGATTTCTTCTGCATCTTTAATCTGATTTAAAGATACGGGAATGCCTTTTAACTCAGGATGTCTTAAGTAAAACGCCTCTAATTCATGTATAATTATTGATTTCATATTATTTACTCCTATAGTTTATCTTTTTATTTCGTTTCTTTAACTCAGCTTCAGCTTGATGTCGCCAAAATTCATGTTTCCATTGATTAAAAGATACGCGTTCATTTTCAGTTAATCCCATTCCTTTTTGTTTACCATGAGGATGCTGACCTGGATTAGTATGAGGTTTATCGTGATGCTTTTTGGGCATAGCGACTATTGGACCTTGTGCTCTTTGTTTATAATGATGTAAAATAATTTTATTCCCCATTTTATCAATACCAGCAAGACCATGACCTCGTCCTAAGATGGCATCATTATTTGCATGATATAATGCCTCTAATTCTGAAGTTTTCATGTGGCTAAGACCTGTATAACCTCCAACTTCTAAAGTTAATCCATGACTATCGGTAAAAGTAACGATATTAGAAATTAGTCCAAGAATATCACTCCACGCATTTGTATTATCAACATATCCGTACAGATTTAATATTCCACCTTCAAGTCCAATCGGATCTTGCGAGACATACATACCCATCTTCGGCGAGTAGTACCTGAACCTGTTGTACGCCAGCCCTGTCTCACAGTCATAATACTGCCCCTGGAACAGGAACGGTACCATCCCCTTGTTGCCCGTCTCCCCGATGACGTTCCCGTCCATGTCGAGCACGCGGCTCCACACCTCGTTGCCCTCGGCATCGTATGCCTCCGTCGGTGTTCCGAGCTGGTCGGTCAGTATCGAGTAGGACCTGCCTTCCTTTATCATTGCCACCGGCACGAAGGAATCCTCGTCGAAGAGCCATACCGTCATGTCGCGGCGTTCCGTGTCCGTGTTCCACCTGTCCTCCATGACGGAGTATTCCCTATGCTGCTTCCACTGGTGCAGCGGCACGTTGCCGTTCCACACCCACCGCGTCATGGTCGTGCCGAAGCTCTTGGAGAGCCTGCGCCCGAGCGCGTCGTATGTGAACTCCACCTCCCTCTTGTCCGGCCGCACCACCTTTGCCAGAGAGCCGTCGGCGTTCCACCGGTATCTCCAGCGGTCCTTCTTGCCGTCAAGCCACCTTCCCGTGCCGAGGTAGCGTTCCGTCAGGTTGCCGTCCGCGTCGTACTCGCAGTGCCATTCGCCGTCCTGCTCCAGCCGTCCGCCACCGAGGTAGCGGCGCAACTTCATGTCCGGGTCGGGATACAGGTTTCCCGTCTGGTCGCTCTTCCTCCACTGCACCCTGCCGTCGGGGTATTCCGCCCTTTCGAGCTGCCCCGTCGGGGTATAGGAGTAGCGGGTCTCGCCACGCCTGCTGTCCTCCACGGACAACAGCCTGTCGGCAACGCCCCAGCGGTAGCGGCGCATATGCCGTGTGCGCGAGTCCTTGCGTGTTCGGGCATCCACCAGACGGCCTATGTCATCATAGGCGAACGAGCGGACAATGCCTCCCGGAAGGATGCGCTCCACCTCGAAGCCCAGCGTATCGTGGCGGTGTGCCGATTCCCACGAGCCCGCGCCGTCGGCGTCGCTGCCGCCGGTGGCAGTGAAGCCCTCAAGCTCCCCGTAGGCGTTGCGGGTGTAGCGCAGCGAGGCCCCCACCGTGCTGTCGAGCGTGAGTATCCTGCCGGTATGGTCGTAGGTGCGGAGTATGGTGTTGCCGTCGGCCGTCTCCCGGACCGGAAGTCCCAGGGAGTTGTACGCGAACTCCACCGTGCTTTCCCCCCTCGATGCCTGCACCAGCCTGCCGGACAGCCCGTAGGCGTAGGTCTGGTCGGGGTCGCCGGCCGTGGAGTATGAGACGCGCGTCACGCGCGAGCAGGCGTCATAGCCGTATTCCCTTTCCGTTCCCGATGGCAGCGTCTCCCTGACGACGCGTCCGCCCCTGTCACGCAGGTAACGACGGACGGCCCCGTCGAAGCCTTTCTCGGCGGTGACGTTTCCCACAGCGTCGAGGGTGAACTCGTAGCTCTGGAGCCTCTCGTTTGTCACACGGCGCAGGCGTTCCTCCCGGTCATAGCGGAAGTTCACCACGCCCCGGTGGTCGCGGCGCCTTGTCAGCTTCCACATGCCGGAGTAGCCGTACTCCACGTGCTGGACGTTGTCACGGTATTCGGTGAGGTTGTCTATCCCGTCGTAGGACAGGCGTATGTCGTTGCCGTCGAAGTCGAGCACGCGCACCACGCGGCCCACGGGGTCGTATTCCCTTTTCTGCACCGCACCCTTGGGGTTGGTGACGCTCACGCACCTGCCCAGCAGGTCGTAGCCGTACAGCGAGGTGTTCCCCCGGCTGTCGGAGGCTTCCGTGAGGTTATGGAAACGGTCATAGGCGAGCCTCGTCACCACGCCGTAGGGGTCTTTCACCGATGCCACCGCACCGTTGCGGTAGGTCATCCTCGTGACGGCACCTTCGGGGTTGGTGCGGCTCACCAGATTGCCCGAGCGGTCATAGCCGAACTCCCACGTGCCGCCGTCCGGCGTGGTAACGGATACGGGACGGTTGCGCAGGTTCCCCTTGGCAGGATACACGGCGGACACGCTGCCGCCGCACGGGTCGGAGCTGTCGGTGCAGTTCCCCCAGCGGTCATATCTGTACAGGGTGCTGTTACCGAGCGGGTCCGTCTGTGCGAGGAGCCGGCGGCTGTCATCATAACGCCACAGGTGTTCCCCTCCGTTGGCATCGACCTTCTTCCACACAAGGCCGCCACGGTGGTGGTACACCGTCAGCTCCCCGTGGCTGTCGAGCACCTCGGTCACTCCCTCCCGGAACGTGAGCCTGTGGTCGTATATGCCGCCGTCGCCCCACGTGTGCACGCAGCGCGAACCCACGCCTGTACCGTCGTACTCGAAGTACCACGCAAGGCCGTTGCGCCATGTCTCCTTCACGATGAGCCTTCCGGCATACTCGTATGTCATCACGTCGCCCGCCGCGTTGCGCTGGAGGGTCATGTTGCCGTCGGCGTCGTACTCGTAGGAGGCGAGGGTAATCTCTTTCTCCGGATCTTCCGGATGCGGGCCGCATATCTCAAGGATGCGTCCGCTTCTCGTGTCGTGCTCCACCCTCAGGCGGCGGCCCGCGCTGTCGGTGATGGAGCGCAGCAGGCCCTCTTTCGTGTAGTCGAAGCGGATGCCCAGGCCGTTGCAGTCGGTCACGCTCTCAAGCAGGCGCACGGAATCGTACTCCTTGCGCGTGAAGCGGTAGTAGAGGTCCTCGGCCATGTCCCACACGCAGTAGCCGCCGTCCTGTTCCAGACGGGCCTCCTTGCGCTCGGAGAGGATGAACGAGGGTTCCTCCGCTGTAGGCAGGGGGAAGGCCACCGGGATGCCGTCACTCATGCGGAGCGTCAGCGTGCCCTCTTCCGTGTCCGCGACGACGCCCATGTCGTAGGCGTGGTGCCACCCGTTGCCCAGAGGGCCACGGTAGTCGCTGCGGCTGTACCACGTGCGCTCCCATGACAGGGGCACCGGGCCGTCGAGCCAGAAGTCCTCCTCGTCGGTGAAGAACGTGCCGCTGGCCACGTCCACGGGGTGCCCCGTGACCGTACAGATGGCCTTGTGGAGCATGTTCTTCAGGGATTCGCTCTTTATCGTCCTGTTGACCTTGCTGTGCAGCCTGTCCGCCAGCTTCCTGGTCTTTTTCTTGTAGAAACGCCCGAACGCCCCCGTGCATTTGCGGGCGAGTGCCGCCATGGGGTTGAGGGGGACGGGAACCGGGCTGGTGAGTATCTGTCTGGCGGGAGGTATCGGGTTGATGACACCCGTGGGCAGGAACATGCCCGGAACCTTGTGCACGCTCGGTATGCCCACGTCGTTGCAGTCAAGGTGCAGGTGCGCGCCGCCGCCCGAGAAGGGCATCCCGTCGGCAAGTACCGTCAGGCTGCCCATGAAGGCGTGGCCGTTGTTCTTTGGTATCGCCGCTGAAGGGGCCGCCCAGCCTGCGCCCATGGGGATGTGCGGGATGCTCCGCGTGGGTGTGGATGCGACCGCGCGGGGAATGAAGCCGCCTATCTTGACGGTGGCGCCCAGCATCCCGACGGCCATCGTCAGCACGGTGTGGCCCACCTCGGCGAGCTTCGCGCTGTCGGCGTCGCCCGTCTGTTCCGCTGTCGGTGGCGGGGGGATGAACGAAGAGACCGCCGCCGCGATGAAGTCCTGCGGACGGAGGAGGACCCCGACATAAGGGTGAGGCATGGGCACGACGGGGGACGGGGGTATCGTCACGAGGTGGATGTCCACGCCGATGACCGGGTCGAGCTGCTTGGAGATAGGCAGGCAGGCCATGCCCTTCATGCCCATGGCACCCAGTACGGGAAGCATGGCGGCTTCGCTCAGGCCGTCGGCAAGGCCGCCGATGGCGGCTGCCGCCTTGACGCCCGTGTCGAGGGCATTGACGGACGGTGACACACCGGCCTCGGAGTTCGCCTTGACGCCTTCCGAGATACCCTTGACCTGCGCACCTACGCCGGTCTTTAGGTTTGCACTCACGCTGTCGAAATAGCCTGTGTCCGCCATAACTGTCAGTCTTTATGAAGGATACTACATAGTCTGGAGTTGACTTTTTATATTTTCAATCCTGTTCTCTATTGTTTTTAAAGGATATTTATCACTCCCGCCAAGAGCATATATTAAAACTAATTCTCTCATTTCAGCATATAAAGCTTCTCTTATATCAGTTTTATTTCCAAGTTGAATACTTTCTTGTACATTTTGCTTCCGGTTCTCTAATAAAGAACCATCACATCGACTTTTTATACTATCAATATCTGTCTCTGCTTGCATAATTTTCGCCAACGCTTGTTTAGACACAACCTGAGTATCTTCAGTTTTGATAGATACATAATAAACTAAAGCCAACATAAGTTCTACTTGCGTCCATGTATTCCAATTTCCAGAGAATGGTATTGAAAGAAGTGTTGAATATAGTTTAGCAAATTGGTTATTATGCCCATATATATATAGCCAATAACACAAATCTTTCAGATTTTCTAAATCTTTTGAAGATTTAAAATTCATTTTTTTTAAAACCTTCTTACTCAAACTTTCGATTCGTTTATTTTTAATCGATAAAAGTTCTGTTGCAACTGTAATAATCATTTGTTCCATTATTTTATAATTTCAATTTTAATAGTATCAGTATTGTTGCAGCTCGATAACGCCGCCCTTATTGATGCACCCGCACCTCGGTTATCACTTGGCAAAATATGTTCAATATCTGCTCCAGTTCCACCTTCTTTGAACATTGCCATTGGCCATTCATCTCGATCCAAACCTTTTTCTGTCTTAACTCCAGCTAAGGATTTCTTTCTATTACTTTTAGCATTATCACGATCTATTGTGACAACGCTTGGTTTTCCTTTATCGATAGCTCGTTTTATATGTCCCGCAGTTGCTGGATATTCAGTTTCTGAGATTTGGAGTACATACTTATATTCAGCCCCTTCTTCTGCTTTCTTTAAATAGCAACCTTTAAGACCTAAAACATCAGTCCATGAATTCGGATTTTTAACATATCCATAAAATCGTAACCCACCATATATTGTTATCGGATCTTGCGAGACATACATACCCATCTGTGGCGAGTAGTACCTGAACCTGTTGTACGCCAGCCCTGTCTCCCGGTCATAATACTGCCCCTGGAACAGGAACGGTACCATCCCCTTGTTGCCCGTCTCCCCGATGACGTTCCCGTCCATGTCGAGCACGCGGCTCCACACCTCGTTGCCCTCGGCATCGTATGCCTCCGTCGGTGTTCCGAGCTGGTCGGTCAGTATCGAGTAGGACCTGCCTTCCTTTATCATTGCCACCGGCACGAAGGAATCCTCGTCGAAGAGCCATACCGTCATGTCGCGGCGTTCCGTGTCCGTGTTCCACCTGTCCTCCATGACGGAGTATTCCCTATGCTGCTTCCACTGGTGCAGCGGCACGTTGCCGTTCCACACCCACCGCGTCATGGTCGTGCCGAAGCTCTTGGAGAGCCTGCGCCCGAGCGCGTCGTATGTGAACTCCACCTCCCTCTTGTCCGGCCGCACCACCTTTGCCAGAGAGCCGTCGGCGTTCCACCGGTATCTCCAGCGGTCCTTCTTGCCGTCAAGCCACCTTCCCGTGCCGAGGTAGCGTTCCGTCAGGTTGCCGTCCGCGTCGTACTCGCAGTGCCATTCGCCGTCCTGCTCCAGCCGTCCGCCACCGAGGTAGCGGCGCAACTTCATGTCCGGGTCGGGATACAGGTTTCCCGTCTGGTCGCTCTTCCTCCACTGCACCCTGCCGTCGGGGTATTCCGCCCTTTCGAGCTGCCCCGTCGGGGTATAGGAGTAGCGGGTCTCGCCACGCCTGCTGTCCTCCACGGACAACAGCCTGTCGGCAACGCCCCAGCGGTAGCGGCGCATATGCCGTGTGCGCGAGTCCTTGCGTGTTCGGGCATCCACCAGACGGCCTATGTCATCATAGGCGAACGAGCGGACAATGCCTCCCGGAAGGATGCGCTCCACCTCGAAGCCCAGCGTATCGTGGCGGTGTGCCGATTCCCACGAGCCCGCGCCGTCGGCGTCGCTGCCGCCGGTGGCAGTGAAGCCCTCAAGCTCCCCGTAGGCGTTGCGGGTGTAGCGCAGCGAGGCCCCCACCGTGCTGTCGAGCGTGAGTATCCTGCCGGTATGGTCGTAGGTGCGGAGTATGGTGTTGCCGTCGGCCGTCTCCCGGACCGGAAGTCCCAGGGAGTTGTACGCGAACTCCACCGTGCTTTCCCCCCTCGATGCCTGCACCAGCCTGCCGGACAGCCCGTAGGCGTAGGTCTGGTCGGGGTCGCCGGCCGTGGAGTATGAGACGCGCGTCACGCGCGAGCAGGCGTCATAGCCGTATTCCCTTTCCGTTCCCGATGGCAGCGTCTCCCTGACGACGCGTCCGCCCCTGTCACGCAGGTAACGACGGACGGCCCCGTCGAAGCCTTTCTCGGCGGTGACGTTTCCCACAGCGTCGAGGGTGAACTCGTAGCTCTGGAGCCTCTCGTTTGTCACACGGCGCAGGCGTTCCTCCCGGTCATAGCGGAAGTTCACCACGCCCCGGTGGTCGCGGCGCCTTGTCAGCTTCCACATGCCGGAGTAGCCGTACTCCACGTGCTGGACGTTGTCACGGTATTCGGTGAGGTTGTCTATCCCGTCGTAGGACAGGCGTATGTCGTTGCCGTCGAAGTCGAGCACGCGCACCACGCGGCCCACGGGGTCGTATTCCCTTTTCTGCACCGCACCCTTGGGGTTGGTGACGCTCACGCACCTGCCCAGCAGGTCGTAGCCGTACAGCGAGGTGTTCCCCCGGCTGTCGGAGGCTTCCGTGAGGTTATGGAAACGGTCATAGGCGAGCCTCGTCACCACGCCGTAGGGGTCTTTCACCGATGCCACCGCACCGTTGCGGTAGGTCATCCTCGTGACGGCACCTTCGGGGTTGGTGCGGCTCACCAGATTGCCCGAGCGGTCATAGCCGAACTCCCACGTGCCGCCGTCCGGCGTGGTAACGGATACGGGACGGTTGCGCAGGTTCCCCTTGGCAGGATACACGGCGGACACGCTGCCGCCGCACGGGTCGGAGCTGTCGGTGCAGTTCCCCCAGCGGTCATATCTGTACAGGGTGCTGTTACCGAGCGGGTCCGTCTGTGCGAGGAGCCGGCGGCTGTCATCATAACGCCACAGGTGTTCCCCTCCGTTGGCATCGACCTTCTTCCACACAAGGCCGCCACGGTGGTGGTACACCGTCAGCTCCCCGTGGCTGTCGAGCACCTCGGTCACTCCCTCCCGGAACGTGAGCCTGTGGTCGTATATGCCGCCGTCGCCCCACGTGTGCACGCAGCGCGAACCCACGCCTGTACCGTCGTACTCGAAGTACCACGCAAGGCCGTTGCGCCATGTCTCCTTCACGATGAGCCTTCCGGCATACTCGTATGTCATCACGTCGCCCGCCGCGTTGCGCTGGAGGGTCATGTTGCCGTCGGCGTCGTACTCGTAGGAGGCGAGGGTAATCTCTTTCTCCGGATCTTCCGGATGCGGGCCGCATATCTCAAGGATGCGTCCGCTTCTCGTGTCGTGCTCCACCCTCAGGCGGCGGCCCGCGCTGTCGGTGATGGAGCGCAGCAGGCCCTCTTTCGTGTAGTCGAAGCGGATGCCCAGGCCGTTGCAGTCGGTCACGCTCTCAAGCAGGCGCACGGAATCGTACTCCTTGCGCGTGAAGCGGTAGTAGAGGTCCTCGGCCATGTCCCACACGCAGTAGCCGCCGTCCTGTTCCAGACGGGCCTCCTTGCGCTCGGAGAGGATGAACGAGGGTTCCTCCGCTGTAGGCAGGGGGAAGGCCACCGGGATGCCGTCACTCATGCGGAGCGTCAGCGTGCCCTCTTCCGTGTCCGCGACGACGCCCATGTCGTAGGCGTGGTGCCACCCGTTGCCCAGAGGGCCACGGTAGTCGCTGCGGCTGTACCACGTGCGCTCCCATGACAGGGGCACCGGGCCGTCGAGCCAGAAGTCCTCCTCGTCGGTGAAGAACGTGCCGCTGGCCACGTCCACGGGGTGCCCCGTGACCGTACAGATGGCCTTGTGGAGCATGTTCTTCAGGGATTCGCTCTTTATCGTCCTGTTGACCTTGCTGTGCAGCCTGTCCGCCAGCTTCCTGGTCTTTTTCTTGTAGAAACGCCCGAACGCCCCCGTGCATTTGCGGGCGAGTGCCGCCATGGGGTTGAGGGGGACGGGAACCGGGCTGGTGAGTATCTGTCTGGCGGGAGGTATCGGGTTGATGACACCCGTGGGCAGGAACATGCCCGGAACCTTGTGCACGCTCGGTATGCCCACGTCGTTGCAGTCAAGGTGCAGGTGCGCGCCGCCGCCCGAGAAGGGCATCCCGTCGGCAAGTACCGTCAGGCTGCCCATGAAGGCGTGGCCGTTGTTCTTTGGTATCGCCGCTGAAGGGGCCGCCCAGCCTGCGCCCATGGGGATGTGCGGGATGCTCCGCGTGGGTGTGGATGCGACCGCGCGGGGAATGAAGCCGCCTATCTTGACGGTGGCGCCCAGCATCCCGACGGCCATCGTCAGCACGGTGTGGCCCACCTCGGCGAGCTTCGCGCTGTCGGCGTCGCCCGTCTGTTCCGCTGTCGGTGGCGGGGGGATGAACGAAGAGACCGCCGCCGCGATGAAGTCCTGCGGACGGAGGAGGACCCCGACATAAGGGTGAGGCATGGGCACGACGGGGGACGGGGGTATCGTCACGAGGTGGATGTCCACGCCGATGACCGGGTCGAGCTGCTTGGAGATAGGCAGGCAGGCCATGCCCTTCATGCCCATGGCACCCAGTACGGGGAGCATCGCGGCTTCGCTCAGACCGTCGGCAAGGCCGCCGATGGCGGCTGCCGCCTTGACACCCGTGTCGAGGGCATTGACGGACGGTGACACTCCGGCATCGGAGTTCGCCTTGACGCCTTCCGAGATACCCTTCACCTGCGCACCTACGCCGGTCTTTAGGTTAGCACTTACGCTGTCGAAATAGCCTGTGTCCGCCATAACTGTCAGTTTTTATCGTTATTTAACTCGAAAATACAAATAGGCAGATGCAACAATGGCAATCACAATAATTACACCGAGCCAAAATCGGAATCCGGTTGGACCCAATAAGTCAAGAAAGAAATTTCCTCCCCAGCTTCCGGGTCTGGCGTATGTCCATTTCCAGTCGAATATCAGTCCGACAAGCCAAACCAATAGCAGAAAGATTACTACTAAGTACCCCACTTTAGGGTTCGCATAGGCATATTCGGTTGCATTAGTGAACAGCCCTTCAAGATTTCGCAATATGTTGGTCAGCCATTCCATTGTATTTTCCTAAATTTCTTTTATACTCATACAAATAATTCTCCCAGTTATCTCCTAACACTTTGGTCAGAACTTCATTTATTTCATCGTCACTGACCAGCTTGGAGCGTGCCGAACTGTTTAGCAGGCTTAATAACAGGAGAGGATAAGAGGAGTTCTTTATCAGGTCTATGGAAAGTTTGTCTGAAAGTCTGAAACCTTCCACATAACATTCCGCAGCTAACGATTTCTCATAATTATTTTCCCGGCACCAACCACACAGCCTCAATGCTTCACTTTGCATTAGGTAATCGTTGCATCTGGAGTATGCTTCAGCACCGCGATAGTACGTCTCTGCCGCTTCTTTCCAAAGCGACTCCCGTACATAGATGGAGGCTTTCCCCAATAAGGTGTTTCCGAGCAATCGGCAAGCTAAAGAGGGATCTAATTTTTCTTCCCCGATTTCAGCGGCTTCTACGGCTTTGTCGGCAAAGTACATGGCCGTCTTGTAGTCCTTACGGGAAATCTGGTCTGTATATAGAATTGTATATACGGTTACAAATTGACTGATCCAGTTAATGTCTTTCTTCACATTTTCGAGAGCGATATCGAGGCATTTCTTCGCAAATTCCTCTGTTTGCGCTGCGTTCCCTTTTTTCACACTGTTCATCAGTTTGATTAATGCCAGCCTGAAATTCGAGGCTGCCGGGTCGCTCTTATCTTCATTCGCCGCTTGTTCCGCGAGTTGCTCCATTGCACCGTCTAAATCTATTGGCGGATAAATAGACACCGCGTCATTGGAGTGTTTGGCCATTAGTTTGCCAAACTGTTCATAGTCTTTTATGTCGGATATCCCCCATACCATTTGCTTGTGGAATGGCAGAGCAAGAGCCTTTTCAAACCATTCACGACATCCGTCATAGTCGTATGTGTTCTTTAGGTTAAAGACAAAACTGCATTTCATATCAGTCCCTTTTACAAGGGATTCTGTCAGCTTGTTGAAGTTGGCAACTGCGACAGAGGCATCGTTTTCCGCTTCTTCCGACTTATAATCAGCTATCCAATCAACACGTTCAAAGACAATATCTTCGGGTTTCTTTGAGTTATTCCAGTATTCTACTTGTTGTGCAATATACCCTACAACATCTTTTGAGAAATCGGTTCTGGAACTGAACGGAAGTTCTATGAGGAACACCATATCTTCCTCTTCGCTATCAAGGGCAAGCATATAGTCATAGAAAGCATCAAGCATACTTTCGTCTCCCGGATTGATGACGATACGGATTAACTTGACCGGTTTCCTGACTGCATCTTCCCATTGGTAGAGCATCTTGTCTGCTATTTGTTGTATGGCGTTGCTCATATGCTGTTAATTCAATTTGACAATAGTTCCGGCTACGGCTGTGGTTCCGGAAGAATCTATCGTAGCCTTTGTTGTACCGCTGACCGTGGCACTGCTGCTGCCGGTTGCTGTAAAATCAGTACTGGAGATATTATAATTGCTGCTTGCTGTACAATCAATATTTTCTGCCGATTGCGCAATATTGGCACCCGCGGACTCTGTTATGTCCTTTTCCGCATTAGATGATATATTGCCTTCGCTATCAATCATTATTTTGTTTTCTCCAACACACAAGGTGATGCTTTTAGAGGCAGATATTGTGATATTTCCTTCTCCGTCTGCCGTATAGCTGTTGCCTTCCTTGTCTTTCATCATAACGCTTCCTTTTTCATCATCAAGCGTTATGGTACAACCGCTGCGGGTAGTCAGGCTTTTTGTTTTGTTTGAACTGCCGCCACCGGTGCCTGACTTTCCATGGAATAAGCTGCCAAGTACAAACGGACGGTTCGGGTCATCATATCTGAATGCCACCATGACTTGGTCTCCCTTTTCGGGTATGAATACAAATCCTCTGTTTGTGGGCACTTTGTCGCTTGTACCTGCGTCAGGAGTGAGCACCCGTATCCACGAGGTTTGCATCGGGCCGGTCTGCCAGTTCATCTTGACTTGGACGCGGCCTAACTTTTTCGGGTCCTCGTTGCTGACAACCACGGCCTGCTGTGTATGAGCGACAGGCAGAGGTACATCCGGGCATGGAAGGGTGGGAATAGAGGACGGAAGTGCGGTGAAATAGTTCTGGTAACTGTCACCCATACCGGCTACGTGGGTTATTTCCGTAATGATATAGGTGCCGATGCTATTTTTTACGTGGATACCTATTCCTGTATGGATAGCGGTATGAACATCTATGATACTGCCCACCGTAAGGATGCGGCAATCGCTTTCCCCGGTGATGAAACTGGATGCGGCGCTGTCGCTTTGCTGCCTGCGTTGGAAATAGGCGTCAAGTTCACCCTTATTGGTTATGCGCGGTTCCGCCCGTTGGACAGCGGGAGCGGTAAACAAAGCCAATGACGAGTCAAAGGCCGCTTGTCCCAATGTGTTTTGTCCGGCTGCGGTATCGGGGGATTGACCGTTATAGGTCTGGTCGTTCACCGAATGGTAAGAACTTCCCTTTATTGGTCGGGCAAGTGCCTGCGAGCAGACATCGAGCACGGATAGTTCCTCGCCGTATGTCAGCTTGGTCGTCGAGCCGGCCTGTGGCTTCCCGAATACAAGGTTCTGTCCGTCGTAGTAGAGCCATTCCTGATATTGGCGGGCAAGCCGTTGTATGAATCTGAAGTTGGTTTCCTCGTACTGGCATTCGTATTCCAGCTTCGATTTCGTTTCCGGATTGACAAGAGCTTGCACTCCCGCCTTGTCTGTAAGTTCCTTAACGATGTCAGACAAGGATTTGTTGCACCATGAGGCACAAGTGTGGTCTGACTCCAATAGGAATGTTGACGAATATCCCGTCACTTTTATATTTCCGTGTGTTCCACCGGAACGATGAAGTCCCACCATGGTGGCCACGCCGACAAAAATAGTGCCGCCGAAGTCCATGATTACTTTTTTCCCAACCCAGTCTTTTGACGCCTCCGGGATTTCCACACCATAGGCTTCTATGGCTTGGATATCCAGCGTTATCTCAAAGTAGTGATGCTCATTGATGCTCTGTTTGAGCATCAACTGCACAAACGACGGCATGGGTATGCCGGCTATTTCCAATGTGACTTTTTTTTGTTCCAGCATGGCGGCATTATATTTGACGGTTTATATCCAAATTGCCAAAGCCGCCCGGCGGAAGTCCGTCGGACGGCCTGACAAATGTTTTGATTTAGGATTTACCTATGTACGCCGATTTATTTCTTCGGCCAACGGTTGTCAAGAGCTGCGCTGCCGACGATGATTTCTTCAGCGGAGAACGTAATGGTGATTGTCATAGGCACATCGTTGTTCGCGTCCAGAGTTTCCGAGTAGTGAACGATGTATGCGTTCTTGAACTGGATCTCCTTCATCTTGGCATCTTCCTCCGTTTTTTTGTAGATAATCTTTCCTTCTACAGGTTTGAAAGGACTGTTCAACATCGCTTCGATGACCGAAGTGTCTTCTGTTGATTCGATGGTTGCTTTTACTCTACCACCCAATACGCTTGAAGAGGGCATACCTTTAGGGTCCGTGTTACGACTAAACTCATAGTTTGAATAAAGGACGTCAAATTCCTTGTTGTTAAGTTCCAATGATGCTCTAAATGCCATAATACTTGGATTTAATGGGTTAAACTTAATTATTTTACTTCGGTTTCTCCGTCCTTGCGCCCTAACCGGTATAGATGCAAAAAAGAGAAAACCTCAAAAACGATTTTTTGAAATTTCCTCTCAGCCTCCGGATGACTCAGTTTTATTGTGGGAAAAAGAGAAGAAAATAAAACATCATCTTTGATGTGAGCAAATATAAGTGCTTATATTCATTTTTCCAAATTTTTTAGCGCGTTTTTTTTGCTGTTATTTTCATTTTAACACGTTTTAAACTAATGTTCATGTATAAAGCCACTGTCCTATATGATTAGAAACATGCCCCGTTGATGATGTGTCGCTATTAAATTGATTCCTGGCATTGTACAATAACACTTGTAGAAGAAGTTTCATCAGGAACGGACGAAACTGTCGGAAAGTAAACTGCTGCCGGAATGCAGAAAAACGGTATCCACCGCATGAAAGTGGCAGATACCGTTAGCCGATTGACTATGCAGTCTGAATGTTTGCGTATATCCTAATTCTTACGTCCATATCGGCAGATGAGCAATGAACTTAATACCAGGAGTGCAAGGGCAATCATCCATGTGTAGATCTTCCGTTCCTTTTCCAAATGTTCGATGTCCGCCGCTTGTTGTTTGGAGCAAGTTGTCAGTATATTAATCTGGGATTGTTGTGCCTTGCAGATATCCATAAGTTCAGCATTAATCCGTTGCTGTGTATCCAGCGAAGTTTGGATGTTCTTGAAGTTGCGGTTGGTCGTATATGCGTCACGGATATATCCGGGCGTGCTTACCTGTAACGAGGGAACTTGTATGCTGTCCGGAAGGTATGTCAGTTCTGCATTATTGCGCCGTTCCGTTGCGAAGCTGTTGAACAGGAGTATGCCAACAAGTGTGCCGCTGATCAGAAAGGCTATTAATGCTATGATGGCAAACATTGTGTTTGATGATTTCGCGACAGGTTGTTGGTACTCTCGTTCAAGCCATGGATGATGGTTCATCGTGTGAGGCGGAATGGATGTTCCATACTCCACTGTCCGGACTTCGGCATTTTCTTCGGTCTCTTTTTTCTCAAGAGCCTTACGTCTTGATATATCCATAAATTCGCGCTTGGCAATCTGGTATTTATCCGCTTGATAAATTACAAGGTCGTTTTTTACCAGCCAGTCAAGAACGTCCTTGACACTCCGTTCTGATACCTTGAGGTTGCTGATGCTCCAAAATATTTCTGCACAAGATACCCATATTGGCTTCTGGAGGCACTTCTGATATAGGATTTCAAGAATCTCTGCCTGTAGTTGTTCTCTTGTTGGTTCCATTTTATTTACAGTATTAATTGTTTCGGAATAAAATAATATTTCTTGCCGGCGATGAATACAGGTCTGAAAAGGTTGCGTTGATACATGTCTTCCAGTCTCTTCATCTTTGAAATTAGGGCTGTATAGCCACTATTAAAGTCCGCCAGTTCAACCTTTCTTTTCTTTAGTTTCTTCACCTTTGTTGAATTTAAAAGGCTGTCATTGGCCATGACTCCCGTCTTACAATAGAAGATTTGAGCCAAATATGGATTTCTGGGCAATACTTTTCGATAGAAACTTCTGTTTATGCTTTTCTTTTGCCGGTTAAATTGCTTGCGAAGCACTCTTAGCTCCTTTTTCCCTATGTTATCTGAGAACTCCGGGAGCAGTCCCCTGTAGCTTTGCAGCAGTTCCATCACTTCCTTGTCATCGAGTAGATATCCATATTCGTACCCGTCCATTATACTGTCCGCTACGGAGGCCTTTATATAGTAGGTGTCATTCACGCTGTTTCTATCTATATCGTCAAGGCTCATACTGTCAGGATTTTCCGTATGATGGAATATATGCGTCAGTTCGGATGTGGGACGGCTTCTTAGGACACCTATATTTCGCTCATAATCTTTAAGTGAGTGCAACAGTAGGCTGTCCGTCTCGAAAGATTGCCATAATACGGAATCCAAGGCTGTTTCCAAAGCGTTGCTTTCCAGTCTGTTTCTACCTTTAGGGAATAAGATTCCTCCTACCGTAAGGCTGTTGTATGGAGCATCGTACAGGTATAAGTTGGCATCCGTAGCTTCTATGTTCTTGAACAGCTCCGTCTTTACCAGTCTGCTGTCTGCGATATAATTGGATATATGGTCTATGTATTTCGTAGCATGGCTGTCCAGAATGGATTTGGCCTGCAATAGGAAGTCCTGATAAGAAGTGCCTGATGCTCTGTCTATCTGGGCAAACAGAAGCCTTGCCGGTTGGGTTGCCAGCCACGAGAGTTGTTGCTCGTGCAAGGATAAAGTTTGCTTTGACCCTAAAATGACAAATACATTGTTGCTGAAACGGCTTTCGTTATCATAACGGGAGATTTGTTTGATAGCCCCGCCAAAACCGTAAAACGATGATTGTTCCTCTTGCTCGTTTTTCCGCTTGGAAGAAATGGATTGTTTGATATAGTCGAGCCAGGCTGAAAAGTCCTTGGTTGGGGCCAAATGTCTGTTTTCTCCGTTGGAGGATATGCAAGTTGCTGAGAAAGTGTAGTCATATCCGGGTTTCATTTTCAGCTTTAGGTTCTGTAGCACATTGATATATGGGGATAGATAAGGCAGGTCGGCATCATTGAACAGTACATGTATGTTCACGTTTTTGTTTTCCGCTTCCATCTTTCGGACATCGGAAACCATGATGTCTCCGCCTTTGATATTGATGATTTTATTCCAGTTCTTGTCCCAGACGGACAGAGGATAGTTCAGCCGGATATTCCCATTCGTCATAGGCCCTGCCGGGTTTCCATCCAGGTTGAACAACATCGTACCCTGAATATTCGCATTATGTAATGCCAACGTATCAGGATACATTAGGTTGACAGCACACAACAAAGAATCACGGTATCGTGAATAATCAATATGATACACCTCATTTTGGCCGACTTCTGCAAGAAAGTCAGCGGGAACCCACCCTAAAAAGCGTTTGGTACTGTCTGATAATGCGGGAACATTGGAAATCAATGCGGATTTGCCGCTCTTGTCCAACTTGTATAGGTAAACAACCTCTCCGCTGACAACTACCGCATCCGTTGTTGTTTTCAAAAACGGCTCTCCGTATATTTTCAGGGTATCTCCATTGAAGAATTGATGGATATCGAACAGCTTGTTAATGCTGTTTATGCCTATACGGTACCTTATCGGCTGGTTGTTGCGGGGATTGATACGGGCATGGTCGTACATCAGTACATTTTCCGATGGTATCCATCCGGCATAATTGACTTTACGGGGTTCCTTAAAGTGTCTCTTGCTGTTATACAGGAAACCTATTATCGACTTGGGCTTGCCTGTAATGTCTGGGTCAGCCTGAACGAGCTTGTAGGTTCCGTTCTTTTCACCTACTATGTAATAGGGTGTGCCAATTCCATGTGAAGACCGCTTACGCTGGAAATACGGGTCTTCATAACTTTGATTTCCGGTCCTGTCCGAATAGACAATTCTGTTTGTCTTGCTTTTCTTTGTTTTGACAGGAGCTTCTGTTAATTCCGGATAATTGAATATATCCCTATCCATTATTTGTATTCTGTCGCGGATGGACACTTGGGCAGATACGTTGCACGCAAGAGTAATCATCACGGCCACAGAAAACAGATTTCGTATGAGATTCAGTTGTTTCATTTTTCAATATAACTTTGTGTCACATGGATGGACTTGACGCAATTCAAATCGTCAATTTTTACATCATCAATACTCACACGCTTTTTCCTGTTGCTTTCAAGAAAATGCAGTCCTTGGCAATAGCCGTTGAAGTCATTATATTTTTCATCATTGATGACGACCACTACCTGGTCTGCATCAATGCAAAAATATTTGTTACGGATATAATTCGTATGTTCGTAATAGACCGACCTTTGTGAGACTTTGGCGTCAGCTATGGCTTGCAGGTGTTTTTTAATATCATTCTGTACCAGTACCAACGAATCCACCGTGACCAGTTCCTCTGCTTTTTCAAAGCGTGGGAGAATGGTTATACGGTGCTTCACCGGATATTTCGTCGTATTGGTTTGTAATGAGATGGTGTATTCTCCCGGAATATCATACGAATACACGACTTGCTGCTCGTATGCGTCCACAGTACCGCTTTCTCCAAATTCCCATAGCCATGTGTCCATACCATAGCCTTCTGCCGAAAAGACCAGTTCTTCGCCTTGATAACCCTCTGACACTCCATTTATACGGGGTATGGAATCAATGGCCTCATGCTCCAGCCCTGAGATAACTTTGATATACTTGTTTACGGAGTGTTTTCCGTCTATTTTCAAAGTAATAAGATATTTGCCGGCCTTACGGTAAGTGTATGACACATCCGTATTTCTCATCAGTGTATCACCGTTTCCCATTTCCCATATGAGCCGCTTGCCTTTAATCGCTGCCGTATCGTTGACTAATAGCTCCAACCGCTCATTGACCTCATAATGAAAATTATCATTGGTGTCATACACATAAAAGTCAATATTGGCAAGGTGCGACTTCGAAGGCAGGAACAAAAACAAAAGGATACCTGCTATGGCAACCAGTCCCAATATGATGATTGTTATAGTTTTCTTATTATCCATCGCGAATGTTTTATAAATTGGCTTTACATTCTTCCAAATCCCGTTCAATCAGTGCATTGTTATGTACCAGACTGTTCAATTCCTCTTTTATGTCGAATTGGCATTTAAGCATTCTGGAGGACAACACGCCGAAAAGGAATTTCGTATTCATATTGTTTTCCTTGTATATATGCTGCAATTGGTAAATCCCATCCTTCACCTCGTCCATCTTTTGTACCTGATGAATGTTGAAGTCCAGAGAGTCAATCTCATTCCAGATGTTCTGCGCCTGCTGCATATGTGTATGCTGGATTTCAAAAATGCGTTCGGAATGGTTGATTTCGTTTATCAACTCCGAACTGTCCTCTGTCGGTACGTTGAGTATATACCGGCAAAGTATGATATAAATTGCGGCTACTGAGAAAATCAGCAGCAGGAGGAAACGGATGTTTCCCCATAGCATTTCGTCTTTTGTCATGGCTTCGTCAGTTTATTCTTGGTTAATTCCTGATATTTGATTCTACACTTTTCAAGTTGCTCCATGTTGCTTTCACGCTTTTTGCTTTCGCGGTCAAGGTCATCCATTGATGATTGGATGACACGGATCTGTTCAAGCATAGCTTTATACACTTCGTACTTGCTTTTATCGGCCTGCATCGCAATGTCATTTTCCATTAATAACCGTTTTTTGGTTATCAATTTTTGCATGTGCTTGTGTTCACTCGAATTTCGCCGCTTGGTCTTCAGATTGTTCAAGTCCCGGAACAATTCTTCTATCTGGAAGTTAAGTTCTGCCTGTTTCTTGAACACATTGTCATATTCGGCCTTCTTGCTTTCAAGAAGGGATATTCCCTTTTGTGCAGTCACAATCGTTACGATACCTCCGGTTGTGGTAACAATCAGTGCGATAGCGAATACCAAAGTAAATCGGAGTTTCGCTTTCAAACGAGCTATTTTGTTTTCTGCTTCCATACTTGCTATGATTTAATCGCTCAACCTATAAACGACCATGATCGTTTCTTTTGAGCCTCTATTGTTTCGTGACTTTCGTCTCCTACTATAATATTCTCACGAACCATTCCGATGTATTCCAGTTCACTCATTTTGTGGAACATATTGCTGAGCAGTGTCACAAATGCCCCTGCCGTCTGCAATGAGTGGTTTATATTGGTATGGTCATACATAAGCTTGGTTAGGCTCTCTATCTTCGTGATAAATTCAGAGGGTGTGACATTGGTCCACTCATAGAAATATTGGAGCAATTGTTCTCTTTCCGTTTCGGAAAGACTTTGAAGAGCGGAGTTCAGACCGTTTGCAAGCTCATTCACGGCCTGCACAAGATATATCGGCGGTTGCTCTAAGGCGATTTGTTCGATAAAGAAGATTCTTGAGTTGTAAAAGGCCGAGAAAGCCTTACACAGCTCAAATGTATTATTGGCAAGCGTATCTCTACGCTTGTCAGCAACATTCCTGCTGTAAATGAGTTTCACGTCTTCTTTTATCGACTGTAGGGTACGTGCCAATTGGGAAATGAATGTTTTGATCCCATCGTGGCAAGCGGAATGTTGTACCGGTGGAATATATTGATGATTGATTTTATAGGTATTCCCTTGTCTGCATACCTCTGCCACCAGCAAAAAATTCTGGCTGTAGAAAGATTTGTTGACTTGGTTTTTGGGAACGATATGGAGTTTTATGCTCGGCAAGACATACGGGTGATGCAAAGGCACCTCTTCCGGGTCCGGTTCACCGACAGGTATCAAGTGATACGGATCTACGGATATTAGTACCATATACTCGCTGTCCTCGGCTTGCAGACCGGATTCTGAAATGGTTGCACAGGGTTTCTCATCCCCGTATAAACCGTCGTAATAAACGATGGGCAGACCGCCTTTGGTGATAGCGTTGCAGCTTTTCAGGCGGACACAGAGAGTGGACATGGTATCACCTGAAATCTCTATTTCAAGATTGTCACCTATCCCTTCAAGGACCTCTCCAAGACCATAGTTATAACTGGTCAGACTCCTTCCTGCTTCGCGGTTGAGAGCTTCCGTTTGGCAATACTGGTTTGCAAAGAAATGCTGGCTGGTCAGCTTCAGACCATTGACCCAGTTTACAGGCAAATATGTTAGTGTTTTCATATATTATGATGTTTTTGTTTCTACTTGTACACGTCGGATATATATCGTTTGATTATTCTTAATCTTATTGCCCTCACTCGTCAGAGTGGGGTCAAGTATTCTTATGAACAACGGGAAGTTAAACCATTTTGAGGTATAGAACATCCATCCGATTTGCATATCTTCCTTCTCTGTTTCAATCTTGTTTTGGGGGAAACGCCTGTTTTGGTCTTCGATAACCCAATTGAACCAATTCCCAAGAGATATTTCATTGGGCAGGCGGACAACCAACGAAGCGTATGTCGGGTCTTTTATATTCCGTTTGATCTTGACTTTGACCGTTCGGAAGCCGAAGTTGTCTATGTTGTCCCAATATTTCCGGTCAAAGGTACCATAGCTCAATTCCCATGGGGTATATATCGGATGCGGGATGTCCAGGAACAAGGTTCTGCTGTACATAATCAGATACGGGATTGCAAACCACAGGATATTTGTTGTGTTCCATAGCGAATAAGGTAGCTTGCTTATCAGTTCAAACAGCAGATAGTAGCACCATCCGCCTAAAGCGCATATTGTGGTTAGAGTGAGAATGACCGCTGTTCGGGAACTGCCAATACCGATTGCTCCGAACAAATCGGAGGTTGACAGTTTGCAGAACAATGCTCCAAGGAGGATATAGGACAATATCGTGAATGTCAAGCCTCCCCAGACGTATTCGTTTTTTAGGAAACCGAACAGGCTGGGTAAAGCGACGGCAATGGAAGCCAGAAGAATGAATATGATTAATTTCTTCAGGCTAAGTTTGCTCTTGATCGTTTTTATTCCGGTCAAGACAAATATCATCACGGCTACAAATAATGGAGCCAATAAATAACGTGCAAAGAAATATAGCAATATCTTCATATTATTAGATTTTTCATAAGTTCATATTATATCCTAATCGGTTTTCTCCGAGTATAAAATCCGTTTCTCCACGTACCAGATAATCAACTTCGATATTTCTTGTTGAAAGGATGAAAAATTCAAGTATCCGGCGGACATTGGATAGATGCGTTTTTACCTCCTCATAGTCATCTGTCGGAGTATCAAGGATGATTGTCGCCGTCAAATCATCGGTTTCGCTTATCATTAGACCATTAAGGCCTAATGTCTGTCCGACACATCCGGAACCGACGGAAAGGTAAACCGTTTCATCAATCTCATGGACTTCCAGTCGCAGTTTCACCTTCAATCCCAAAACGATAAGAAGCAGTTGCTCGATAGCAGGCAGGTTCTCTTTATACCGTTCTGCATTGCAGAGGAATAGGAACAGCTTATATTTCTGATGGGAAGTAATGGATAGTTCGACATTTTCCATTACTTCAATCATCTTGATGAAGTTCTTCTTGGAGTCCGGGTCTGAAAAGAAATTCAGATGGCGGTTATTGATACGGACCTTTTCTTTGAAAAACTCTGTATCAAAGGGTGCAAAGAATTGTATAAGCTCTTTATCCTGTTTTTCATTGGCTCGGATGGCTTCAACTATCTCCTTGTTGCTCATGCCCGGTGTGCTAAGCACCAATGGATGAAATAGTAATTCCGGCAATTGATGGTAGATGCTGTTTCTTGCCAGATTCAGTAATATATATTCTTTGTCGGCATTTGTCGCCGCGATATGCTGTACCGAAACGCTTAATACATCTCTGGATTTCACACGACTGTTCATACCATGGCAATTAACCATAGTATGGTCCAACAGCCGCCGGTCAAGAATAAACTGAAGTTCATCATAAAAGATTTCTGCGACAAAGTTTATTGCCTGACTTCGTTGGATGCTTTCCAAGGGTTTCTTTTGCGCTAACATTGTTCCCATATCAGTTCACCGTTTCGATAGTTTATGACGATGTTGTCACCCGACTTGATTTGCTCAGAGACAATCAGACGAGATACGGACTTCTTGATATAAGTTCTTATAACTCCTGCTATCGGACGTGCGCCGTATTTGGGAGAATACCCTTTGTTTGCCAGATGTTGCAATGCTTCATCCGACAAATTCAACTGGATGTTTTTCTGTTTCATCAGTTGTTCTTGCAATCTTCCAAAATGGAGGTTGAATATCTGTTTGGCGACATTTTCATCTATTGGCGCAAACGGAACCACTTCGGTGAGACGTCCCAAAAATTCAGGTCGGAAATACTGTGCCATAACCTCGATGAGCTTTCCGGAATCAGGAGTATGTCCGGATTGTATTTGTTCCACAATCCACTGGCTTCCGATATTGGAGGTGAAAATGATTATGGAATTTGAAAAATCTCCTTCCCGGCCCAGTTTATCATGTATTTTGCCTTCATCCATCATTTGCAGGAAAACATCATAAACGCTGCTATGGGCTTTCTCAATCTCATCGAATAACGCTACCGAATAAGGTTTCTGTCTGATTTGAGTGACCAGTAAACCACCTTCCTCATATCCTACATATCCCGGAGGTGCACCATACAGCAATGCAGCCGAATGTTCTTCCTTGAACTCGGACATGTCAAATCTGATCATGGCTGATTCGTCATCAAACAGTAACTCGGCCAGTGATTTTGTGAGTTCTGTTTTTCCCGTTCCGGTAGGGCCAAGGAAGAAGAATGAACCTATAGGCTTCTTGGGGTCACTCAGTCCGCTGCGTGATTCTATAATGGCATCTGATAAAGTCGTAATAGCCCGGTTCTGTCCTTTGACCCGTTCTTGCAATTTGCTCTCGATGCTCAAAAGTCGGTCCTTCTCGCGGGCTTGTATTTTTCCGATAGGTATATTGGTGCACTCCGCTACAATCGCCTCTATTTCCGAAGAGCGTATCTCTTCAATAGACTGGTCGGATAGTGCCTTTAATTCTTTGATGATGCCCGACAAACGTCCTGCTTTTATCGCGATGTCATCTTCTTTATCCCATACATAGTTGTCTGACAGTTTGGTGGTCAATACGACACTGATTTTGCTGAATACAGAACGGTACAGTAAGTAAAGCGGCCCTTCAGATATTTTTTCGTCAAGACTCTTTATTTCCTCAAAATCCGCTTCCAAATCAGATACACTGGCTCGTGCATTCTTATTGCATAGCCGGACGGCAGCAGCGGTTCTGTCAAGCAGGTCGATGGCGGCAGATGGCAGGCTGCGTTCCTTAAAATATCGTTTGGAGAGTGCGATTGAATCTTTAATACACGCATCTGAAATTCTCAGCTCGTAATAGTTTTCAATCCTTTTTTTATGTAATTGTATGGCACTTTCAAGTGTAGCCGTATCCAGTTCTTCAATCTTTATGATATCAAGACGCCCTTCTATCGGATGCTTTTCGATGTTCTTCCGGTAAGAATCGTTCGTGAGTGTGAGAACAAGATTTGCGGCTCCCTCGCTGATTTGCGCACTTAATATGTTGATAAGTGTGGATGCTTTGCCTGATACGCTGTTCTCCAAAAGGACCTGTAAATCATCAATCACCAGCACAGCTTGTTCCAATTGGTTGAGCTTGTGCATCAGATTGACAACTTTTTGTGCTATCTCCGTTTCAGACGAGGTTGATGCGAGCAATTTTGCCGTATTGAGTCCGACAATAGATATTTGCTTTAACATCTCGTCTTCATTCTCACAAATATCTTTGACAAAGGCGTTGATGATGGAACTCTTTCCGATACCGGATTCACCGACAATCAGTATGCCCTTGTTCTCTGAGCGTTCGAGGCATTCTAAAATAGTACGGACCTCTTTTTCCCTACCGACGACAAAGCCACCGGCATTGATGGTTTCTTGCTTTTTTAGGTTGTCGGCATAAGGAACGCTTGCTGTTATCTGCATTTCCTCTCCTTGATAAGAATGCAACGGGGTAAGGGCATTGTAGTGGGACAATATGTCATCTTCCGAAACATCCAGCATCTCTATCTGCTGATGCGAATACACGACACCTTCACGCAATATGGCGGTAAACACACAGATGGAGTCTATGGAATCCGCTCCTAATTTAATTTTAGACCGTTCGGATTCATCCAAAACCTTTGACAGTTCTTCATCAGGTTCCACTTCTTCTGTGGAAGTGCCACTGGACCTATACATTTCGCGGTGGGTGTCAAACCATTCCATTATGTAGCCGACATCCTTCTGCATCGAGGATAAAATTTCCTTTAGACCCGTGTTTTCTGCAAACATGGCCATGACAAGATGTGACACTCCGAACGTGTTATGCTTGTCTTGAAGTGCCATTCCTCTTGCTATCTTAAGGGCAGACACCAAACTTGGGCTATAATTGCTATCATTCATACGAATTTGATTTTATAGTTTGAATTACATACAGAGCGTTCAGTCAAATCTTTTTCAAGATAATGGGCCAATTCTTCCAGATTGGGAATTTCATCTTTATCAAATTGTCCAAACTTTATCTTGACCTCTGTCACTCTGATTAATCCTTTTTTGCTGTCAGGAGATATAGTCACGCCATTACCGACTTCGACTGATTCAACATGTTTTCCCAGCTTGTGCAACAAGTAGCTTTTGATGTCTTCTTTAGATATAATCCGTTCCCGGGACAACAGACCGTACCTTAAACTATTAATAAGTTCCTGTTCGCTATCATGCGTTGTTCCTCCTTGCATACAAGTGCGCAACATGATGCCTGAAGCGTCATATTTTTCTATGTTGAATTGTTGTATCAGTGTGCGTTCATTGAAACCGTTCGCCAGAGAACCGGAAGTCACCCAATATTTTATCTCGGCATTGGTCGCATCCTTTTGGGGGACACTTAAAACAAAGGCCTTTATTTTGTTATCTCCTTTTAGCGTGGCCTCCAATCCTTTCTCTATATCATTTATCTTGTTGAACAACTCTTTGAGCTGCGTCGAAAGTGCATCCGGATTCATTGAAGCAAAAGCACTCCCGTCTTCTTTCATTAATTGTAACACTTTTGAAATTAATGAGCGGGCACTGTCCGAATCAAATCGTTCAAGGTCGCCAAAATACAGGCTGAATATACCTGTCGGATTTTCCTCATACTGGTTCAGTCGGTTTACATATTCCCGGCCTTTGTTGTCTTGAAACGAGCGTATGTTCAAGAATTGTGTACGGCTCGGACATTTCAGGGGTATAATTCGTCCGGTGGAACGGAAATTATGCTGTTTGTAAACGATTTGTCTGTTTACAACCGGAAATGTGTTCAAATATACTTCCAGATTTTCAAGACTTTCTTTCGTGAATATTTCCGGAAAGACTATCTTGACCCAAAAGAGATTCTCAGAGTCGTCCGGAACCTCGCAGTCGGCCACATAACCGGGAAACATTTCCCGGTAGGTATGTTTCTCTTTGGAAGCATCTTTTATACTCACATTAAAATATAGGTCACTATAAAAATCGCGGATTTCATCAAAGTAGTGCGCATTACTATATGGATCTTCAACATGAAGGCCTGTTTTTGCATTCAATCGGTTTCCTGTGCAGTCATAGAAGAAAGCCATATTCATAAACGGAAGCAACCCCATATCGGAAGGCTTGATACAAAACATTACAGAGTCCATGTTTTGCAGGACTTCTTTAGACACATCCAGCCCGACCCAGACGCAATAATCCGCTATCCGGTTTTTAGAGCCAAGGAAGCGTGTTGGAGTGCTAAAGCTATCGGTTGAATGCCTTATACTATCGTTGTATGCGATTGCTTTGACTTTTGCATCAACCAGTTTATAGGAAAACAAAGGGGTTATAAAGACTTGAATATCCCCTTTGCCAAATATGTTTTTCTCTGCATAAAAGTGATCTTCGGCATCAAGTTCGCAACATTCCCCATGATTGGGGGTAATAGTCATAAGCGCATGGGCCGGCTTTGGCAGCGACCATTTGTTTCCTATGAGTATTCTGGACAGGCGGTGAAGTATCCGTGAATCGGACTGATCTATTTCTTGATGCAGCTTGTTGGACTCATGGGCAAAAACTTCAAGCAGCAAATCTATCACGGGGTCCATATCGCGTATATCGGATACACCCCAAAACTCCATAGCCTGCTTTAATATTCGTTCCTTTATTGCAATTTGTTTCTTGTCTGACATAGTTCGATTATTGTGATAAAGGGCTTATATATAATGAGGTGTTAAAACTGAATTTCTCGTTGGTTCTATCCATTATTCCGGTCACGGTTATTTGTGCCTTTCTTCGGATATGAGATACTTTATCTATATTTTCTTCTTCTATTTCCAAAAGGGTGACGTTCACATCTACATTCCGTAGTCTCTTTTCATATTTCTCTATCGTTTTTATTAAGGAGTTTTTTACTCCTTCCTCCCAATCGCTGATTTTCACAAGTTGGTTGAACTCAAGGTCCCATATCATGGAACCAAAGTCTTCTCGGCCGATAACTTCCCCATGGTGAGAAAGAATCAGTAGCATGATGTGTTGGGCTATCGATTCCTGATAGGAACACCTTTGCAATTTCTTGGCAACAGCCGATTGCAATTGTAATGGCATTTTCAGGTAAGTCATACTATTCTTTTATTTTATTCTATTTCGCAAATATACTCTTTTCCTTGTTAGATGCCAATAAAATGCTCCTAAAAATTTGACGGTTTCAGAAATAATTCATATATTGCGCACGGTCACAAAACCAAAAGAGAGCTATAAAAAAAGTATGATATTAAAAAGTAAATTCTATGGCAATCTACAATTATGGAATTGGAGGCAACGAAGTAAAAGTCGATGCGAACGAATCCATCGCGGAAATCCCCTCCAACCGAACTTTGATAGTTCAAAAACTGACAGATGAAGCTCCTGCGGCTCCGGAAAGCGTGTATGGTTTGGAAACCATTGAAGATGTGTTCCAACGTTTTGAACCAACAGTTGACTTATGCCACGTGGATGCGGAAGGTAATGAAATCAAGGAAATCATGACATTCACCGGACTTGGAGACTTCGGAGCCAAGAAGATTAAAGAGAAGAGTGATTTCTTGAGTAAACTTGACATTGAGAAAGAGCAGGGTGTCAGAATAACTCGCCAGCTTACTTCCAACCGCGCTTTACAGAAAGCACTTGAAAATCCGGAAGTCAAAAATGCCATTATGGACGTGATTGAATCATCAATCGAGGAGATTCTGGCAAATCAAAAGAAAGTAGAACTTTAATCTTTTACTAAGATGAAGCAGGAAACTCAACAACAGACAGCCAGTACGACAACCTCACAGAAAGTCGTATCACAACAGGCGCAAAAGTCATCTGCATCGGCAATAGACAAACTCAAAGAATTTGGTGGCTTCGCTTTTCTTGAAAATATCATAGATGGGTATTCCAATCTTAATCCGGCACGAAAGGCCCGTCGCAACATCTTCCTCACGGATGAACAGTGGGAAAATGAACGTAAGGCCTTGGTTAATCGCTTAAGCGTATGGCTTAAACTCTTACGTGAGAATGACACTGCCGAACAAATGCGGGACAAGGCCAAAGAAACCGCAGAAAACGCCGAGAACCTTCTTAATCATAACTTGAAGAATGCTCTTGCCAGGACACGGGAACTTGAAAGCGCATATCGCACTATTGCGTTCTTTTACAAGAACACGGAAAGTGATAAGGTGAAGAATGTCACCATTGTCAATGCGACCATGGAGCAGCTTCAGGATTTGGACAATACCATTTTCGCTGACCACATTAGCAACGAACTCAAACAGAATTTTGACCGTCTTGACCTGCGTCGCAACTACTCCTTGCTTGTCGTTCCTGGATATATAGGCTCAAATGCCATTTTGGATAAGTGGTCTAAAATGGCATACGAGAACAAGGTTTTTCTTGTTACAGACTTCCAAGACCTTGAAACTCCGGACGATGTAGTAGATATATTCTTCAATGCCAATCATACGAGTGGAGATGTGTTCAAATCGAATACTATTATGACCTGTAACTGGTTGCTTGGTCGTCAAAGAGAGGAAAGCGTTGGAGAAGAAGAAAATCTTTATATTCCGCCATCTTCTTCACTTGCCGGAAAAATATACAACACCTTAATGTCTCAGGTAGTAGCCGGAAAGAAATTTGGTGGACTTAATGAAGTAGAAAGTGTACGCTTCGACCTTCGCAAGAGCGAGATTTCAGAGCTTGAACGTATGGGCCTTGTGCCGATGGTGAACGAGTACAGCAAGGTTATGGCTTTCTCTGCCAAGACATTATTTAATGGAGATAATCTTGGCTTGCAGACCTACTCCGTAGTTCGTGTATTCGACTATATAACGAAGGTACTGATTGACTTCCTGAACCGTCGGGCATTTGAAAATTGGACTACTCGCACGGAAGCAGATCTACGTGGTCAGGTTGTGAAATTCCTCGATAGTGTAATGGGCCCGAACAAGCTCATCGAACGCTTCAAGGTTATGAAGATTGAACAAGACCCGAATCAGAAAGACCGTGTGCTTCTTGATATCCACATCACACCGTATTTCCCGGCAAAAAGCTTCGTGATACAGCTTGCCGGTCATAAAGGCGATAATCCGGAAGATGCTATTTGGGAAAGCGAATATCATCAAGAATAGTATTGAATAATTTTAAATTTACAGATGGGCATAGTTATGCCCATCTGTAAATCATTTATCAGGGTCATGTGTTGCTGAAATTATATGTCTTATTATTGAAATCTTTACTTATATGAAACTCCGAGATGTGGATATTATTATTTCTGGTACAAAAACTGGGGATACCTATTATGCAAAATCTTATCCATGCAGTGATATGGATAAGAATAGCAAAATAGAGCTCTATGGAGTCCCTGTATATTATGTCTATATCAAAGGTACTGATGATAAAGGTCAAAGTGTAAAATATACATGGAAAGCATTACGCTTCATGCCGTATTATAACCCACCAAATTTTAGTTCTTATAAAACAATTGGATGGGTTAATAGTGGCTTGCATAAGCTCAATAGGCAGCCTGCACCAGAATATAAAAAAGCCTATGAGGTACATAATACATATTCTCAACATAATGGTGCAATAGTTCTAAAAGGAACTTTTTACATTCACGCTGGTCCTGAAGATCTTACTCATATTGGATGGGGAGCAGCAGGGTGCGTTGAAATAATAGGAAGTTTTAGTGAGTTTAAAGATCAAGTAAAAGAATTATCGGGGTCAACTCAAGTTGATGCGGATAGTGCAATTTCTGAATTAGTTTTTTATAAAAAACTTTATATAGAAATTGAATATGCTACTCCACCCAATATTAAAGCGAATTTTTATAAAGAAGTTAGTATAAAAAGGAGATAAGATTTATGTGTAACATAAAATATATACTATGTACTATATTTTGTATGTGTGCATATCTTCATGCTGCTGCAATCTGTAGCGATAGTATATCTGATAAGTTTTCATATAAGGTACTTGAAAATTTCAATTATTGTTGGGATAATAATAATATTGTCTATGAGGATACTAATTCCAAAGATACTGCTTTATTTGTCTCGTCTCATAAATACATAATCTCTCCTATTTTAAACGCTTTTTGTAATAATGTGAACGAACAGACAGAGTTGGCTAAGATCGGATATTGTTGTAAGCATTATCTCATTAAAGTCCCAAATAAATCAAAGAAAAATATACAATATTACTCTATAGAAATCAATATTCTATCTAATATAAAGAGTCATGCCCCCATAACCTCAAAAATAGAAGAATTAAAAAAACAGGACTATGCGATTATTGATATTATATCAGAGGCTCCTGTTATGTGTCTTGTTTTTGTGGAAGCTGATTATTTAGTAGCCGTAACTTATAATATGTTCTATGATTTTGATGATGTATTATCCTTTTCGAAATTCTTTGTAAAAGAACACTTCTCAACAAAATAATAAGATGTCATTACACAGTGAATATAAAACGTAATACATCCTCTTTCAAAGAAAAAATAGAGTTTCATTTTTCGATATATAATGCTTCTTCATTCTTATAATTCTCACATGAATAATCCAACATGAAGTTTTCTTTATATGAAATCATTAGGGTCTCATTTAAATTGACTTCTCTTATCGCAACCGGAAACTATCAGGGATTTAATGTAGATGTGCAGCAAGTTTTCTTCGTGTAGTGAGTGTTCTTTTTTCAAATTGGAGATTTTCCTATAATATAGCAATAAATAAGTAAATTAATACGTCTATTATTGAAATGCAAATTTATTGGTAAACGTAGTTTTTATATTCTGTCTATTGTTTGTAAAGCATAAAAATGTATATTTGC
>ERZ836358.707-NODE-707-length-39742-cov-11.841107_pt1 | contig 39742 bp, 35 predicted proteins | sample MGYA00519942_ERZ836358 | MGnify/ENA primary metagenome ERZ836358 (study PRJEB31850, sample SAMEA3708798) | human gut metagenome | biome: human gut; feature: human-associated habitat; material: faeces | place: China | collected 2014 ...
TTGGAAGGCTGATGTACTAGCCGTTGTACGACAGCCGCGCAACAACTAGTATTATATCGTTCTTCCCGCCATTTGTCAAGTGGGCAGCTTACAGCTTCATCAGTTCTGCCTTCAGTGTGGATTTACAATAATAATGTCACACCTGACACCCCTGTATTACACTTTTGAAAGGTAGGTTTTCTATGGAATTCGGTATTGTAGGTATCAAGTCGTTGATTGGGCAGAGGTCTAAGAAGTCCGGCAAAGAGCTGAATGCGTACATCCTGCATCTGGTGCGGGACAATCCCCGCGATGAAGGTTTGCAAGGCCATGAAGTCCGCCAGCAGTTCGTTGACGCCAATCTCATGGCCGAGGACATCAAGAAGCTGGGCGGTTACTCCATGCTGGTGGGCGCTCGCATTGATTTGAGCTATGACGAGGGCGGTTTTGTGGATTCTATCCGTGTTCTGCCCAACGTTCCCGCCAACAAGTGAAAGGCACCCCGCAAGATAACACGTTTGTAGCTGTGGAAGGATGTGGGTTGGTTTGGCTACAAAAGTTAAAACGCTGCGTCTGCCGGAGGACGTCTGTCAGACGGTGGAATCATTCCCCGGTGAGAACTTCACCGAAAAATTCGTTGCTGCGGCCCGGCTGCTGGGCCGTGACCGGGAAAGGCTGATTAAGGAAAACGCCATTCTCGAGGAAAAGCGCAAACAGCAGTATGTAAAGCTGTGCGACATGGACAAACTGCTGCGCAAGCGCGACAACATCCAGCGCGGGCTGGAGGAAATTGGTTGGAGGATGTCCGATGTGGTTCATATTTGCAGGACCGTGAGCGAAGCTGTAAACGAATGGACCGCACAGGACACTTCAAATAAAGACGCTTAGGACTATGGTTGGAAAGGAGGTCTGTTGCTATGATTCCTGTTGTAGCTATGGCGGGTGATGCTGCTGGTACTGCTACCGCTGCTTCTTTGGTTACTACTGTGACCGATATGGCCGGTACTATGCTGACCACGATTGCGGATAACCCGATGCTCGGTGTGTTTATCGGTGTGCCTATTGCGGGCGCAGTCATTAGTCTGGTCGGTAAGCTGATGCGCCGTCATTGATCTCTTTTCCCTATAAGCAAGGCGTCCCGCCCTTCCCTTCACCTCAGGGCAGGGCGGGACGCTTCTTTTATATGTCGGGGTCTCCCGGTTGGAGCTTGTCAAGATGTTCAGCGGGTTCGACTCCCGCCCCCGGCACCATGTAATACAGATACAGCTTGCAGCGCGCTCCGATCGGCGTCGGCCAGGCACGCGGGCTGTATGACAGATAGAAAAAGCCGCCATCACTGGCGGCGGGCGAATACTGCTTTTATGATGAGGTGTTTATTTATGCTTACGTTTTTGTTTTTTATTGCTGGTCTTTGCGAGGGTTACCTTCTTCTTTGTTTGTTAAATCGTTTCAAATAAAAAATGCCGCCATCACTGGCGGCCCTGTTCCTGTCTCCATTTCAGGAACTCGGTATATTCTGCGCTGCTGCCGAACGCTTTTACTTCAGCATTGCGGGTAATGGTCAAGCAAATAATTTTGACTACTTTATAAATTGTTATTCCAATTACTGCTGCAATTCCAACGTAGAACAAACAGACGCCAATGATAAAAGCTCCATCTGCAAAGTCCATATAAACACCACCTTTATTTGATTCTACGCCGTGTTAGCCCATCATGTCAAGAGGTGTATACATGAAACGTAAGATTATAGCTCTATTATTATGTATAGTTTGCGTGGTCTCTCTTTGTTTTCCGGTTGCGGCAGATGACGACGGTTATTCTGCTATCATTAGTGATATAGATAAAACGTGCCCTACTTGTGGTGCAACTCTTCATGCTTCTTGGGGTTCAACTTCCGGTGCCGAGGTCGAGCTTGAAATTTCGGATACTGGTAAAGTTAAGATTCCTGCTGGCGCTGGTGCATTCGCTCGAATTCATTTAAGATGTAGTTCTTGCGGATATGAAAAGACCGAAACCCGTCTGTTAGGTTTAGATTTCGGTGCCGAAAAGCCTGGCAAACTCGTTCAGGCCCCCTCCGGCATTGGCCGCAAAGACCTGCCGGGTTACGCCGATGATAATGGTTCTGCTAATATCAATGTAAATGGTTTGATTGCATATTCTGTCCCTGTTGCTGGTATTGAAACTTGTGATTGGAGAATTGACTTTGGTGTTACCGGAAACAGACGATTTACTAACAATTCTTGGCATCCTGATGTAAATTCTATTGCTTATGAAATAATGGCATCTGGTTGGGATGGTATTCGTTTTGAAGTTAATTGGATGTTTGAAGCGCCTGTTACTGGTACATATCACATTTATCAGGCTGATTTTTCAAAAGATTCATCTCATGGTAATATTTCATATTTAGAATCATCTACTTCATCTTCCACTAAATCGTGTGGTATTGGATTTAATCGTATTGAAAATAGAACTAAAAATACATCTAATAATGCCTATGATAATGATTTGACATTGTATGCTTCTAAAGGTGATAGTCTTTGGTTTATTTCTCGTAATATGGTATCTGCTATATGGGGTAAATGTACTGCGGGTACTTTAATTGTTTATGTTAATCAGTTAGATGATTCATTTACAAAGTCAAACAATATAACCATTAACAACAACACTTGGAACGGCAACATCTATACCGACAACAGCACTAACCTTACTTACATCTACCCCCAGTACACCACAATCAACGAGAAAAACGAAACTGTCACCAATATCAGCACTACCCCTATCATTTACAACAACGAAACAAATCAGTACTACACCTACGACCAGACCACGAAAAACTACTACTACATAAACTACGAAGCAGCCCCCACGCCGACGCCTACTCCGACAGAAACACCCACTCCCAGCCCTGAACCGACAGAAGAACCTTCCCCCAGTCCCACACCGACCCCGGGCGGCTCCGGCACTGGCGGCGGGGATGTCTCCACACCGGAAACCGGCAAGCCGGGCGGCAGCTCCGGCTCCTCGTGGTGGGACAAGTTGCTTAGTAAAATCGGCGACGCCATCATAGACGGCCTGCTGGGCGCTGTCAGTGCTGTGCTCAAGCTCATATTCAAGCTGCTCAGTACAATTTTAAGCTGGATCATCTGGGCAGTCTCCCGCGTGTTCGATTTACTGCCCTTCCTTCCGCCCGGGTTAGGCGGCTTACTGGTGGGCGGTGTGGTCGTCTGCTTCGTTATCGGCATTATTAAATTTATTCGGGGGTAACAATATGCGTAATACACTTTTGCTGCAGCTGCCAGGCGTCCGGAAGCTCCGTCTGTATTACATAGCCGTGCTGATGCTGCTTTGTCTGCTCATCGGCACGGCTTGCCCGGCCTACGCCGAGGAAACCGCAGATTCTTCCTCCAGCAGCACAAGCGACACCACCGACGACGATTTATCCCTCGGCGGCGACATCACGGACGCCTACGACAAATACGCGGGCGGTGTTGACTCCGGGCTGGACGACATCAAAGAACAATATGACGGCGTAGTCAACGACTCCGTCCTTGGCTTCGTGGGCGCGTGTACCGCGTGGATTCCTGCCGACGTCTGGGTAGTCGTCGGGCTTTCCGTTGGTTCGCTGGTCGTGCTGGGCATTGTATCGTGGCTAAAGGGGTGAGCGTATGGAACAATTCACCACTATCTTTACCGCTGTTCTCGGGCTGTTCCAACACAAATTCACACTGTACGGCTTCACGATCAGTTACTGGGACGTGCTGGTCTGGTGCCTGATTGCCGGTATTGTAATATCTTTCATAAAGGGGCTGCTGCTTGGTGACGAATAAATTTATAACTGCCTTGTGCGCCTGTCTGCTGTCTATCACAGCGCTGGCGTTTGGCATCCGTGCGGAGGACTACGAAGATGCACCTGTTGAAGCGCCCCCTGCGGAGGAAGCTCCGCCGCCTGCTGCGGAAGATGTTGCGCGTGTACCTGTTGAGTTCGATGCCGAGGCACTGGCCGAAGCTCTGACGCAGGCAATGGCAACGCCGACACCTGACCCGGATGCCACACCCACACCCGAGCCGACCCCGCAGGTCATTGTGATTCAGGCCACGCCGGAGACAGCGCCCACGCCGGAGCCAACCGTGGCCCCTACGATCTGGGACAAGCCCTTTAACGACTACAGCCCCACCGAGGGCCTGCTGCTGGTTATCTTTGTGGCGCTGTGCTTTACGGCGCTGCTCATCTGGTTGAGGTGAAAACATGGTAGAACAATTCAATCAACTACTGGCCTTCTTCGGCATCACCGGCACGCCGCAGAACTTCGCGGAGCTGGTGCCGTGGCTCGTCACGGTGCTGGCCTGCATGGCGATATTCTGGGGCGTTCTCAAGCTCATGTTCGGTATCATGCGGCAGATGAACCGCTGGAGGTAATATGTGGGGACTGATTTTTACTGTCGGTGCAGTCATCGTGCTGGCGCTGTTCCCCGCGGTGCGGTGCGTCGTATTCCATCCGTTGCATGTCCTCTGGTACGGTGCGCTGGACACGTTCAACTACATCCGCCGCAAGCAATACAATCTGTGCCATACCGGCGATCTCGACATCTATTGCGGATACTTCGGCAGCGGCAAAACGCTGTCGCTGGTGCATAAGGTCACGGGCCTGTATGAGCACTACGACGGCAAACCCGTCTGGTGCCCGCGCCGGAAAAAGTTCGTCACGCAGCGTGTGCTGATTCTCTCTAACGTGGCACTCTCCGTACCGTATGAACCGCTGCGCAGTCTGGCACAGGTCGTGGCCGCGTCTAAGGTCAATCAGGACTACGACGACGAGCACGACACACTGACCATTACCATTGCGTGCGTGGATGAACTGGGTGTGCAGCTGAATAGCCGCAGCTTTAGGGACAACATCGACCCGACGTTTCTGTCTACGCTGCTCTGCTGCCGCCACTACTACATAAGTCTGTACGGATCGGCGCAGCGTTTTGGCCATGTGGACAAGCTGATGCGGGATGTCACGCTGAACGTCATCCAGTGCCGCAAGTTCTGGCGGTTGCAGTGTAACAGCTGGTACGACGCATGGGAGCTGGAAAACGTCACCAATCCCGAGCTCGTCCGCCCGCTCCGCCGCGGCTGCTGGTTCGTGCGCAATAAGGACTACAACGCCTACAACACGCTGGCCGTGGTGGACACCCTGCAGAAGCGCTATGACGAGAAGGACATGATGACCGAGGCCGAGATACTGGCCGCCCGTGCCCCTGCTGCTCCGACACCCGACGCGGTAACGAACCGAAGCCGGAAGGGGCGTAAGATACAGCGGAAATAGGTGGCGCTGCGGCGTGAAGGCTTTAGCCTACGCCGCAGCACCACCGCCGCCGTAATACACTTCCGTGTGTGCTGCCGCGTGCCGGCACGCCGATCAGAGCTTCTTCCTGTATTACAAAGAGGTGACTAACTATTAAAAGTCAAGCCCTAAGAGCAGAAAAATATTCTGGGGAAAAATGGGCGCACGAAGATAAGCCCTCTTTCGAGTGCTGAAAAATGAAATCGCTGTAGTTACCGGATCAAGGTGGGATCGTAAGAAATGTTCTTCGTTTGCAGGGTGAAGATGACGCGCAGCAGCTTCTTTGCGACATGGGTCAGAGCTACACGGTGAGGCTTGCCCTCAGCCCGCTTTTTTGCATAGTACTCCGCAAATACTGGTTCGTAAGTAATAAGCGGCAGACAGGCGTTCATAAGGGCGTAGCGAAGGTGAGAAGAACCGTGTTTTACCATGTGACCCTGGTGTTCAGCCAGACCAGATTGGTAGTAACCGGGCTCCAAACCAGCGAAAGAAAGCAGCTGAGCTGGGTTTTCAAATTTGTTAATGTTACCATACTCAGAAAGAATAATCGCAGCAGTTAATTCTCCAATGCCGGGAATGGTAAGGATCGGTGGATTCAGAGCGCGAATACACTCAAGAATTTGCGATTCAATCTCGTCAATCTTTGCATCTAGCTGATTCTCAATATCTATGGTAATTTCCATCTGCTTGAGAAGGAAGGCATCAGATCTGCCGACAGTGTTTTTTGCCAGAGTTTTCAACTGTGCGAACTTCACCATTGAGAATTTACCACGGGACTTTTTGCGCAGAGCCTCATAGGACTTGGCATTCATATTGGCAATCTTCTCAGGACTTTGGTAATGGGTCAGTATGTAGAGAGCTGTGGCAGAGAATCTTCCGTCAAAGAAGGGCTTGAACTCAGGGAAAACCTTGTCCAGGATATTTGTGAGCTCAACAAGCTGCCGGGAGTGCTGACGGACAAGAGAATCCCGAAATCTTGTTAGTGACTTAAGCTGATCCATGTGATAGAATGACGGTGGATAGGGTTTATACTCTACCGTCATAAGATATTGGGCAATGGAAACTGCATCCAGAGAGTCAGTCTTCGTGTTTCTGAGGGATTTGCTGCGAACAAATTTAGAAACCAGAAGCGGATTGAACTCCATGAATGAAAAGTTGTTGGTTTCAAGGAACAGCTTTAAGTTATGCCCATAGTGACCGGTAGATTCAAACCCTATTTTCTTTTGTCCATCCAGGGCATCCAACAGCTGTTTGAGTAAGGAAAAACCTTCACAGTTGTTGGCAAATGACCAGGAAGCTGTAACCGTGTCACCGGCTTCGTCGATGATGGCGCAGTCATGCTTGAATTTTGAAATGTCGATTCCGATAAAGTACATTGGTTTCCTCCTTTTGAAATTTAGCACTGCTGTTTGCCACAGGAAACTTGTCCATGGATTCACGCACAAATGAAACGTCAAAGCGTTAACTAACTGATTACCAATTCAGACAAGTCACTGTGGTTTGAGTCACCTCGAACCAGTCAAGCTGTAATAGTATAGATGCAAATCCACAGTGCTTGTACTGATTATAACGCAGGTAGCTACTCCTGCGATACAATCTTGTTAAGGAAGGAGAAATAATAAAAACCACCCCTTTCGAGATGGTTTTTATTATACGTGAGAGTATGAGAACGCCAAAAGAAAATAAACAAAAGCTCCGCGACCGTACCCCCAAAAGTACGGCGGGAACAATACCGAAAGCTGCCCTAAAAGCGGCGTGGATATAAGGGCTGTCACAAACGATAGAAACTATTGGTCTTTGTTGACAAGAGTGTTCATTTGCTTTATCTTCCGTTTCCAGAGCAAGTACTGTGAAAGCCAAACGACAACGAATATTGCAACGAATATTGCCACATAGGAAAGAACGCCGAGGACAGTATGCTTCATCCAATTAGTAAAATAGGCAATCGGCAGCATAATAACGCTGATAATCATAAAGTAAATACCACTTTGCTTTGCAAGACTCCACGAATCAAGTTCCCAAATAATCGATGCCGCTGCAAAACCAGCGCCCATAATGGCACACAGAACGGTCTGCAAAATGACTGCATTCAGTTCGTTTCCAGTTGCGTCTATAAGCTCAGGTGTAACGGGGTAAAAGGAGCCATTCCCAATGCAGATGGAAATAATCAACGTAATCACAAATCCAATAGCAATACCCGTAGGCAAGCCAAATAACCCCCGCATTATAATTTTCTTTTTCATTTTCCACCTCATAACCCTAACAGTTGTTTGATTTTTGCAACATATCGCCTTGAAACATAGGTAACGGTTCCGTTCGAGAGAGAAACGCAAATCGTTCCCACAAAGCTCAAATCAAAACCCTTGACCTTTTTCAAATTGACGATTTCGCCGTTTGATATGCGCACAAAGGAACATTTTGCAAGGCGTTGCTCTGCCTCGTATAGCCGCAGTCGGAGAAGAAACGTACTGCTTTCCGTCTCGGCATAGACCTTGCCCTCCGATGCATAGACCCGATAGATTTGGGTTGGATCAAGCATTGCTGCTTGATCATCTTTGAAGGCTGCAATCATCTGGGGCTGCTCACTTGAAAGCCTTTTTACTATTTCGTTGACTTCTTCAGTCACTTTGCTTGTGACGACGATAATCTTCGTTTCCGTGCATCCTTCGTCAATTTTGATTTCAATCTTCATCCGATTACCTCCTTTCCACGGCTATATTATAAGAAATCTGGGAGAATATTTCTATTGCTTCACGATAGGTGGTAGTTATTTGCTCATAGGTGGTAGATTAAAGCAAAGAATATAGCAAGCAACAAACATTTTCAGAGGTGCTGATATATAAATTCATGGGCGAAACCTCATGTTTCAAGGTTATAGCCTTATTATAGCGATATCCTTTCATAATTGCAAAGAAAATGCTGTATCGTCCAGAATCGGAAGATACAGCATTGCTTTTTTATATGTAATGGCCCTTTAGCCCAATTTGTTGTCTGGCCTTGACCGAGCGATTGCTCTGGCATGGTCTAAGGCGCAGTGGTGTGCGGGATGCTTCCCGCGTTTGTTTTGATTACAAGACTTATTATAGCGGCGACTTGTGTGTAGAATTTAAAAGCTGTTTGAACGATTTTGAAATTCAATTTGAATAATTTATGACGTGGGGTGATGCCATGAAAGATATTAAAGAAAAGCCAACCGCGCATATGCCGAGAAGCAATGCAACCGGGGAAATCCCGAAAGCTGCGCTGAAAAAGGCGTGGGCGGAGGCCAAGGAGAAAAGCCGAACCATGCTGCGAGAAAGCACTTCTACGCAGGGAGACGGTGATTATACAAAGCCACAGACTTTTGAGATTGATAAAATGTCGGCGATTCTACACCGGATGTGCCACAATGCATACCGGTACAGGGCAGGAGATTCCCGCTTTTTCCGGTTCCAGACGTCCCGTCTTTTCATCCCTGCGGAAGCAGGTGATGCAGCCGCTGTCCTGATTGGCAGCCAGCAGCATATAGGATAACTCAGTTGCGAACACAGGCAAGAATGACCTTGACCTCGCTGCCGTCCGGGCTGTAAATTTCATAATCGCCGGCTGCCTGAGGAACAATGCAGGTTTCGGCATAGTGCAGCTCCAGAGGAGGGAACGCATCGCTTTTGCTGCGCAGAACCGCCCGCGTACCATCAACCAGGTTCAGCATATGCACACTGCCGTTGCGATGTACCGGCAGGGCAGAAGATGTTGTAAAGCGGAATGTGTCCAGAAACTCCCGTTCATGCAGACCGGTGCGCACAACTGTTCCGTTTTCGCCGGTATAAACTTCTGCCACTGCGTTGACAAGGTTTCTGTGAACCCATTCGGTATTACGGTACCATTGGATGTTGGCCGCACCATGTTCAAGGTGGATGGGACGAGGCTTGCCGTCAAGGTCAACGCGACCCCAGTCCCAGAGCTTGAATGTGAAAATATACGGCGTAGCGCTGATTTCCAGCACCATGGTATCTGCGCCGGAGCAATGTACAGTGCCGGCCGGAATCAGCACATGGTCATGCTTCTTGACAGGAATCTTGTTGACAAATTTTTCTGCAGGGAAAGGCTTGCCGCCGTTCTGGGCTGCCTGCAGGGCGCTGACCATTTCTTCCGGCTTTGTACCGGTTTTAATGCCCAGATAGACGCAAGGGGCTTCGCCGGCAGCATCCAGAAGATAGTAGCTCTCATCCTGTGTATAGTGCATATGGAAATGGCTCTGGATGTATTCGGTCAGGGGATGAACCTGAAGCGAAAGGTTCTGACCGTGCATGGTGTCCAGCATATCAAAACGGATGGGGAATTCCTTGCCGAAGCGTGCATGAACACGATCGCCCAGAAGCTCACGCGGGTGCGCATAGACAAGGTTGAGCGCCGGTGTTTCCACAACACAGGAACCGAAATCCAACAGCAGGCTGTTTTCCTCCGGAACACCGTCAAAGCTCCATGCATAGTTGCTGCCGTTTTCGGGCAAGTCAAAATGCGTTTTCATCCAGTCGCCGCCCCAGACGCCCGGGTCAAAGTAGGGCACCATACGGAACGGCTGTGCCGCAGCCTTGGCCAATGCTTCGCGGTAAGCGGCGCCCGGTACAATGGCGGGGTTGCCGGCTGATGTGGTATCGAGATAATAGTCAAAAACCGGCAGCAGTTTATCCTTGATTCGGTCGCCCCAGCGCCACTCGGCAAAATAGCCGCGCTTATATTTCGCGCGCTGCGGCAGGTCATGCATGGCTGTATGCCAGTTGTCCTGCCCTTTGCGGAAACGGAGCTGAATTTCCCACCGCGTAATGTCCGCATAGATGGTGATGTCTGCACGTTCCACAAGAGAGGCACCGACACCGTAAACCAGTACCAGACCATCCGTTACGGCATCAATTTTTCCCCGGGCGGCACACAGTGCTTCTTCCGGGTAAAAATTTTTCATCTGCCAGGTGGTCATGATGCCGAACACAGGGTCGTCCGTCAGTTCGTGTTCGATTTTTGCATCCAGCTCAGCGGGCAGGATTGCCAGATCATCTGCATGGATGACAAGCTCGGCATGCGGGAACAGTGCAAGGATCTCCGCTTGATCGGTACCGGGGTAGCATTCAACCGTCACAACGGTTTTGCTGCTGCCTGCACACAGGGCGTGCAGTTCCTGTTTTACGGCATCGGTTCCCCGTGCAGCATGGTCGGCGGCACCGACCTGTATGGTGGGGAAGCGCCGGTAAGGGTAAGTAGAGGGATTCGGCATAAAAGGCACCTGCTTTCGGATATTTTGTACGATATAATCAACATACACGGAAGCGGGACAAATGTCAATACATTTCTGAATAAAATTAAAATTAGTAATTACATCTTTACAAGTTGCCGTCTGCATGGTATACTTGATTCAGAAGTTCTGTGTGGTATAAATCTGCGCTGTGACAATATTTTTGCGCGGAGAACGCCGGAAACAGCACATCAGCAGGGAGGTTAGATATAGTATGCCGCAGCCGCGATATCTTCAGATTGTACAGCAGTTAAGGGATCGGATACAGAATGGGGAATACCCGCCGAACACCCGCATTCCCACAGAAAACGAGCTGTCTGTTTCTATGGGGGTAAGCCGCCCCACGGTTCGTCAGGCGCTGAACCTGCTTGAACAGGAAGGACGCCTGACAAGGGTCAAGGGAAGCGGCACCTATGTGACAGAACCAAAAATACAGCACGAATCCACGCGGTTCGTGATCGGCTATCAGGAAGAAAGCCGGGAACGGCACAACCACCTGCACACCAGCGTGCTGGCACTGCAAAAAGAAAAACCGGGCAAGCTTGCCGCCAAAGCACTGGGTCTTGCCGAGGGGGAACGCGTGACCCGGATGGTTCGGCTGCGCTGGCTGGAAGGCATGTATAACGGCTGCCCCATTGTGTATACAACGGTGTATGTGCCGGTACGCCTTTTCCCGGAAATGGATGAACAAAACTTTACGGATGCATCCTTTTACGAAATGCTGGACAGCCGTGGGCTGACCGTCATGCGAACCTCTCAGCGACTGGATGTGCGCATGCCCCCGGCAGAGGTCGCGGCAGAGCTTAAACTGTCGCCTTTTGAACCGACAGTCTATATTGTCTCGACCGGCTATAGCCAGAACGGTATTGCGGTGGAATACAGCGAAAGCTATTATCCGGCAAGCCGGAGCAGTTTTAATATTGAAATCAACCGGGGGAGATAAAATGCAGGAAGTGTATCTGTGTCTGGATGTGGGCGGTACGGAAATCAAGGCTGCACCTCTGGATAAAAGAGGAAATTTTCTGGCACCTGTCCGCCATTTCCCGGCAATGGCCGGCGCGGACAGGCAAACGTTGCTTGAAAACTTTGGTTGGATTTTTAGCAGTATCTGCCCGGAAAATGCTCTTCCCATTGAAATTGATCTTGCGTTTCCCGGACCGTTTGACTATAAAAACGGCATCTGCCTTTTACAAGGGCTGGACAAATACGATGCACTGTACGGCTGCAATCTGCGCCGAGCATTCTCCGAAATCAGCGGCTTGCTGGAGCAAAAAATTCAATTCATCAATGATGCAGCGGCCTTTGCGTTGGGGGAAATGGCCTTTGGTCAGGCGACGCAAGCCGGGCGAGCTCTGTTTGTAGCAGTGGGAACCGGCTGCGGCAGTGCATTTGGGGTGAACGGATTTCTGGCTGAAGAAGGTACACCCGGTGTGCCGCCAAACGGATATTTTTATAATGCACCGTTTCGGGACAGCTGCGTAGACGACTATATTTCCCGGCGGGGGCTGGAAAAGCTGTCCGGCGAGATGCTGGGGGTGCCGCTGGATGGTCGTGCGCTTGCTGAACGCATCGCCGCCGGGGACAAACGGGCCAAAGCCTGTTTCCGGTGCTTTGGTGAACAGCTGTGCGATGCATTGCAGCCGCAGATCGAAGCATTCTGTCCGGACACGCTCTGCATGGGGGGACAGATTATGGCAAGCGCGGCATTATTTCTGCACCCGTTGGAAAAACTTTGTACAAACAAGAAGATTACTTTATATATTACACAGGATACTTCTCTGCGGACTATGCAGGGGCTGACAAGAGCTGCCAGCCGGTAGGCATATATCAATCTGCTTATATATCTGGAAAAATTTCAGTCCATGGAGCACTTCAAACAGGAACTCGTCGAATATCTGGATTACTACAACAACCGCAGAATCAGGGCAAAACAAAAGGGCTTGCCGCCTGCAATTCACAGACAACAAACCCTTTCGGCTACTTGAACAATTTTTACTTCAAAATATGGCCCTGACTTTTTGGGATCACCTCAAAACCGCGGATGTCCTGCTATTTATTTGGTGAAAAAACCATGTAGCTGATTGCTTTATAGAATAGACTCGTCAGGATTTGAAGCTTTTGGATCGGATGCCAGCACGCCGCGGTAAAGCACTTCGGAAGAAACGTAACTGACTTCGGGCGCCGCTTTCGGGTGTTCTATCACAAAAAGAATCTTGGCGGCCAAGCGAGAACCGATGGTTTTCGGCTTTACATCGACTGTTGTAATACGGTCGGCAACGTTCAAATATTCGCTGTTGTTGTCAAAGCCCGTCAGTACGATACGTCCTTCAGGGTCTATCCCTTTTTCTTCAAGATAACGCTGGATGAAATGAGCAATATAGTCACTGGCGCAGACGATACCGTCCGGCATGGTTGGCAGGAAGTCCAGAAAGCGACTGATTTCCTCATAATGGGTGCGAAGACCCAATGACCCGGTAAGGTAAAGACTGGGGTTTGGAATGATCCCATGCTCATGCAGTGCATCCAGAAATCCCTCGTAACGGTCTTTGTTTGTCTGGGCGTATTCCACATCGCCTATGAAGCTGAGCTTTCGGCATCCATGAAGAAGCAGACTGTTTGTAATCTGCCGGATAAGATCACGACCCTCAATAATGAGCAGGTCCCCATGCAACTGGTTATAGGGGACAGAAGGAACCGTGTCCAGAAAAACCTTTGGTATAGGTAAAGAAGATAACAGCCGCAGCAAGGGGGCAGAATACGTGTTCAGTACAATGACACCATCTACTGTACCGTTTGTCAAAGGCTCCGGCAACACATAGCCCGCTTTGTAATTTGTGGGGAGATAGGTGTACATGAGGTTGACATTATGCTTGGAAAGATCCTTGGCAATCTGATGGATGATTTGCATCCAGAATAGAGAGGACTCCGGTCGGCACACGGCTACCGCCACAGTGCGTGAGTGGGGAGGCAGTTGAGCAGAGACGGTCGCAGTGGTATCCTGAGAGGGAGTGTGGAAATAGCCCATCTCGGTGGCTTTTTGATGGATTTGGGCACGCATAGAATCCGAAACGCCGGGACGGTTGCTTAACGCTTTCCATACGGTGATTCTGGAAACAGAAAGAGCATCGGCAATATCCTGCATGGTTGGTTTGCTCATGAAAGAAAGCCTCCGTTTTTTGAGTGTATAGTAAGTATAGCACAATCATAAGAGAAAAGCAACACGAAAAGTTAACTTTTGCTAATGTTTGATGTTGAAAATGTTGGCTATCTTGCACAAAAAAAACAATGCGAAAACCGTTGATATGCACGAATACAATGAAACGGTGCGCGATTTGTGCAAAATGACGATTGACAGGTACAAAAGTAAATGTTAATATTTGACTAACAAATGGCAACGAATGCTGACTATGGAGTTAACGCTTAGTTAGCACGAAATGCTGGCGGCTGTTAACACTTGGCTCGCCAAAAGAAAGGGGCACATTCTATGAAAAAGGATAAGCCGGCAGTTTCAACTTCAACGAAGCCACGCCGCAAACGTTGGACGAGTGATGACACGGAGCTGACATTGCTGGGGCTTCCGGCAGCCATCTGGTACGCAGTCTTTTGCTACCTGCCCATGTTCGGTCTGATTATCGCATTCAAAAACTTCAAGATCACTCCGGGAAAGAGCTTCCTTTACAGCTTGTTCCACAGCGACTGGGCAGGGTTTGACAACTTCAAATTTTTCCTTACCAGCAACACCTTTGCCATGCTGCTGCGCAATACGCTGTTATATAACATCTTATTTATCGTATTGAACATTGTAATTCCGGTTACATTGGCTGTGCTTATCAATCAGATTTACAGCCGCATTGCTTCTAAAGCATACCAGACGATGATGTTCTTCCCGTACTTCCTTTCGTGGGTTGTTGTCAGCTACTTTGTCTACGCTTTTCTGAACCCTGACAAAGGTCTGATGAACACCATTATTCAGGCTCTTGGCGGCGATAAAATCATGTGGTATTCTCAGCCAAAATGGTGGCCGCTGATTTTGACTTTCATGCAGGTCTGGAAATCCATGGGCTATAATATGGTTGTCTACCTTGCAAGTATTACCGGCATTGACAGTACGCTGTACGAGGCGGCAACGCTGGACGGCGCGACCAAGTGGCAGCAGACCAAATATATTACACTGCCGGCACTGAAACCCATCATCGTTATGATGTTCATTCTGAATGTCGGCCACATCTTCTATTCCGATTTCGGCTTGTTCTATCAGGTTACGCAGGGTGTTCCCAACTCACTGTACAACGTTGCCAGCACATTTGACACCTATGTCTACCAGGCTTTGCAGAGCAATGTGACAATCGGCAGAACTGCTGCCGCAGGTTTGTTCCAGGCTGCATGCTGCTGCGCGACCGTTCTGGTTGCCAACTTCATCGTTTCCAAGATTGATGAAGAAAGCGCGATTATTTGATGAAGGGAGAACACACAAATGACTCTGGCAGAAAAGCATAAGATAAAGGCCGAAGAAAAAAAGCTGGAAAAAGAGGAAGCTCGTGCGAAGTTCCGCTTAAACCAGATTAAGCCGACAACGAATGCCTGCTTTAACATTCTGTTTGTACTGCTTTCCTTCGTCTGTCTGTTTCCGGTGTTCTACGTCTTTATGATTTCCGTTTCCTCCACGGATTCTATCACAAAGTACGGGTACAGGCTTTTCCCGGATACATATTCCACGGCGGCGTACACGTTCCTTTGGAATGAACGCGGAACGATTTTTAATTCACTCATAATTTCCGTGGTGGTCACGGTTATGGGTACGGTGCTGGGTGTGCTGCTGACCACAATGATTGGCTATGTGCTTTCCCGCCCGAACTACAAGCTCAAAGGCTTCTTCACCTGGATGGTATTCATCCCGATGATCTTCAATGGCGGTATGGTTGCAAACTATGTGGTTGTTGCCAATATGCTGCACTTGAATAATACAATTTGGTGCTTGGTTCTGCCGCTGGCCATGAGCAGCTTCAATGTTATTATCTGCAAGACCTTCTTCCGAACAACGGTACCGGATTCCATCATTGAGTCGGCAAAGATTGACGGCGCATCCCAGATGAAAATTTTCTGGCGTATTGTGGTGCCCATCTCCAAGCCAGTATTTGCCACCATTGCACTGTTCCTGACGTTTGGCTACTGGAATGACTGGTTCCAGTCTGCCCTGTATATTTCGGATTCCAAGCTGGTATCCTTGCAGGCACTGCTGAACAACATGATGAAGAACCTGGAGTACATCGCCAATAACCCCAGCGCAGGTCTGAGTCTGCAGCAGTACCGTAACTCGATGCCGTCCGAATCCGTTCGTATGGCAATCGCAATCATTATCGTCATTCCCATTGCGTGCGCGTATCCGTTCTTCCAGAAGTACTTTATTTCCGGTCTGACGGTTGGTGCGGTTAAGGGCTAAGAGAAAGACTCTGAAAAAGAAAAACACTGTATAAGAACATCGATGCTAACAAATAAGCCCATTCAATTTTCCCACCACATTTGGTTCTGTTCCCCTATAAGGGGAATGAAGATACACAACTTTACACAAGCAAAGGAGAAAAACAGATGAAAAAGTTCAACAAAGTGCTTGCGCTGGGCATGGCCGGTTCCATGGCCCTCAGCATGGCAGCCTGCGGCGGCAGTTCCTCTTCTGCCTCCACCGACACCGATGGCAGCAGCACCTCTACGGCTGCTCCTACGGCTGCTCCCTCCAAGGACGTCGTCACCCTGAAATGGGTGGCCGTTGGTTCTGGCATGCCTTCTAACTACGATGCATGGCTGGCACAGATTAACCCGTATCTGGAAGATAAGATCGGCGTCAACATCGACATGGAGGTTATCTCCTGGGGCGACTGGGACACCCGCCGCAATGTTATTGTGAACACCAGCGGTGAATACGACATCCTGTTCACCAACGTCAACACCTATAACAACGACGTCAATACCGGTGCTTTCTTGGATATCACCGATATGCTCAAGGAAGCGGCTCCTGAACTGTACGCTTCCGTTCCGGAAGATTATTGGAAAGCCTGCGAAGTGGGCGGACGTGTTTATGGTGTGCCTACCTACAAGGATTCTTCTCAGAGCGAGTACGTTGTCTGGGATAAGGCAAAGGTCGAGGCTGCCGGCTATGACTATACCAAGGAGTTGGGCATCACCGACCTGGATGAACTGACTGCGCCCCTGAAGGCTATCAAGGACACTGACGGCGAGGCTTCCTTCCCTCTGAACAAAAACGGCGGCGGCTACCAGTCCTATATGTATGACCAGCTTGGCGCCGGTCTGTATCCCCTGGGTGTGCGCTATGATGACAGCGAGGGTAAGGTTGTTGCTACTGTTGAGCAGGATGACGTCAAGCAGATTCTGAAAACCTTCCATGAGTGGTACAACGAAGGTATCATCAACTCTGACGCTGCAACCCGTCCCGAAGATGCAAACTACAAGGCTTGCTCCATTGCACAGGGCTGGTCCGGTGCGGCAATCACTTCCTGGGGTCCGCAGCTCGGCGTTGAGTGCGTTGCCCAGAAGTGGGGTCCGACCATCGTTTCCAATGAAACTGTCCGCGGCTCTCTGAACTGCATCTCCGCTAACTGCGCCTATCCCGAAAAAGCACTGCAATTCCTGCAGCTGGTAAACACCGACACCTACGTCCGTGACCTGTTCTACTACGGCGTTCAGGGCGACAACTGGGATTACACCGATGACAGCAAAACCTTCGTCCATAAGAACAACGCGGATTGGTCTATGGCAGGTTACACCCAGGGCAGCTTCTTCGCTATCACCCCGACCGACGATTTCGATTTCAACCAGTTCGACGAAGTTAAAGAGCTGAACGAAAAGGCTGAGCCTTCTGTCCTGCTTGGTTTCACTCTCGACACCACCCCCATCGCTGATGAACTGGCAAACTGCATCCAGATTGCAGAGCGTTACAAGGGCGAGCTGCTGACCGGTACGGCTGATCCCGAAGTTATGGTTCCCCAGATGATGCAAGAACTGCGCGCTGCCGGCTTTGACAAGATCGTTGCTGAGGCACAGAGCCAGGTTGACGCTTTCATGGCTACCAATAAGTAATCTTTAAAAGTCCAAATACTATCCCTGCAGGCAGGAAAACCTTCGGGAGCGGGACGCTGAGTTCCCGCTCCCGATTTATTTTAAGTACACAAGGAGAATCAAGTATGGCTAAAATCATCGGCAGCGCACTGCCCAATATTCCGTGGCAGGAACCGCCTGCAAACACCCGCACCCCTTTCTGGCGCTATGATGCAAACCCCATCATCGGTCGTGACGGCAACGCCCGTTCCAACAGCGTGTTCAACAGCGCCGTTGTGCCTTTCAAGGATGGCTTTGCCGGCGTATTCCGCTGCGACAGCCTGTCCATCAGCATGGACATTTTCGCAGGCTTCAGCAAGGACGGTCTGCACTGGGATATTGAGGATACCCCGATTCATCTGGTAGGGGACGACCCGGAGGTCACAACCCGTGAATACCGCTATGACCCCCGTGTATGCTATATGGACGGCAAATACTATGTGACCTGGTGCAACGGCTACCACGGACCCACCATCGGCATTGCATGGACGGATGACTTCAAGACATTCCACCAGTTGGAAAATGCCTTCCTGCCGTACAACCGTAACGGTGTCCTTTTCCCGCGCAAGATTCAGGGGCGCTACATGATGATGAGCCGCCCGAGCGATACCGGGCATACCCCCTTCGGCGATATTTTTGTCAGCCAGAGCGAAGATATGATTTACTGGGGACGCCACCGCTTTATGATGGGTGCTGTAAAAGGCGATGAATCTGCATGGCAGAGCATGAAAATTGGCCCCGGCCCCATCCCCATTGAAACCGATGAGGGCTGGCTGCTGATTTACCATGGTGTTATCAACACCTGCAACGGCTATGTATACCGCATTGGTGCTGCTCTGCTGGATATTGACGAGCCGTGGAAGGTAAAATACCGCGGCAAGGATTACCTGCTGGCACCGCATGAGCTGTATGAGTGCGTGGGCGACGTGCCGAACGTAACCTTCCCCTGCGCCACCCTGACGGATGCCGCGACCGGTCGTATTGCGATGTACTACGGCTGTGCCGATACCGTGACCGGTCTGGCGTTCACCACTGTGGATCGTGTATTGGACTATATCAAGAAGAACTCTTTCTGATGTTAAAGGGGCAAAGAGATGCCACAGGATAACATTTTGCTGATACCACGATTTCGGTGTAGATACGTTCCACTAACGCAAACAAAAATGCAAAAAACAGCCAGCTTTGAATTGCTGGAAGCCTCGTTATGAGGGAAAGGAAAGACCTATGCGCACCATTGATTTTCTTGACAAGCGCGTCACAGGTATCTGCAATGAGCTGAAAAAGCTTTCTGTAAAACAGAAGTTTGAAACGAGCGACTGGCTCATAAAGCCGGGCAACTTCCTGCGCCCGGAAGATGCCGATGCAGACCCTGCACCGTTTGAACCCTTTGACAGCCGCACCATGCATTGGTACGGACCGGACAAGCATTACTGGTTCCGCGCGGATGTGGCTGTGCCGCAGGAAATGGACGGAAAACCGCTGTGGATGCACGTCTGCACCCAGATTGATGAGTGGGACGATGCCAAAAACCCGCAGTTCCTGCTGTTTGTGGACGGCAAGGTGACACAGGGCGTGGATATGAACCACCGCGACATCCTGCTGGACCGCTGCGCCAAGGGCGGTCAAAAGTACCGTCTGGAATTGCAGTCCTACACCGGAATCCTGCATACCGAATTCAACCTGATTGTAGACCTGCGGGAAATCGACCCCGAAATTGAGGGTCTTTACTACGATATGGTTGTGCCGCTGGAGGCTTTTCCCCGGTTGGAAGAGGACGGCAAAGCCCGCCGCGATCTGGAAAACGTGCTGAACGAGGCTGTCAATCTGATCGACCTGCGCACACCTTATAACGAGAGCTTCTATCAAAGCATTGCTGCTGCCCGCCGGTATCTGGCAAAAGCACTTTATACCGACCTTGCCGGTCATGAGGAAGTCATTGCAAGCTGCATTGGTCACACGCACATTGACGTGGCATGGTGGTGGACTGTTGCACAGACCCGGGAAAAAGTGTGCCGCAGTTTTGCAACTGTGCTGAAACTGATGGACGAATACCCCAACTACAAGTTTATGTCCAGCCAGCCGCAGCTGTATTACTTCCTGAAGCAGCGCTACCCCGAGCTGTATGAGCAGATCAAACAGCGCGTGGCGGAGGGACGCTGGGAACCCGAAGGCGGTATGTGGGTTGAAGCAGACTGCAACCTGACCAGCGGAGAAAGTCTGGTGCGCCAGTTCCTGTACGGCAAGCGTTTCTTCAAGGAAGAGTTCGGTGTGGACAACCGCATTCTCTGGCTGCCGGACGTGTTCGGCTATTCGGGCGCGCTGCCGCAGATCATGGCAAAGTGCGGCATTGATTATTTCATGACCACAAAGCTGGCATGGAACCAGTTCAACAAAATGCCTTACGACACCTTCAAGTGGCGCGGCATTGACGGCACCGAAATCCTGACCCACCTTGTCACAACGCTGGGGGTCGGTCAGAGCGAGAATGACTTCTTCACGACTTACAACGGCATCCTGCATCCCGATGCGCTGATCGGCGGCTGGCACCGCTACCAGCAGAAGGACATCAACAATGATATCCTGATTTCCTACGGTTACGGTGACGGCGGCGGCGGTCCGACCCGCGCCATGCTGGAAACCTCCACCCGTATGGAAAAGGGCATCGAGGGACTGCCCAAAGTGCGTCAGGCATTTGCACGCACCTACTTTGATGAGCTGGCTGAGCGTGTGAAGGACAACCGCCGCCTGCCCACATGGGAAGGTGAACTCTACTTTGAGTATCACCGCGGCACATACACCTCCATGGCGCGCAACAAGCGTTCCAACCGTAAGATTGAGCTGCACATGATGGACTTGGAACTGCTCAGCCTGCTGGCACAAGCCAAGGTCGCATACCCAGAGGCAGAAATCGACAAGCTGTGGCATGGAATCCTCATCAATCAGTTCCATGATATTCTGCCCGGTTCCTCCATCCACGAAGTATACGAAGTCACCAAAAAAGAGTATGCCGAGATGGAAGCCGAAATCACGGCACTGCGCGAGGAGCGCCTGGATGCACTGACCCCCGCCGGGGAAGGCGTTACCGTGTACAACACTACCGGTTTTGTCCGCAGCGATGTGGTTGAACTGGGTGATTGCAAGGCAGAGGCTTTGCAGGACGAAGCCGGCAATATCTATCCCGTACAAAAAACAGCCGATGGTGCCGTGGCGTTCCTGAACAACCTGCCTGCCAAGGGCAGCAAAACGTTTGCGGTCGTACCGGCACAGGTTTCGGCTGCGCCTTTTGAAATTGCGACCGATGGACATAAGATTGACACCCCGTTCTATACTGTCACCTTTGATGAACACGGTCAGATGACCGGCATCTTTGACAAAGAGAACCGCCGCGAAGTGCTCAAGCCCGGTCAGGCAGGCAACCTCTTCCGCGTATATGAGGATAAGCCCATCTATTATGACAACTGGGATATCGATATTTTCTATACCGAAAAGTTCTGGGATGTCACCGACCTGCAGGACTTCACATGGACGGAGAACGGTCCCGTGCGCGCCACACTGCACATCGAACGCAATTACAGCAACTCCACCCTGGTGCAGGATATCCATTTCTATGCAAAGCAGCGCCGGATTGAGTTTGTTACAACCGTGGACTGGCACGAACACCAGAGCCTGCTGAAGGTTCACTTCCCGGTAAATGTCCATACTGACGAAGCTACGTTTGAAATCCAGTACGGCAACCTGACCCGCAAGACGCACGCCAACACCAGCTGGGATCGCGCACGCTTTGAAAGCTGCGGTCAGAAGTGGATGGACCTGAGCGAAGGACATTACGGCGTCAGTATGCTGAACGACTGCAAGTACGGTCATTCCGTCAAGGATTCTGTGATTGGGCTGACCCTGATTAAGTCCGGCATTGAGCCGAATCCTACCACGGATCAGGAAGTTCACCATTTCACATACGCCATTTATCCGCACGCCGAAAAATGGCAGGCAGCCGGCACGGTGCCGCAGGCGTTCTTCCTGAACCAGCCCGCGTTGGCTGTGCAGGGCGGAAAGCCGGGCGAAAGCTTCAGCCTTGCCGGACTGGATGCACCCAATGTGGTGCTGGAAACCATCAAACGCGCCGAGGATGGCGATGGTGCCATTGTGCGTATGTATGAGTGCGAGAACAGCCTGACAAATGTCACCCTGGACTGGAACCTTCCCTTCCATGCGGCAGAAAGCTGCAACTGTCTGGAACAGCCCGACGGCGAGCCGGTTGAAGTCAAAGACGGCAAGATTACCTTTACGGTAAAGCCGTATGAAATCAAGACAATTCGTATCCGTTAAATAACAAAGTCCGAACATTCTGCACGGGCGGTTGGCAATGCGCCCGCCGCCCGTGCCTTTTTTTGGAGGAAATGATGATGGAGTTTATTCCGAATCCACATAAGATCGAACACCCTGCAGGGGTTCATATGCTGGACAATCAGAGCCGAATCACCCTGTGGCAGACCGAACCCGCCGCGTTGCTTTATGCACAGATGCTGCAGGGCTGCCTGCGGGAGTACGCCGGGCTGGAAGTGCCGTTCACCCGCGGTAAGCCCCGGGCAGGTGACGCCGTACTTACGGTGGATACCGCCCTGCCGCAAAACCGTTACACGCTGAGCATTATGCCGGAATGCATTACGCTGAAAGCCGGCAGCGATGAAGCACTCTGCAACGGTGTGCAGACACTGTGCCAGTATATTGAACAGCACGGAGCCGTACTGCCCGCACTGGAAATTGAGGACTGGCCCGATCTTGCCAACAGAGGCTATTATCAGGACTGCTCCCGCGGACGTGTCCCGAAGCTGGACTACCTGAAACAGGTGGCAGATATTCTCTGCCGCTACAAGATCAACCAATGGCAGCTTTATATTGAGCACACCTATCTTTTCCGTGACCTGAGCGAAGCATGGCGTGAGGATACGCCGCTGACCGCGCAGGAGATCATGGAGCTGGATGATTACTGCGCAGCCCGGCACATTGAACTCGTTCCTTCCTTGTCTACCTTCGGGCATATGTACCGTATTCTCAGCACAAAAACCTGTTGCGACCTCTGCGAGCTGCCTGACTCGGAAAAGATTCCGTTCAGTTATACCTATGCAGGGAATCACCATACCCTGAACGTATCCAATCCCGATGCGCTGGGGTTTGTAAAAGGGCTGATTGACGAATACCGCCCGCTTTTCCGCAGCAGCAAATTCAATATCTGTGATGACGAAACGTTCGATTTGGGCAAGGGGCGCAGCAAGGCACTCGCCGAAGAGCAGGGCGAGCGCAGCCTGTATCTCAGCCATGTGAAGGCGCTGTGCGAATATCTTGTTGCGCAGGGGGTAACACCGCAGTTCTGGGGGGACATCATGTGGCGCTTCCCGGAAAGCTGTGCCGAGCTGCCCAAGGAAACCATCTGCCTGAACTGGGGCTATCTGCCGCATCAGCGGGAAAATGAGATCCGGGATATTGCCGCCAGCGGGATTACGCAGTACGCCTGCCCCGGCGTCTGTGGCTGGAACCGTTGGATGCCTCTGATGTACAATTCTTACCTGAATATCCGTACCATGTGCCACCATGCACACAAGTACAACGCCATCGGCCTTTTGAACACGGACTGGGGCGATTATGGTCATGTCAATGACCCGCGCCTGACGATTCCGGGCATCCTGTACGGCGCAGCGTTCGGTTGGAATGCAGAGCCTGTGGAATTTGACGAGCTGAACGAAGCGGTTTCCCGCCTGTATTACGGCGATACCACCGGGCAATTTGCCGGTCTGATGGCAAAGCTGCAGGATTATGAAGTTTTTGACTGGCGGAATACCGTCAACTGGATAGAATGTGATGAGAAAACCCGCGCCGAGATCCTTTCCGAGGTGGACTTTACAAGGATTGACGATGCCAACCGCGCCGTAGAAAAGGCAAAGGCAGATATCCTTGCAGCCGCGGTAAACCTTCCTGCCGGCAAAAAGCAGATTGTACAGGTACTCTGCCAGACGGCAGACATCATTGTGCTGTGGAACCGTATTGGCGCATGGCTCAATGCAGGCTGCCCGCACGGCCCCGAAGCAGATGCCATGGCAGCTGCGCTGGAAGACTGGCTGCAGCGCTACCGTGCGCAGTGGCGTCAGGTCAGCAAAGAAAGCAGCCTGTCGGTTCTGACAAACCTAATCTGCCGTTACGCGGATCTTCTCCGCGGACGCGCTTACGGAACCGTGGAGGCGCCTGCCGGGAGGTAAGCCATGGGCTGGCTTTATCAGCTGTTTTTTCCTGCGCATACACCGACCGAAAATGAACTGGAAATGGGTCGCTACCGGATTATTGCCGAAGGCGCAGTGGCCGGCGTGATTTATGCCGTTGCCACCGGCAACTTTCTGGCCGGGTATTTGAGCAGCCTTGGGGCGTCCGTATCCTTATGCGCCGCAGCGGCCATGATACCGTCTTTCGGGTGCGTACTGCAGTTTATCTCGCCCTTTGTGTTTGAACGGATGCACCACCGCAAACTGGCTATATGGCTTATGTGCGTGGTGTTCCGGCTTTCGGTCAGCAGCATCCTGCTGATACCGCTGGCTCTGCCGGACCCCGGTCATGCCCGCGCTGTGGTGCTGGTGCTTTATACCATCGGCTTTTTCTCTGCGGGGCTTGTTACGCCGGGGCTGGAACACATGGTTTTGGGCATCGCCCCCCAAGGCGGGCGCGGTCAGTTCTACGCCGTCAAGAGCATTATCGGAACCTGCGTTTCCAGCGCGGCAACACTTGCACTTGGTCGCGTACTGGATTATTATCTGGAACAGGGGCAGGGCTATACCGGCTTTCTTATCATCGGTATTGTCAGCCTGTCGCTTACTGTGGTGGATGCCGTTCTGCTTGCTTCGGTAAGAGAGAACCCGGTAAAATTCACCTCCAAAATGCGCCCGGCGGATATTCTGCGCCCAGTGCGCGACCCTGCTTACCGTCCATTGCTTTTTTACTGCATCATCGGCGGGCTGACTGGCGGCTTTGCTTCTCCGTTCCTTTCCGTGTATGAGCTGCGGGTGCTGGGGCTCAGCCACACCTTCATCACATCGGTGGGTGTCGTGTCCGCTGTTGTGGGCATGGCAGGCAGCTGGGTGTGGGGGCGGCTGGCCGACCGCACTGCGTGGAACTGCGTTGTTTGGCTTACTGCATTCCTGAATCTTTCCTGCACGCTGGGCTGGTCCTTTGTGCGCCCTTCCTTTGCACATTTGGTTGCGCCGGTTCTGATTGTCGTTGCGGCGGGCTGTGCAGGCGGCGCATCACTGGCAAGCACAAACCTGCAATTTGCATTGAGTCCTGAAAGCGGCAAAACCGCTTACTTTGGCGTAACGGCTGCCATGAGCAGCATTGCCACCTGCACATCGGCCGCAGTGGGAACCGCCATCCAGCCCATGCTGGAAAAATCTATGGGGGACAGCTCAATTTCGCTGCTGTTTTTTGTGGCAGGCATCGGCGGTTTTGCCAACCTGATTATAAATGGGCGAAAATTGCCCTCTGTAACATAAAGGGAGAAAAAAGATGTACCCATACCAGAACCCGGATCTTTCGACAGAAGAGCGCATCAGCGACCTGATGAGCCGGATGACCCTTGAAGAAAAGATCCTGCAGACAGATCAGTATTATTCCGGCGATTTTACAACGCAGGACGAAAACGGCAAGGTTACAGCCGTGGATATGCAGCGGTTTGATGCACTGATGCAGCACAATAGTGTCGGCAGTGTGCAACTGCGCGGTATGACTGCTGCCCAAGCCAATGTTGTGCAGCGGTATGCCATAGAAAACACACGTCTTGGCATCCCATACCTTTTTAGCGAGGAAGCACTGCATGGGCTGATGACAAACAACGCAACCAGTTTTCCGCAGCAAATTGGTCTGGCGGCAAGCTTTGAGCCTGAACTCGGGCGCGAGATGGGACACGCCATTGCGGCAGAGTCCCGGGCCTGCGGGATTCACGAAACATACAGCCCCGTCATGGATCTGATTCGTGATCCACGGTATGGTCGCGCGGAAGAATCCTATGGTGAGGACACATACCTTTGTGCTGAGTTTGCACGCGAAACCGTATTGGGTATGCAGGGGACAGACCTGACGACACCGGACACCGTGGCTGCCGAACCCAAGCACTACGTCGGCTACGGCAACCCTGTGGGGGGACTGAACTGCGCCCCCTCCACCATGGGACGGCACGATGTATTCAGCGACTGTCTGCCTGTCTTTGAAGCGGCTTTTGCAGACGGCAAAGCGTGCGACGCTATGTGCAGCTACAACTCCATCGACAGTATTCCGGTATCCATGGACCATGAGCTTTTAACGGATGTCCTGCGCGGGCAGTTTGGTATGCCGGGGTTTGTCCGCAGCGACCTGACGGCGGTTTCCCGCCTGTATGACTGGCACTTTATTGCCGAAACGCCGGAGGAGGCCATCCGCCTTGGTCTGGAAGCCGGCGTAGACTTGCAGCTTTACGACTTTCCGCATGATGTCTGGCAGAAAGCGATTGCCCACCTGATTGAAAGCGGTTCCATGAAGATGTCGGTGCTGGATACGGCGTGTCGGCGTGTGCTGCGTATGAAATTTGCACTGGGGTTGTTTGAAAATCCTTATACGGATGAAAAACGCGCCGATAAAATCCTGCGCTGCCCGGAACACCTGACCACCGCGGAAAAAATAGCGGAAAAATCCATCGTATTGCTCAAGAATGATGGCTTGCTGCCGATCAGAAAAGACCTGCGCAGCGTGGCAGTCATCGGTCCGGCAGCTGATACGGTTTCTTATGGCGACTATACCGAAACACGCGGCCGTAAAGGCGGGGTTTCTGTGCTGGACGGAATCCGTGCTGCAGTCAGCCCCGAAACCGAGGTGCTGTACGAGCGCGGCTGCAACTTTCTGGGGCAGGCGCTGCACCCGTTTGGTCCGTCCATGCTGTACGATGAAAACGGCAAAGCCGGGCTGACAGGCCGCTATTATAACGGACCTGTGCCGCAGGGCGAACCGGTGCAGGTTCGCACGGATCGTACCGTCAATTTCAACTGGATTTTCGCACTGCCGCATCCTGCACTGGATGCCAACTGTTTCAGCGTTGTCTGGACGGGTTCTGTGGTTATGCCCCGCACAATGGATGGCTGCATCGGGCTGAGTACGCAGGATAGTATGCGCCTGTACGTGGATGACAAACTGCTGATTGATGGCTGGGGCAAGGATAAGAGCGCTGACCAGGCATTGGATTTCCACTTTGAAGCCGGACGCACTTATAAAATCCGCATTGAGTTTGTCAACGACCGGCGGGGCGCCCGCGTGATTTTCGGGTACAGCGCCGGGCGGGAAAATTTTCCCGCAGCAGTGGAAGCCGCACGCAAAGCGGATGTCGCCATCCTTTGCATGGGCGACAACGAGGAGACCAGCGGCGAGAACTTTGACCGCACCGACCTGAACCTGCCCGGCAGACAGCTTGAGCTGGTACAGGCTGTTTATGCAACCGGAACCCCTGTGGTGCTGGTGCTGCAAAGCGGACGCCCCGTTACGGCGAATTGGGAAAACGATCATCTGCCTGCCATTCTGGAGGCGTGGTTCCCCGGTGAGCAGGGCGGCACCGCTATTGCAAAAACACTGTTTGGCGATGCAGCCCCGGGTGGACGGCTTCCCATCACATTCCCGCGCAGTGTCGGGCAGATTCCCTGCCATTACAGCCGGCGACCCGGCGGCGGAAAACGCTATGTGGAGATGGACTGGCTGCCGCTGTATCCGTTTGGCTACGGTCTGACCTACACAACATTTGCTTACCGCGATATGGCCCTGAGCCGCAGCGTGATCGACCCGCAGGACACGGTCACTGTCAGTGTCACGGTCACCAATACCGGCAAGTACACCGGCGATGCCGTGCCGCAGCTGTATGTGCGGGATATGTTCAGCTCCGTCGTAAAGCCGGAGCGCCAGCTGGCAGCTTTCCGCCGTCTGACGCTTGCGCCCGGTGAAAGCCGTCGGGTGGAACTGACTGTCGGACCAAAGCAGCTGCGTACCCTTGGTCCTGATTATGTATGGCGGGTAGAACCCGGAAAATTTGAACTCCAGCTTGGCGACAATGCAGAGAATATTCTGCTGCGCGCCGACCTGACCGTAGAGTAAAGCAAGGAAGGAGAAACGGCATATGTTGTATCTGGGCGTAGATCTTGGCGGCACAAACATCAAGGCCGCACTTGTGAACAGCGAGGGTGAAATTCTGTGCGAAGCCAACACCCCCACAAACCTGCCGCGCCCGGCGGAAGCTGTCTGCGATGACATTGCAGCGCTGTGCCTGCAGCTGGCGGAGGGAAAGGACGTTGCAGGTGTTGGTGTCGGATGCCCGGGAACTGTGGACGGCGGAACGGTGCTGTATTCCAACAACCTAGATTGGCATGATTTTGCAATGGAGGAATATCTGGCGCAAAAGACAGGTCTGCCGGTTGCCGTTGGTAATGATGCAAATGTTGCTGCATTGGGCGAGGCTCTTGCGGGCTGCGCTAAAGGCGCACAGAGTACCGTTGTCGTTACTTTGGGAACCGGCGTTGGTGCAGGCGTTGTACTGGATGGAAAACTGCTGACAGGCTACACCGGCGCCGCCTCCGAAGCCGGACACATGGTGATTCTTGATACAGCAGACGCCCCGCGCTGCACCTGCGGACGTCATGGATGCCTTGAGGCACTGGCCAGTGCCACCGCACTGATCTGCATGACAAAAGAAGCACGGCTTGCCCACCCGGAAAGTGCGCTGAACGTGCTGGCCGCAAAGCCGGAAGACGTGAACGGTCGCACGGCATTTGATGCCGCTGCGCAGGGGGATGCCGCCGCACAGCAGGTTGTGGATACCTACATTCATTATCTTGCGGTAGGCATTGCCAACCTGATTAACATCTTTTTCCCGGAGGTCATCGGGCTGTCCGGCGGTGTAGCCAACCAGGGTGAAAACCTGCTGAAGCCGCTGCGTGCCGCCGTGGAGCCCATGGTGTTCGGACATGATTTTGCCCAAAAACATACCCGCATTGCAGCCTGCACGCTGGGCTACCGCGCAGGGGTCATCGGTGCAGCCCTGCTGGCCAAAAGCCGCATGGAATGAGGAAAATTAAGATGGACATCAAAAAAGAATATGAGCGATGGCTTGCTAATGCAACGGCAGATGCCGATGTTGCCGCCGAACTGAAAACGCTGGACGATGCCAAAATCGAGGATGCCTTCTACCGTGACCTTGACTTTGGCACGGGTGGTCTGCGCGGCGTAATCGGTGCAGGCACCAACCGCATGAACATTTACACGGTCGCAAAAGCATCGCAGGGCTTGGCTGACTATCTGAAGAAAAACTTTGCAGAGCCTTCTGTGGCAATCGGCTATGACAGCCGCATCAAGAGCGACGTGTTCGCAAAAGTCGCTGCTGGTGTTTTTGCAGCCAATGGGGTCAAGGTGAGTATCTGGCCTGTTCTGATGCCGGTGCCTACCGTGTCCTTTGCGACCCGTTATCTGCATACCTCTGCGGGTGTCATGGTCACCGCTTCCCATAACCCCAGCAAATACAACGGCTACAAGGTTTACGGCGCAGATGGCTGCCAGATTACCACTGAGGCTGCTGAGGAGATTCTTGCCGAAATCGAGAAGCTGGACATTTTTGCAGACGTCAAGACTAGCGATTTTGAAGCAGGTGTTACAAGCGGCAACATCCAGTACATCCCGGACGAAGTCTATACCGCATTTGTGAATGAGGTCAAGAATCAGTCTGTCCTGTTTGGCGAAGAAGTCAATAAGGATGTGGCTATTGTTTACAGCCCGCTGAACGGCACCGGCCTGAAGCCTGTGACCCGCACACTGAAGGAGATGGGCTACACCAACATCACCGTGGTCAAGGAGCAGGAGCAGCCGGACGGGAACTTCCCGGCTTGCCCGTACCCGAATCCGGAGATTAAAGAAGCTATGGCACTGGGCATGGAGTATGCCAAAAAGTGCAATGCGGATTTACTGCTTGCCACCGACCCGGACTGCGATCGTGTGGGCATTGCAGTCAAGAACAAGGCGGGTAAATATGAACTGCTGACCGGAAACCAGACAGGTATGCTGTTACTGGATTATATTTGCTGCCAGCGTGTGAAACACGGCAAGATGCCCACTGACCCGGTTATGATCAAAACCATCGTGACGATGGATATGGGCGAGCAAATCGCTACCCATTATGGTTTGCGGACAATCAATGTGCTGACGGGATTCAAGTTTATCGGTGAGCAGATTGGCAAGCTGGAAAAGCAGGGCAGGGCAGACAGCTATGTGTTCGGCTTTGAGGAAAGCTACGGCTACCTGACCGGCTCCTACGTCCGCGATAAGGACGGCGTGGACGGTGCTTACATGATCTGCGAGATGTTCAGCTACTACGCCACCAAGGGCATCAGCCTGCTGGATAAGCTGGACGAGCTGTACAAGACCTATGGCTACTGCCTGAACACCCTGCACAGCTACGAGTTCGACGGCAGCGCCGGTTTTGCCAAGATGCAGAGCATTATGCAGGCATTCCGCGGCAATATCAAAGCGTTTGGCGGTAAGAAGGTTGTAAAGCTGCTGGATTATGCTTATGGCCTGGACGGGCTGCCCAAGTCTGAAGTGCTGAAGTTCCTGCTGGAAGATAACTGCTCTATTGTCGTGCGTCCCTCCGGCACGGAGCCGAAACTGAAAATTTACATTTCTGTCAGTGCCGAAAACAGAGAAGCTGCTGAAAAGGTCGAATGTGAAATTGTGAAAGACGCCGAGAAGTGGTTTGCTTAAAGTGAAGATTTTAGCGCCCTGTGCTGAGCGCCATAACCTATTTTGGTGCAGCTGCGACCGCACGGGGCATCGGCGGCATAGCCGAGGCTGGAATGCGGTGTTTCTACTCTGGCTGGGCATGACACAGTCAGCGTTTATTGTGTGCTATTTTTTGCGAGAACAGGAAACAGAAGATGCCTGAGTAAAAAATGAAATTTTGAGGTAAAGGAGATCCATATGAATATACTGAAATTGACTCCCAGCTGCAAGGATTACCTGTGGGGCGGCAGCCGCCTGCGCAGTGACTTTGGCATCAAGAGCGATCTGAACCCGCTGGCCGAGGCGTGGGTGCTTTCCTGCCACCCGGACGGTCCCAGCTATCTGGCGGACGGCACAACGCTGGCGGACTATGTGACCGCCCACCCGGGCTGCCTTGGCACCGACTGCGAGAAGTTTGAACAGTTCCCAATCCTGACAAAGTTCATTGACGCAAAGAACAATCTGTCCATTCAGGTACACCCCTCCAACGAGTACGCGCTGAAAAACGAGCATCAGTACGGCAAGACCGAAATGTGGTATGTGCTGGACTGTGAGCCGGGTGCCTTCCTGTACTATGGCTTTGACCATGAAATCTCCAAGGCGGAGTTTGAGGAGCGCATCAAGAATAACACCCTGACCGAGGTGTTGAACGCCGTGCCGGTGCACAAGGGTGACTGCTTCTTTATTCCGGCCGGCACGCTGCACGCCATTTGCAAGGGCATTGTCATTGCCGAGGTACAGCAGAACTCCAACGTGACCTACCGTGTGTACGATTACGGCCGTGTGGGGGCGGACGGCAAGCCACGCGCCCTGCACGTGGAGAAGGCGTTGGACGTGACCCTGCGCACCCCGCCTGTCAAGCATGACTTCGGCAACCATCTGGCGCAGGGTGAATATTTCACCGTGGATGCCAAGAACGGCGCGTTTGAGGACACAGCGGACGAGAAGAGCTTTGTTTCGCTGCTCGTCACAGACGGCGAGGGTGAGCTGACCTGCGGTGGTGAGACCGTGGTCGTCAAGAAAGGCGACAGCTTCTTCCTGCCCGCAGGCAGCGGCAGCTATGCCGTGCGCGGTACCTGTCAGACCTTGGTGACAAGGGTGTGAAGTAAGACTGTTCGCTTGGCAGCGTACATCGGGATAGAAATGCGCCGCAACTTAGAAATCAGTCTGTGCTGGATACGCAAGCAAAACAGATGAAAGAGTTTATAAAAGCAAGACGGTAAAGATACACATAATAATAGGTGAAGTAATATAAGGCAATACCGCATAATTCTAAGTACCGATACGGCGAGCAAGGTGCGGCAGCCGCCGGAACGGTGCTTAAGCCGTCAGGCGGGAATTGTGCGGTATTGCCATAAATTTTATGCTGTACCTGATACATTGCAAACAGCAGAAAAACTAGTACAGAGATATTTCATTGAAGAACTTACACTGAATCTTTCTGTATGAGACAGGAACTTTTCCGCTATTGGCATATAGTCGGAATAAAAAACTTCTAATGCAAAACACCGCTGATTCCTTTACTGAAATCGGCGGTGTTTTTTTAACTTCAAAAATTCACAAAAAGTTCAAATAATTAGTGCAAGGTTTTTGCACTAATTACATTTAAGATGGGGTTTAGAGAAATGAGAGGAGGTGATGGAGTGTCTGACGTCGAAATACGCCGCAATGAAATTATTGAGCTTTTATATACATATAAAAAATAGCGCCTCAATCCGATTGCATACAGCAACAGATTAAAGGCGCTGTTTTGTTGTCCTGCACATTAAAGACAACAATGTGCCCAAAACGGCTCACAACACTTTTAGATCGAAAATCGAGGCGTTTTATCGCGTTGAGTTCCCTGTGTTTTACCCCCGTATTTACCCCCATTTGGGAGTAAAGTACATGGATTTATGTGGATTTACATGAAATGGAGGATGGCTTAAAACAGCGTATCTATGAAAATATATTGAGGTTTTTGGAGAATTATAGATATATAAAAAGTACCGCTGAAGCTACGATACCTAATTTCATATTTCAAAATTCTCCTTTGAATTTTTGCTGAATTTTTGTCATGCGGGATCGGCGCACAGGCCGATTTGCATATATAGATGTATTATAGCAGATGCGTTCTTTTCTCTCAAGCCGTTTTTGAAATAATCTTCCCCGGGGTGCGCCGCCTGCGCAGAAAAACCGCAAAAATTTCCCGGAAACCCGACGATCTGTTCTTTTTTTGTCCACAATTATGCGGTATAATACTCTTGTATCGATACCGCCGCAGGCGGGCAAGGAGGAAACTAAGATGGCAAATGAGAAAATTCTGGTCGTTGATGACGATAAAAATATCTGCGAGCTGCTCCGACTGTATCTGGTCAAGGAGGGCTACAACGTGACGATGGTCCACGACGGCGGCGCAGCGCTGACAGAGTTCGACAAGCTGCACCCGGATCTTGTGCTGCTGGACGTTATGATGCCGGTCATGGACGGCTGGGAGGTCTGCCGCAAGCTCCGCGCCAAGGACAACACCCCCATCATCATGCTGACCGCTAAGGGCGAGACCTACGACAAGGTGCTGGGTCTTGAGCTGGGCGCGGATGACTACATCGTCAAGCCGTTTGACGCCAAGGAGGTCACGGCCCGCATCAAGGCCGTGCTGCGCCGCTCCTCCGCCAAAGAGGAGGAAAACAAGGGCGTTTACGACTTTGACAATCTGCACCTTGACATGAACCGCTATGAATTGAAGGTCAAGGGCAAGGTCGTTGAGGCCCCGCCGAAGGAGCTGGAGCTGCTGGCCTGCCTGGCCGGTCACCCGAACCGCGTCTACACCCGCGACCAGCTGCTGGACGAGGTCTGGGGCTTTGAGTATTACGGCGACTCCCGCACGATCGACGTCCACGTCAAGCGCCTGCGTGAAAAGCTGGAGGGTGCGTCCGAACAGTGGAGCCTGAAAACCGTCTGGGGCGTCGGCTATAAGTTCGAGGTCAGGGAATGAGCCGCCGCAACACGATCAGCCGCGAATTTTTCGCGACCATCGCCGCCGTGCTCGTGCTGGGGCTCAGCGTTATGTGCGCGATCCAGACGGCACTGTCGGCGGCGTACTTCATCGGGGAGCGCAAAAGCTCGCTGACCGATGTGCTCAACGGCGCGACAGCGCTGAGTGAGCGATTCGCCGATGAGGGCTCCATCGTCACAAAGCCCCTGCAGGGGGAGGATGTGCTGGAACGCGCCCACAGCGGGTTTGAGCTGTTCAACACGGCCTCCGGTGCGCTGGTGTTCATCGCCGACGAGAACGGCCAGATCCTGCTGCATACGGGGGACGACGCCTTTACAGGCGCAGGCGTGCCCGCGTCCTACATTGACGAGCTGAACGAGGGAAACGACATTTTTGAGACCGGCACGCTGGACGGTGTCTACTGCGCCAAATATTACACGGCGGGCCGCCGCATCACGGTGGGCGGACAGGACGGCTACCTGTTTGCCGCCAGCCCGATGGCTGCGCTGGGCAGCTACATGACCGATATGCTGACGATGTTCGGCATCTCGGCGGCAGTCATCCTGATTTTGTGCAGCATCCTGTGCTGGGTGCTGGCCAAGCGCATCACCGGCCCCATCGAGGACATCAGTGAGGCCGCGCGCCGCCTGGGCAGCGGGGACTTTACGGCCCGTGCGCCGGTGGACGGCTGCGTGGAGCTGGCTGACTTTGCGACCACCTTCAATAACATGGCTGCGCGGCTGCAAACCATCGACAATTCCCGCGGGCAGTTCATGGGCAACATCGCCCACGAGCTGCGCACGCCCATGACGACCATCAAGGGCTTCATCGACGGCATGCTGGACGGCACGATCCCGCCCGAGGAAACAAAGCATTATCTGGGCATCGTCTCGCAGGAGACGGGCCGCCTGGCGCGGCTGGTGCAGAACATGCTGGATATTACCAAGCTCGAGGCGGGCGAGGTGCCCATCCACGCGCAGACCTACGATCTGTGGAAAACCGTCACCGACGTCGTGCTCTCCGACGAGCAGCGCATCGAGGACGGCAAGATCGACATCCAGGGTCTGGGCGGCGATCCGCTGCTGATTTACGCGGACCCGGATTTTGTGCATCAGGTCGTGTATAATATTGTGGATAATGCCATCAAGTTCACCCCGGCGGGCGGCACGATCAGCTTTGCCGCCGAGCGCCGCGGCAATATGGTGGAGGTGCGCATCGAGAACACGGGCGCAGGCATTGCCCCCGAGGCTCTGCCCTTTGTGTTTGAGCGGTTCTACAAGGAGGACCGCTCCCGCGGCATGAACACCCGCGGCAGCGGACTGGGGCTGCATATCTGCAAGATTCTGATCAACCTTTCCGGCGGCCAGATCCACGCCGAGAGCGAGGAAGGCAACTGGTGCCGGTTCGTGTTTACGCTGCCGGCAGGGCAATAAGCAACCGCATAACAGACGCTGCACAAAAGCGGCGTCTGTTTTTTTGTGCGTGAGAAAGGCTTCCCCCTCGGGGGAAGCTGTCAGCGGCCCCGCCCACTGACGGATGAGGGGTAGGTGTGCCACGGCAACCCGGGAACGGGCAATCGCGGCGGACTCGCCCCTCATCCGGCCCTGCGGGGCCACCTTCCCCCAAAGGGGAAGGCTTTTTTGGTAAACCTGTAAGATTTCCCGTCCTGTCCCGGTCTATATAGTTGGAACGACAAAAAAGGAGGAACCACCCATGAAGGACCGGGAATTGACCCGCCTGCTGCAGGCACACCCGGAGGAGGGCCTGGAGGCGGCGATGCTTGAATATGCGCCGCTCGTCAAGGGCATTCTCTGCCGTATCCTGCCGCAGAACCCCTGTGACCGGGAGGAGTGCATGGCCGACGTGTTCGTCGCACTCTGGCGCAGCGCCGCGAAATTGGAGGCCGCTTGCACACCGCTGCGCCCCTGGCTGGCCGTCGCGGCGCGCAACCGCGCCATTGATTGCTACAACGCGCTGCGCCGCCGTGAGACGGTGACACTGGACGACGGTCTGGCCGAGACGCTGGGCGAGCTGGCCGAGTTTGACCGCGCGACCACCGAAGCCGCCGACCTTGTCGGTGCGCTGGTGGCGGCTATGGCGCCGCCGGACCGGGATATTTTTCTGCGCAAATATTATCTGCTGCAATCGGGTAAGGAAATCGCCGCTGCGCTGGGTATGAGCGTGGAGAGCGTCAACACCCGGTTGAGCCGCGGACGGGACCGTCTGCGCCGTGAACTGACCGAGAAGGGAGTGTACAGCCATGCGTGACAAAAATTTTGATGTGGATTTGTTGAAAACGCTGAACGACCAGCCTATGCCGGAGACCCCGCTGACCGACGACGAGTTTACCCGCGTGCTGGACGCTGCCTGCGGGCGGCTGCCGCAGAAAAAGCCCGCCGGGCACCGCCGCTTCCCGTGGGAACGGGTGGCCGCAGCCGCCGCGGCCTGTCTGGCCGTGGGGCTGGGCAGCATCAACTTTGCCGCGCCCGCTGTGGCCGAGCAGCTGCCCATGGTGGGCAGCCTGTTCAGCTGGCTGAACCGCGGCGGGCAGGACGACTATGTTTCGCTGCAAAGTGAGCAGCTGAACAAATACGCCGAGACGGTGGAAGCCACTGCCGAGAGCGCCGACACGCCCTACACCCTGACGCTGGGGCAGGTGTTTAACGATGGCGACTGGCTGCGCATCAGCCTGATGCTGACTGCTGAGGACGATAGTCTGGCAGGGTTCAACGCCATCGGCCCCAGCGAGGACGCCGTAAAAAAGGCACTGCAGAACGGCGGCGGGCAGTACAGCACGCTGGTGGTGGATAACGGCATGGAACTGAGCGGCGGCATTAACTTTGAAAAACGCGATGACCGCACCTTTGTGATTGGCATCAATTATGAGCTGTTCCTTGCGCACGATGATTTGGCCGGGCACACGGCCACGCTGACGCTGTCCGACCTCATGGCCTGCAACAAGAGTATTCTCGAAACCGATGGCCAGAGCTATTGGCACTATGACTACGCAGACCAGACCCCGCTGCCCGGCAGCTACACGCTGACCTTTACCATTCCCGAGGTCAGCAATGCGGGCGTGCGCACGATGGATACACCCGTGGAGCAGAACGGCATCACCCTGCAAAGCATCACGGCCACGCCCGCCGCGACCAAAGTGCTGCTGTCCTTCCCGCCGGAGCAGCACTGGGTCAGCGTAAAGCTCTACACGGCAGACGGCACAGAGCTGGGCCACGAGCGCGGCGAGGGCGGCTGGTGGACGGACGGCGCATGGACGGCCGACCCGGCGGACTTCGACCACCCTGAACAATGCACCAAGGCCCACTACGACTACTTTGATGCCGTGCCCGAAAACTGCCGCAGCCTGACGGTAAAGGTCTACGATTTTGACACCGATGCAGAGCTGACGACCTTTACCGTGGAGCTGCCGTAAAGGCTTCCCCCCCCAAGGGGGAAGGCAGGTGTTTACTCCACCACCTCACACCCCGGGAAGTACCATTTCAAAATTTTGCGCCAGCCCTTGCCCTGCTCGGCCATGGCTTTCGCGCCGTACTGGCTCAGGCCCACGCCGTGGCCGTAGCCGTGGGTCGTAAAGGCAAATGCGTTCTCCCCCGCGTCATAGTCCACGGTGAACGCTGCAGACCGCAGACTGAGCGCACTGCGCAGCCTTGTCCCGGCAAACGCCTGCCCGCAGACCGGCATCTGCGCCAGATACCCCGCTTCGTCCCGCACACCCTCGCCGAACCAGTCGGCGGGGGTGTTTTGTATCTCCTCCGCCGCAAGGCCAAGGCCAAGCAGAGCGGTATAGACCTGCTCGGCGCTGTAGGTGACGGTCATTTCATACCCCGGCATGTCGGCGTCCCACGGTGAGTCGACCCCCTGTAAGTACGGCACCGCCTGCGTCCAGACATTTTGGCTTGCCTCGGTCCTTCCTGTGCTGATGCTGTGGTAGCAGGCTGCAGCGGGCGCACCGTCCCAGCACAGCACCGCCCCCGCTGCAGTCTGCGCCAGTGCGGCAAGTCTGCCATAGCTGCTGTCGAACGCATCGCCCCAGCGCGCCTGCAGCACCTCAGCATCGGTCCAGCCTGCACAGCGGGCGCTGCTGCAGCTAAACGCTGCGCCGTTCAGGCTCAGGGCGTAGCTGTGGGCGGCCACCATCTGGGCCAGAATTGCATCCTCGGGCCAGTCGGGCGGCATCTCACTGGCGGCCGTGCCGATGAGAAACGCCTGCACGCTGACGGTGCGCGTCTCGCCGTCATCCTCAATAAGTATCGGCGCAGCCGCATCAAAGCTGCGCTCTGCCGGCACGGCGGTGGGCTGCGGCTGCGGCGTGGCGGCTTGCTGCGCGGCGGCGGGCTGCGGCTCACTGCCGGCAGCCGCAGGCCTTGCCAGCGGCAGCGCCGCAAAGGGCGCGGCAAGGGCCAGCAGAGTCAGCAGCGCCGCACGGCGGAATGTTTTTTTCAAGGGGCGTGCCCTCCTTGCAATTTGCGGCGCGGGGCGGTACAATAAAGGTATCCCGCGCGGCTTGTCCCATGTATATGCGGCGGCCGCGTCCTGTATGAAACGAGGCAATTTCATGAAAAATAAACATCCCAACGCCATTGCAGTGCTGGCCTTAGGGCTGGCTATGGCCGGTCTGCATCTGGCCGACCTGCTGCTCTGGTCCGATGCTGAAACTGGCTTTGCCGCGGCGGGTTCCGTCTGGCTGCGGTACATCCCATGGCTGGCGGCGCTGGCACTTCCCTACCTGCCCGCCCGCCGCGCGGCAGCCCAGCCCGCCGGCCTGCAGGATACCTGCCGACCGCTCGGCATCTGCATGGCGCTGACCGGTGCCGTGCTGGTCGCCGCCGGTTTTTCCGCCGTCAGTGTCGTTCTCTACGCCGCGCAGTTCCCTGCGTTCTTCTCCACCGGTTACCCGGTGTGGGCGGCTTGGGCGGATTTTCTGCTGCCGGTTTTCTGCGGCGGCTGGCTGCTGTATTACGCCGTGCGGGCGTTCAGCGGCTTCGGCATGCAGCGCCAGCGGCTGGGCCGCCCGCTGTTGGCCGGGGTCGTGCCGCTGTTCTTCCTCTGGAAGCTGCTCTGGCGCTTTCAGTTCACCCCCGCCTCGCTCCATCGGCTGCCCTGCTCCCTGCGGATCCTCAGCGCCGCAGCCGCCCTGCTGCTGGCGGTCGTGCTGCTGAAGGTATTCCTTGTGCCGGGGCTGCCCTGCGGCCACACGCTGTTTGCGGCGGGCACCGGGGCGTTCCTGCTCTGCACAGGGCTGGAGCTGCCGCAGACCCTGTTTGAGGCAGCGCGCGGCATGCTGGTGCTGCCGGACCTGCTGACCGGCACCGGCATCGGCCTATTCGGGCTGTGCGGGCTGGTCTGCGCGTGGCAGGCCTGCGGAGAGGAAACCGAATAACACTGCAGGGGCGAGTCATACTCGCCCCTGCATTTTTTGTGGCGGTCATTCCTCCTCCACACAGAACCCCTGCAGGTAGACCCTTGGCGCGCTGTAGCGGTCCAGCAGCAGCTCTGCCAGCGCGGGGGCCTCCCGCAGCGGCAGGCCCTGCGCCGGGGCCAGACGCACCGCCGCTGCGTACCGCCCGCCGTCCCCGGTCGTGACATAAGCGCCGCAGCGATGCAGCAGCGCGGGCAGATCCCCGGGCATCCTGTCCGGCCTGCCGCCCTGCAGGGTCAGCACTGCGGCCTCGCCGTGGGGCAGCACGCGGATCACCGCCCGGCCGCCGCTGCGCAGCACCCCGCGCAGAAAGCTCAGCACAACGCCGTGCAGCAGCCCGCGCGGCAGTGCGGCGGGCTGCACATCCCCTGCCGGGCAGAGGTATAGCCAGCCGCCGCGGCAGGCTGCCAGCTCCCGGCAGGCATCGCACAGCACCTCCAATTCGGTGTTCAGCTCCAGCGCCTGCACCGGAACCGGGGCCGTCAGCGCCTCGGCTGTCATAACCAGCCGCAGCGAGGACAAAATGTCTGCCCCGCGCGCCGCAGCCGCCGCCAGCGCTGCGCGTGTCTGCCCGAAAACCGGCATGGCACTCCCCCACTTTCTCTGCAAAGTCTGCCCTTAGTCTGCCCCGCGTTTACGCCCGGCGCAGTGGTAATAGCTGGAATTTCAAAAAATATACAGATTTTTTGAAAAAATCGTGTTAAAAGAATAACGCCCCTCTTGCAGAAACGCTGCAAATGGGGTACAATAGTACCATACCGACGAGCGGGCTACCGCTCATAAGGTGAAAAAGACAAATCTTGGGAGGATTTCACTATGGCTGTTAA
>ERZ836358.710-NODE-710-length-39561-cov-13.264694_pt1 | contig 39561 bp, 38 predicted proteins | sample MGYA00519942_ERZ836358 | MGnify/ENA primary metagenome ERZ836358 (study PRJEB31850, sample SAMEA3708798) | human gut metagenome | biome: human gut; feature: human-associated habitat; material: faeces | place: China | collected 2014 ...
GGCGGATCTCGCGGTTCTTGCCCTCTTTCAGGGTCATCTCCATCACGGTGCGGCCCGGCTCGTCGGTCACGACATTGATGGCACAGGGCATGGTCTTGGTGCCATCGTCCAGCACGACGCCGGAACTCATCTTCAGGATCTGGCTCTCGTCGGCACGGGGCTGCACGGTAACGCGGTACAGCTTGGAGATGCCGCCGGACGGATGGGTGACGGCCTGCGCAAAGGCGCCGTCGTTGGTCATCAGCAGCAGGCCCTCGCTGTCCTTATCCAGGCGGCCCACCGGGTAGAGGCGGGCGGGGATGTCGCTGACCAGCTCCATGACGGTCTTGCGGCCCAGCTCATCGCTGGCGGTGGTCACGTAGCCGCGGGGCTTGTACAGCGCCAGATAGTAGAGCTGCTGGTTCTTCTGGATGTAGATGCGCTCATCATCCACATGCAGCACATCGCGGTTGGGGTCCATCTTGTCGCCCACCTTGGCCGGGTGGCCGTTGACCTTGACGCGGCCCTCGGCAATGATCTGCTCGGCCGCGCGGCGGGAGCACAGGCCCTGCTCGCTCATGATCTTCTGAATACGTTCTTCTGCCATTGTTCGTTTACTCCTTGTGCGCCTCCCGGCGCTCAAAATGCACCGCGCTGAAGAGCCCTGCCCTTGCGGGAAAGGTGGTACGCAGTGCCGGATGAGGGTGCGCATGTTCGCGCGTTTGCCTCATCCATCTTGCTTCATTCGGCTGCTCCCCTCAAGGGGAAGCTCATGCGCCTTTTCTTACGCGTTGGGCGCTTCGGGGCCGGTCTCCGCAGGGGCCGCCTTGCTGCCCTTCCGGTCGATGAGGGCGCTGACCTTCTCCACCAGTTCGGGGATCATGGTCAGGGCGCGGTCCACGGTGTTGGCCCCGTCGGACAGCTGGATGGTGCGGACACAGCCGTCCTTGATGACAAGGAAGGCCACCGGCTGGATGTTGACGCCCGCGCCGGAACCGCCGCCGAACAGGTCCTTGTTGGCAGCATTCTTGCCGTCAAAGTCCGTGCCTGCGGATGCAAAGCCAAAGCTGACTTTGGACACCGGAAGGATGGTGGTGCCGTCCTCGGTGGTGATGGGCTTGCCCACGATGGTGTTGGAATCCACCATCTGACGGACCTTGTCCATCGTGACGTTCATTAAACCCTGGATCGGATGCTCAGCCATAAAATCGGCCTCCTTATTTCAATGAGTGGGAAAAAGCGGGAATGCTTTCTCCGGAACTGCCCCCGCCGCAGCGGACAGGCAGAACACACCATACGGTTATATTATAACCAAATTATAGGAAGACGTCCAGCACTTTTTCGCGCCAAAACTCGTAAAGCACACGCACTGCCGTGAAGACGATGGCATACGCCTGTGCCGACACCCGGAAGGACACCCGGTCCTGCACCGTCGGCTGGGCCGAGCCAAAATCCGGAAGCAGCCGCAGCTGCTTAAAATCGAGATAGACGAACCGGTCGAGGAAGCCCAGTGCCGGATAGAGCCAGGCGTTCAGCCTGCCATAGCTGCGGGCAGTTTCGGCGGGGTCCTCGCCCCGGACGCCCAGCACGACGTCGATCTTCGTGATGCGCAGCGACCCGATGATGGCTCTGGTCAGCCGGCCCGCCCCCCGCAGGATGGTGCAGAGGATGTTCAGGGTCAGCCGGGCCTTTTTGCGGGGCGGGGTCTCCGGCCCGGATCTCTTGTCCGCTTTCTGTCCGGCCGGTTTTTTCTTCTTTTTCTTTTTCGGTTTTTCCGGTGCAGGATACTGGAACACCGGCAGGGTCAGCCCCAGCGCACCGGCCCGGATGGTCAGAACATCGTTCGCCCACTGCACATCCGCGCAGAAGGGGCAGAACAGCAGCACCACCGCCAGGACCAGCACCACCAGCAGCAGGACGCCGATCCCTTTCAAGAGAACGAGCAGCACCGCTCCCAAAACGCTCAGAACACTCATACCTCTCCCCCGCTTTCTTCCCTGCTGTGGATGGGCGGCAGGTCGTCCAGGCTGGACAGGCCAAAGCACCGCAGAAACACATCCGTCGTCCGGAACGCCACCGGCCGTCCGGGCAGGTCCAGCCGCCCGGCCTCTTCGATGAGGCCTTTTTCCAGCAGGCCGGACACGCTGGACGAGGAGTCCACACCGCGCACCTGCTCAATGAATGCGCGGGAGACCGGCTGGTTGTAGGCGATGACGGTCAGTGTCTCCATCGCCGCCGGGCCCAGCGGCACCGAGCGCCGGGTATCCAGCACCCGGCGGACCGGCTCGGCAAAGTCGGCCTTGGTGGCCAGCTGCCAGTGGGTGTTCAGGTGGAGCAGGCACAGGCCGCTGTCCTCGCGGGCATAGCGGGTGCGCAGCTCTTCCAGCACCGGCTCCACGCTGGAGACCGGCATCTGAAGCGCCTGGGCCAGTTTGTCGGCTCCGATGGGTTCCGCATAGGCAAAGAGCATCGCCTCCACGGCGGCTCGCAGTTTTTTCTGGTTCATTCGTTCTCCTTTGTGCGGTCCAGCCGCCCGCGGCGCATGGTCATCGCACCGTCCGGGCCGAGGGTGACACGCCCGCCGCGCACCAGTTCCAGCAGGGCCAGAAAGGTGGCCACATGGGTGCTCCGGCTCTGGCGGCGGGAAAACAGCTGCCCCAGCTTCCGGGCACTGCCCCCGATGAGCTGGCGCAGGATATAGACCACCCGGCTGTTCACCGACACCACCGGCGCGGACACCAGCGGCTCGAACTGCTGCTGGGTGGGCTGCCGGACGACGGCCGCTTTCCGGCCCGCCAGCGCCTGCCAGCAGTCCGCCAGCACCTGCGGCGAGTGGAAGAGATCGTAGGTGTTGTCCTGCTCCACTTCCAGCGGCCTCCGGACGAAGACCGGGGCCTGCTCCCCTTTTGCGCGCAATGCCCCGGCCATCCGGCGGCACTGGTCGTACTCGATGAGCTGGCCGGTCAGTTCCTGTTTCATCCGCTCGCCCTCTTCGCTGCGGGGCAGCAGCAGATAGCTCTTCATCTCCACCAGATGCGCCGCCATCTCGATGAAGGCGCTGGCCGTCTCCGGGTCGGCTCCAGCGTCCGCCGCCACGGTGCGGGTGTACTGGTCGATGAGTTCCAGAATGGGGATCTCGTGCAGGTCCATCTTGTGCTTCTGCACCAGCGTCAGCAGCAGTTCCAGCGGGCCCTCGAAGTCCGCCAGATGGAACGTCAGCTCTTCTGCCACTCAGATCACCGTCCCGATGGATGCGTAATACATGGAATAGGCGATCTGGTCGATGTAGCCGGTGCCCAGATCCAGCAGGTCCCACACGGCATCGTTCAGCAGGGTAAGCGGGCCGTCCAGAAAGCCGCTCCAGACCACCGCCAGCATGACGATGAGGATCACCCGCTCATATTTCATGATGCCGAAGTAGATGCGTTGGGGCAGCACCGCCAGCAGCACCCGGCTGCCGTCCAGCGGCGGCACCGGGATGAGGTTGAACACCGCCAGACTGACATCCATCATGACCAGATATTGCAGGAAGCGGGCTGCAAACACAGTTCCGACCGTGACCGGGGCCCAGTAATACAGCAGCTTCCAGACCACCATCGCGAGGTAGGCCAGGAGCAGGTTCGCCACCGGGCCTGCCAGCGCCGTGAGCGCCATGCCCGCCTTGGGGTTCTTGAAATTGCGCGGGTCGGTGGAGACCGGCTTTGCCCAGCCCACGCCCGCCAGCACCATGCACAGGGTGCCCATCAGGTCAAAGTGGCGGAACGGGTTCAGCGACAGCCGGCCCTCCCGCTTGGCCGTAGGGTCGCCCAGCAGCCAGGCTGCGAGGGCGTGGCCCGCTTCGTGGAACGGGATGGCGACCAGCGTCACCAGCGCCCGGATAAGATAGTACAGTCCGCGTGAGGTCATCGTATTCTCCTAACAGTGGATTATTTTGTCTTATTGTACTATGTTTTTCGATTTCAGACAAGGGCTTGGCCCACAGATAAAAAAGGTTACAGAAATTTCAAAAAAATGCTTGCAATTTCTCCCCGACTCTGGTACAATAGTCAAGCTGATTATTTTGAATTCCTTACTTCACTGCTAGGAGGTGCAAGTATCATGGCTAAGTGTGAATGCTGCGGCAAGGGCGTTACCTTTGGTATCAAGGTCTCCCACTCCCATCGCCGTTCCAACCGTACCTGGAAGCCGAATGTCCGTCGTGTCAAGGCGGTCGTGGAGGGTTCTCCCAAGTATATCTACGCATGCTCCCGTTGCCTGCGCGCTGGCAAAGTTACCCGCGCTGTCTAAGTAGCTGCATCTGCCGGTCACTTTGTCGAGTGACCGGCTTTTTTGTTTTCCAGGAGGAGGTTTTTCAGATGGCTCTGCCCCATGACCCCATCATGCTTTTGAGCATGGTGAACCTGAAGCTGCGCGACTTCTACCCCAGCCTCGACGCACTGTGCGACGACCTGGACGAGGACAAGGCCGCGCTGTGCGCAACGCTCGCTGCCGCCGGGTACGGATACGACCCGGTGCGGAATCAATTCGTATAAATTCAGGAGGATGCTTCCATGATGCAAGGTACCTATTATAAAGAGTGGAGCCGGATGCTCGGCCGCGAAATGGAGTTCAAGGTCTATGGCACGGCCGGTGTGCCGGTGCTGGCCCTGCCCGCCCGCGGGGGCCGTTTCTACGATTGGGAAAACAACGGGATGCCCGAAGCAGTGGCTTCCCTGCTGAGCAGCGGCAAGCTCCAGCTCTTTACCGCCGACGGCATCGACGCCGAGAGCCTGCTGGCCGGGGATGCTGCGCCCCGCCGCCGGGCCGAGATGCAGGAAAAGTATTTCAACTACCTGTCTACCGAGCTGGCCGCCCGTATCCGGGAACTGAACCAGACTGAGAAAGGCCAGCTCATCTGGTGCGTCGGCGTGGACACCGGTGCCTGTCAGGCCGTCAACTGCCGCCTGCGCCGCCCGGAGGTGTTCGGCGGTGCCATCGGTTTGTCCGGCCTGTACGACATGAGCCGCTTTCTGGGCAGCGCCGAGGACGACCTCGTGCTCCGCAATGCACCCCTCGCCTACCTGACCGAGACCGGCCTCGTGGACAAAAAGGCCTTTGCCAAGGCGGAGGAGAACGACCTCATCCTCTGCGCCGGGCAGGGCAGCTACGAGGAAGAGGCACAGGCCGACACCCGCGCCCTCTCCGAGGCCCTGACCGCCGCCGGGCTGCCCGCCCACTGCGAGTTCTGGGGCAGTGATGTCTCCCACGACTGGTACTGGTGGGGCAAGGAGCTGCACCTGTTCGCAGAACGCATCTTTGGAGAAGGAGGAAGTCATGCCTGAATTTGTGATCGGTGCCCGCGGGCACGATTTTGGCCGTCACACCCCGGATGAGCTGTTTGCTTCCATCGGCAAGGCGGGCTTTGCCTGCACCCAGCTGGCCTACACCAAGGCCATTGAGGGCGTGAAGAGCTATGCCGACGTCACCCCGGAACTGGTCGAGGCCACCCGCGCCGCAGCCACTGCTGCCGGTGTTTCCATCGCGGTGAACGGCACCTATGTCGAGCTGAGCTATGCCGACGAGGACAAGCGCCGCGCCGAGGTCGCCAAGGTGCTGAGCCAGATCCCGGTCGCCAAAGTGCTGCACGCCGGCTGCATGGGCAGCGAGACCACCAACATGGCCAAGCAGCCCGGTGTCACCCGCAAGGAAGCGCAGGAAGCCCTTCTCCGCAGCCTGGGCGAGATCCTGCCCATCTGTGAGGAGCAGGGGGTGTTGTTCGCCGTGGAGTGCGTCTACTACCACGCCATGAACACTCCGGAGGCCGTCAAGATGGTGCTGGACACCATCGCCAGCCCCAATCTGCGCGTCCTCTGCGATTTCGCCAACTACGTCGGCCCAGAGGACGCTTCGCTGGACGCGCAGCGCCGCATCTGGGACAAGGTGGGCAGCTGGTACGGCGACAAGATCGCCGCAGTCCACTTCAAAGGCCAGAACTTCCGGCCGGACGGCACCCTGTACTCCACCAGCCTGGAGGATTCCTGCGTGGACTATGCAGGCGGCTTCGCCATGCTGAAGCAGATGCCGCAGGCTGCCTTCCCGGTCCTGCGTGAGGAAGCCGTCCCCGCCCGCGCCGCCAGCGATATCGCCTTTATGCGGAAGTTCTGCGAATAAGCTTTTTTTCAGTCCTCTGCCCGGTGCAGGCGTTTCCAGCCCCTGCACCGGGCTTTTTCTGTTTCCCTGTGTTCACGAAAAATTCACAATTGAATTTTCATTTCCTACTTGTTCTGTAGGACAAGCTGTGCTACAATGCCCTTGTAGGAAAGATACCCCCAAGGGGTAATTTGAAAGGAGTGGTTCCCATGAGCAGCGAGATGGAACCCTGCCCCCGCTGTGCCCTGCACGAAGCGTCCCCTGCCCCCTGCTGCGAAGATGCAGCTGCCGAAACAGCGCAGGCCGAAGCAGAGACCCTGCACGCCTGCTGCTGCCGCCACAAAAAGCGGAGCGAGGAGGAGTACAAGAGCCTCATCCACCGGCTGAACCGCATCGAGGGCCAGATCCGGGGCATCCGCGGCATGGTCGAAAAAGACGTCTACTGTGCCGACATCCTCGTGCAGGTGGCGGCGGCAAACTCTGCGCTGAACGCCTTTTCCAGAGAGCTGCTCAGCCAGCATGTGCGCACCTGCGTTGCGGACGACCTGCGCGCAGGCAGCGACGAAAAGTTGGATGAGCTGCTGAAATTGCTGCCCAAACTCATGAAATGACCCTTTTTCGGACAAGCTGACCCATCGCAAGGAGTGAAGACTATGGAACAATACAACGTTACCGGCATGAGCTGCGCGGCCTGCTCTGCACGGGTGGAAAAGGCCGTAAACGCCGTGCCCGGCGTCACGAGCTGTTCGGTGAGCCTGCTCACCAACTCCATGGGCGTGGAGGGCACCGCGAGTGCTGCCGCCATCGTCAAGGCGGTGCAGGATGCAGGCTATGGTGCCAGCCCCAAGGCGGGCGGGCCCACCGCCGCCCCGGACCCCAGCGCCGACCTCGACGCTCTGGCCGACCACGAGACCCCAAAACTGAAAAAGCGGCTCATCGCCTCCCTGCTCTTCCTGGCGGTGCTGATGTACTTTTCCATGGGGCACATGATGTGGGGCTGGCCGCTCCCCCACTGGTTCGATGGCAACCATGTCGCGATGGGCCTCGTTCAGCTTCTGCTGGCGGGCATCGTGATGGTCATCAACCAGAAGTTCTTCATCAACGGCTTCAAGGGCCTTCTCCACCGCGCCCCCAACATGGATACACTGGTGGCGCTGGGCTCCTCGGCCAGCTTCCTCTGGAGCACCTACGCCCTCTTCGCCATGACCCGTGCGCAGGTGGATGGCAACGACGCCCTCGTCATGCACTATATGATGGAGTTCTACTTTGAGTCGGCCGCCATGATCCTGACCCTCATCACGGTGGGCAAGATGCTGGAAGCCCGCTCCAAAGGCAAGACCACCGATGCGCTCAAGAGCCTGATGAAGCTGGCCCCCAAAACGGCCACCCTCTTGCGGGGCGGCACCGAAGTCAGCGTCCCCATCGCCGAAGTGCGCAAGGGCGATGTTTTTGTCGTCCGCCCCGGTGAGAACATCCCGGTAGACGGCATCGTGCTGGAAGGCAGCAGCGCCGTGAACGAGAGCGCACTGACCGGCGAGAGCATCCCGGTGGACAAGGCCGAGGGCGACAAGGTCTCAGCTGCCACCACCAACCAGTCGGGCTTCCTGCGGTGCGAGGCCACCCGCGTGGGCGAAGATACCACTCTGGCGCAGATCATCCGAATGGTCAGCGACGCCGCCGCCACCAAGGCCCCCATCGCCAAGATCGCCGACACCGTGTCGGGCTTCTTCGTCCCGGCGGTCATTTCCATCGCCGTGGTCACCACCATCGTCTGGCTGCTGCTGGGCCGGGAGTTCGGCTATGCGCTGGCCCGCGGCATCTCGGTGCTGGTCATCAGCTGCCCCTGTGCGCTGGGTCTGGCCACACCGGTGGCCATCATGGTCGGCAACGGTCTGGGGGCCAAGAACGGCATCCTGTTCAAGACGGCCGCTTCGCTGGAAGCCGCAGGCCGCACCCAGATCGTGGCGCTGGATAAGACCGGCACCATCACCAGCGGCGAACCCAAGGTCACCGACATCCTGCCCGCCGAGGGCGTTTCCGAGAACGAGCTGCTGACTCTTGCCGCCGCGCTGGAGCGCAGGAGCGAGCATCCGCTGGCCAAGGCCATCCTCGCTTACACCGAGGCCCATGCCATCGAAGCCCCGGAAGTCTCCGACTTCGCAGCCCTGCCCGGCAACGGCCTGACTGCAAAGTTGGACGGCAAAGAAGTTTACGCAGGCCACGCGTCCTTCCTTGCGACAAAGGCCGCTGTGCCCGCCAGCCTGAAGGCAAAAGCCGCCGCGCTGGCAAGCGAGGGCAAAACGCCGCTCTACTTCGGCGGCGCGGGCCGTCTGCTGGGCGTAGTGGCCGTGGCCGACACCATCAAGGAGGACAGCCCCCGCGCCATCCGTGAATTGCAGAACATGGGCATCCGGGTCGTGATGCTCACCGGCGACAACCAGCACACCGCCGACGCCATCGGCCGTCAGGCAGGCGTGGATGAGGTCATCGCTGGCGTCCTGCCCGACGGCAAGGAAGCCGTCATCCGCAAGCTGCAAGCTTCCGGCAAGGTCGCCATGGTCGGCGACGGCATCAACGATGCCCCGGCCCTGACCCGCGCCGACACCGGCATCGCCATCGGTGCCGGAACGGACGTCGCCATTGATGCGGCGGACGTGGTGCTGATGAACTCCCGGCTCTCCGATGTGCCCGCCGCCATCCGCCTGAGCCGCGCCACCCTGCGCAACATCCACGAGAATCTGTTCTGGGCCTTCATCTACAACATCATCGGCATCCCGCTGGCCGCCGGTGTGTTCATCCCCTTCGGCCTGACGCTGAACCCCATGTTCGGTGCCGCCGCGATGAGCCTGTCCAGCTTCTGCGTCGTCAGCAACGCGCTGCGCCTGAATTTGTTCGACCTGCACAGCACCAAACACGACCACAAGATCAAGACTTCCGCCCTGCCCGCTGCCGCGCAGCCGCAGGCTGAAGATACGACCGAACCCGTTTCGGAATCCACTGTCAAGGAGGAACGTTTTATGAAAAAGACCCTGCACGTTGAAGGCATGATGTGCTGCCACTGCGAGGCCCGCGTAAAGAAGGCACTGGAAGCTCTGCCCGAAGTCCACGAGGCCGTGGTCAGCCACGAGACCGGCACCGCCGTCGTCACCCTGAGCGCCGACGTCGCCAACGAGACCCTGAAGAAGGCCGTTGAAGATCAGGACTACAAAGTGACCGGCATCGAATAAGCCGCACCTGCCAAAAAGACCCTCTCCGTCCTTGCTCTGCTGCAATGCCCGGAGAGGGTCTTTTTATCTTTTATAATCTCTGCAATCGTTCTGCGCCCTTCGTCTTCAGCCAGCGGAGCGCAGCCCCATCGGCCAGGGCAAGGATGCCCAATGCTGCCATCCATGCGGCCTCGGCCGGCACGAACTGCGCCAGCACCAGCACCCCCACGCCCAGCACAAAGCCAGCGGCCCAGTTGACAAGCAGTGCCAGCAGAACGCTGGGGTTCTGCTTGATGACGGCCATCTCGCTCGTCCAGTGAAAGCGCGGCATCGTCACGCCGAACATCAGCCCGGCGGCAGCTGTGAAAACAACATCCAAGGCAACCATCAGACCCGCCAGCAGGGCCAAAGTCCACGGCACGCGCAGAAGCACCAGACCGCAAGCCAGGCAGAGCAGCGCGGGCGGCAGGGTGACCAGCAGATGCAGGTCCAGTTTCGCCCGCAGCACCTGCCATGGTGTCACCGGCAGACTTTGCAGCTGCCACAGCTGTTCCCCTTCCAGTGAGACGGACGGCACGGTGAGGAGATTCATCCCGGCCACCAGCACCACCGTGAAGGTCAGCAGCACTACGCCCAGCTCCCGCGCGGGCAGCCGCGCCGCCAACGCCCGCAGTGCGTCCGCCTTGTATCCCATTGCGCCGCTGAGAAGCAGCAGCGCCAGCGAACCCATGGCGCAGTTGAGCAGATAGGACGCGCTGCTGCCCAGATGGAGCAGTTCCCGGCGCAGCAGCGTCCGCCGCAGCGAGGAACGGCGGGCCAGCCGCGCCCGCGTCCGTTTCACGGCCCCGCGCCGGGTCGTCATCAGGATCAGATACGGCCCAGAAAGCGCCCTGCCCAGCGCCGCGCAGAGCAGCACGATGCCAACGGCCAGCACCAGCAGCAAAAGCGGTTCCCCGCAGGCGGCACCTCCCAAAAAGCGCCCCGCACCCGTTAAGGCCGTGTTGTTTTCTCCCAGCACCTGTTCAAGCAGAGCCATTCCCCGTTGGTAGACGAGAGCATACACCACCGCAAGCCCCAGGGTTGCTGCGACCGTGACCAGCGTTTTGTGTGCGGCCCGCGCAGTGCAGAGAGCGATCACCCACCCCAGCAGCGCCGCCAGAAGGGTCGCTGCCCCGGCCAGCACCAGCGCCATGGGAGCCGCGCTCAACAGCCCGCCCAGCGGAGAAGCCGCATACAGCCCATACACCACTTCTGCCGGGACCCAGAGCAGCAGCAGATAGAACAGGCACATCGCGTACAGCCCGCTCATCCGGACAGCAAAGATCATCCACGGCGGGATGGGCATCGCCAGCAGCAGGTCGTTGTCCCTGGCCTGAAACAGGCTCCCATAGCTGGAAAATGCTCCCGCAAATACACCAACGGCCAGCGCCAGCAGCTCCATCGTCAGAAAGTACAGCGCCTCCTGCCCGGCGGGCAGCAGCAGCTCTCCCAGCGGCCACGCCAGCGAGAAGAAACTGCCCATCACCAGCAGCACGATGCCCCCATACAGCGCTCCGAACGCCAGCCGGCCCGCTCTGGTGCGGTGTCTGCCGGTGCTGGCGCTCCGGACGAGGAAGGCTCCCTGCTCCCGCAGCTGTTTCCGGAACAGGGCGCGGAACAGACGTCTGGTCTCAGTGTCCATCCTGCACCCCTTCCAGCTCCAGAAAGACCGATTCCAGCGAAGCATCGCCCCGCACCTCGGCCATGGAGCCAGCCCGCACGAGCCGCCCCTGCCGGAGGATGGCCACCTGGTCGCAGAGCTTTTCGGCCACTTCCAGCACATGGGTGGAAAAGAAGATGGCCCCGCCTGCATCGCAGAAGGCCCGCATGGTCTGCTTGAGCTGGTGGGAGGCCAGCGGGTCCAGCCCCACGAACGGCTCATCCATCAGGATGAGTTTGGGCGCGTGGAGCAGCGCCGCCAGAATGGCCAGCTTCTGCTTCATGCCGTGGGAGTAGGAACTGATGGGCTGGCCCAGCGCTTCGGTCAGCGCAAAACGCTCGCCGTACACCCGCACCCGCTCGGCGCGGGCAGCCTCACGGACGCCGAACACGTCCGCAATGAAATCCAGATATTGGATGCCGGTCATGTAGCCATAAAGAGCCGGATCATCCGGCAGATAGGCCAGCTGACGCTTGGCCGCAAGCGGGTCGTCCCGCATGGAACAGCCGTTCACCCGCACCTCGCCGCGATCCGGCTGCAGGATGCCGCAGCAGCATTTCAGGGTGGTGGTCTTGCCCGCCCCGTTCGGCCCGATAAAGCCGAAGATCTCTCCCGGCCGGATGGTCAGCGTGAGGTCATCCACCGCCGTTTTCTCGCCGTACTGTTTGGTCAGATGCCGGATCTCCAGCATTCGGATCTCTCCTTTCGGTCTTGACGTGCTCCCGTTTGATAGCCAAATCGTATCATCCGCGGAAGTGCCTGTCAAGCATTTCGGCGCAAGTCGGGATGCAAAAGCGGCACCAGCCCGCAAAGCCGTTTTGCTTTACAGACCGGTGCCGCCATGTTTTCATTTCAGGACTGCGACATTTTTGATGCCGTATCGTGCAAAAAGTTTCAGTGCTGCCGGGCCGATGCGTTCTCCGCTCACCACGATGGGGATCGCCGGCGGGCAGGAGACGGTGGGCATCGCGCAGATGCGGCCCAGCGCCGTTTCGGCGGGAACCACCTCCTGCGGGGCGAACACCGCCTGCCGCACGGTGCAGACCGAAACAGCCTCCGCCGCCAGTTCCGTGAAGACATCTGCCTCCGGTTCCGGCAGAACCGGGGCCGACGGCAGAGCCGCGCAGAGCCGTGCCACTGCCGCTGCCAGCCGCTCATAATCCTGCGCCGGGTTTTCGGGGGTGAACATCAGCACCACATACCGGGGGTCGGCATATTCGCACTCGATGCGGTCCTGCCGCAGAGCCTCGGCCAGTGCGGTGCCGGTCATGCCCAGTGCCGCCGCATCCAGCGTGAGTTTGAGCGGCTCACGGGCGGGGTCGCCCACCGCCAGCGGGAACGGACAGCCTGCCGCAGCGGCCTGCTCGTTCAGCACCCGGCGCATTCTGGTCAGCTGCCCGCAGCAGGAGTAGAGCCGCAGCGGATACCCCTCCGAAAGATACCGGTTGCACCGGTCGAGGGATTGCAGGATCAGATAAGACGGGCTTGTGGAGCCGAACAGCGCCAGCGCATTGCGGACTGCCGTTTCCTCCTGCACGGGCGCTTTCGGCCCCAGATGCAGGTAGGCACCGCCGGTGAGGACAGGCAGGGTCTTGTGCCCGGAATCGCAGCACATCGCCGCCCCCAATGCAATGGGGTGGCGGCTGCCACCCACCAGAAAGTTCAGGTAGGCACCGTGGGCATTGTCCACCAGCAGCGGCACACCGTGCGCATCGCAGACCCTTGCAAGGGCCGCGATGTCCTGCATCCCGCCGAGGTAGTCCGGGCTGGTGAGGTAGACGCCGAAGGGGGGCTTCCCCTGCCCGGCCAGCCGGTCCAGCGCGGCGGCAAGCTGAGCTTCGGTCACGGGGCAGCTGCACAGCGCCCCGGCAGCATCCGGCGCGGGCCAGAGCCACTGGATGTCAAGATCCAGCAGCGCGGCGGCATAGAGCAGCGCTTTGTGGGCGTTGCGGGCCGCCAGCAGCACCGGGCGCTGCCCGGCGGGGGCCGCCTGCATCGCCAGGCAGAGCATGGCCCGGATGCACTGGGATGAGCCCTCGGTGCTGTAATAGGTGTGGGCCGTGCCGAAGAGCCGGGTCGCGTTGGCCTCGCTCTGGGCGATGATGCCATCGGCCTCGTACAACTCATCCGCGCCCCGGATCTCGGTGATGTCCAGCCCTTCAAACCCCAGCAGGGCCTGCCCTTTATGGCCGGGCATGTGAAGGCGAGACGTCCCGGACTTTGCGTAGTTCTGCACAAAGTCCACGATGGGCGTGGTCATGCTCATTCGCAGGCTTCGCCGTCCGCGCAGGCATTGCAGGTGCTGCCCAGTTCGATGGGCACCTCAATGCCCTGTGCGGCCAGCTCCTGATTCTTGGCCACCTGGATCATGATGGCGCACTCCATCCGCTTGCGGAACAGCTCACAGCCGTACTCGTACACGCCGGTGATGCTGCCGGTGGCGTGGTATGCGTTGGCCGCACAGCCGCCGGAGCAGTAGAGCTTGGCCCAGCAATCCTTGCACTCCGGGCGGGCATAGGCGTTGCAGTGCTTGAACTCATCCCGCACGGCGGTGTTGGTGACGCCCTTCCAGATGTCGCCCATCCGGTACTTGGGGTCGCCGACGAACTGGTGGCAGGGATACAGGTCGCCCCAGGGGGTCACGGCCATGTACTCGGTGCCGGAGCCGCAGCCCGAAATGCGCTTGTAGATGCAGGGGCCGCCGGTCAGGTCGATCATGTAATGGTAGAAGGTAAAACCGCGGCCCTCGCGGTCGCGCTTGAGCATCTCTTTGGCCAGGATCTCATACTGCTCCTTCAGGATGGGCAGGTCGGCCTCGGTCAGGGCGCTGGGGTCGTCCGGCTTGCAGACCACCGGCTCCATGCTCAGCTCGGTGAAACCGAGGTCCGCCATGTGGAAGATGTCGTTGGTGAAGTCGGTGTTGAAGTGGGTGTAGGTGCCGCGCATGTAGTAGCCCTTGTCGCCGCGCTTCCGGACGAACTCCTGGAACTTGGGCACGATGGCGTCATAGCTGCCGTGGCCCGCGTAGTCCTTGCGGAAGCGGTCGTGGACCTCCTTGCGGCCATCGAGGCTCAGGACGACGTTGTGGCACTCCTTGTTGCAGAAGTCGATCACATCCTCGTCGATCAGCATCCCGTTGGTGGTCATGGTGAAGCGGAAGTTCTTGTTGTGGATCTTCTCCTGTTCGCGGCAGTAGGCCACCAGCTTCTTCACCATCTCAAAGTTCATCAGCGGCTCACCGCCGAAGAAATCAACTTCGAGGTTGCGGCGGGTGCCGGAGTTCTCGATGAGGAAATCCATAGCGCGCTTGCCCACCTCAAAGCTCATCAGCGCACGGTCGCCCTGATAGCGGCCCTGCGAGGCGAAGCAGTAGGAGCAGTTCAGGTTGCAGGTGTGGGCCACATGCAGGCAGAGCGCCTTGACCACGGTGTTGCGGTTCTTGAAGTCGAAGGCCATGTCGGCGTAGGTATCGGGGCTCCACAGCTTGCCCGCCTGCTCCAGCGCAGCCACATCCTCCAGGCACTGGCGCAGGTCGGCCTCGGTCACGTCGGGGCGGTCGCCGTACTTTTCGAGCATGGCCGCTACGATCGCATCGGCGGAGCGCTCCTTGTACAGGGCGATGACGTCATACGCCACATCGTCCACCACATGCACCGAGCCGCTGCAGGTGTCCAGCACGATGTTATAGCCGTTCAATTGATACTGATGTACCATTTTAGTCTCCATTCCATTGTTACATAAAAAAATGCCGCCCGGCAAAGGCGGCATCCGATTTGCAGAAATTACTTGTTGCTGTTCTCGCACTTCTGGTTTGCCACGCCGCAGGAAGTCTTGCAGGCGGACTGGCAGGAAGTCTGGCACTCGCCGCAGCCACCGGTCACAACGCTCTTGGTCAGGTCACGAGTAGCGATCGTCTTGATACGTTCCATAATATATAACCTCTCTAGCTCAAAAGATTTGATGCGCAGAACCACCCGCGCACGATATTATCTTTGTGTATAATACCACGGGCCGGGCTGGATGTCAAGATTTTTGTCACAGTTTGGCGGGAAGTGAAATGTTCACAGCAAAATACAGATGAGGCCGCTGCATCCATCGTTGATGACTTTTTCCAGCGTATCCTGCAGGCGGCCGCGGGCTTCCTGCGGCATGTGCAGCAGCTTGTTCTGCAAGCCCTCGTTGACCAGTTCATGCAGGCTCTTGCCGAAGATGTTGGACTCCCACAGCCGTTCCGGGTCGGACTCAAAGTCGCCCAGAAGGCTCTGCACCAGATCCTCGCTCTGCTTTTCGGTGCCCACGATGGGGTTGATCTCGGTGTGGATCACGGCCTTGAGCATGTGGATGGAGGGGGCACTGGCTTCCAGACGGACACCGTACCGCCCGCCCTGCCGGATGATCTCCGGTTCTTCGAGCGAAAGCTCGTCGATGGTGGGCATCACGATGCCGTATCCGGTGGCCTCCACCTGTTCCAGCGCACTGCGGATCTTTTCATATTCGCGCCTGGCTCTGGAAAGCTCAATGATGCAGGGCATCAGGCCCGCTTCATCGCCGATGGCAAGGCCGGTCTGCTCGCTGAGCACCCGGTAGAACACATCCGGCTTGAGCAGAACCGTCACCCGCACGATGCCCTCCGAGAGATCCATGCCGCTGAGGGTGGAGCGCTCCACCGAATCGCTGGCAAGGGCTCCGGCGCTGTTCTGGGCCGGGACATCTTTCATGCGGGAGATCTTCTCCGAAAAATCCAGCGCGGCCGTGTAGATCTCCGTTTGGAGCCAGTGGCCCCGGTCCAGCATGGTGACCCAGCGCGGGATGGCAAAATCCAGCTCCCGCACCGGGAACTCGTAGAGCACCCGCCGCAGGATCTCGTGCAGGGCGGCGCGGTCCAGGTCGATGCAGCTCACAGGCAGCACACTGCGCCCATACGCCTGCTCCATCTGCGCCGCAAGGGTCTGCGTTTCCGGGGCGTCCGGGTGGGTGCTGTTGAGCAGGATGACAAAGGGCTTGCCCAGCGCTTCCAGTTCCTCCACGACCCGCTGTTCCGCGGGAAGATAGTTTTCCCGCGGGATCTCGCTGATGGTGCCGTCGGTGGTGACGACGATGCCGATGGTGGAGTGATCCCGGATGACCTTGCGGGTGCCGGTCTCGGCGGCAAGGTCAAAGGGGATCTCTTCCTCAAACCAGGGGCTTTTGACCATGCGGGGCTTTTCGTTCTCCTCGTGGCCCATGGCCCCCTCCACCATATAGCCCACGCAGTCGATGAGGCGGATGCGGCACTCGCCGCCGCCCTCCAGCTGGAGCGGGACGGCGTGCTCCGGGATGAACTTCGGCTCGGTCGTCATGATGGTGCGCCCCGCCGCCGACTGGGGCAGTTCGTCCCGCGCACGGAGGCGGGCGTCGTCCTCCTCGATGGCAGGCAGCACCAACTGCTCCATAAATTGCTTGATGAGGGTGCTCTTGCCGGTGCGCACCGGGCCCACCACTCCGATCAGGATCTCGCCGCCGGTGCGTGCACCGATCTCGCGGCAGACCGTGGCTTCCAAACGTTCCTGCTTTTCCAAAATGGTCTCCTCCTGTCCGCATCTGGCGTTCTCAGAGACACTATATTCTCAAAACGCAAAAATAGAACCCTCTCCCAGCGCACAAGGCTGACGGAGAGGGTTTCCTTTTTTATTAGAGCAGCTTGATGGCCACGGCCTCGCTCGTGCGGTCCTGGGCATCGTTGGCCTGCTTGGGGTCATCCAGCATATAGCGGAGCAGCAGCACCTCGGCCACGTAGAGCACCGACACCTTGATGGGGATGCTGCCGGAATCCAGCGGGCTTTCCTGTGCGCCGCAGAGCAGCACCACGTCCGCCAGCGCAGCGCCCGGCGAGTCCTCGTAGTGGGTCAGAAGAACGATCTTTGCGCCGGATGCCTTTGCGGTGCGCAGGGTCTCCATCATGTCGCGGGTCGCGCCTGAATAGGAGACGAAGAGCACGACATCCTCCGGCGTCATCAGGCTGGCGGAGAGAAGCTGCAAGTGGCTGTCTCCTGCCGTGCGGAACTTGTTGGACAGGCTGGAAAAGCGGGCACAGATATCATTGGCCAGCAGCATGCTGCCGCCCTGCCCCAGGCAGAACACCTGCCTTGCTGCCCGCAGCAGATCCACGGCCTTGTCCACCGCATCCGGTGAAAGGGCGCTCTGGGTGCCATTGATGGCCGTGATGAACAACGCGCTCGCATGCTCACAGAGCTTGTCGGTGGTCGTGCCCGGCTCCGGCTCCTGCTGATTGATGAGCGAAGCGGTCGCATTGGCCTGGGCCAGCGCGATGCGCATCTCATGATATCCTTCGAACCCCAGCGCCCGGCAGAACCGGAAAACGGTCGCCTCGGCCACCTTACACTCCCGCGCCAGCGACGAGATCGAAAGATACTGCGCCTCGTCGGCATGGTGGATGAGGTAATCCGCCACCATCCGCCCGGATTTGGTCAGCTCGTCCTGCCGCTGGTGCAGCAGCTCCCAGAAATTAGTAGACATGTCAGCTTTCTCTCCTACTTTTTCCCCGGCATCCGCGTCTGCTCCGCCGCACATACCGCTGTGACGCCTTTGCCGGGACTCTTTCTTAATGAAAGTATAAAAGAATCTTTCCTCCTTGGCAAGAGCGGCTTTCACCACAAATCACCGCTGTTTTCTGTGCAGAGCGTCCAATCTCAGCCGGAAAGTATGACTCATTTCCGAAAATTCTTTTCAAAATCAGACAAAAACACCCCTTTTGTCTGCGAAAACTTTTTTCAGGCTATGTAAAAATCCGTGTTTTTGCAATGGTTACAAAATGGCTACAATCACCAAAAAGTCCGCTGTTTTTTGAAAAAGAGTCGTTCTCTTCGCTTGATTTGGTAGTTGTTCACAAGAAAGTTTTTTCAAAATTGTGCATTGCATAGATAGACAAAATGAAAATATTTTTCTATAATAAAGGCAACAACAGCGGCTCGACACGATAAGCCGCAAACATATGATATGCAAGGAGAATTTCGTTATGAAAAACTGTATCTCTCGTCGCTCCTTCCTGAAGGCTGCCGGCATCCTGAGCGCAGCAGGCGCACTGGCCGCATGCGGCGGTTCCTCTTCTTCCAGCACCGCAGCGTCTTCGGCCGCCTCTTCCGCAGCTGCTTCCAGCACCGCTGCTGCCGGTGCAAGCATCAAGCTGTGGACATACCCCATCGGCGGCTGGGGCAAGGATGAGACTGTGCAGGAGCTGATCTCCAGCTTCAACGCAAAGTATCCGGATATCAAGGTCACCGTCGAGTATCTGGACTACACCAACGGCGACGACCAGGTCAACACCGCCATCGAGGGCGGCAGCGCACCCGACCTGATCATGGAAGGCCCGGAGCGTCTGGTCGCCAACTGGGGCAAGAAGGGCGTCATGGCTCCCCTGAACGACCTGTGGACCGACGATGCCAAGAAGGACATCTACGCATCGGTCGAATCCGCCTGCAAAAACGAGGCCGGTGACTACTACGAGTATCCCCTGTGCATGACCGCACACTGCATGGCCGTCAACATGACCAAGGTCAAGGAAGTGGGCGCAGACCAGTACATTGATACCGACAAGCACACCTGGAGCACCGACGGCTTCCTGAAGACCGTCGACGCACTGTACAATGGCGGTTACGAGAACGTCGCAGCCATTTATTGCAGCGGCCAGGGCGGCGACCAGGGCACCCGCGCCATCATCAACAACATGTACGGCGGCACCTTCACCGATGCAGCCCACACCAAGTACACTGCTGACTCCCCCGAAAACATCAAGGCCATCCAGGCTCTGTACGATGCAAAGGGCGTCAACTTTGATGCTTCCATCAACGGCGGCGAGGAGATCACCCTGTTCCGCAACGGCACGTTGCAGATGGCATTCTGCTGGAACATCGCACAGCAGCTGAACTCCGACAACAACGACGCCGGTCTGACCAACAGCGGCGACGAGATCTTCCCCATGGCCTTCCCCACCGAGAGCGGTGACCCGAAGCTGTGCGGCGGTATCTGGGGCTTCGGCATCTTTGACAACGGCGACGAGGCCAAGATCGAAGCAGCCAAGACCTTCATCGACTTCATCGCAGCAGACCCCGACCAGGTCGGTGCAAGCGTTCTGGCTTCCACCTACTTCCCCGTTCGTGAGAGCGTTGGCGACATCTACGCCGGCAACGACATCATGAGCGAGTACACCAAGTTCATGTCCTACCTGGGCGACTACTACCAGATCACTCCGGGCTGGGCAACGGCTCGTACCGAGTGGTGGAACATGCTGCAGCGCGTCGGCACCGGCGAGCCTGTCGAGCAGGCCGTTGCGACCTTCGTTCAGAATGCAAACGCTGCCGCTACTGCTGAGGCATAAGCTGCACACCCCATCCTGACCGTCATCTCTTGATAAAACCCTTGCCCCTTCCTCGAAAATCCCGGCGAGGGAGGGGCAATTCTTTTGCAAAAAATCCGTCGGGAGCCGATCAAAACGAAAGGTTTGGTGATTTTCTTGGCTGCAAAGACTGCATCGATCCAAGAGCCGAAGCGCAGCCGCGCACTGGTCCGGCAGGAGACCATCGCATCCTACCTCTTCCTTCTGCCCAGCCTGATCTTCTTCTTGGGATTCGTCATCTACCCCATGGTCCTGTGCGTGGTCACGAGCTTCTTCGATTCCACCATGAACCGCGCCGACATCTTCGTCGGCCTGGCGAACTACAAAGAGCTGTTCGCAGACCCCATCTTCATCGGCGCATTGAAGAACACCATCATCATCGTCGTGGTCTCCGTGCCTGTTACCTGTGCATTCTCGCTGTGGGTCAGCTCGGCCATCGTCGATCTGCCGGAGTGGACCACCAGCCTCTTCCGCTGCGTGTTCTATCTCCCCGTCGTCACCGGTTCGGTCGCCGTTACCGTCGTGTGGAAGTGGATGTACAACAACTACTACGGCATCTTCAACTATCTGGGCAAAACGCTCGGCCTCATCGACAAGAACATCAACTGGCTGGGCGATGAGCGGTTCGCTCTGGGCTGCATCATCCTCATCCTGCTGACTACCTCCGTGGGCCAGCCCATCGTTCTGTACGTCTCCGCACTGGGCAATGTGGACCAGTCCATCGTCGAGGCAGCCGAAGTGGACGGTGCCAACGATTTCCAGGCGTTCTGGAAGATCAAGTGGCCCGCCATCATGCCCACCACCCTGTACATCCTGGTCATCACCACCATCAACTCCTTCCAGTGCTTCGCACTGATCCAGCTGCTGACGTCCGGCGGCCCCAACCACAGCACCGACACCATCATGTACTACATCTACTACACCGCATTCAAGCTGTACCGCTACGGCTACGGCAATGCAATGGGCGTTGTGCTGGCGGTCATCATCGCCATCCTGTCGGCGGTCCAGTTCAAACTGGGCAATCAGGACAATTAAGGGAGGTGCCAAACAATGAGTGCAACTGAAAAGAAACAAAAGCCGTTGAAGCGGCACCCCAGCAAGCTCAAGAAAGCCAGCGCCTACACCATCCTGACGCTGATCCTCATCAGCATCGTTGCGGTGACGTTCGCTTTCCCGCTGTATTGGATCATCACCGGTTCGTTCAAGACCGGCGCTGCCATCAACTCCACCACCCCGGAGTGGTGGCCCCATGAGTGGGTGCTGACCAACTACCAGAAGCTGTTCGCGGGCAAGAGCGCTCCGCTGTGGCAGCTGGCCGTCCCCTTCAGCGCACGGTTCAGCAGCGACGGCGAGCCCATCTATTTCTCCGTCGGCCCCACGGCTCCGGCTGCGCTGCGCTGGATGATCAACACCGTGTTCATGGCTGTCACTTCCATGATCCTGACCTGCATCACCGCCGCCATGGCGGGCTATGCGCTGGCCAAGAAGCGCTTCGTCGGCCGCAAGGTGCTGTTCACCCTCATCGTCTGCGCCATGGCACTGCCCAAGCAGGTCATCCTGATCCCCCTGCTGCGTGAGATGAGCTCCCTGAACCTGTACAACACCATCTGGGCCGTTATCTTCCCCATCGTCGGCTGGCCGTTCGGTGTCTTTTTGATGAAACAGTTCAGTGAGGGCATCCCCACCGAAATGCTGGAAGCGGCCCGCATCGACGGTGCGAGCGAAGCAAAGACCTTTGTCAGCATCGTTCTGCCGATGGTCAAACCGGGCGTCGGTGCGCTGGCCATCTTCACCTTCATCAACAGCTGGAACGACTACTTCATGCAGTTGATCATGCTGTCCAGCACCAGCAACCTGACCATTTCTCTGGGCATTGCAAAGCTGCAGGCTGAGAACAGCACCGACTTTGGCCTGATCATGGCAGGTGCCGCACTGGCTGCTGTGCCTATCATCATCATCTTCCTCATTTTCCAGAAGTACTTTACCAAGGGCATCGCTATGGGTGCTGTTAAGGGCTAAAATCCCGACCGCCGCCTGCGGCGGAAACAGGGAGGGATTTTTGGCGCAGCGGTCTGCAAGACGCAAGGCCCGCCCAAGGGCCGAAGCGGATGCAGGGCACCGCAAGAGGGCGCTGATGCCGCTGCCCGGAACAGAAAGCGTACGAGCTTGATGCAAAACCATTTCATCTGTATTTATTACTATTTTTAAAGAAGGGTTTGGAACATGAAAGATATCAAAAAATATCAGGGTGTCATCCCCGCCTTTTACGCCTGCTACGACGCAGAGGGCAATATTTCTACCGAGGGCGTCAAGGCCCTTACCCGCCATCTGATCGCCAAAGGCGTCAAGGGCGTGTATGTAGGCGGTTCCTCCGGCGAGTGCATCTACCAGCACGTAGATGAGCGCAAGGCCGTTCTGGAAGCCGTGATGAGCGAAGCCAAGGGCAAGCTGACCGTCATTGCGCATGTCGGCTGCAACAATACCGCCGACAGCGTGGAGCTGGCCCGCCATGCCGAGAGCGTGGGCGTGGATGCCATTGCATCCATTCCTCCCATCTACTTCCACCTGCCGGAGTACGCCATTGCAAAGTACTGGAACGATATGTCCGCTGCTGCTCCCAACACCGAGTTCGTCATCTACAACATCCCGCAGCTGGCAGGCACCGGCCTGACCATGAGCCTGCTGAAGGAAATGCTCAAGAACCCCAATGTAGTGGCTGTGAAGAACAGCTCCATGCCCACGCAGGACATCCAGATGTTCAAGGATGCCGGTATCGCCGCCCGCGGCGAGGGGAATTTTGTGGTGTTCAACGGCCCCGATGAGCAGTTTGTTTCCGGCCGCGTCATCGGCGCAGACGGCGGCATCGGCGGCACCTACGCCGTCATGCCCGAGCTGTATCTGGCCATGAACGACCACATCAACAAGGGCGAGATCGAAGCCGCCCGCGCCATCCAGTACGATGCCGACCGCATCATCTACAAGATGTGCGAAGCCCACGGCAACCTGTACGCCGTGCAGAAGGAGATCCTGCGCCGGATGTACGGTCTGGAGCTGGGCGGCGTGCGTGAGCCGATGCCCGGCCTGATCCCGGAAGATGAAGCCATCGTGGCCGAAGCACAGGCCATGATCGAAGCTGCCATCGCAAAGCTGTAAAATTGAAGCAGCGCCCCTCTCCGTCTCTTTTCAGAGGGGAGAGCGGGCGCTTGTTTTTGGAGGGACGTTTTATGATCTGTGATACCCTGCAGCACCTGACGCGCTACAAGGGCCTTTGCAAAAATCTCGACACGGCCATTGATTACCTGCTGATCCACGATCCTGCCAGCCTGCCGCTGGGCCGCACCGAGGTGGATGGCGAGGAAGTATTCATCAACACGATGGATGCCACGCTCCATTCGGACGATGGCTACCACCCGGAATATCACAAAAAGTATGCTGACCTGCAGCTCGACATCACCGGCAGCGAGGGCTGGGGCTTTACCACGAACCCCGGCAGGGAGATCGGCGATTTTACCGGCGACTGCGGTTTTCAGGACAGCGCCAGTGTCGTGACCGGCACACTGGGCGAAGGACGCTTTGTGCTGTTCTTCCCCACGGAGCTGCACAAACCCGGCCTTGTACAGCACGGCTGTGTGGGCGTGCGCAAGGCTGTTGTAAAGATTCGGATGGAGGATTGAACGATGGATAAGGAAAAGCTGTTTGCTCAGATCAAGGGTGGTCTGATCGTCTCCTGTCAGGCACTGGAGACGGAGCCCCTGTACACGAAAGAAGGCGGCGTGATGCCGCTGATGGCAAAAGCCGCCGCCATGAGCGGTGCTGTGGGCATCCGTGCCAACACCGTGCGGGACATTACCCAGATCAAGCAGGTGGTGGATCTGCCGGTCATCGGCATCATCAAAAAGGACTACCCCGGCACGCCCATGTACATCACCGTTACCATGAAGGAAGTGGACGAGCTGGTGGAGTGCGGCGTGGACATCCTTGCCGTGCAGGGCACCGGTGCCCTGCGCCCGGACGGCTCCACCTCTGCCCAGTTCATCCGCGCCATCAAGGCAAAGTACCCCGACCAGCTGGTGATGGCCGACTGCGACAACTTTGAGAACGCCATGGCCTGCGCCGAAGCCGGTGCCGACTTTGTGGGCACCACCATGCGCGGCTACACCCCGGAGACAAAAGGCATTGACGATATCGACTTTGATTTTGTCCATAAGCTGGCCGCAGAGTGCCCGGCAAAGGTCATTGCCGAGGGCCACATCCACTACCCGGAGCAGGCGGTCAAGGCGCTGGAAGCCGGTGCATTCGCACTGGTGGTGGGCGGTGCCATCACCCGCCCGGCAGAGATCACGGCCCGCTTTACCGGTGCCATCAACGCCGCAAAAAAGTAAAATGGAGTGTGCCGGATGAAACAGTATTTTGGCATTGATATCGGCGGCACCGCCGTCAAGCTGGGCATCGTGGACGAGACCGGCAGGGTGCTGCTCAAGGGCGAAGAGAGCGTCAGCTTTGACGGCTACCAGACGCCTGTTCTCACCACCGTGCGCAGGGCCGCAAAGGAGTTTTTGACTGCAAATTCCATCCCGGTGGAAAGCCTTGCGGGCATCGGCGTTTCGGCCACCGGTCAGATCGACAGCCGCAAGGGCATCGTGGCCGGTACCTGCGGCAACTTTCCCAATTACATCGGCAGCCCTATCAAGTCTGCGCTGGAAGAGGACTTCGGCCTGCCCGTCACAGTGGCCAACGACGCCAACTGCATGACGCTGGGTGAAGTGTGGGTCGGCGCCGCACAGGGCTGTACGGACGTGATCGGTGTGACCCTTGGCACCGGCGTGGGCGGCGGCATCCTGACCGGAGGCCATTTGTTAGAGGGTGCACGGGGCCTTGGCGGTGAGCTGGGTCACTACCGCACCCACGCGCTGGACGGTGTGGACTGTACCTGCGGCGCAAAGGGCTGCTGGGAACGCTACGCTGCCACCACCGCGCTGGTGCGCGCCGCACAGGAAAAGAACCCCGATTGGAAGGATGGCCGCGCCATCTTTGCCGCAGCCGAAGCAGGCAGCGAAACAGTTCTTGCCCTGCTGGACCACTGGACGGACGAGATCGCACAGGGCCTTGCAGGCATGGTGCACATCTTCAACCCGCAGCTCATTCTGATCGGCGGCGGCGTGAGCGCGCAGCAGAAACTGCTGATCGAACCCATTGCCGCAAAGGTGAAAGCATCGGTCATGCCCGCCTTTGCAGAGGGGCTGGAAGTACGTGCCGCTCAGCTGCACAACGATGCCGGTATGGTGGGCGCAGTGTACTACTTCCGGCAGACCATGGAAAAGGAGTAATTGTATATGAAAACACATATCCTCTGTCTGGGTGATTCCAACACCCACGGCTACTGTGCCGACCCGAACGACTGCGCCGACCACGGCATCCGCTTCAGTGAAGAGGAGCGCTGGACCTGCCGCCTGCAGAAGGCGCTGGGCGACGAATACCTTGTGACCGAAGAGGGACTTTCCGGCCGCACCACCGTATTTGTGGACCCCATCCACGAATCCATGGATGCCCTCAGCGTCATCTATGCCCTGCTCAAGAGCCACGAGGTCATCGACCTGCTCATCATCATGCTGGGCACGAACGATGTGAAGGAGCGCTTTGGTGCCAATGCCGCCTGCATCGCTGCGGGCATGGAGCGGCTGATCCTCAAAGCAAAGAGCGTGGACTGCTGGGGCACCAAGCAGCCCAACATTCTGGTGGTGGCACCTCCTCCCATCGGCGCAGGCTTCCACGACGCTGTGATGGGCGATGGCTGTGTGGAAAAATCTGCCGGTGTGGCCGGGCAGCTCCGCATCATCTGCGAGCGGCAGGGCGTGCACTTCCTCGATGCAAAGGACTGTGAGTTCAACAAGGTGGATTTCATGCACCTGACCCGCAAGGGCCACGCACAGCTGGCGGAGCTGCTGGCAAAAGAAGTACCGGGCCTGATCTGAGCAGAGCACGATTTTAAAAGCTCCGCTCTGAGCATCTTTAGCGGAATTATTATTTTTATTGGGTTCTCAAAAAGCCTGCGGGCTTTTTGAGAACTTTTTTTCACGAAATAGGGTCATAACCACAAACGGCATCAAACTCACAAGCAGCCTATATTTTATTTTTAATTTCCGTTTTGTTCATCTTGTAAAACATAGCAGAATCGGCTATACTTTCCGCAGAAAGAACCATTGAAAGGAACTGTGCCATGCCTGAACTTTTAAAAGCGCCTGTCACCCCTGCTCAGCAGGCAAGAGATACCCTTTTGGGTGCCCTTGTAGGCCTTGCAAGGGCCACCACCAACGAGCCCAAAACGGACGACACCGACGAGGTGCTGAACGCCGGTCTGCGCCTTGCCGCGCAGCCGGATGCACCGGAGGAAAGGCTGCAGCGGATGCTTGCCATCGTCCAGACTGAAAAGCACCGCGTTGCCCCGGGCTGCGCCACCTGTGCCATGCCCTGCGGCAACACGAACGATTACGATTTTGTCCGCCTGTGGGCTGCGCCCGAGAGTATCCGCACCCTCAAGCTGCAAATGCTTTCTGCCGCGTTTGCGCTGGCCCAAAAGCGCCCGCAGGGTCAGGCGCAGGCCGCCGTTTATCAGCTGCTGTTCACCCTTGCCGAGGACTGGGACGAGGAGCTTCTTGCCCCTGTTGTGCAACACGCCAAGGAGCTTTGCCGGGAGTAAATCCGGGCCGGAAAGCCGCCGCTTTTACCCGCCGGGTTTGTAGCGGGAGCGTTCCCGGCACAAACCAGAAAGGTCCGCCTTTTTTGCGTGTTTTTGTGGCAGTTCCGTAATACTGTTGCATCAAAATGCATTCCAGTGAGTTTCACACCCGATTTCCTGCCTTTTTCCGAAAGTTTTTTGCAAAAAAGACTTTACAAACCATTTCTAAAAACTTATTATATAAATAATATATTTCATGGAGCCAATGCTGTGCAGCCCCCTGTGCAGCATCCAAATACGATCAAGGAGGGGTTTATCTATGCCCGAAAAGAAAAAGACCGCAGCGGCTGCTCCTGCTGTGGAAGCTCCTGCCGCTGAGGCCAAGGAGTCTAAGACCCGTAAATCTGCCAAGGCCCCTGCACGCCGCGGCCGTCCCCCGCTTGCACCGGAGCTGTATGTGGAGTTCAGCGGCAAGCAGTATAACGTGACCGATATCATCGACCGTGCCAAGGCCGATTACCGCGCTACCCACAAGGTTGGCGTGCAGTCCTGCAAGGTATACGTCAAGCCCGAGGAAGACGCTGCCTATTACGTGATCAACAAAGTCTCCGGCAAGCTGGAGCTGTAACTTTTCCTGTATTCTTTTCTCCTGCTGCAAAGCACTCCGCACCTGTTTTGCGGCAGGTTGTCCGTTCCCACACAAGGCTCCATTTTAAACCGTAAAAAAGCTGCCCTGCATCCAAAAATGCAAGGCAGCTTTTCATTTTACATCAAACCATCTTTTCCAGAACGGATAATGCTGGATCACGGGGTCCGGGTCCGGGATCTCGAACACATAGCGCTCGGTAGCGTTGATCACGGTGGTCTTGCCGCGGGTGCATACGCGCGGCAGCTTTGCATCATAGTTCAGGTGCACATGGCCGTGCACGAACCACTGCGGCTCGTATTCATCCATCAGATCATTGAAGCACGCAAAGCCCTTGTGAGCACGATCCGTGCTGTCGTTCAGGCCAGCCGCCGGGGAGTGGGTGAGCAGCAGGTCGATGCCGCCCACATGATGGGCCTTGCGCCAGAGTTTGCGCACACGGCGGCGCATTTCCCTTTCCGTATACTGGAAGCTGTCCTCCCGATTATTGTAGCGGATGCTGCCGCCCAGTCCCATAATGCGCAGGCCCTTCCACACGTACACGCTGTCGTCCACACAAATGCATCCGCCAGGTTCATTTTCCCTGTAACTGCCGTCGTGGTTGCCGTGGACATACAAGATGGGCGCAGCCGTAAAGTTCGTAAGATATTCCAGATACTTCTGCGGCAGATCCCCGCAGGAAAGGATCAGGTCGATGCCTTCCAGATGTTCGCGGGTACCGTAGTCCCACAGTGCTTTAGAGGGCACATCCGAAATTGCAAGAATTTTCACATCGGTTTGCTCCGTTCTCTCTCGGCCTGAGGGCCGCTTATTTCACAAACCCTTTCAGGGTATTGAGGCCGTTGATTGCCATAAGCACATGCGTTTTTACATCCAGTTCATCGTAGTGCGGCAGCGCACCTTCCACGCATTCGTCCAGCCAGTCCATCTCCATCAATTCCTTGGGACTGTAGACCACGGCCTCCGGCGAGTGCAGCACATGCCCCTGCGCGTACAGGTCTTCCGGGAAGATGCGCAGGTCATCCTCGTGCAGCATCTTTTCCATCAGGTCCAGCAGCTGTAAAGTGCCTGCAGGCAGGTCTTTGCTGTAATCGATCTCCTCTGCGCCGCTGCGCATGCCCCACCAGTAATTCACGGCTCTGGCTCCCGCTGCATCGCTGTCCCATGCACCGTCAAAAATGGAGCGGATGATCTCGATATAAAACGTATCCCACCGCCACACGGGCAGGCCCAGCGGCTGCAAACTGCCGTCCGGCATGCGGCGCACAAGGCCGTAATCCCGGTGGGTGCCTTCCGGCTCGCGGTTATCCCGGGCATAGAAGATCTCCACATCCGGCCGGTCGAAGAAATCCAGCGGGTGTGCCGGGTCCGGCAGGCAGGCCCAGCGCAGCACCACCTTTGCGTCCGGGCGCACGGTCTTCAGGCCCTGCGCATAGGCGTTTACTGCCGCCGGGATGCCGTACACCGGGTTTGCCGCCACATAGCCTACGCGGTCGGTCTTGGTCAGTACACCGGCCAGAATGCCCAGCAGATAGGTCACTTCATACGTGCGGGGATAGTAGGTGCGCACCAGCGGATGCGGCGCGTTGAGCGAACAGTTCAGGATGCGGGTCTTGGGGTGCTGGGCCGCCACCTTCAGGCAGGCGGTATGCATCCGGGCACTTGAGGTGAACACCACGTCGGCATTGTCGTGAGCCACATCCTCCAGCACCTGCTCCGCGTCCACCTCAGGCTCGATGTTCTCTTTGCGGGTAATAAATACCCGGTCCGGGAACGCCTGCTGCAGCGCTTCGATGCCCTTGTCGTGGGCACGCACCCATGCGCTGTTTTCGGCGTTGTGCTCGTGCAGGAACACCACCTTCAGCTCGCTGGGCTTTGTAAAGATGTTCAGCTTTGCCAGCAGCGGTTCGCCGGGGCCCTGCTTCGGCTCCAGCGAAAGGGCCACGGCCTGCGGCTCGGTGAGCACCTTCACCTCATCCCACAGCTTTTCCAGATTCTGCTTCATCTGGCTGGGCGTGCTCTCACAGGCATCCGCGTAACGGTAGACCGACAGATACACCAGCATGGCATCGCCGGCAGTCAGATTCAGTCCGCCGCCGCCCAGAGCCAGAAACTGCTGGCGGAACATGGTATAGAAGGAGGAAAAGCTCAGCCGGTCATCATCCGTCCAACTTTCACCGCTGGCCTTGCACACCAGCGTCTGCAATTTTGCGTAACCCCCCAGACGGGAGAAATGCACATCGTTGACCTTGGAGAGCTTGTAAAAATCCAGAAATTCGTAGTAGATACGGTTTTCCAGACTGTCGTTCCGTTCCGGGACGAGCCGCGTGACCGTGCCCGCGATCCTGACCGCATCAAAATACTTGAGCACCGATACCCGCTTGTTGCCTTCCTGCACATAGAATTTGTTCAGAAATTCGTAGGCAATAATGGGCGTATGGATACCTTCTTCCAAATGCGCATCGCAGAGGTTCGACCACTTGCCTGCAAACTCGGTGTCCGGCTCCAGCAGGGGCATAAAGTTCGGTGCAAAGGCAGTGTGACGGCCGCTGGTCTTTGTGCCGACGATGCTTTCCGCCGGGATCTCCACAAGGCCCAGTGGCTCCTGCGCCACGATGTTCACATTGACCAGAATATCGTCCAGCACCGCAAGATACGGCGACTGGCCACGCGCCACACAGGCACGGTAAGCACGCTGGCCGCTCTTCAGTGCGTTCTTGTAATCTTCCAGCATAGTTGCTCCTTTTTCTCAGCTGCAATGCGCTGCAGCCAGCTGCCGCAGCGTCCTTCTTTAGTATACCATGAAATTTGATTTTATGGGAGGATTTTCCGCACAAAAGAGTTGATTTATCCTGCAGTTTCAGGTACGATAATAGAAAGCAAACAATGATAGGAGCATTCTTTCCATGCAGACCGAACAGATCCCCGTACTCAAGGCCGACGAATATCCCGGCGGCATCTGGTATTACGAGCCGCATACATATCAGCCTTACCGTTACGTACTGGGCCGCGTTGGCACCCACCCGCTGGTATGCATTGGCATCAACCCCAGCACCGCCCAGCCCGGTGCGCTGGATCCCACCTTGAAAAGTGTGGAGCGCCTTGCCGCCGCCAACGGCTTTGACAGCTGGATCATGTTCAACGTGTATCCCCAGCGCGCCACCGACCCTAACGATATGGACCGTGTGCCGGACCGTGCCCTGTGTGACGAAAACCTGCGCTGGCTCAAAGCCGTTCTGGCCCAGACCGAACCCACCATGTGGGCAGCGTGGGGCACGCTGATCGAAAAGCGGGACTATCTGCCCGGCCTGATGCGGGAGATGGTGGCCCTGACGCGGGAGCGGGAGATCCCGTGGGTCACCTTTGGCAGGCGCAGCAAAAAGGGCCACCCCCACCACCCGCTGTACCTGCGCAAGGATTCCACCCCGGAACCCTTTGATGTGGAAAATTATCTGGACACCTGCTTTTAATTTTTCAGGTGCCCGATGCGGAGGGATCTTTTTTGACCGCAGAACATTATCACGCCCTGCACAGCTGGATGGATGCCCACCCCACAGCCAAGCGCTGTGTGGTGGCACTGGACCGCTGGCTGCCGCTCATCCCTTTTGTATGTTATCCGGTGCTGCTCTGCCTGCTGAACGTCCGGCTGTTTCGGCTTCTGGGCAGTCAGCGTCAGGCCGCGCTGGACCTCACCGCCGTCATTGCGCGGACGGTGTTCGTGCCGGGGCTTACCTTCTGGGGCGGCACCATCCTGCGGGACAGGCTGAACCTGCCGCGTCCCTATGAACAGCCCGGCTTTGAACCGCTGCGGCACAAGGAGACCCGGGGACACTCCTTCCCATCCCGCCACGCGCTGAGCGCTTCCGTGCTGGCCATGGTATGGATGTATTTCTACCCGAAGGCGGGCTGGGTGATGGTGGGCATCACGGTGCTCATCTGTGTTGGCCGTGTGCTGACCGGCGTGCACCATATCCGCGATGTCGTGGGCGGAGCCGCGCTTGGCTTTGCTTTGGGCTTTGCGGGCATGTGGCTGCTGTAAAGCAGTGCTTTGCGGGCTTTGAAAAAAGAAAAAAGATTTTTGCATTTTTTGCTTGACAGAATGGGGCCTGTATGGTATTATACTTCTCGCAGCGTGTGCCGACACACAGCTGCCGCCATAATGGAACCCATGGGATTACAACGTGCGCCCGTAGCTCAGGTGGATAGAGCAACTGCCTTCTAAGCAGTGGGCCGGGGGTTCGAGTCCCTTCGGGCGCATCTATGTGGTGCCCATAGCGTAGTCGGTTAACGCGCCAGATTGTGGATCTGGAGACCGTGGGTTCGAGTCCCACTGGGCACCCCACCAAAAATCCGCTGATGCTTTGCATCGGCGGATTTTTTTATTTGGTGGGGTATCCCAGTGGGGCTCGAACAAGGCGGCTCTGACGCATCAGCGGCAGAGCAACCAACAGCCCAGTGGGCTGTTGGTTAGCCTGCGGGTTCCAATCAGTAGGAATGTCTACCAAGACAAATGCTGTGCTGATGCTTTGCATCGGCGGATTTTTTTATTTGGTAGGGGTATCCCAGTGGGACTCGAACAGCAACGACGACGACCGCGGCCTGCGGCCGAAACAGGGAGGAGTTGTTGGGGCCGTGTTCTGATTTTTCAAAGCCCTGCCAAGGGGCTGCGGAAAAATCAGCAAACACAACCCGTAAGGCCCTGACCGTCAGATTCTGCTGCGGGTTCCATTCCTTAGGAATGTCTACCGGGGAACCTTCTGCCGCTGTTCAAAACAGCGGATTTTTTTATTTGGTGGGGTATCCCAGTGGGACTCGAACAGCACGCCATTATTTTCTGCTAAAAAAGCATGTGCAGAACACCTCTGGCCGGAACGGCTCCTGTGTGCTCTGCACATGCTTTTTATTGTTTGATATCTACCCGCACGGTCAGCGCCTCATCTGCTGCAGGATCTGTGCGATCTCTGCGCTGGAATAGCCATCCTGCCGCAGTGCGGTGCTGATGCTGGTATCGCTCTTGCCCTGGCTGCGCATCAGCATGGCCATGTAGGGCACCGTCACATTCCGGGAGGTGTCACTGCCCAGACGGGTGGCAGTGCCCGTGCTGCGGTTGGCTGTACCGGAGGACGTACTGCCCGTGCCAGTGCCGCCAGTCTTACTGCCTGCCGCCGTGCTGCCAGCGCGGCTTGCTTTCTGCGCCGCATTGGACTTTTTCAGGTTCCACTCGCCCAGTGCGATGTTCAGCTTCTGGCTTGTGACATCGTTGTTGAATTTCTGCTGGTTGAGTTTGTCCTGATACTCCCGCTCGCTCGTCTCGTTCTCGTAGCGTTGCTGGTTCAGGCTGTCCTGATACTGACGCTCCTGCAGCTGCTGGTTCCACTGAGTGTCCGCACGGTCTGCCTCGTACTGACGGTTGCCGGAGTAGATGTTGTAGCCGGTATTCAGCAGGCCGCTCAGCATGGAGCCAACGCCCGTGGTGCCGCTGAGAACGATCTGCACCGCATCGCCCAGCACACCCAGCACGGTCATCACATTGCTGAACACCTGCTGGCGGCGTGCTGCCTGCTGCTGTTCCTGCGCGGAGTAATAATCGTGCAGGGTACCCAGCTGGCTCAGATAATCCTGATACTGCCCGTAGTCCTGCGCATAGGCGTTGTTGTATGCTTCGCCCTTCTGCTTCAGCTGGGTGTAGTAGTCCGAGAGCTTTTTGTTGTACTGCTGCTGGGCATCCTGTTCGCTGTTGTTCAGCTGATCCAGCTGGCTCACCAGCTCGTTGCCGCCGCTGGTATACGTATCCAGTGCCAGACTGTATAGCGTGGGGATGGCGCTGCTCAGCGCACCGATCTGCTGCTGATACGCCTGCTGGGCGGCGCTCGTGGCATAGCTGGAGCCATAACCGCCGGTCAGGGCTGCAGCCTGCGCCGCAGCATCTGCGCTGGCGTTGTGGGCGTTCTGCAAATAGTTCTGCTCGTACTGGCGGTAGAGCGGATCCTTGGTGTAGCTGTACTGGAAGCTCTCACGCTGCAGCAGCTGGTTCAAAAGCTGATCGATCCGCTCCTGATAGCTGCTCTGATAATCGCCCGGGCGGTTTGCCTGCCACTCCTTCAGCGCATTTGCAGCATCCGTCACGGTCTGGCTGGGCTTGTAGCTGGAATTTGCCAGCGCGTTTTCCACCTCCGAGCGGCTGTCCAGTCCCGCTGCCGAATAGCCGCTCTGCACGGCAGGCTGGCCGCTGCCCTCCGTCTGCGCCTGCACAGCGGCAAGCGCTTCGTCCTTTTTCTTTCTGTTTGCCATATATGATCCTTTCCTTATAAATTCTGCAGTTTCGTGCGCATCTCGTCGGACATGTTCTCAACGTCCAGATTGCTCAGCACATACTGCAGCTGTTCCTGCATCTGGTACAGGTAGCTGCGCAGGGCGCGGGCATCCTCCGGGTCCATGTTCTCGCTGAGCTTGGGCAGGCCGATCTTGTTAATGCCCATCACGCTTGCCATTCGTCACACCTCCCCGCCTGCAATGCCGCCCTTGGCAGCGGCCATTGTTTTTGCAATGCTGCGCAGGGTGATCTGTCCCCTGCCCTTCAGGCGCAGCCGCAGGGTGCCGTGCCTCCGGGGCACGAACGGCAGATCAAAGCTGCGCCGCTTGTCCTGTGCTGTCAGGCTTGCCACCGTCTCCCATGGGCCGCCGTCATAGCTGGCGGCCACCTCCACCGTACTGCTGCACTCGGCATCCAGCCGCAGCGTCAGTCGGGAAAGATACCGGTCCTCGGCCCCGTCCAGCCCAATGTCACCAGTGGTCAGCTCAAAGTTCAGCTTTTCCTCCACACCGTCGGTGGCCTGCCAGTCCGCTTCGCGGCTGGGATCTGCGGCCCACAGTGCCTGCCCGTCCCACAGATAAAGCTGTCCGCCGGTGCTGGTCATCTCGTAGGAGCACACGTCTTCTTCGCTCCAGAGCGCGCGCTCGGTATCGTACACCAGCAGCCTTGCCGTATTTTCGCCTGCCGCCGTGCGGGCCACATGCAGGTAATAGCGGCCATCCAGCGCACTGCCCACCGCGCTCTGCACATTGGCCAGTCGGCCCGAATCCAACGCGCCGGACACTTTTGTTGGAATGCTGCCGTCCCATGCCATCACACCGTCCGGCGAAAGATAATAGAGCGTCTCGTTCAGCACACACAGGCTGCGCGCCGCGTTTTTGGCAACGCCCCGGCAGCGCAGCGAGGTGAGCTGAAAATCCGAAGGCTTGGAGCCATAGAGCTTGTGCAGTGTGTTCTCCTTAAAGAACAGCGCATAGCCCATGCATGTGGCCGCGCCGGTAAACGCACCATCGCTGCCCACCGTCACTGCGTAGCTGTCTGCCGCAATGCCCCGGTAGGAAAACCAGTTGGTGGGGTCGCCTAAGCGGCAGGCATAGATCACGTTTTCCTTGCTGCTGCAGCCCCATACCCGGTTGTCGCACTCGGTAACGTAGTCCAGATCCGGCACGCGGCGTTCCATCCGCACCGGCGTGCTCACCGCAAAGCTGCGTGTCTCCTTGCCGTCCAGGCTGGTCCACTGGGCGCTCTCGGCGCTCTGCACCAGCGTGCCGTAAACATGATCTCCCTCCGGGCTTACCCGCACGCGCAGCCCGTTTTCCAGCACATCGTAAACTACCAGATCCCCGTCCAGCTTTGTCCACATGCCAGCCTGCTGTGCTGCCGTGCCCTGCACGGTCACGGTGTCCCACTGGGCAAATAGCTTCTGCGCGCCCGCCGCTGTGATGCGGCAGTATTCCAGGGGCACTGCCGTCCAGCTGCCGGAGGATGCGCTGTACTCTTCCAGTGTGCTGGTGCTGGCCCATGGGTGCTCCTCGTCCTCCACCTTCAAAAAGAGCTGTCCGTCTGCAGGCTTCTCCGGTTCCTCCTTGCCGTAACCGCTCACCTCGTAGGCCTTGCCCGCGGCATCGCAGGGTGCAAACTGCACGCTCTGTCCCTCTGCCTGCCATACAGCTCCCAGTGCCGAAACACTTCCGTCCGCTGTATCAAAGGCTACCTTGTCCGGGAAGATCAGGATTTTTGTACCAATGCCCACCAGTGCCTTTTTGCCGTCGGTCACTGCCTCGGTGCAGGTCACCGGGTTCGCGCCGTCGGCATCCGGCGTGTAGATCAGATCCTTCCCGCAGACGGTCAGCAGCCCGTTCAGGTGATACATACCGTTCAGCCCGGTCAACTCCCTCAGCTTGCGGCGCGGCTTGCGGGTGCTCAGCGCCGGGAAATCCCGGGCAGAAAAATTCACGCCCGCGCTGTACTCTGCTTCTGAGCAGGCATAGGTCTCGTTCAGCCCGCCGAATACCCGCACAAGACTGCGGCTGTTCTGCAGCTTCGCTCTGTTTGCCAGAACCATGCTCTCACCTCCTTACCAGCGCCACTGGGCACCCGTCAGGGTCGGGTAGCTGCGCCGCAGCCACGCCGCCAGATCTGCCAGCAGACTGTTGTACTGGGCCTGCTCCCCGACGTAGCGGTCGGTCTCACCAAGGGCCGCATCGGTCATGGCACACAGATAATGCGGATACAGCGCATCAAAAGGTGCCGGCGCCAGCAGCACATCGTCGTCCTGCAGGCTGTCGTCCCATGCAAGGTCTGCGCCCACATCGTCGTATGCATCTGTGATGCTGTTTTTAAAAAAGCGTTCCCGCAGCATCGCGTCTGCTTCTTTCAGCCACGCCTGCCGGGTGGCCAACGCAATGCGGCTGCCCGGGCGCAGCTCTTCGGCGCGTTCCAGCGCCTGTCCTACGGTCATATGCTCACTCTCCTTTTTATAAAGGCCCGGCCGGGCAGGCTCCCCAGCCGGGCTTTTTGTCTGTTTCGGGTTTACTGGGCGGCGTTCTCTGCCGCCGCAATGCGGGCGGCGGTCAGCTCATCCTGCATCTGGCTGTGCTCCAGCACCTCGGCCACTTCGGGCGGCACTTCCACCTCCACGCCGCGGCGGATCTTATAGTTCACACCGTTCACGCTGACGAACAGATCGCCCTTGTAGCGGCTGTTATCCTTGAACAGCCGGATGCGCACATTTTTCTTTTCAGCCATGGCTCACGCCTCCTCAGTTTGCAGCAGCGGTGGCGGAATAGCTGGACGCACTTTCAATGCGCACCATGTACTGCTCCACCAGACGCTCTGCCGCACGCATGCCCTTCCAGCCCACGGAAGCGCGCTGGTTCAGCGGGTCGTCGCCGTAGCCCAGCTGCTTGACGATGTGCTCCAGACCGCCGCCTTCCAGCTCGGTCACACCGTAGGCGTGGGCACCCAGCACCAGCGTGCCGAACACAGCCAGACCGTCCGGGCAGGTGGAATCCTTCCAGATCTTGGCCTCGCTGGTCTCGATGAAGCGGATGTTGCCCAGCTTGCCAATCTCGCCGCGGAACATGGTGTCCGGGTCGGCGTACTTGTGCACCTCAATGAACTCCTTGCTGGTCTTCAGGTCGTAGGCAGCGTAGGGGTGAATGATGGCAATGTAGCTGTCGCCGATGGGGTCGGCGTTCATCGCGCCCAGCTGTGCTGCTGCCTGAAAGAACAGCTTCGGGGTCAGGGTGCAGGTCTTGTCCAGTGCCTTGCGGCTGGCAACGGCAGTCTCGGTGCCGTCTGCGGCCAGCTTGGGCGCATAGATCACATTGGTGCCGCCCGCCAGCACATCGCGGGTAATGCTGTCCATGGTGCGGCCTGCCTGACTTGCCAGCACACGGGTGGCCTGCACCACATTGTTGTCAATGGCGGTCATCTGCAGCACGTCGGTCAGCGGAGTCCAGCCGCCGTACTGGTGCAGATCGCTGGTGATGGTGGTCACATTCAGTGCCTGACCGTTCGGGGTCACGCCCTCGGTCAGCGGAGTGGATGCCTTGGGCAGGCTGTCGTACTTGCGGAACTCAATGGTCTTGCCGCCGTTCTGGGGCACAGGGTAGTAGTCCGCAAACTGGTCGTGCACCAGACGCGGCTCTGCCTGATCGATGAGACGCTTCTCGTAGAAGGTCTTCATCTCTTTCGACATGGTAGCGGTGGTGTTCAGGTTTTCCGCAAACAGCTGGATGTTGAAATTCTTGTTCATGCTCATATTCCTTTCTCTTGTAAAATAGTCACAATTCGATCTGTGCTCCGTGGAGCACACGGCGTTCCAGTGCTTCTCGCTGGGCGCGGGTCATGCTGGCTACATCCGGGCGGACGGTAGCCGCGCCGCCGGGCCGGATGCCGTTTTCGGTGGGCCGTGCGGCCCGCTGCTGAATGCGTTCCACCACGCCCTGCTCCACAGCCTGCGCTGCAGTGCGCAGGTTTTCGTCGTAGTGGGCCAGACGGTACGCATCCCGCACCCTCATGCCGGGCAGCTGCATCAGGCGGCGCATCTCCGGGCTGCGCAGCTCGTTCTGCAGATCAAAATCCGGCTGGCTGCGGCGCATGGCCGCTTCCTCTGCCGCCCAGCGGGCATGCAGGCTGTGCACAGCAGCCTGTGTGCTGCGGGCAAAGCTGGACAGCGGCGGCAGTTCCGGGCGCTGCACAGGCAGTTCCTGCCGGGGCTTTTCCGGCTGCAGCTCTACGGTTTTCTCTTCCGAGTCCTGCGGCGCAGCGGGCGCTTCTTTTGTTTCGTCCGGCTTCATGGTGCCGGAGGCCATTGCCTGCCGGGTCTGCGCTTCGCTCAGGGCAGGGGGAGCGGCTTCTCCCTCTGCAAAGAGCTGTAGCATAAAGGATCCCCACGGGTTGCGGCTCCCAGCGTCCACTTCGTGCCTTGAGCGGCACTCGTGTTCTGCTGGCCGCTGCCCCAGCCTCGGCTCCCTGTTTCCGCCGCAGGCGGCGGTCGCCTCCGCTGCAAACAGCTGCAGATCCATCATGCTCTCCTTTCCTCTGCGGCTCACATCTGCAAAGCGGACATTCTCCGGGTAGCGTTCGGCCAGCAGCACAAAGCAGGCTTTGGCCAGCTCAAAGGCACCGCGCACCCATTCTTCGCAGGGCGCATCCACGCTCACTGCCAGACGCGGGCCGTCCGGCTCATCAAAGACTTCGCTGTAGGCGTTCTCTTCCCCGGCCAGCAGGTACACAAGGCCCTGCATCACGGTGCTGGCTCCTGCACAAACGATGTCCTGCCCGGCAGGCGCATAGCCCGCATGACCGGCAGCTTCCAGCCGGCAGCTCAGCCCGGCGGGGGTATCCATCTCGCTGTAACAAACTTTCATCATAAAATTCACCTCCTTTTTAATGGATGTCCATGGCACGTGCAGCGGCGGCCACCGGCAGGGCATTGCCAAGGCCCGCCAGCTTTACCGCCTGCCCGTCCTTCTGCGCAGACGCACCGCCTGCACTGCGGGCCGGTTCGTCAGGCCCGGTGCCCTGCTGGGCGATCACCGCCGCCATCTGTGCCATCTGCTGCTGCATCCTAGCCAGCTGCTGGGCAAGGGTGCCGTTCTGCCGCACCCTCTGGCGCACCTTCTCAATGCCTTCAAAGTCCATCATTTCCAGTGCCGCAAGGGCGGCATCGGCATTTTCCGGCTTGAAAAAGCCCAGCTGATAGCACTCCTTGGCCGTCTCGTTCTGGGAAAGGCGGCTGAAGGTGCTCTTCTTGGCGGCGCTCACCACAATGTCAAAGATCGGCTCCCGGCTGCCCAGTTCCACGCCGCCCACGCTGCCGCCGGGCACCGCCCGCAGCGCCTGCGCCGAGAAGGGCACGAACCGGCTCTCGCCGCTTTCGCCCACGATGCGGAATACCCGCTGCTCGTCGTAGAACTGGCGCATCAGCTCGATGATGAGATAGCACTGCTTTGCAAAAGCACGGTAGGCGCTCTTGAGCATATCGCGGCTGAGTTTGCTGCCTGCCTCCTGCAAGGCCGCAATGGCGCTGGCTGCGGTCACGCCTCCGGCAGTGCCGCCCTGCGTCATGTCCCGGTTGCCGCTGATCTCCTTCAGCTCTTCAATGCGGCTCTGGCGGTAACTCAGGCTGTTGCCCTGCAGGCCCGCCGTCTGCAGCGGACGAAAACTGTCGTCGTTGAGCCGTCCCACCACATGCACGATGTCCCGGCTGAAATCGGCCAGCTCTTCCTCGTTGACCCCTGCCGTGTCGCTGAGCACATACCGCTGCTTTGCACTCAGCAGCACGTTCTCGTCCATGGCATGGTTCATCTTGTCAATGGCCGTCTGGCAGTCCTTCATCACATCGATGTAGCCAAAGCCCGCCGGGCTGTCCTCCTCCACGAACAGTGGGTCAAATACAAAGGGGTACTGCCCGTGGTCGTACAGGCCGCTTTCTGCCAGCGCCGGGTCGTTCTGGCTGGCGTACAGCACCACGCCGTTGCAGAACTTGCAGTAGTGCAGCACCATGCGCCCCGTTTCATCCGGGCGTTTGTAGTACCAGTCCACCACCACGCTCTTGGAGCTGGTGTCCTGCCCTTCATCGTGGATGTACCGGGGCACGTCCAGCACGCTGGCGGTGTGTCCTGCCAGCTGCGGGTACTGCGCGCACAGCCGGGCCGTGTCCTCAAGGCTCAGGCTGAAAAAGTCCGGCGATGCCTGAATATCCGCCACGCCCGGCTCCCAGTAGAGCATCAGCAGGTTCACGCTGCGCACCGCAATGTCGCCAATGCCGCCGCGCATTGCAGGGTCCCAGAAGATACCGGTCACGCCGGTGCCCTGTTTGAGCTTGCGCCACCAGCAGTCGCTGTACACCTGCTCGTAGTCGGCCTGTTCCAGCACCACCGGCAAAACGCTGGAAAGTGCCCGTGCGGTGTCCTCGTCATCTGCCTCTCGGGGCAGCACGTTCGGTTCCGGGTAGTTGTCCATGGCATCGGCGTGCTTGTTGGCAATGCTGTTGAACAGCCACCCGCTGG
>ERZ836358.715-NODE-715-length-39333-cov-3.749045_pt1 | contig 39333 bp, 47 predicted proteins | sample MGYA00519942_ERZ836358 | MGnify/ENA primary metagenome ERZ836358 (study PRJEB31850, sample SAMEA3708798) | human gut metagenome | biome: human gut; feature: human-associated habitat; material: faeces | place: China | collected 2014 ...
TGGTTCCAAGTTATCCTGGTCAAGGGCCAGTTCCGGATGAATCCGCAGGTATTTCTTGTGATGAACCGTCGTAGCCTTCACTACAAGTCCTTTCCGTTTGCATCGTTCGCATTCATAGTGATTCTCTTTCAGAATCTGTACCTGTAATCTCCGCCAGACCGGCGAAGTGTAGAACTCATGCACCTTATTGTCACGGATGAGGCCTCTTATCCAGTTAAGCATTTCTTCTGTCATAATTTTCTCCATGAAAAAGACGAGAGTTTTCACTCTCGCCTCTGTGGTATAATATGGGTTTACTTTTGGAGAATTCGAAACAGCAGGACTTGAACTCTGCTTCTCTGGCTCGTAAGACCAGTGTTTTTCCCGGTAAACTATGTTTCGTCGGCGGCCAATCCGCAGGCCGCTTTTGTTGCAACCAGGTTAGGTATGCGCTTGACTTTTATCCAGTTTCAATATTACCACACTTTTTTATTATTTTTATTCCACTTTATAAAATCTCAAAGAATTTTTCAATTCTCTTGCTGACCGCACTCTGGCTCATATGGACCTTTCTAGCTATCCTCTGCTGCGTCATGCCGTCTATGTAACGCATCCGAAGAATCCGCCGGCTTAAGCCATCCGCTATATTCTCAATATAGTTTTCTATCTCCTCACACTCCAGCTCCAGGGCTGCCTTCCGCTCCTGGTATCTTTCTCGTCTCCTCTGTAAAAGATCTTCGTCCACACCGACGACCGCCTGTGGTCTGGGAATCCCTGTGCGCCCATCCAGAATCACACTGTTTCCCACCATATCTTCTCTGAGATGAGTGAGCTTATAGGCCAACTCCTGGATTTCCTCTTTATTGCTCTGATACGTCTCCAATCTTTCCCTGGTCATCGTAACCTCCTATTCCCACTTTCTTCCCGTGTGTCTATCTTTGAACACAATTCGGTTCGTTATCTCATAACCCATCTTTTCGGCCACTTCTTTAAAAACTTTCACCATCCAGTCTATTACCGCTGGCTGGCGGTCTGCCTGTTGGATCGCTTTCCCTGCCGTCGGATCCGGATATCCCTCTTTATTTTTGTTCATTATATACTCTCCTTTTTCTTTTCGTTTTTCCGGTTGCTTCTTCCAAAACGATCACCGCCCTGGAGGAATGTCTATTGCATTTATATCCCTGTTATTTCTTGTACGGTTCCGGCAGTGGTTTCAATGGACATCCGTGCATCAGATCGTCAAGCGAATCTGCGTTAAAATTTGCGTCTTCATCCTGCATCACGCACTCATCCGATCCATTGAGTAGGGGACACTGTATACATGATTCTGGTGTATCTATCACTAATACTGATTTACTCATCTGATTCCTCCATGAAATTGAATTCGATATTTTCACTGCTATCAACACCAAGCTGTCTACATTTTGCCATCGTTGATGTTCCTCCGGAATGGTATGTGTGAAACAGAAACAGTTCCTGGACAATATGGAAATATGACATGTTATAGCAGAACCTTTCTTCTTCACTCAGCTCTTCCACTGCGTTTTCTCCATGCACCCATCTGTACCATTTCTCGAAATACCCGACCAACTCCTGCATGAGAGAAATGCAGTAATGCAGAATGTACTTTTCTTCATGGCTTTCAAGCTCTTTGTCTTGGCAATCCCATTTTGTTTCCCGTAATATTTTCCACAATTTCTCCACTTCCGGAGATCTCCATGCGCACATGCAGTATGTATGCGCGTCTTCTGAATAATGGTAATGGTTTCTCTCCAGGTGTTCCCGGGCCTCTTTCTCTGTAAGAAACATCGTGCCCGGGTACATAATTGGTCTGACCGAAACGCCAACTATCGTGACATCGTCATATCCATTGTTGGCAAGAAATTCATTCACTTCCTGCGTTGACAAATCCTCATACTCTTCTTCTTCGTCTTCCGTGTACGTCAGTTTGAAATCCCATGTATACCCAGTTTCGATTCTACAGTTTTCTCTATCGATATTGCAGTCCGGCAGGATGTTATCATTGAGATACTTCACCGTTTCTTCCGTTGTGCTTGTAACTGTGCTTCCATCTACTTGCAAGCACAGCTCGTCCGGATCCTCATTATTGATCACTCTCTCACTACCTTTGATAATCCAGAAGCGGGGATCCGCTGTACCCGTGGTATCCTGTGTATTCATTTCAAACTGCAATCTTTTCAGGAATTCTACATCTTCCTGATTAAGTTCTCTTTTCTTCGTTGTATCTTCATGATACTGCAATGTTTTATGAAATATTGCCATCCTAGTTCCTCCCATTAGTTCACATATTTCTTCGCGTCTAATTATTTCGGATGCCTGCTCAATTGGCGTTCCGTGCCTCAGCGCCATAGTCGCACATGCTATTCCTTGTACGGTTCTGGGAACGGCATCCATGCTGTTATCTTCGCATCGCTGGACGCTCTGAGAAAATCGTTTTTCCATTCTCCGTCTCTTGTTTTTGCTGTTGTGCATATTTCCTGTTCACCGTCTTCGCACTTGATTGTTGCCAGCACATTATCGGAAACCTTTGCGAACATACCTTTTTTCCATTTCTCCGTCACTCCAGTCTATTTTCCGACCGCAGTTTGGGCAATAGTCATAGTGGTCATAGTCTATTTCGTATGATACCCCACATCTAGGACAGTCCCACGTGTCATATATCAGATTACCGTCGGGGTCATAACCGTCACCGTATACATCTGGTCTCTCTGCTTTTTCTTTTTGATACGTTTCAGACGCCGCTTCATCACGGCTGATCCTTTTCTGTGCGTTCGCATATGCTCTTTTGCGAGCGTTTTCTGTCTGTGCAAGCAAATACTCGCTGCATGTCCCGTGACAACCTATATGGCGTTTCTTGCAGTTCTTGCAAGTGAAATCCTGCATCGAGCGTCACCCCTTTTCCAACCATTTTTTCATATTCTCCATGATTTCGTGCTTCATTGCCTCGCGCCCCGCTTGGTAACCTCGGTCATATTCTTCCTTGATTTTTCTCACCATCTCGTTTTCGTTCAATTCATCGGGAAGAAAAAGCTCAACAGGAATGTTTAATGCAGCACTGATTACGATCAGCCTTTCTAATTTCGGTTTCATTTTTCCATTTTCGTACGCACAGATTGTCTGCTGCTTTACTCCAATTGCTTTTGCCAGGTCTTCCTGCGTCATTTTGCATCTTTTTCTTTCTTCTTGTATTTTCTTTCCTGTGCTACTCTCCATCTTTTTCTTCCTTCTTGCAGCTCACTCCGTTAATCTGAATATCCCCTTCCACTTTCACAGAAATCCACTGTTCGCCGTTATTATCTTCAATCCTTACGGCCCCGGAGTTCTCCGGTTCCAGAGTGACAGTGATATCTTTTGTCACAATCTTGATTTTTCCTGAATCCGTCAAAAACTCAGCATTTTGACACTCTTCCGGCGGAAGCGCTTCGATTTTTTCCACTTCTTCTTCTGCTGCCCCCGCATCTCTCATAATGCTCTTTATGTCGTTTGCAGTCAGTTTTGGCTCCTGATCCGTGTATCTGTCTTCGCTTATTGCTTCATTGATCCCGTCCAGGATGCTCATGGCTGCATCGAACCCCCATTTTTCTTTCATGATCTCCCTGGCTCCGCACCAGAAATTTTCCCACTGCACTCTCGGCGGCACGATCTGCCGCAATCCCAGTGTTTTTATCAGTCCCTCATTTGTGTCGTCCGAATTTTTTGCATAATACAGCATGGCATTCGAATTCTCTTCCCGGTTGTCAAATGCCGGAAAAAGAAAGCCATATTCCGGATTTTCTACCGCCCAGTCACGCTGCCGGGAATTGACTTGGTCTTTTTCCTCGTTATACCCCAAGGCTGCCTTGGTCAGTTTCATCGGACAGATACAACACATGATATAATCATATACATCCTCACTGTCTTCCAGCTCTGCCCCATCCTTTGCGCGACGCGGCACATCATAAACGCCGCGGACCCAGATGATATACCAGTTATTTTCCAGATTCAAATTTTTCTTGATGGACTCCGTGGCCAATACGATCAGGTCCTCATCCTTCAAACCGCTGTCTCTGATCTGCTGCAGAAAACCCCATGACATTTCCGGTTCCGGTGCGCGGAATTTGAGGTTCAGCAGATTTTTCCCAAGCTTGCCGGACAAGGTCTTTTTGAAGATTCCCAAATACTTTAAAATATCATCATCGTCCATATTCAGAAACGTCTGCTGCTGCCGTGTCGTGATTTCTCCCTGTGTGATCAGGCTTGTATCGATTCTGGTAATATTACATTTTTCAAGGCTGAACTGTTTCCTGATTTCCGCAATTTCTTTTCTTCTCATCCTTCATTTCCTCCATAGCTTTTTCGTATGAAATTTTCCTCTTGCAAAATCTCCGGGCTGTTCTTTTACTAAGCTCGCCCCTCATCGCCGCTGTTACAACGTCCCAGCCCTGGGCAAATTCACTCTTGCCTTTTTCTGTCCCGGCAAGTTCTTTCTCTGTTTCTGAGCTTTTCGCATTGTGCCTGTCAATAATCTGCCATAATCGAATTGTGCCTATATGGTACTTCTTACAAAGTGCTGATTGTGTCATTCCTCCGGCCCAGAGTTGGCAGATTTCCAGTTCTTGTGCCCTGGTCAGCTTCGTGTCGCGCATCCTGCTCCTTTCCGGGGCGGTTGCCCGCCCCTTTGTTGCATGGTTTGTTGGTGCGTGTGATATATTAACCTTTTGGTGAAGGTGCCTAAATTGTTTTTATGTCATAATTCCGCTCGATCTCCTGCATCCATTCCGCATGTGAATGGGTCTGTTCATAGGTTTGTTGGACTTTTTGTTGTAATATCCGACTCATCTCTATATTCCGATGGACGGCCTCCGGGCCAGTGCGGTGATGTTCCACGCACAGATATACTTTCAGGCCCAGTTCTTCTGATTTCTGCCGACCCCAGGTCCCTGGGATTACATGATGCTCCTCCACAATTTTTTCGTGATAATCATCGTGGAGTAACATGCACAGATAGCAATGCTTATCCCGGTCTGGCTGCATAATACTTTTCGTATGCTTTTTCCTCTTCTTTTTCCCGGAAGTTTTAGGAAACATTAGATCTGACACGTTTTTGCCCTCCCTTCGATTTCTCGCAAAATCCATCCCTGGTAAGAATGTACCGGATCATAAGCCGTGGTCAATTCATGAGCTGTTGCCAGCTCCCAGACGACTTCCCAGCCATCCTTGTTCTTAACCTCCTGTCCTGTGCTGTTTTTCCAGTCATTTTCCTTCCAAGAATGCAGCCAGTTATTTTTGAATACAGATTCCAGATACCGGCAGTCTGTATGGATATGTACCCGACACGGGCGGCGCAGGTGTGACAACATATCTCCGAGAGCCTTAATGTTTATCGCATTTTTCGTCCCCTCGGCCTCGCCGAACCCCTCCTTCGTCCGGAGGTTCCCCCGGCTGTCAACATATTCCAGAACCCAGCCATACTGGGCGGTCTGCCGAGCCGGTCCCCGGGCCGTTGTTGTTATGTAGCCCTCAAGGCTGTAATCTTTCATTTTTCTGTTTCTTCCCTTTCTGTTCCTGCTCTTTATCTACTCTGAGAAGCATATAATACTGATAGCCATATCCGGTCACTTCGCTGATGCCGCTCTTCACGGAGTCTTTCACCAGCTCATAGCCTTTTATCGGCTTCGGGTCCTCTCTCCAGGTATTTGCCCGGATGATCCTCACTTTTTCTATAGGCTTTTTGAGGTTTCGGCTACAGCTATAGCGCAAACGGTTCGGATTATCTTCTTCCCGAAAGGACTTCTGAGTCTCTTTCACAAAATAGGCCGCCAGATCTCCATAGTTCCCTGAGTCGTCCAGACAGGTATTATGTGGTCTGCCATAGGGCCAGTGCTTCTGGATCAGCTTGTCCGTCCCGGAAATATTGTTCAGTAAGATATGGTGATGAATGGATTTCCCTTTCCATTCCGTCACAATGATGTATTTCAACACCTGTTCCCGCTTCCGGTATTCCCTCCGAAGATCTCCCAGGAACTTTTTCAGGTATTTCCTTGCCCCTTCCGGATCCGGTCGCTGGTCCTTCGTGTAAGTCAAAACTGTATGATAATCACCTGGCCCGAAATTGGTATTCATCAGACGCCGAAGCCTCTTGATCGCGTTTCGTTCATTGACTTTCTGCATCTGTTCGCTGGTCGGCTTCTCTTTTTTCTTTGGCCGGATTCCCTTCTGGTTATAACGGCTCGTATGATATTTTTCGACCTCCCTCACAGATCCACATATCACTGTCTTTTCTATGTACATTTTTTCACCCCCGGATCCTAAGTTTAATCGCTGTATCGAGCTTGAAACGGGGCGAAACCCCGCATTTTTCTTGACTTTTTCTGTCCGAAGGCGTATTATGTATTTGTATGTTTTTTCGTCTTCGGACATTGAAGCACCAGCCCTTACTGGTGCTTCTTTTTTTATTTGATTATGCCTAAATAGTGCAGACAGAGCTTATATCCCTCCGCCCATTCGTCATCCGGATTCTTTATGTATTCCACCAACGCCCGGATTATGGCATCTTTATCCACAAGAATCACATGCGGTTCCACAGATGAAATCTTTTCGTTCAGCAGCCCCATATTTCTCAGGCACTTCACATATCCCGTAATTCGCTGGATGTTTTTATTGTCATGATTTAAGACCATGCTCATTCCATTCTGCAGGGCCTGGATCACATCTCCAGCATTTAATAATGAGACCTCATATTCCATGGTTACTTCTTTCATTTTCTCTTCTCCTTCCCGTCACCAGTTCCCGAATACCATCCCAAGCATCCAGCATCAGCCATTTGAGGAAAATGAACATTCCAACTGTCCCGGCTACCCGGTACCCTTTGCTGACATCGCCCTGCGCCGACGCCAAGGCGGCTGCCGTGACCGATACAAGTGTTGTCACAGCATTTCTTGCGAGGTCATAAATTGTTTCCATGCCTTTATCTTCGGTCTTCACGTCATAAATTGTTTTTATGCCTTCCATTTCTTCGCCTTCTTTCCTTATACTTGTCCTTCCAACCGCCTTAAGGCGGTTTCCGCAGCCATTACGCGCTTTCTTTCTTCTCCAGCGTGTAAGAAATGTTCACGCCTTCCTGTTCCTCGAGCAATTTGACCAGCACGTTGATAATCTTCTCCATATCCATACGCTCACCTCCCGTTACAATGGTATGTGAAACGGATTGTCTCTGTTTCCTTTTTAATCTTCCGTAAACGTTCCCTGGTATTTCTCCTCTATTTCTTCTCTCCAGGTCTTTCCATTTTCCTTTTCTCTGTAGTAGTCTTCTGCATGTTTTTCAAAATTTCTTGCATAATCAATGTGAGACGTACGTTTGCATCCCCCGCCATTCTGAAAACATCCTTCGGCATATTTGCACTCTGGCATTTTCCCATTACACAGGAAATAGGTTTTCACTGATTTTTTTCGTACTTCCTCGCTCTCATATTTGCAGCCTTTCTTTAAGCAGTTAAACCACTCCATAAGCTGATTGTAAAATTCCTGTTTTTCAAAATCTTCCCAGGCAGCCTTTGGCAGGATAAGGCGCAATTCTACATCACAAATGCCCTCATCATCATAGTCATTTGTTATCCCCAGATACGGTTCACATTCATTTTTCATCTTCTGTGCCTCCTTCTACTTCAACCCGGAAAGTTCCCGTTTTCTTATAATAATCAAGCTGCGTGGCACTCTTTTCTTCTACTTCTTTGTGAAACAAATATGCTATTGACTCGGCATCTACCAGGCTCACCTTTTTACCTTCCAAGACTGACAGTAATTCAGAAACCACCGCCATCATTTCACTTTTATACACTTTTTCTCTCCTTTCGGTTTCACCGCTCCTATAATGTGCATCGTGTCATAAATTGTTTTCATACTTTCACTTCCTTCTTCTTTCCTCCGGCACTTCCAGTTCCAGCAACCTTGCCTGTGACTGCCGCCATTTTTCAAATCCTTCTGTATCAAACAGAAGGGGACTCCGCGGGTTCTTCGGGTTACTTCTCCAGCAGAACCGCTGGCCCTTTGATCTGGCCGCCCGATCAACGACTGATCGTGGGAAGCCCATCTGCCGGAGCTCTGTAGCCCCCATAATTTTCTTAGGGTATTCCATGTTTCTTTCCTCCTCATTTATTTTTTTGAACAGGGCTAAATTCTCCACCATCTTTGGTTCCCAGGAATTTATTGATAAAATACTGCTGACCTTTCCCGGTTACCTTCGTCGTTTTATTGATTTGTACAGAACCATCCGGATTATTTACCGTGGATTCCTTCACTTCAAACAATCCCGTCTCCATCGCTTTCTGCGTTGGCATGTTCCAATCACTCCCCTGCCGGCGAATCAGGTAACCATTTTCTCTCAGCCAGCAGAATAATCTTTTCTGGCCTGTGTCTACGCCGTTCTGTTTCAGCAGTTTGGCCAGATCGCCGATCAGGATGGATGTGTGACTGGCAGAGACCGCATCAGCAAAGATTTCCTTCGGGCGCATCCGCTGAACATCTTCCATCAGGCCTGCGTTGTTGGATTTCAGCTTCTCGATTTCCCGGTCCGCCATCTTCAAGGCTCTTGCAAACACCTGCTCCGGTGTATTCCAGGCTTTTTCCAGATCAAGGAAATACTGGCGGTACTGCCGGCCCTTCTCGGTACGCTGAATCATGCAGATCTGTTTGGCCATGTCCACGGAAATCTGATAATCAACAAGTTCCCTCCTGACCTCACGACTTCCTTCCAGTCGAACCTGCTCATTTTTGAGCGGGTTGAAATCAGTGCCTTCGGCAAATCCATATTCCGTCATCCTCGGAAACCAATCTTTGAAAGCAGTCTTGATCTCCAGGCCTTCGTATAATTCCCGTGCCGACACCGTCGGGTTCTCTGCTTCATAATTGATTTTGATTAACTCGTCCATTGAATCACCACCTTTCTCATTGTTTCTTCCAAAGGCTCCTCTTTTTTGGACTTTTCGGTTTTACCCCCAAAGCCAATCGTAAATTGCATCAAAATCTTCCTTTGCCTTACACCTTGTATAAAATCTCTTTCTTTTATCTTTTTTTCTGTGTAAGGGCAAACCATGCATTTTTCTCGCATTATTTGAAAATAACAACATTGGATTCTCCTTTCCTCTACTTTATCTTGCTTTTCTATTGAATCTCTCCTATACTTTGCTCACAGGGCACTGGCATGCCTGAGTTCAAAAGAAAGGAGCGATTTCTATGGAAAAAATCACAATCAATGATCTTCGTGAACATCTTGACCATTATTCCGCAGAGTTTCAAAAATTGACCAATGATCCTTCCATTCCACCTGAATATCAGAGCCTCTTGGACACTCTTTCCAGAAATTGTCACTATATGTTCTCTGAAATTATTGATTATCTGAATCAGGCTGAATAGCATCTGATTCTTTTTCTGTACCGCTTACCTCAAATTCAATTTTTGTTGGTACGCGGTACAGAATCTTTCCTGCTTCATCAATCAGCTTTTTGGCTTTTTCCAGATCCTGCAGCGCTTCTGTTTTACCTTTTACATTGATTAACATTTTTCTGCCCCTTTCTTAATTACAGATCGCCTTTTTCTTCTGCCAGCTCTATCATCTTTTGTCTGACATACATTGCTAAATACGTTTTTTCAAAACATAAATCCTCATAGAATTTGTTTATCCCACGGTATACTCTCCCGCTCTCTTTGATTTCCTGATATTTTCTCTCTATGGCTTTATCAATTTCAGAAACCATCTTGTCCATCTCTCAGCCCTCCTTTATCCGGCTTTTTCCAGATTCTGCAACGCTTCTGACTTACCTTTTATATTGATCACCATTTTTCCTCATCTCCTTTTCATTCTTACGCCGTCTTTCCGGTTCTCGCCGCTTCGCCAATCTGCAGGCCGATCATTACATATCGGATCTTTTCCTTATCTTCTCTTGACAGCTGTTCCAGCAGTTCGGCAATCTCTTTTGCGTCTTCCACTTTTGCTTTTACTGTGTTTTTTCTTTTTTCTTCCATTCATATTCTCCTTTCTTTTTTGTGTGCCAGTGGGCTTTCGCCTCGTAGTTGTTTCTGTTCCCTATGTCTACATTATAGTGCCCTCTGGCTTCTTTGTCAACTCTTTTTTGTCCCCTTTGCCAACTTTTTTGGTTGACTTTCTTTTTATACAGTGGTATGCTTGAATCAAGATATGAAAGGAGGTGAATAACATGACACAGGGAGACCGTGTGAGGAATATCAGGACAGCTCTTTCTCTTACACTTGAGAAATTCGGCGAGAAATTAGGTGTTGGAAAGACAGCGATTTCCAAAATAGAAAAAAGTGAACGATCACTCACAGACCAGATGGCAAAATCCATCTGCCGAGAATACAATGTAAGCTATGATTACCTTGTATATGGTGAAGGGGAAATGTTCGATGACCTGCCGCAGACCGTTCTTGATGAGCTGTGCATCCAGCACCACCTGGACGACCTGGACAGAACACTGATTGAAATGTACTTAGAAATGCCGGAACAGATCCGGGAATATCTCAAACAGGAGATAAGTAAACGATTCGTTCTGAAAAAAGAATAAGGGAACCCTTTTGGATTCCCCTTTTCTTTACTTCCCGTGGATGTATAGGTACTTAATGAATCGGTAGATTCTCTTTAGACTTTCTTCTGAATGAATTTTCTGAAGAATTTCTATGACACGTTCCTTGTAGTCCATATGTACTCCCTCCTTTGTGTTCGAATGTATGTTCGATTCCTTATTCCCATCATATAACTTTTGATGTGGATTGCAAGAAATTTCACACATTCATTATTGTAAAATGCTTACAATAATGGAAACGTTTGGAAACGGAGGGTATTATGCAATTTTCGCAATCGTCCGAGATCTCGGACACTTATTTGTATGGAGAGTCATATAGGTCTGATATTCTCACCTTTAGGCCTTTTGCCAGCTTCTCCATCATGTCCATTCGTGGACTTTTTCTCCCGGCTACGATATCGTCAACCGTAGATTTCGGGATCCCGGTCAGGAGTGATACCTGACGGAGAGAAATATTCTTTTTAACTATAATGTTTTCCAGTAATATCTTCATGGGAATATTGTCCCCTGGTCGTTCTAAGATATCCTGGAATAAAATGTAAAGGGGGAAATGGTTATGAAACAGGATTCTGAAATATTATTATCAACCACTCCGTCGTTAGATGGATATGAAATTACAGAATATATAGATGTTATTTCATCTGAAACGGTTTACAAACTCAGCCTTTCCAAAGCATTTGCCAGCGCATTCAGCAATGTTATTGATTCATGGAAAATTTTTTCCAGTAATGAACTCAGCGGCACTACGAAACTGATTCATGAAGCAAAAGAATATATTAAAAGTGAACTTGTTAAAAAAGCTCAAAGACTTAACGCAGATGCTATTGTTGGAATTGATATCGAATCATCTTTTAGCAGCGCCGATGGTCTCGCCAAAGTATCTATGAATGGTACGGCAGTAAAAATTTCTAAAATTGATACTTCACATTTTGATGAAACATTGCGCTTTACTTCATTAAAAACGAATGTACTTTGGCCTTTCAGGCTTACTTCAATAATCTTTAGTAACAGTTCAAGTACTATTTCTATTGCCGTTGACATCTTCAACTCCAAGAAAGAAACGATTTCTAATATTTTAGCTGATGTGTCTATAAAAACCATTTTTGACGAAGAAATTCTTCTTGATAACATTCATTTTTATTCTTTCTCTGAAGAGTCTGGCAAGCATTTAATGAGCAAATTTGTTGAAGTTTCTTTGCCATCCGATATATGTCATAAAATCGCCGCTTGTTCTATTATGGTGAGAAAATATATTTCTGAAAAGCAATTGATCACTGTATCCGTTTCAGAACTAGAAGACCTTCCAGATGATACTACTTCCGAAGAGATTATTTCCGAAGACTCTTCATTAAAATATATTGATCCTGTTAAAAGCATAAACGATATATTACCTATTATCGAAAATATGAACACGGCTCAAGAAATTTATGACTACTTGAATGATTATAATAATTCTCATGAGCAATTTATAAGCCCTTTATTATTTGACCAGTTAAAGGAAAGCCTAAAACTTGAACGTTTGTATGGAAATTGTCCAGATTCATGCATAAAGAAAGTTAAAAATTTTTACGATTTATAATAGAGCAGTTTAAAATAAAAGGCCCCTGCTGCAAACAGAGACCTCTTTGAAAACTATACAGATCCAGAGGATCGTGTACAATCTTCCCTCGACAAGAAGATTATACCATTTCCTCCGGCACCTGTATAGGTGTTATTTTTTTTACGATTTTTTAGACTAAGGAGGAAGAAAATATGGGAAAAGCAAAGTATAGCCCGGATAAAAAGGGCTACTACAAGACAAGCGCCTGGGATGGCACCTATACTGCCGCCGGACAGAAACACTACATCACGCTACGCACGAAGCAGTCCAGCCGTGAACTGGAACGGATGGTCAACGCATTGAAAAATGACGTAGAAAACCGGAAGCTGGTCGTTGATACCGGATCTACGTTTTTGGACTACGCCCGGGAGTATTACAAGACCTACAAGGCCGGCCGGGCGAACAACACAAAGGAAATGTACAGCAACGTCGTCGAGAAGCATTTCCAGGCCCTTGAAGGCGTCAAACTGTCCGATCTGTCCCGGTCACACTATCAGATACTGATTAACAATGCTTCCGGTCATCCCCGAACACAGCAGCAGATCCGGATGGTATTCCGGCAGGTGCTGGAATCTGCAGTAGCGGACCGGATGCTCCCTGCAGGCTTCCAGGATGATTTTTTCCGTGGTCTGGATCCGGTCAAGTACCGATCACCGGCAAAGCGCCCGTTGACAGCGAATGAGAAAAAGGCCGTGTTCGATGCTGACCTGGAAGGACAGGATCAGGCGCTGATCTACATCATCTACGGGTGCGGCCTGCGCCGTCAGGAAGTACTCGCCCTGACCGTATTTGATGTTGATCTGCACCGGAAAGAGATTTCCGTGAATAAAGCGCATGAGTTCAACAGTCTGACTGGCTACAAGGCCGCCGTGAAAGACACTAAGAGCGCCAACGGGGCTCGTGTGGTGCCAATACCGGACAAGATATACCCAACGATCGAAAAGTACGTCCAGGGCTGCAGAGCGGCCGGAAAGGTCTATCTCTTCACCATGCGTGGTGGGGAACCATGTTCGAAGAGCTCTTATGACCGGATGTGGAAACGGATCGTTAAAGAACTGAACAGGGTAGCTGATGAACCGGTTGAAGGCCTCACGGCTCATATCTTCCGACACAACTACTGCACAGAGCTGTGTTACCAGATTCCAAAGGTTTCGATCAAGAAAATTGCTGAGATGCTTGGAGACACTGAAAAGATGGTGATCGAGGTCTACAATCATGTGCTGCAGGAAAAGGAAGATGCTGTAGGTGCCGTGAATGATGCCTTGAACTTCTAACGGATTGTACTTTTTTTGATACAATCATAAAATTCGTTCAGTAAGAGCAAAAGGTAGCACACGGGGCGTGAAAAGGGCGCGAATGGGGCGTGATACACCCTTGAGAGCGTGAAAATGCCCTAAATACCTTTGCATTATCGTGCAACATGGAACTACTGCAAAAAGACATAAAAAACAGCGGAAACCCGCATAACTGCTGAGTTTCCGCCACTTTCAAAGAGTGAGGCATCGGGGATTCGAACCCCGGACAACTTGATTAAAAGTCAAGTGCTTGATGCTTTAAATCCCGCATAAATACGGCATTTTTTAGATAGTTGTGCCACGAAAATAGCATAAACAGTTTTTATTTATATTGTAGGAAAATGGAATAATCTTCTATTTTAGGGTGTGTTTCGCATAACACACCCTATTTTTTATACCTTTAAGACTCTGTTTTTACCCTTGTACTGTGCCAGAATCCAGCCACGGGTAAGCTTCATATACACGCCCCGGCCGCTAATCTGCTCTTCTCCCAGGCACTTATCTGCTGTGCCCTTCCGGATCAGTGCTTCGCCGGAGCCGCCACGTTTGAAGTAGCGCCGCTTCGCCGCGGGAATGGTGTCGTACTGAACAAGTGCAGCGGAGGCTTTCGGTTCCGTCCGCAGGGCAAGGTCTGTCTGCATGCGGTAGCGGATGCCTTTCTGGAAGACCGGTGCGCTGTAGATCAGCTGACCGTTGACGTCGTAGACGTGGTAGCCGGCCCGGCAGGCTTTCTTTGCATTGTCGATGTATGTGTAGCTTCCAATCTGGGTGTCTGCTCTACCCCATGCCTTCCGGACGTAATACGGGCCGCCCTCGGAGTTCATCGCCGCTTTTACGGCTTTCCGGAAGCCGTCCATCGTCAAATTGAAGCGGCTCCAAACGTGATCAGGGTCAACGTGCGCGGAGGACAAGCCAGCCAGGCGTCCTTCGTTGTGAGAAGAGATCAGATGCATTCCGTTGCTGAGCTTCGCAAGCGGATCCCAACCACGATCTTTACAAATTTTCGCACAAAGCATGATTGCTGTATTATAACCACGCATAATATCAGCTTTGAATTTTTCTTCATTATTGACGTCATAATTTGCTCCACTGGTATAGGAAATATAATCTGACTCGCAAATCTCAATCGAAATCAGGTTATTGTTCCCCCATCCGGCATCCGCCCAGGAACGGTACGTCTCCGGAAGCAACTGCAGCGCATCTCCAGGAACATCTGCATCACAAATATAATGCACGCATGCGGGGATTGTTCTCTGATTCCAATAATCTGCGACACTCTGAGCAGTTCCCTGTCCAGTCCCGATTGTATGAATCTGAATGCCTATTTTTTCGCAGGTGACACCCCGCTGATAGCAAGGGTTATTCTTAAGGTAATTCTTTTTGATATTTAACATACTCATTGTGCTGTACTCCTTCCTATTTATAAATAGAAAGAGGACGATCACTCGTCCCCTGTATCATCTTTGTTTACTACCTTTTCTGCCACCTCAAGGCCTTTCGTCAGGATTTTAGGTACTTTATAGCCAGCTTCCACGAAGTTCTCGCAGATTGAACGGATCTCGTTTACCAGAAGCGACGCTAGGACGAACCATCCAAGCAGCACGGTCACACCCAGATCCACGTTGATAGTTTTTCCGATCTCTGTGAACACTGCACTGGCACCGAAAGCCACAGCGATCATGATCCAGTATCCAAGTTTTTTCAGTACTCCTTTCCAGCCGGCTTCTGAGTTTTCTTTGTGTGCCATGCGGCTCTTCATCCAGCCGGTTAACCAGTCCGCAACGTTGAATGCCAGGAACAGCGCGAACAGCATCCAGTGCTCTCCAAAGATGTATGTCAGAATTGCTACGATTCCGCCCACGATGGCATTATATGTATCAATTACTTTCATTTACATATCCTCTCTTTCTGAATAATTCTTTCAAATATATGTAACGTTCTTCCATACGGTTTTGATGTTGTTCCGGATCACACCTGCTTCTCTTTCTCTGCGATCATGGCATCCTGCACAGCATATGCGGCATCCTCAAACGCAGCTGCATCTTTCCGGCACTGAACGCGGTTTGCCTTGTACAGCGCCTTGTCAACCTGCCAGCTAGAAAGGTTCATGTCATCCGGGTTGTCGCTGTTGATGGTTGCCTGATAGTTTTCTGCAGCAACACCGTCGATGGTGGAAGTTGCGGTAAGGGTTACGTTCTTTTTGATTTCACTTAACATAGCATATTCTCCTTTTTTGTATGTGGTCCCGGTATGTTCCGGGACCATGATTTTTTGACTGTTCAAATTAGTGGTGTTCCGGCAATGCTCCTGTCAGCTCAGTGCCTGCCGGAGTGATTTGTTCTCTTTCTCCAGCACCGCAATCCGGTCAAAAGCCTGTGCAAGCTGATACTGCAAGGATTCCATCCGGGCGGTCATATTCTGTCCAAGGGCACTCACCTCCTTTCTGGTGGAGTCAATAGAGGTGATAGCTTTCTGTACCATTTGCACCGCAAGCGGAACGATCTCCGTGTAACTCATCGACCACGGTTCCTCGGTCTTACTCCGGTGTACGGCAGCCAGTTCATTTTCACTGATGCCGTACTTTTCAGCCAGATTCAGCGTCGTCTGCGCCCCGAAGCCCATGTGAATGCCGTCAGTGCCGGTTTTCCAGTTGAACAAGATTGGTTTTAACTGCATGAAAAGTTTCTCATACTTTTCCGTAATGCCGGATAGGATATTCTTCTCACGCTCGTCTGAGGTCTGCGATACCGATTTTGCGTAGAATGTACCGGATGAACCGAACGTATATACTGCATCCGTGCCATTTGAACTACCCGCAAGTCGAGAAGCATTGCAATAGTAGATTCTGAATCCCGGGGCCTGTGCGTATGATGCACCCACCCAGGCACCATCGGCTGTCCGAACTCGCCACCCTGGGACAAGTGCGTTTGCATCTGTGCAGATCGTGTCATATGCTGCTCCGTCGGGTTTCGCGGCCCCAAGCCAGGTATTTCCTACGCCTTTTGCAGCAAACCGTAAGGACGCAACAGTTCCCCAGGATTTGATCGTACATGATTTACCGGGGTATGGATCAGTATAGGAACCGGTATGGAAAACAGATTCAGCTTTCGAAATGATGCCTTTTCCGAAAGTACCATACGCACCACAATTTATCGAGTTTGCTATCGCTAAATTATCATTTTTAAAATCCCAAACGATTGGCCATGTACTTGCTCCATTCGTTCCCGTGTGCATCATACAGAAACTACCACCCTCATTGTAAAGATATAATGACGTTCCGCCGTGATTCAGATGTAAACCACGGGTAGCCGAAATATCACCGCTGAAAGTGCCACTTCCGGAAATAGATAATCCTGTCCCCCAGATCGTACCACCGTCCGTGAACACAGCGCCGTTGATGTTCAGCTTTCCGGATTCCAGTTCGATAATTCTTGATGTGTAATCGGTGTTAGATTTATTGAAGTGGAAATCAATAAAAGGCGTAGATCCGTATAATTCCACTCCGGAGTTTTGGACGCTGATGCTTGTCGCATATATATCGCCAACAGATAATCCTTTTGATATCAATGTGTCGTTAAACGTTGTTGGACAGGAGAAAGTTACATTTTTTTTGTCAAGAGAGAATTTAGCAAGATTCCCAATATTCACGCCGGAACTATCCGCATATAATACGTACACTTTTTGTACATCAACACTTTTTAGACTTTCTTTTGTATAATCAAGAGATAATGACGTTGATGTATATGCGCATCCATAAGTATATCGGTAGTTGTCCTTCTCGGTAACATAGAAACCATTTAACCCGCCTTTTCGAAGTTCCATCACGCCAGCAGATCCAGAACACGACACGGCAGCACCAGTCAACGTCGCACCCGTAATTGTACCGGTTGCCGTCACATTCTTTGCAAAAATCCCATTCACATCTAACCGGTCCGTGGAAATCTTACCAGTTTTGATATTCGACCCGTCAATTGTGGTCGTTCCAGAACCAGAAAGGGAACTGATTGTCACATAACCGGACAGGTCAAGCTTTGATGCTTCAATCTTTGTCGTGCCTTTGTTGATGATGTTCACCACATCGGAAGCTGACAGGTCAAGCTTACTTGCTTTGATTGTCGTGGTTCCGGAGTTGATAATATTCACCACATCGGTCGCGCTTAAATTCAGATTTGCGGCTTTAATCTTTGTATCACCCGAATTGATGATTTCCACCAGTCCTGCCGCCGTGAGGGAAATCTTGTTCGCAGAAATCTTCACAGATTCACTTGTCTGGTTGATTGCCGAAATCACGCTGTCCTTTTTCACCGTCAATGCAATGCTGTCGGACTGCTGTTTGATTGTTGACTCGGCGGCGGTTACTCTTCCTGTCAGATTCACGACATCCGCTCCGGTGGCGTAGTAGGAACCGACGGTACCGATGATGCCGTCTTTTGTGATTTTCAGTGATGCCTCGGATTTCCAAGATTCTAAGCTAGATAAGCGCTCTTCGTCATCCTCGGGGGCAGGTGTCCAGTCAGTGGATTTGGTACCACATTCGAGTTTGAGACATTTTATATATACCGTAGTGTTTTTTTGGCGTGTAAGTAACGCTACTACTGATTTATTTGTATTGTCTTTCACTGTAAACCCTACAGCATATCGTTTCCAGGCCACTGAATCTACCATAATTTCACCAAGTACAGTATTCGCAGCACCATTGTCTTTTATCTCAACATATACATTTTCAGATGACTTTGCGTAAAAAGAAATTATATAAGTTTGTTTTTCTAATTGGACCGTCTGACGTATGTAACTATTCCATGTATCCAAAATTGAGACATAATAAAACCCATCCGTATCTTTGATAGGTGTTTTTGCTGACCCTTGTAAAGTAAACGGACTTTCAAAAGTTTTTGTAGACCGTAAAAGGTTTCTTCCACCAACCTGCAAATTATCAATCGCCTTGTTGATATCTGTCTGCTCCACCTTCAACGCGATCTGCCCTTTCATCGCACTTATCTCGCTGTTGGTCTGGGTGATTGCCGCATTGACAATTTTGATTTGACCGTCAGAATACGACTTTGCAGAAGACAAAGCACTATTGGCTTTCGTGGTGGCATCGCTCGCCGCAGTGGAAATAGCCGCCGATTTGGCATTATTGGCTTTGGTGGTGGCATCACTCGCCGCAGTACTGATTGCCGAACTCTTGGCATCGTTCGCTTTCTTTGTGGCGTCGGAAGCCGCCGCTGATATCGCAGAACTTTTCGCATCGTTGATAGCCGTGGTATTGTTTGTCTTGAATGTATTGAACTCTGTAGTGGACAGCTTCGCACTGATACTCTCGGCGTTCTGTGTGATCTTGCTTTCTGCCGTCCCAAGTCGGGTCGTCACACTGGCGATGTCATTTGTGAGGGTGGTTACTTTATTCGCGGTGCTCGTCAGTCCCTCTGCGGTCTTGGTGACTTCCGCATCCATGCTGACGACTTTCTTCGTGACAGAATCCATCACCGGGTTTGAATATTCGATATCACCGCCCACATGTACGATTGCCTGTCGTGTCCAGATGCATGTGTTTTCCAACAGGTCGGGGACTGTATCCTGCCATGTGCCGCCTGTGGGAGTGGTGGCACTGGTGGAACGGTAATACTGGGCGTACTGGTGGTCAATGGCGTCTTCCGGAGCGGGTGTAAAATCAGTAGCTTTTGTTCCATGTTCTATCTTAATGTCATATATCGTAATGTTTCCGCTAAGATTCGACTGTGCCAAATCGTCTAAAGAAAAATGCGAAGCATTGCCCATTAAAGCATAGCCTGTGTAGGTAATTGAATATCTACCATCTTTTGTTATAGTGGCACAATAATCCGGATTATTGTTTACGGACATTTTCCATACTCCATTTCGAGGTATTCCTTTTACAGAAAATGATACTGTATACAGATCTCCCTCAATAATAGGTGTATGGGTTGTAAAATACTGGTATGTGTCTGTATTGTTGCTTAAATCAAAAGTTACTGAGTATTCCGAAATCGAGACCCGGTTGCCACTGTGCGAATTTTTCTGCGTATCTCTCGTCTGAAGTAAATTTCTCCCACCAATCTCCAGATTATCCACGCTACTCTTCGCCGCATCCGCCGTACTCTTTGCACTATTCGCCGTCGAAACTGCTCCTTCAGCCGTACTCTTTGCACTATTCGCCGTAGCCGCCGCTGAATCCGCCGTAGACTTCGCACTGCTTGCCGTCTTGCTTGCCAAATCAGCCGTGTTCTTCGCCGCACTGGCGGTCTTGCTTGCAGTATCCGCGGTAGACTTCGCGGTATTGGCTGTCGTCGTAGCCGCATCCGCTGTACTTTTCGCTGTATTCGCTGTAGACTTCGCCGCACTGATGCCGGATTCCAATGCGCCTACTTTCTCATTGTAAGACTGACTGGTTACATAGGTCTTGCTGACAGTCGTTTTGAACCCGTCAAGGTTCTGTTCAGCTGTTGATACTCTGTTTGTCAGTGTCTCTACGGTACTTCCATCAGCCTTTTTGCTGACCGTGGTTTGCAATCCGGAAATGCTCGCACTGTTCGAATCTGCTGTCTGCTTGACCGTGTTCAGTGTCTTGCTGATTGTATCAACCGTACTTCCGTCTGCTTTTTTATTGACCGTTGTGGTAAGAGAACTGATCGAAGCGGTATTCGCGTCTGTGGTCTGCTTCACAGTGTTTACCGTGTTCGTAAGGCTCTCAACTGTGCTACCATCTGCCTTTTTGCTGACGGATTCTGTCAGCTTCGTGATGGTCGCTGAGTTGGTATCCACGGTCTGCTTGACTTCGTTGAATACGGTTGTGCTGACTTTTGTGTTGATGGCGGCGTCGATGTCCTCCGGCGCAGGCGTCCATGGAGTTGCCTTATTGCCTTCTTCCAGTTTAAGATTGGCTATAATGACAGATTCACCAGCACCTAAGTTATTTTCGAGATATACATATTGATTACCCCATGTTAGAGTATCATTCAAAACGATTTTGATTGTGTAATGATACCCATAATTCGTTTTTACAGCTGTTTGATTGTGGGTTTTCACTATAGAATTTAAAGAACTCGGACTCATCAGGCTTACAAAGTTTGCAGATGAACCCCCATCCGTATCATATGACAGAACATATGAGCCACCCGGCTTCAATTTATTAAACTGCCCAACTGAAATGTAGTAAACAAACATCTTCCAACTTGTCGAACGCTTGCTACAACCCATTTTTACAGCATTAACACCAAGCCAAGTGATTGGCTCACAAGAATAATCTCCGTTTGCATACGAATTAACCCAGCATGTTTTGCCTTGATTGGTGTTTACAAGAAGATTCCTTCCACCGACCTTAATATTATCCACCGCATCATCCGCATACCCCTTCGCACTATTCAATGCAGCGTTAGCTTTCGACGTTGCGTCAGATGAAGCCGCTGCAATAGCCGCACTTTTCGCATCGTTGGCTTTTTTCGTTGCGTCAGATGCCGCTGTGGAAATAGCTTCGGATTTTGCGGTATTCGCCTTGGTAGTGGCATCTGTAGCCGCCGCAGAAATCGCAGAACTTTTCGCCGCATCTGCTTTTTTCGTAGCATCACTTGCCGCCGTGGAAATAGCAGAACTCTTCGCCGCATCTGCTTTGCTTGTCGCATCCTTCGCCGCTTCGGATATCGCGTTACTCTGTGCCGTTGATGCCTTACTGCTTGCATCCTTCGCCGCGGTATCTATCGCCTCTTTCTTCGCATTTGCCACGGCGGTACTGGTAGCCATATCCTTTGTGGCGGTGTCTGTATAGGACTTTGAACTTGCAATAGCCGCAGTTTTCGCAGTATCGGTATACCCTTTTGCACTTGCAATCGCACTACTCTTCGCTGAATCAGCCGCTGTCTTTGTCTCTTCTTTTGTGCTGTAGGTGGTCTCAATCGTGGTTGTGCGGGTTTTGACCGAACTCAACTCCAAATCCATAGAAGTCCTCCAGGATGATGTTTCGCTCTGGAATGTTTTCAGTCCGGTCAAGTCCCCGTTCACCGTCACCAGTTCCTGCAATGCTTTATTCACGTCAGAATCCTTGATGAGAACCCACTCATAGACCGGTGCCGCACTTGTTCCGGTATTTGTGAACCGGTAGCAATACCCATCTGCATTTCCACCAGCATTGGTCACATAGCAGATATCTCCGACGTGCTTTGCCTTGGTGGAATTGTCCGTCCAGGATGATGCCGGAGCATTTTTGAGGGTCGGAATGGTATCGGACGTATAGGTCTGAATTGCCGAATCAATCTGGTTCTGCAATCCATTTTGAACGGAGTCGAGATATGCCTTCGTCGGGACTTCCTTGGACAATTTGTTCAGATCAATAGATTTATCACCAATCCGCTGTCCGTTAATCGTTCCAACAGTGAGATTGTCGGCATTCATATTTGTAACATTGATCTTGCTTGCATCGATGGTTCCGGCAGTCAGCTTGTTCGCGGATACTGATGCAATTTTGGCATCTGTGATAGCACCGTCGCCGATGAGAGCGGAGCCGATTGTACCGGCAGCCACATTTGCCAGCTTGATGTCCGCATACCCGGCAAGGAGCTGCTTCGTTTCAGTCTTACTGATATATGCGGCTTCGATTGTGGCCACCCGTGCTGTCAACTTCCCGACATTTAATTCGGCAACATCACCTTTCAGTGCGTTCAGTGATTCGATTGTTGCGTATGTCAGCTTCGCATCCGCCGCCTTGAGAGTGGTGGTTTCCAGGTTCTCAATTTTTCCGTTTGCTGCTGAAAAGCTCTCGGCTACCACGTTCTTGTATCTTGCCAGATCACCGGTTACCGTATCAATTCGGGCGGAGGTGGCGGTGAAGTTTTTTGCGGTTGCGGTTTCGAAATCGGCTTGCTTGGCTTTGAGGTCTTCAAACTCACCAGTTTTGAAGGATGCCAGATCACCGGAAAGTTTTTTGATTTTGGCGGCCTGGGCGGAAAACTCGTTGGCGGTGGCAGTTTTGAATTTGGCATAATCGGCGTTCAAATCATGAACTGTTTCGGTCGTGGCTTTCAGATTTTCGATAGTAGCGAATTTGATATCTGCATCAGTCGCTTTCAGATAGGTACTCTGAATAGTTCCGATGTCTGCCGTAACTGCCATGATATCAGTCTTGATCCCGGAAATGGTGTTGCTGTTCTGGATTCCAGACTCTACACCGTCTTTAAATCCCAATATCTGGTCCGTGGTTACTTTGTCCACAGCATTTCCGTTAATACTTCCATCCAGATTTTTCACAGACTCTATGATGCTTGCTGCCTCTTTCAGCCGTGACTGAATTTCATCGAACGTTTCTCGCGTGTTTGCAATATCACAGGTGTTTTTGTCCGGATCACCCGGATATTCTACAATTTTTGTGATCCGCTGTGTATCACGTATTCCGGTCTTGCGGTCAATCAGCGTGATTGTGTCACCTAAATTGTACTCTAAAATGCTGTAATCAGCACTCCGGTACGCCAGATCGCGGACGTCTGCCGTATATGATTTCTTCGGGATTGACAGGTCTTTCAGCTTTTCGGCGGCATCTTCCATCAGTGCGGTAGCATCCTCGTAGCTGGTGTCCTGCCAGATGTACGGGATGATTTTCTTCGAAAATTGGAAATTGTCGATGTATTCCTTTCCGTCATTCACCGCAGTAATCTTTAATCCGTCTTTTCCGACTGGAATAATGCGGGTGTAAAAATCGTAGGTATCACCAGACAATGTCAGTTTGCGGAGGTTTAATCCCTGAAGGAAATAGACGCCCTTGTCCTCGCCAAATTTCTCTTTAAAAGAAACCGTCTTTGCCTTGCTGTCAACCTGCATCTCGCACATGAATACCGTACAGATTTTCTGCAATACGACTTTACTCGTGACGTTCTGTAAACCCATGCTCCGTTTCTTGTCTACTGTACACTCTGCCACACGCCAGCCGGTCCCAGCCAGGGCCAGATTGGCAGTGTCCCGCAGGCTGGAATCTTTCGCCAGGAAGGTTTCCCATGTCTTCGATTCCAGTTCTTCCATGTTCAGCGTGGCCGTATATTCCGGATATCCATCCGACGTGATCCGGATGGATTTCACCACATATTCTGCATCCTTTGTCTGAATGTAATACTCGTAATCAATTTTCCCAGCTTTCCCCAGGCATGTAAAAGAGAGCGTCTTTTCCGCAGTGGAAAGAACGCTCTCAATCTTGCAATCCCGATATTTTTTTATATATCCCACCGCTTTGTGGAACTGGTTGAAAATTTTTAACATGAAGGAAACCTCCTTCGTTTATTCCTCGATCATGAACAGGAGCAGCTCCAGCTGGTTACTGTCCAGTTCAATGCCATCCAGCTGCTCCAGGGCAATTGTGTGGATATTTATGTCTGCCACATCAATATCCAGTAACTCCTTGATTTTTGCTTCGTATTCCGCCTGTTTTTTTCCGGGCTTCATGATGATTGAAAGGTTTCCGGCTTTCTTGTTGTAATCCTTCATTTCCTGTTCATATTCCGCTGTTCCTTCAGGACTTGTAACCATTTTCTTTTTCAGATTCTCAGCTGCTTTTTCCTCAGCATCCTGGTCACGGTATTCTGTAAAAACCTCATCTCTGGCATCGTTGTAGGGTTTCAATTTCTCCAGAAATTCTCTCATATTCTTCTTGATGGCATAGGTGATTTTCACCCGGCCTTTAAAAAGTTTCTCCCCCGTCCGTTTGTAATGTGCATTTTCCAGACTCTGAATGTAATCCAGACCGTTATAATTTGCAATCATATCTCTGTTTGTCATAATTTTTCTCCTCTCTTACATAAACCGCGGCTTGAATTTCACGGTCATTGTCATGTTTGAATTATTACAGGTAATCGTATTTACTCCCGGAAATAATACCGGGGCTTCCCAAAAATCCGTATCTCCGGCTTTCAAAGTGCCATCCTGTGTCACCAGGCCGCTTTCCCCATCGATCACAACTTTTTTTCCTGCCACCAGATTTCTGATTGTGACAGGATAATCATTTTTACTGTCCGGATCCCGGCAGAAGCCCGACACGGTAATCGATGCTGAACCGATAACCGGGGTGATTTCCAGAGTAGCCGGGGTAATGATATTGCCTGGATTATTGATTGACAGAGCATTTGCCCCGGTCGCTGAAAGCTCCGGTCCATACTCATACCCCTGCAGTTCCAGTGTCAATTTGTGCCAGCGATCCTGCCGATAGTTCACGGTCTCTTCAAAACTGGCATCCTTGGACAATGCTACTCTGAATTTGTGCGTGAATCCGTCCAAAGTAATGTCCGCCGGTTCCAGCAGGGCAGCCACGATATTGGAACGATCCAGGGTCATAACCTCCCTGGTGAAATCCTTGATCAGTAATGTTACTTTGATCGTTTTGAACCCGATCGTGCCGCCGATCAAGAGTGGATCCGGAGAGCCCCGGTTCCATTCGCTACTGTTTGTGATCGCATGATTTCCGATTGACACAGCCCACTGCCGGGCATGCCATCTGGATATGTCTATTCCATTGATCTGCACTTTCTCACCTCCTTAGAAACGTCCCCGGTTCAGCGCCCGAGACTGTAAGGCCAGCTCCTGGGAGATCGGTTTTGCAACTTCTCCTACCAGCTTTCCAGTGTCCATTACCACTTTAATTCCCTGCATGGACTCAACTACGCTTGAAAATGTGCTCTGCATTTCTTTCAACATCTGCATCATCAGACTTTCCATGCTTCCGGTGTCCACGTTGATGCCCGGAAGCTGAGTTTGCGCCTGCACTGCCGTGCTGGCCGCCTGGGCTGCTCCGGCATCGATCCGCTGTAAATACTGTTCCATGGTTATGTTTCCCATGCTCTTACCCGTTGTGGATTCTACCAGCTGCCGGATCATATCCTGCGCCGGCTTGATTGCTGTATCGGCGTTTTCCTCAATGCCCGCGCCTACTCCGGCCGGAATATACTCTCCGACTTCCTCAGCCATCAGACGGGATGGGGACTTGATCTTTGCTGCTTTCTTCGTCTCGGCGACGATCTTCTTAACCATATTTGTGGTGTAAGTTTTAATCTTCTTTGAATCGTTCATAGCCTTCAGGATACCGTCCAAAGTGTCCTGGCCTATTTTCTCACCATCTTTGGTCAGCGTGGACAGGTTCGTTTTGATCGTGCTGGTGGTGTTCAGCAGAGACGATTTCGCGTTTTTGCTTGAAACTTTCGCATATAATCCCTGAACATACTTCGTGACCGTGTTCTCACCAATCTTCCCGGCTTGCTTTGCCAGATGTTCAAGAGAAGCGTTCATTGGCTTTTCCAGATTGTTCACACCATTCAGATATTCTTCCGTAGCAGCCTTGATTTCCTTCTTTGCATTTGCTTTGAGAACAGCAATTTTCTGTTCGCTATTCTTGTTTAACTGTGCGATCTGGGCATCACCGGCGGCTTTGGCATCCGCTATTCCCTGATCGGTCTGTTTTTTCAGATCTTCATTCTCTTTTTCTGCTTCCTTCTGAGAAATCTCCTTTTTCTTCCGCCATAGAGCAACATATTCGTTCAACTCGGCTTCCGTCATGCCTTTGCCTTCCATGCCCTCCGGCAAGTCATTGTTTAATACGTGGAGCATAGCAGACGCTTCCGGGCCCATATCCTCTAACTCTTTGATGAGTTCTTTGTCTATGCCCTTATCTCGGAGTTTCTGGAGCTGCTCCTGCCAGTCATCCAGGCCGACCACCTGCGTTTTCAGGTTATAGAGGAGCGTGCTGCCGGAATCGGACTCTGAATAGAACTTATCCGTCAACTTCATGGAATTGTAGATTGACTCCTGCCGGCTTTTTACAGAATCAGCGTAAGTTTTGTTCAGTTCGTCTATCTTATCCTGAGTCTCCTTTGTAACCTCGGCAATAGAATCCGCCAGATCATTAGTGACATCCTGAATATCTTCTTTCAGTTTGGAATTGACCGTGGTAACTTTGTCCACATAGTCATCCTCCAGGCTTTTCAGGGACTCGTTCAGGGTGTTTTTCGCCGCAAAATATTTCTTATCCGCTTCCTCACGCTCTTTGGTGCCACGCTTATAATTTTTCCGGACAGTGTTCCAGTAATCCACCTCGGCTCGCTCGGAAACCTTGAAATACTGCTTGTAAGTATCCAGGGCACCACCATTTAAAGCATAATCATTCTTTTCTTCGGTGGCCGCCGTATTGGCACTTTTTCCACTATTTCGCACGGTTTTCCACTGTTCATACGCATCTGTGTAGGCCTGTGTGCCTTTCTGCATTTTTGACAGTACCTGTGCCCAGTACGCTTCCTCTTCCTGTGTGCTGAGATTATGATAGACCTTCATGTTCGCCAGATGTTTGGTCGCAGCCTTGTATATATCTGAATAGTAGTCGGAAACAGACTTATCAACGGTTTTCTGATTGCTGCCACTTCCTTCCGTTTTCGTCCTTGATACGCTGCCGACTGTTTTGTTTGCGGCGCTCTGCATTTTCAAGATTTTGGCATTGAGATCAGCTATCTCCTGCTGGGCTTTCTTATAGGCCGAAGTACCTCTTTTCGTATTTGCAGCTACCTTCTGCCAAAACAGTTTTTCATCTTCCAACGAGGTATAGCGCTTAGCTTTGTATTCCTCCAACCAAGCGGTTGCAGAATCCAATACGTCTTGTGACATTTTTACGGAAGCGTTTTTCGCCAGAACCGTATTGGACTTTATACCCCATGCCATACCTTTTGCAACCTGGGCACCAACCTCTTTTTCAAACACTTTTGATGGCGAGTGAATACCCATAGCCCTTTTTACCGCATTGAGAGCTTCAACGGCCATACTGACAGCTTCATTGATTGCCTGGCTTTTTCCCTGGGCAATTCCACGAGCCAGTCCGATGGCCAGCTGATTGCCAACGGCCTGATAGTTTCCTTCATATCCTGCTGCCGCACCAGCCCCACTTCCTGCTGCTGACCCTGCCGCATTGCTGACCTGGTAGGAAAATGCCGTCATTCCGGCGGCCATTGCGGTGATGAGGAGTTTTCCGGCGGATCCGTAAGCTCCGGCGTTGTCATTGATAACCTTCTGGGCGGATTCTACAACTTTCTGGGCGGTAGATTTGGTATTGTCCGTCTCGCCCTTGATACCTTCCGCAGTGCCCTTTCCAAGGCTGGTGCCACCCTCTTTGCCGGCAGTCTCCAGATCTACGTTGTTTGCCGCCAGGAGCTCAATAAGCTCCGTATAGGCATCCACGGCAGACTGGCCTCCGGATTCGATTCCGGCTTTCAAGTTGTCTGGTACGCTGATTCCGTTTTGCTCTGCGATTTTTGCCAGCCCATCAAACTGTCCCTCGATGGCCGAATTCATCATCTCAATTGCCTGTTCCGGAGATGTTGCGCCGGATGAGATGCTGTCTGCCAGACCTTCCGGGATCTGTACGCCGCAGGCAGATGCGGTCTGAATTACATTATCTAACTCAGTCCTGGTTTCTTCTGTCAGCCCCTGCCAGGCTTCTCCAGCATACTGTGCAGCATACTCGATCGCGTCCCGAAGATCCGTGAAATCTTCCGCAGATGAAGCAAATTCTTTCATCGCCGCCTGGTATGCCGTGATATTTGCCGCTTCACTTTTGGCTATGCCTGATGTCAGATCAAATGACTCCATATATTTGTCTGATATTCCTTTGACCTGTTCGGCGCCATATTCCCCCTGATTCTCCCACGTCCAGACCATGTGGTCGAGAGCATTTGCTCCTTCCATTCCCATGCTCTCGATATACTTAATAAATTCCGGCGTTACCAGGCTCTTTCCTTCCTCGTCAGTCATTTCGCGAAGCTTCTGGAGATTTTCCTTGTACTTCTTGATTGCTTCGATCTGGCTGTTGAGGTTCTTGTTCATCGCCTCGGTGGTGACATCTGCTCCGCCATCTTCCTTCTCGAAGAGATCAAACAGGCTGATTTTGCTCTGCAAACTGGATTCGATGCTTTCCCTGGTGGAATTGTAAGCATCAAGGATTTCCTGTGCGGCTGTCCGCTGGGCTTCGGCTGCTTCCTTTGCGGCGTCGGCGGCTTTCTGCTGGGCTTCTTTTTGCTTCTCGGCTGAATCTGCTGCCGTATCTCCGGCATCTTCAACGGTTTCAGACCACTCCAGGATGCTTCCCGATGATTCTTCTGCTGTTTCCCCAGTTTCCCCAAGAACAGCATTATATTTTCCGGCTTCTGACAGGCTCATACTTATCGCCTTTGCCTGTTTTTTGAGATTCTCGGAAAGTGGTGGCAATTCTCCATTTGCCCGCTTTATAGCATCCACGCCATCATCCGTCACACCGACCATTTCTTCGGCTGCTTCTCGGTTCGCATCTATGCTTTTTTCTGAATCATCCAGGATTTTCTGGCTTTCCTCAACACTTTTATTTAGCCCCTGTGTCTGATCATCCAGTGTTTTTACTGATTGCCCCAGTATTCCTACGGTGTCATTAGTCGCGACAACCTGTCCTGTCAATATCGCAAAACGATCTTCCATCATTCCATTTGACAGCTCTTTTTGTGCCGCATTGAACTCTTCCTGCGTGATGGTTCCGTCAGCAAGAGCCTGTTCGTACATTTTTAATGCTTCTGTTTTATAATCAATAAGTTGTGAGTAATCAGTGATTTCACCACTGTTTAACAGCTCGTTCTGACGTTTGATTTCGTAAATTAAATCTCGTTCATTTTCCAGTAGCTTTTTTCTTGCTTCTGTACTCTTCAGCTGTTCTTCTGCTGCCCGTTTTTGTTTTGTGGCTTCCAACTGTTTGTTGTACAGTTCCTGGTTTGCCGCAACGAGAGCTTGTTCCACAGCCGTTCTTTTATAATTTTTTACCAGATTTTCCAGTTCATCATTTGTCACAGACAAACTGTCATTTTCTTCGTCGTACGCACCTTTTAGTTGCGGAATGGATGCTGACAGAGTGTCAACAATTTCTGACATTTCCTGTTTCTGGATTGTCGTCCGGTTTTCGACCTCGTTCAAGGCTTCCAGACGTTCCGCCAGATCACTGACATTCTGAACCTCTTCCATGCTTCCTGAAAATGTTTCGCCGATTGACTTGACATCTTCTTTCAGTTTGTCCGTAGATTCAATGATTGCGTTATAGACTTCATTGACTGCATCTTTCTGCGGTATGATTGCATCTGTGATACCGGATACCACTTTTGTCAGTCCACTAACTGCTGCTGTAGCCGGTCCGTTGAACTTCTCATACACCGCAATTCCCAGGCCCTCAACAGCAGACCCGAGCTCCGTCATTTTACCTTTCAGATTGTCCTGCATGACATCCGCCATGTCCTTAGCAGCGCCAGAACAATCCCGAAGCTTTTCCTCGTATTCTGCCGTAGTGTCAGCGCCGGTGCTTAAGAGCATATTCAGTCCTTTGATAGAATCCGCCGTGAAGGTGGAAAGAAGGGCTGCCTGTTTCTCCGCATCGCCCATCCCTTTCGTCGCTTTTTCCACGTCCTTCAGAATATCTGTCATGTCCCGGAAGTTCCCGTTACTATCCATTACCTGAACGGAAGTGTCACCGATTGCAATCGTCCCGTCTTCCATTTTTGAAGTCAGGTCACGCATCATTGCCGCTACAGCAGTGCCGGCTTCTGCACCGCGCAATCCATTATTTGCCAGAATTTCAAGCATGGATGTAGTGGTTTCGATATCTTGCCCAGCTGAGTGCATATTTGCCGCACAGTTCTTATAGGATTGTGCCAGTTCTGCCGCTGTTGTGGAACTGTTCGCCTGTGCGAATGCCATCATATCGGCGATCTTGGAAGCATCTGACGCCTGCAGGTTGAACGCAGAAATATTATCTGTCACCGCCTGGGACGCATCAGCCAGCCCCATTCCGGAAGCTGCTGCCAATTGCAAAACGCCATCGATTCCAGATAGGGACTGTTCCACCGTCCAGCCTGCCAGGGACATATTTGTAAACGCAGATGCCGCTTCCGTCGCGGAGAATTTTGTTGAATTTCCGAGTTCTTTTGCTTTTTGTGTCAATGCCTGCAGCTGTGTCCCGGTTGCCCCTGAAATGGCAGCTACCTCACTCATTCCTGCTTCGAATGAACTGCCTACGTTGGCAGCGTATTGAATGGCCTGCGCTGCTTTATCCACAACTTGTCCCAGCGCATTTACTGCCACATCCGCTGCTTTCGCTGCTCCGGCGGCGAACCACGCATCCTTCTTGTCTATCGTCGCCATTGCTGGCCCTTTTACAGCTTTCCCGTACTCATCAATGCTTTTTGCACACTTGTCCGCCGATGCCGCGGCTTCATCCATGTAGCGGGCATTTTCGGCTACCGCATTGTTTGCTTTGATGACCTGAGCCTCTGCGGTATTCAGTTTTGTTTTCCAATCCTCAACTTTGTTTCCCGTCTTCTGGTATTCTGTCTGACACCGACTCAGTTCGGTTTTAGCTTTTGTGACTGCTGTATTTTGGTCATTCAGTTCTTCTTCCAGCTTTTTGACCGCTTCCTGCTGCTCTTTTACGGCATCACTTGAGGAACCGTTGGCCTTCTCCAGCTCTTCCAGCTTCTGCCTGGCCTGCTGGTAGGTTTTATTCAACTCTTCCAGCTTCTCTTCCTGGGCACTACAGGCCTTTTCCATTTCCTGAATCTTTTTTCCGCCGCTCTCATAAGCCCTGGTGGCGTTTTCCAGCCCCTGCTTCGTAGCTTCCACTTTCTGTTTCTGCTGCTCCAGGATCTTATTTAAAACCTCGCCTTTCTTGGTCAAAGCCTCCATGCTGTTCTGATTGCCATCATATTGTGCTTTGATAAGGTTCAATTCTGATTTCAAAGAAGTGACACTTTTATTTATGCTGGTTACGCTGCTTCGAAACTGCCGCTCACCTTCCAGCCGGATCCCCGCTACAATATCATTTTTTCCTGCCATATTCTGTCTCCCACACATAAAAAGAAGCGTCTACCTTTTTTTGGCAGACGCTCGTTTGTTATTTTCTCTTTGAATTATCGTATATATAAATGTGAATTGGATCTTTCATGTATCGAATCAACCATCTGATCAGCTTGTATGCTCCAAAAATAATTCCGGCCGCAAGCAAATACAAAACGAACCAAAACGTTCCGCTCTCAGATGCAATTATAAATCCAAAAATGAGAAATACAGCAAAAATACAAACTTTCAAATTCTCCATTTCCCATACCTCCTAATATCACCGATTATATCATGTTTACGGCAACATATCAATGGCCGCCCGGGTATCTTTCTTCTTTCCGTTCAGTTCCAGATACTTTTCAAAGAGTGTAAAGAATTTCTTTGGTGTCATATTGAAGATTTCGTCCTCGCTGTAACCCATTTTTGAGGTGGCAATGATAAGGAGCTGGGCAACATCCAGCAGCTCGCTCTCTTCGTCGTCTCTCTCATCCTCCGGCTCCGGCATGGCGTCATTGAAGGCCAGGAGAAGGGCTATTGTCAGTCCCGGAATCTCCTTTTGCATCACGAGAGAACCCACCTCTTCTTTTGTATACCTTTTTCCGTTTTTCAGCCGGATGCCCTCGTCATTCAAAAGTTCTGTCAGTATATCCCGAAGGTACCCCGGTCCTTCCACAGGATCTTTCAACATTACCAGGAGTTGTCCCACGGTTTTGCCGAACCGGCTCTGCAGTTCGTCAATAACGCCGAGGGAGAAGAAGACGCAATGTTCTTCTCCCCCGATCATTATCCAGGTGCCTCCCGGTCTTAGGCTGCTCACGCTGCCTCCGCGGTGATTCCGACTTTTTTGTTCAGCCAGTCTTTTGCTGCTTTCAGAGTATCAAAAGTTGCTCTGATTTTCCATTCTTTTGAATCTTCCGGCACCATAGCCTCTCCTTCCAGAGTCACATGTGTAAAAGTTGTATTTTCCTGTTTTGTCTGATTCTCATCATTTGGCTCAGAGAACTTCACTTTCGTATAGAATTTAACTACCCACTTGTTCTCAGACATTCCGACTGCACCCACTCCAACAAAGGGAGCCTCATCGGTAGATTTAAAGGAAATTTCCCCATTTTCACCCTCTGCCTTGGCGTGCCCCAACAGGTAAGTATAAATCTCATCCACATCATTGTTCAGTTCTACACTCAGAGTCGCACCAGTTACAGAGTTATCCACTTCCTGGAGCACGTTATCCCCATAATCCTTTGCATTAGATTTTGCAGGGGTGCCGTTGAACGCTGCTGCCGGGCTCAGTCTCTTACCTTCTATATAGGTTCCATTTTCCTTGAGCTTACCAAATACTACATATTCAAGGCCTTTTTTCGCCATAGTTATTCCTCTCTTTCTTCTTCTTCGTGGCACGACAGTACCACATGAATTGTCTTTGTTTCTGTTTCATACAATGTCCGGATATCCGTTACCGTAAAACCGGCTTTCCGGAGTGCTGTTTCTGCAGCCTTCTTATACTCCCGGAACTTTCCGGTCTTCGGAGTGAAGATATGTACCTGCCACCAGGTAATGTGACATTCCGGATCATTATCGCCGTAGTCTGCCAGCTGTTCTGCTTCCTCGTTGTACACGATGTATTCCGGCTTTACTCCGGCATACTCATAATATTTCACCGGGATCCCGATGCCTTCCAGAACCTTTTCCAGTTCCATCACTGCATCACCTCCCGGTTAAATACCTCCTGCATTGCCTGAAGAACCCGCGGCTCGGCCCGGATCACCGCGCTGGTGATTACCGGTGTGGCCGGACGGCCTTTTACGCCAAATTCCAACCATACGAGCTTTTCCATATTCCGGACTCTCCTGTGCCCTGTTCCTTCGCCTTTTCCTTTTCTGGCGTTCTTCCACTTACCTTTTCCGCTGGCGTAGCCTGTAGGACGGGTACACATATAATACCCGCCATCAAAACCTGCCCGGAGTCCTGTCGGTTTTATGGACGCAACCATTTCACCAGTGTCTTTATGTTTCGACGCCTCCGCTACAACTTCCTCCTGGAGAATCTCCATGCCGGCTTTCATCATCTTTGGGGCTACCTCATCGAACCTTCCCAGCTTATCCAGCTGTGTCAAAAGTTCCTCAAAACCCTTTACTTCAAAGGATGCCATCGGCCACCTCCCTCTGTCTTGCAAGATGCAGGGACAATGCGCTGGTCCGCGGCAGAGAATCCGGAATCATCTGCACTTGACTAATCTCATAGACCCGTCCATGGATCACTGCCAGATACTCCGTAGTCAGCCATTCCTGGTATTGGATCCGGATCAGGCGGTCGACCTGTATCTTGGCCGTCATGGCTTCATAGTACCGCGCCGCTCCAACGGTTTTCTCTGCATACCGGAATTTTCCCCGAATCTGCCCTGCGTTCCCATCATCGTCGATCAGATGAATGGAAACCAATCCATCATTGAACGTTTCAAATGAAACCGTTGTCTTCTGCGTATTCATCCGTCTGCACCCCGATTCTCAGCATAATCAGTTCTGAATGGAAATTCTGTTCAAACAGTTCCAGTACGCTGTTGCGTGCATACCGGCAGTAATCCAGCAGAAGTGCCCGGGACTGGCCTTCTTTTCCGTAATCCAGGGTTTTCCCCGCCTTAGCGTCCAGATAGGCCATTCCCCTGGTTATGATGCCGATCAGCTTCGTATCTCCATCCGTATCGCTGTAGGTAATATCCAGATAATTCCTGACGTCATTCAAAAGCTCTTCTGCTGTCATGCGATCACCTCATCAAGCTTTCGCCTTTGTGTTTACCGGGTTTTCCTCGGTGTTGGTTACTTCCACTTTCAGGGACTGCGGTTTCAGTTTGGAAATATCCAGATACTGGAAGGAGTTGTTGTCTTTCGGCCGCCCCATTCCATACATCTTTGTTGTATATACCCGGTTGTCTTCCAGGAACTGGAACTCGTCGGAGTACTCGATCTTTCCGGAAGAGCCTGCCCCGATTCCCATGAAGTAGTTTTTTGCGATTCCGAGAATCGCTTCTCCCTCATCCAGCACAGCGGACTGAACTACCTTCGTAGGATACGGGAAAATGTTATTCTTATAGCTGCCATCGGTAGCCCGGACCGTAGACGCCGGGAGGATCCGTTTAATATAATCCACCGGATTTACCACAAGCATAACCTCAGGAACCGTGCGATACCCTCCCACATCATCCGGTTTCTTCGCCAGCGGCGCAATGATTCCACAGTATCCTTCCGGTTCCAGCGTTCCAAGACTTACTTTTGTTTTGTCTTTATAAACACCCTGTGTCACTGCACCAGCCAGATCTTTGCACATGCCGATCGGCTGATCTTTTCCTGTTCCTTTCAGAATTCCTTTTTCCAGTCCGGCTGCTGATGCTTCAGAAAGAATGATCCGCACATAATTGTCCAGCCATGCCGGTCCCAGCTTCAGCATATCCTTTGACACCGGGATAAATGCGCTCAGCTTTGCCAGGGTCATATCAAGTGTATCAATCTTTCCTGCCAGTTCGGTGGCGATAGTAGAATTCAGGGCGCTCCAGGTGGCCAGATCAATATTATCGGCGTTGACGATCATTTTGATCACGCCCTGACAGTTCAGGAAATCGATGTTATCCAGAAGAGGATGAGACTCTCTCATATCAGAGATCACCGTATCAATGATCGTTTCCGGCATCGCTTTCTGAATATCCACAAGTGCCTGTTTCGGATTGGAAGACTTCGAAGAATCAATCCACGCCTGGTAGAATTCTTTCTCCTCACTGGTCAGCTGGCGGATTCCCCTGGATGCCAGAATGGCAGAATCCCGGCTCTGTCTCAAATCCCCGTATTCCTCCATAATGCGTTCCTGAACGCCGTCGGCGAAGCTTGAGAAAGCTTCCGCCATTGCCTCTTCGTCGTCATTTTTCAGTGCCTCTGAGAGGGCCTGCATCAGTGCTCTGTTTTCCTGTTTCAAAAGGTCTTTGTTCTTCATTTGCTGCTCCTTTCAAATGCATTTAAAAAAGCGCCCATCATTTTGAGCACTTTGTCTCCTTTTTCTTTTTTCTCCGGTACCGGAGGTTTTTCTTTCGGAACAAACTGTTCCATCTCTTTGTGGAAAGACTGGAAACTGTTGATCTGCTGCCGTAACTGCCGGATCGTAACCTCTGCCTGCTGGTTCAGCTGGCTCGGATCCACCTTACTGCTACTGATTTCATCGCAGAAACCATATTCCAGGCACTGTTCCGGTGTCAGGAAGGTCTCCTTGTCCATCATCTCCTTGAGTTCTTCCTCGGTGAGATTTTTTGCCCGCTCCATGTAGATCTGCCGGTTGGACTCCATCAGCACATCCAGATCGTCTGCACACTTCCGCAGCATCTTTGCGTCGCCGTACACGGACATGGACATGTTATGAATCAACATTGAGGTACCCTGACCCATAATAATTTTGTCGCAGGCCATACAGATCACGCTTGCAATGGAATAAGCAAAGCCGTCCACATAGCAGATCTTCTCTGCCTTGTGCTGTTTCAGCTGGTTATAAATGGCAATTCCTTCTTTGACGGAGCCGCCATTGCTGTTTACATGTAGCTCAATGCTCCCGCTGTCCGGGATCGCTTCCAGCTGCTCCCGGAAGTATTTTGCGCTGGTTTCTGACTCATCGTAGGCCCAGGTCTCCCAGTTAAAAGGGCCGTATGCGGTTACGTCATCATAAATGTACAATTTATGTGTATCTCCGCCGGCCAGCTGTTCGAAACGAAACTTCGTTGCATTCACCCTGTATCACCTCCTTTCGCAATATCGGTATAGTTCTTTGTGATCCAATGTTTTCGGCTCTCTTCCGTTCCAAGTTCTGTCTCTCCAAGCTTCTTCCGAAGCTCATCGATACAATACATGCCGGAAGAGATCAGCTTGTCGATTTTCTCTGCAATCGCGAACACATCCACATGCATGATAGTAGTTGTATCGATCTTCAAATAGCAGCCCTGCTGCACCTGGCGTTTGCCATAGCGCTTCCGGTTAATTTCTGTCTGAAGCATTTCGCAGATTGGATCCACACAAAAGGTAAGAAAATTTTTCGTCACTTTTTCCACATCTGACACATCGCCTTTCAGCAATGCCGATGGAATATTGAACGCTCTGGCCACAGTCACCACAATTTCATCCAGAACATCAGTGATATCTTTCATCTCTGAGGTGGATTTCTTGCTCTGTTCTGCTGCCTGCTTCGTATAAGTAAAGCCGTTAAACAATGGTAGAACCGCGCTCCGGCTATTGAAAAAGCGCTTAAATCGGTTGTTCATCAGGTCTTCATAGACTTCCTCGAAACTTTTATCCCCATATTTTGCACCGGTGGCAAAGGCATCAATATGCAAGGTTCCTTTCTCGCCGCCGGCTTTTTCGTACTTGTCCACCGCTTCATCCAGCAGGGTGTTATATCCATTGCACAGGTTTGTGAGAAGCTGACGGATGTTCTTGTTATTCAAGCGAAAATACAGAACTTCCGACATGCGAAACGTCCTGTCAAAAGTCAGCCCTTTCCGGTATACATTGCTGAATACCGTCTCTTTCAAGGCATATTCTTCTTTCGTGAAACTTTCCGCGATGATCAGCTGCCCCATGCTTTCGACCACCAGGCATTCATTACGGTACAGGAGTGTCGCTACAAGCTCCTGGAGGAACTGACTGGAGTTCTGATTTTTGTTCGGCTCGTAGTTCCAAACGTAGTATTCCTCTCCCTGCTGCTCCTTCCCTTTTGACAGAGTCTTAAATTCACACTTCGAAATGCTGTTTGCTATCAGATTGATTGCCGCATGAACTGTAAGTTCCTCTGCCACCAGGTTGGAAAGTCGTTCCTGATCCACAAACTGTTCAATGGTGTCCGCAGTTACTTCCACGGTCTTTCCTGTAGACAATTTTCCTTCGAGCCATGCCCAAAATCCCATGTCACACCCCCTTCCTGCTTAATAGCTATATACATCAAAGTTGATTCCGGAGTAGTCAAGTTCTTCCGGAATCTCCTCAATAATGGTCATTGTGCAGACAAATTCCATGAATCCATCTGTCTTCCGATAGTTCGGTTCAATTTTTCCGTATGTAATATTTCCCTTATCATCCATTTGTTTCTTGGTGTTATTTGTGTACCACCGCATGATAGGCGTATTTCCGAAAACGATACTATGGGTGACAAAGCCATGATTGATGATCGGTGCGGCCTTCATAATGTCAGAAGGTCGAACCAGATACACATTTTTCTTCTCAAAAGCATCGAACCCAACTTTCTTCAAAGCTGAGTTTAAAAGAGAATATCGGTAATTATCGATTGCAATCTTGATGATGTTGTACCGCTGGCCCATTTTCTCAAACCAGCCGGCCACCAAATCCGGAGAAATTTCCACATCATCCACAAATTCTACATCCCCTTTTTCTTCCCATTCCCGCAAAGGAGCCTTGATTCCACCTAAGTCCCTCGATCTGGAACAGATGAAGGTGTGCTGCACATGGTAGATTTTTTCTTCAAAACGAAAAGTAAGGCCTGTTGCAACAAAATCATTCGTTTTTGCATAGTCCACACCTCCTACACAGTTCCTTCCCTCCAGGTCTATCATATCCTGATCCGTTGCCAGGATATCTTCCCAGGTGGCCACCTCAACTTCTTTATTTCCGATAGGGAAGTTGCAGCGCTTCGCCATATACTCCGGGAAGTAATCCATGTTATACGGCATTTCAATAATCTCTTTTTGAATCGTTGTCTTCAGGCTTGGAAAATCATTCAAACTGGGGATCGCTTTTACCAGCTTGTCGATCTGATTCCATTCCTTCTCGCTCTCAATCCGACACCAGAACACCAGTGTCCGGTTGAGTGGATTGTACTCTTTCAAAATATCCTGATTCTGTTCCTTTTCCTGGTCCAGTACCGCACCTCGGATGTGGCCATCCGTAGTGATTGTGATGATCCGCCCGTGCCAGACTTTTCCAAGGCCGGATTTCAACGTATTCATGTTCTGAACATCTGTATACTCATGCTTCTCATCGAAAATGATACATCCGGTACGTTTACTATCCTTGCCCCGTTTGGAAGAGGTATTGAACCGCAACTCCGACTTGGTCGCCCGGCCAGTAATCAGTTCTTTGGTGGCATGATAATTCTTTTTCAGCACCGTTTTATACTTCGATTCCACTGGATCCGTTATCACCTCATAAACATCTTTGAAAGAAGTCTTGGCCTGATCCTCTGCATTGGCCATCAGGTCAATGTTATAGCCCCTAATTCCGTGGTAAGGGGACAGGAAATAGAAACACAGGAAGGAAATAAAACCATTTTTCCCGCTTCCCCGGCCAACCATGACACGAATTTCATTGAAAACGATGTCACCATCTGTGAAAATCACGCCCACGATCAGTGCAAAAAGAAATACCTCCCATTCGATGAGCCGATATGGGAAGTATTTCTGCAAGGACAACCCTTTTTCAATTTTTTCATCGTCAATCCGGACATCCGGCCGTTCCAACGTGGGGATCACTATGTTATCAATCATAAGGTCCTGCTCTTTGCAATGCTCCACCTCGTTGTTTTTGATTTTCCGGAGATACGGATCTATGAAGCGGCTATAACTCTTCATCATCTACAGCACCTGACGGCAGGACCACATCCGCCGGCTTTAAGCCCAGGAATGACAGGATGTTTCTCATCTCTGCTGAGATCCGACGCTTCTCCGCCGTTGCATCGGTATAATTTTTGAGCGTACAGTTTCCATCTTTTTTCAGGGCGGTAAGCGTCTGATTTATGTAGAATAAATCATCATAAAAGGACATATACTCTTCCACCTTGTCTTCCAGAAATTTTTCGGACATTTTATTTGACAAAAGTGCATTTTTCAGGCTTTCTTTTGTCTTTTCTCTTTTCTTTTCCTGACTCAATGGGCGGGCCATTTTACCACCCTCCTTTCAATTTCCTGGGATTTTCAAAAATTTCTCCGGATACGAGCCCCTCCCCGGTCACACGTTCCCCA
>ERZ836358.756-NODE-756-length-37448-cov-3.749686_pt1 | contig 37448 bp, 30 predicted proteins | sample MGYA00519942_ERZ836358 | MGnify/ENA primary metagenome ERZ836358 (study PRJEB31850, sample SAMEA3708798) | human gut metagenome | biome: human gut; feature: human-associated habitat; material: faeces | place: China | collected 2014 ...
GTGCTGATAAGGGAACGGCTGACACCGGCCTTTTCTGCCAATTTCTCCTGTGATAGACCACGCATTTTGCGAAGGGCTGCGATAGCAATTCCCAGCTGTATGAATCGGTCACGATTTTTGAAGGATACTTCTTTACCCATACAGCGTCCCACCTTTCTGATGATAAGAAAATTATACAAGTTGCAAAAGACGTTTTCTGTATGCGTCAGAAAGCTGTTTGAGGATCTCCGGGGAGATGCGGATATCGGCATGGTAGTCGGAAGAAGCGACCCACAGACGCAGGATATCTGCGCCGTACTTATCCACAGCAAGCCCCAGACAGGTTGTACTGTCTACGCCGCCGCTGAAAAGAACCAATGCTTTCATATGATCTATCCTCCTAGAGTAATTCCTGCAAAGCGTGATCCGTCTGGAATGCGCCGCAGAAGGTTTTCGTTGTGGTTCGAGATGAGACGTTGCGGATGCCACGAGCCGTCATGCAGCTGTGCGAGCCGGTGATGACTACGCCAACGTCCGGTGTTCCCACCGCCTCCATCAAAATCTCTGCGATATCCTGTCCCAGGCGCTCCTGCAATTGCAGACGCTTGGACGCCATGTCGCAGATCCGGGCAATTTTGCTCAGACCGATCACCCTGCCCCGTGGCACATATGCCACGTTGACTTTCATATCGTACATCAACGCCATGTGATGCTCACAATAACTGAACACGCTGATATCTTTCATGACCACTGCAGTCTGGGACTGGCTGGGAGAAGGGGCATCAAAGGTTTTTCCGAACATCTCAGCAATCTCATGATTGGAATACTGCACACCGGCAAAAATCTCCTCGTACATTCTCGCCACACGCTGCGGCGTCTCCCGCAAACCTTCCCGATCCGGGTCTTCGCCGATCGCTTCTAAAATGCCCCGGATATGTGTTTCAATTGCTTTTGTATCCATGCTTTTTACTCCTCATACTCCACGCTGCAAGGGATCCCAGATAAACTTATGCAGCTGCAGCTGCAGCCGTACTCCATTCAGCGTATGTTCTTTTAGGAATTCCACGATCTCCGCCGGTTCGATCGAGCCGAATACCGGGCTGAAAAACACGGTACAGCGGTCGATCAGACCATATTTCCGGATGATTTCCAGCGCCCGTTCCAGATCTGCCCGGCTGCCTGCCACAAATTTCACGGCATCCCGGCTGCGCAGCAGGGAAAAATTCTCCGGCAGCATGGTCTGTTCCATGCCGCTCCCCGGCAGCTTATAATCCATGGTAAAGCACGGACGGAACGACAGGGACGCAAAAGGCTGGAGCGAAACGCTGCCGTTCGTCTCGATCTCCACCCGATAGCCCAGCGCACCCAGCGCCGTAATCAACTCATCAATGCCCGGCTGGAGCAGCGGCTCGCCGCCGGTCAGCGTCACATTCCGCACGCCAGTTTCCCGGACATATGCCACCAGTTCATCGGTCGTCATCCGCACTGCCGGAGCTGCGGCAGTATTTGCCCACTTGGTATCGCAAAAGCCGCACGCCAGGTTACAGCCACGAAACCGCAGGAACACTGCCAATTCCCCGGCGTGCTTTCCCTCGCCGTTGATGCTGACAAATTTCTCAGCTACTGCATACGAATTCATGGCTCACACCTCGTATACAGCACAGTTTTCCGGTGTTTCATACACTGCCACCCGGCGGACAGGCAGACCGTCGGAGGACAGTTTTTCATAAAAGCATTTGGAAAACTGTTCCGCAGTGGGACGAAACGGCACGGCGATCAGACGGAATCCCTCCGCCAGAAGTGCCTCTACCGTTGCCCGCTGGAGCGTACCCTCTTCATAGATCAGCGCATGGTCATAGCTGTCTGCCAGGTCACGGACAGCCTTTTTCACATCGCCGAAGTCGATCACCATGTCCCGGTAATTGCCCTCTTCCTGTAAGGTCTCTTTTCCTACGGTCACTTCGATCTTCCAGCGGTGTCCATGGAGATTGGCGCATTTTCCCTGATAGCCGGACAGAAAATGTGCACTGTCAAAGCTGGCAGATGTCTTGAGTTCAAACATCAGATTTCCTCCTAACAAAAAAATGCAGCCGCATCAACATACGGCTGCATCCAAAATTCATTTCAAACAGGCATCGCCTGCACACAGGAACAATCCCGTCCCCGGTAGTTTACTGTTTCGGATGCCCTGGTTTTATTTAACGACAGGATGGCGCAAACGAACTGTCGATATCAATCGACAAACAGTATACCACACTTTTTTTGAAATGTCAAGTAATTTTTGATTTTTTCAGTGATCTGCTCACTTTTCCTCCGGCGGAACATAAGTCGGTGCATTTTTCGGGCTGTTTCCCTTGATGACCGTATGGTAATACAGATAGGTCATGGGAATGCCGTCGGCACGGTTCAGCTCACAGTCTGTTACCTCGCCCAGAAAAATGGTGTGTGTTCCGGCGGTTATGATCTTTACCACCCGGCAGGTGATCCAAGCCATTGCCGCATCCGGCACCGGCATACCGTCATGTTCTGCGCTGGGAACGCCGGCAAATTTGTCTGCATCCCGGCTGGAACGATACCCGAATCCGCCGATCAGCGCCGGGTCAGTGTCTGTTGCCAGAATCGACAAGGCAAACTTTCCGCTCTGTGCGATCTGGTCGTGGGTGGCATTGTCATGGTTGATGCTCACGGCGATCTGTGCCGGAGAAGAGGTGATCTGCATGGCGCTGTTCGCCACACAGCCATAGGATTTTCCGTTCTGCGCTGTCGTCACCAGGTACACCCCGTAAGACAGCTTTTGCAGGGCTTTTCGATTCATGAGACACAAACCTCCTGTTCCGTCAGGTGCGTTATTCTGCGCTGGGCAGGGTCTTGATGAGAGATACCAGGAACTTCAGCAGGACAACTGCGTCCTTGCCGTCCACTTCGCCGTTGGCATCGCAGTCTGCGTTTGCCTGTTTTTCCGGGGTATCCAGGGTCACTGCGCCGGCAGCGACCTTGTTCAGCAGTACGGCATCGGTGATGTCTACTCTGCCGTCCAGATTGATGTCACCGTAGAGTGTGCCAGCCGGAGCGCCGGTAGCTGTGGTGTTTGTGGTCTCTGTCGTGGTTTCAGAAGAAGTTGCTGTGGTATCACTTTCAGAAACTGTGGTTTCGGTTTCATTCGAAACGGTAGTGGTTTCGGTTGTTTCTGTGGTGGTCTCTACCGTTGTTGCAGTTGTTTCTGCCGGATATACGGTAATTTCCTTGAGCAGCGTTTCAAAGCCGTTGGATGCAGTCAGCGCAATAACACCCGGCTGTTTTGCCGTCAGCGTTGCCTTGTTGCCGTTTCCTTCTACGCTCAGAATATCCGGGTCAGAGGATGCCCAATCGAAGTCGTTGCTGATGATGGAATAGGTAACAGATGCCTCAGCGGTCTCGCCGACGATCATAGAATCCGGTACCTTTTCCCACGCTGCCATCGGATCCGGTGTCTCGGTAGTGTCCTCTGTTGTGGTAGTTTCTGCTGTCGTTGTTGTCTCTTCTGTTGTGGTCGTGGTCTGCTCCGTGGTCTCGGTTGTGCCGGGCTGAGGAGTCTCGCCGCCGCCATAGCTGAATACAAAGTCGCTGTTGATTTCAGAAGCAGATGCAATTGCACTCTGTGCAGCTGTTGTCGAACCGCCGTAAACGGCATACAGTCCGGCAATTGCCAGTGCAAAGCAGCCATTGTAATCCAGCGCCGGTTCTGTGCAGGAATAAGAGTCCGTGTTATCGTCATAAGAACCGTTGGCATCTGTCGGACCGCCGACCAGTGTACCATACAGAGTGTATTTCGCAGTACCCTTATCCGGATTTGCTGCTCTGTGGTGGATATGCTGCGGATAAGAATCGCCAAAGCCGATTAGATAGCTGCGGTTTGCCGGATTGTTTCCCAGCAGGTAGTCCATCTGACCCTGCGCATATTCATTGTATTTGTCCTGTCCGCTGGTATACTTTGCATAAGTCAAAGCATACATCTGCCATGCGCAGTTGTAACGGGATGCACCCCAGCCGCCGCCGACCGGATAATATGCCTGGTTCTTGTTGCCTACCAGCTGATCCATGTCAAACACCAGCTCGCTGCCGTGCGCACTGTACTTCTGAGGATCCATGGAGTACAGCAGAGCAGAATAACCGCCCCATACCTTATCCCAGGAATAAACCCAGTAATCGTAGATACTGCCGTTGTATACGCCGTTGGACGGTGTATACTGTGCCTGGTAGGAATCCGGCAGTTTTCCGTTGTTGTTGGCGATCGCACACCACAGGTCACTCCATGCTACCTTATCTTCGATATTGCCGCAGGAATAGTAGCTACCGATTCCCTCATAGGTTGCTTTCGGATATTTTTCTGTAAACTTTTCCAGTGCGTTTGCATACTTCAGGCAGGCATCTGCATAATCTGCATTCTTATCCCGGAATGCCAGAGAAGTTGCTGCCAGAGCTGCTGCCATATGACCGGACGCATCTACTGACGGGTTGGACGCATCTGCCCAGTATGTCGGTCTGTTCTGTGTCTGCACTTCCGGTGCAGTCCAGATGTTGTGATCCTGGTCGTCACCTACCATATAGCAGAACGCAATGACATTGCCGCTGTCATCCAGATAGGTCACTTTCATAAAGTAATCGCACATTTTTTTCAGAATGTACAGCAGGTGGTCTTCACTTCCGGTCTCCTTATAGGAATTCGGGTTTTCAAAATAAGACCATGCCAGATTGGTGCAGGAATATCCCATTGTGTTCGAGAACTTCAAATGGTCTCCTGCATCGTGATAGCCGCCGGACACATCTACCGTATCCGAACCGCCGTTTGCCGCTTTGATCGCTGCCATGGAGCTGGAGGACAGTCCCTTGGCACTGCTCAGCGATGCTTCTGCATCATAGGTATGACACTTTCCACGCCAGGTCAGCACGTTGTCATCTGCGCCGCACTGGTTTGCGTCAAAAAAGTACAGAGACAGTTTCAGTGCGTCTCCGTATGTACCGGCTGACGGCTGTGCCGAGACTGTCATCCCGGAAACTGCCGATGCAGTTCCCGTAACAGCCAGTACGCCGGCAGAAAATACTGCTGCCAGCTTTGTTTTCAAATTCCCTTTCCGATTCATTTCGTCTTCACTCCAATTCTTCATTTCCGGCACAACACAGAATGCCGGTTACGTTTACGTACATTTTTATCATACCATATCGGCGGAACTTTGTCAAGAATAATCAAGCGTTTTATCAAAATTTTTGTGCAACTTCACAACCAGAACAGACGCACAGCTGCAAAAAAAGACCGGCGCTCTCTTCCAAAACGCCGGTCTCTTGTATGCAAAAGCTTTTTCGCAGCAGCATCTCACGCTCACCGCAGACGAAAAGCACTTATGCCTCTACCATGCCACGCTGTCCCAGCAGCGCACGCAGTGCAGAAATACTGCTGCTCTGCACTCTGGCAATGGGAATGGAATTTTTCTTCGCTGCCTTCACAGCACCCTGTACCATCTTATGGGATACGGTACGGGTAAACAGGATCATCAGATCCGGAGAACCGATCTTCTTTTCGATGGGTCCGGTTTCTTTCGGGAACACCTTTGCCGTACAGCCGTGCGCCATACACACATCGGCATACTGGCGGCTCATACACTCGTTTCCTCCGATAATCACAACGCTCATTGGATAATTTCACCTCACAAAGTTCCTGGGCTTTTGCGGCACACGCCGCAGCCCGTCGATATTTCTGGCAGCCAAGCAGACCCTCGTCATCAAGAACTGTGCGTTTCACGACTCGTCAGCCATGTTCCGCACAGCTGGGGATCTTTGCTTCTTCAAGAGTTAGCATTGACTAACTATAGGATAGCATACATTTGACGGCTTGTCAAGCCTTTTTCGGAATTTTCTGCAAAAAATCCAGTGAACAATATGTAAATTCTCAAGCCGTTTCATCATTTTACAGCATTTCGCCCGAAAAGCAGAAAAAAGGTTGACAAAAACCGACATTTCCATTATAATGGAAGATGCGCATTTTCGGATTTTTGAAAGATGCCGCAAAGATGCCGCAAATTTATGTTTCGGCAGCGCTCCTGCTGCCACAAAGGAGAGGAATATGACAACCGCAATTACCATTGGCATGATCATCATTTATGTGGCGATCATGATGGGCATTGGCGTCTACACCGCACGGCAGACTCGCTCCGTCAGTGATTTTGTCCTTGGCGGTCACAGCGTCGGCTCATGGCTCACCGCATTCGCCTACGGCACATCTTATTTTTCCGCTGTAGTCTTCATCGGCTATGCCGGACAGTTCGGCTGGACATACGGCGTTTCTGCCGCATGGGTCGGCATCGGCAACGCCCTGCTGGGCAGTCTGCTGGCATGGATCGTCCTGGGACGGCGCACCCGCATCATGACGCAGTCGCTGGGCGCAAAAACCATGCCGGAATACTTCGAAAAGCGCTGGAACTCCAAAGGACTGAAAGTCGCAGCCGCTGTGATCGTCTTTATCTTTCTGATTCCCTATACCGCATCGGTGTACAACGGTCTGTCCCGTCTGTTTAACATGGCGTTCCAGATCGAGTCCGAGGGCGCATACAAGATCATCATTATTGTTATGGCGCTGCTGACGGCGATCTACGTGATCCTGGGCGGCTATGCGGCAACTGCGATCAACGACTTTATCCAGGGCATTGTCATGCTGGTGGGCATCGCTGCCGTAGTGATCTGTGCGATCCACAACCGTGGCGGCATGACTGCTGCACTGGCTGCACTGGGCGATATTGAAGTCAACGGCAAGACCAACACGCTGAACTCCGTATTCGGACCGGATCCGCTGAATCTGCTGGGCGTTGTGGTTCTGACATCACTTGGCACCTGGGGTCTGCCCCAGATGGTACACAAGTTCTATGCCATCAAGAGCGAAAACGACATCAAAAAGGGTGCTGTGATCTCCACCGTCTTTGCACTGATCGTTGCCGGCGGTTCTTATCTGCTGGGCGGTTTCGACCGGCTGTTCTGCACGCTGAGCGCAGACGGCAGCGACAAGACAGTGATCTCCACCCTGTCCAACGGCAAGCCGGATTTTGACGCTATGATCCCGTCTCTGCTGCACACTGCACTGCCGGATATCCTCATTGGTCTGGTCGTTGTTCTGGTGCTGTCGGCATCCATGTCTACCCTGTCATCATTGGTACTGACTTCCAGCTCCACGCTGACCATCGACCTCATCAAGCCCAATATGAAAAAATGCTCTGACAAAAAGGAAATGCTTATCATGCGTGTGCTGATCGCCGTATTCCTGGTGATCTCCGTTCTGCTGGCGTTCAACAAGAACGCCTCGATCTCCACGCTGATGTCCTATTCCTGGGGCGCACTGGCAGGCGCATTCCTGGGACCGTTCATGTATGGTCTGTTCAGCAAGAAGGTCACAAAGCCGGCAGTATGGTGCAGCTTTATCTTGGGCATCGGTCTGACGCTGGTACATATGTTCCTGTTCGGCTTTGGCTGGAACCCGGAACTGTCCAAGGCTGCCGCAAGCCTGCCGCTGAATCTGGCATCCCCGATCAATGCCGGCGCAATTGCAATGCTGCTTTCTCTGATCGTGGTTCCGCTGGTCAGCGCCTGCACCAAGGTAAAGGACACCGACCACGTGGAAAATGTTTTCACCTGCTATGCACCGGCTGCGGAAAAGAAGGACTAAGCGCCTGTTCTGCATCTGGGACAAACTGGATTTGTCATTGAATTGTAACTCATTTGTTATGACATCGTTCTTGAAAAAACGACAGATTTTTCTTATGATATAATGTGAGACACCTCGCTTGTCGGGGTGTTGTTATTTGTGTTTGCCTGCATAGAATAGATAAAAAGCAGCACCGCAAAACAGAAAAAAATATCGAAGGGGAATTGAGGAATCATATATGGTTTTCAGCACAATTGAATTCTTGTTTCAATTTCTGCCGATTTTCCTGCTGGCATACTATGCTACACCGCAGAAATACCGAAACATCACACTCATCATCGGCAGCCTTGTTTTCTACGCCATCGGCAGCGGCTGGTATACCCTGCTCCTGCTGTTGTCCCTGGTCATCAACTATGGACTTTCCCGGCTCATCAGCGGTTCGCACGCAAGGCATCCGCAGCAGGCAAAGCGCTATCTGATCGGCGGTCTGGTCTACAACTTCGGGCTTTTGGTGGTATTCAAATACACCAACTTCCTGATCGGCAATCTGAATTCCCTGCTGTCGATCTTTCACGTCGCTATTCCAAAGGCATCTATCATCATGCCCCTGGGCATCAGCTTTTTCACGTTCCAGATCACATCCTATCTCATTGATGTGTACCAAAACAAGACACGTCCGGCGAGAAGCCTGCTGGATCTGGGCGTTTATCTGTGTATGTTCCCCCAGTTGATCTCCGGTCCGATCTGTATGTACAGCGAGATCCAGCCCCAGATGCACAACCGCCGTGTGGACATCCGGCTGCTGGAAGAGGGCATGGAGACCTTCGTCCTGGGTCTGAGCGCCAAAACGCTTTTGGCGAATCCCATGGGCGGTCTCTGGAATAATCTGTCCGTGATCGGGTATGATAGTATCTCCACCCCTTATGCCTGGCTGGGTGCATTCGCCTACAGCTTTCAGATCTACTTCGACTTTTCCGGCTATTCCATGATGGCAATCGGCGTGGGAAAAATGCTGGGATTTGAACTGCCGCAGAACTTTAATCTGCCGTATATGTCCGGCTCAGCCGGCGAGTTCTGGCGCAGATGGCACATCACCCTGGGACGCTGGTTCAAGAATTACATTTACTTTCCGCTGGGCGGCAGCCGGGTGGGAAAATGGAAAACCATGCGGAATATGCTGGCGGTCTGGGCATTCACCGGACTGTGGCACGGCGCAAGTTGGAACTTTGTCCTGTGGGGTCTCATTTTCTTCGTGCTGCTGACACTGGAAAAGAACGTCTACGGCAAGTTCCTAGAGCGCACACACATTCTGAAACACGCCTATATCATCTTTATCATCCCCCTCACCTGGATGGTCTTTGCCATCACGGATATGCACCAGCTCGGCACATACTTTACCCGTCTGTTCCCGTTCCTCACTTCGGATGAGGTACAGTCCAACACCAGGGATGCAGTGCAGGCATTCCACAACTATTGGAAGATCCTGGTTCCCTGTGTTCTGTTCAGCACGCCGCTGCCTCTGATGTATTACAAAAAGTTCCGCAAGAGCGGCTTCTGTATGCTGCTTTTGCTGATTCTGTTCGTGCTGGCAATTCGTGCGATGATGACACAGACGAACAATCCGTTCCTGTACTTCCAGTTCTGACCCATGCCATGAAAGGAGCATTTTCATGAATTTTCTGAAATTTCTCAAACGGTATCCTTTGATTATGGCATTTGTGGTCTCCATTGCAGTTGCAAACATCTGGGACTTAGTACAGAATGCCAAAAAAATCGAGGATCCTGCCACAACGATGGCGCAAACCACAACACAGCCGGCAGAAACGACCCTTGCAACCGGTCAGCCCCTGGTCACGGAAACCACAGCGCCTGCCGCTGTATTCCAGACGGTGGACGATTCCTATTTTAGCGATGCCCTCTTTATCGGCGACTCCCGGACAGAAGGTCTGGCGCTGTACGGCAGCCTGACCAATGCGGACTTTTTCTCCAGCGTGGGACTGTCCATTTTCAAGGTCACAGAAAAGGCAGCCGGCAACCCGAACACCGGCGAAAGCGTCACACTGTCGCAAAAGCTGGCGCAAAAACAGTACGGCAAAGTCTATATCATGCTGGGACTGAACGAGCTGGGAACCGGCACCACTGAAAGCTGGGCGCAGACCTACGCCGACGTCATTTCACAGATACGCCAGGCACAGCCCAATGCGATTATCTATCTGCAAAGCATTCTGGTGGTTGCGGCATCCCAGGACAATCCGGGCGGTGCGATCAACAACGCAACTGTCAACGCCCGAAACCAGGCGCTGGAGGCGCTGGCGAATCCGCAGGACAACATCTACTACCTCAACGTCAACGAAGCTGTCATGGACGCCAACGGCTGCCTGGATGCGTCCCTCACTTCGGACGGCATCCACCTGCTGGGCAACTCCCTTTCTCTGTGGGAGAATTATCTGAAACAGCACGCCATTGTCCCCGGCGGCACAGGCACGGCTGCAACAACACTGACGACCTACACCACCGCAGTTACGAACACTCCGGCTGCGCAGTGATGTGATTTCCAAAAGAGAAATCCCCGTGTATCCAACTAGCAGGATACACGGGGATTTTTTACGCAAAATATGTACTTATCCAATAAATCCGGTAATACCGCCGATCAGCACCAGAACGCCGAGAACGATACGATACCAGCCGAATACGGTGAAGTCATGTTTCTTGATATAGCTCATCAGGAAACGGATGACGACGATAGATACCAGGAATGCGGAGATCATGCCGATCAGCAGAAGTGCAGTCTCCATACCGGTAGCCGGGAGTCCGCACTTCACCAGTTTCAGCAGGCTTGCGCCGAACATCGCCGGAATCGCCAGGAAAAAGGTGAACTCTGCCGCAGCTGTTCTGGACACGCCCAGCAGCAGTGCGCCGACGATGGTCGCACCGGAACGGGAGGTTCCCGGAAATATTGCTGCAATCAGCTGAAATACGCCGATCAGCAGCACGGTGCTGTACTTTAAGGAGGCGATGCTGTTCATCTTCGGTGTGCGGTTTTTGTGCCACTTTTCGATCCAGATAAAGGCGATACCGAACAGGATCAGCATGATGGCAACCGTCCAGGCGTTGTACAGATGCGCCTGGCTCCAGTCGTCCAGCAGCAGACCGATCACAGCCGCCGGCACTGTTGCCACAATGACCTTGCACCACATCTGGAGAATGTCCTTTTTCAGACAAGCGCCGAATCCGGTCTGCGCCATGGGGTGCGGATTGTTCTGTTTGCCAAAGGGCCAAAGCTTGTTCCAGTAGATGACCACGACCGCCAGAATTGCGCCCAGCTGAATCACAACATCGAACATTTCCTTGAAATTATCGGATGCGTCCAGCTTTAAGAATTCGTCCAGCAGGATCAAGTGTCCGGTACTGCTGATCGGCAGCCATTCGGTGATGCCCTCCACAATACCGAAAATCAGTGATTTGATGAGTTCCCAAACCATATGTAAATTGTCCTTTCCATGATCCGCCGTCCGGGATCACTTTGTTTTCTGAGATGCACTCCATAGAGATCAGAGTACACTCTGCATAAGTCACCTTATGCCGCTGTTTCTTATTGTAACACAATTACCGGAATACGTCAACGATTTCTCATAAACTTTTCTGAAAATCTGCATCACATTTTTATAACCTGCTCCGTTCTCATTTCCTGTGCCGCCGCATATGCTGTAGCAAAACCACAATTGGAGTGAGGTATCATGAAAGAGCAGTCCGAAACACGTGCCGTGATTCTCGGCGAGTATATCGTCCGGCAGAAAGCCACGGTTCGTGCGGCAGCAGAATGGTTCGGTGTCTCGAAAAGCACCGTACATAAGGATGTCAGCGAGCGGCTGGAACAGATCCAGCCGGATCTGTATACACAGGTAAAAGAGATTCTGGAACAGAACAAACAGGAACGTCATATTCGTGGCGGTCTCGCCACCAAACGAAAATATGCCCTGCGCCGCCAGCAGGAAGAGGAATTTCTGCATCAGCAAAACACATGACAAAAATACCCTGTCTCCTTTTTGGGGAAACAGGGTATTTTTCATAATTCAGCAGTTGAATATACTGTGATTATTCTGCGCTGGGCAAGGTCTTGATGAGAGATACCAGGAACTTCAGCAGAACAACTGCGTCCTTGCTGTCCACTTCGCCGTTGGCATCGCAGTCTGCATTTACCTGCTTTTCTGCGGTATCCAGGGTCACTGCGCCGGCAGCTACCTTGTTCAGCAGTACGGCATCGGTGATATCCACTCTGCCGTCCAGGTTTACATCGCCGTACAGTACATTTTTCGGATCTACACTGCCGGATGTTTCGCTGGTCTTGCTTTCTGTGGTAGAAGTTGCAACTGTTGTTTCCGTTTCGGTTGCAGTAGTAGCCGATGCTGTTGTTGCGGAAGATTCCGTTGTCTCTGTGGTTTCGGTCGTCTGCTCCTCAGAGGAAGTCGTTACACTTTCCTTGGTGGTTTCCGTTGTTGTTTCCGAAGCAGTTTCACTGCTCTTCTCGGTTTCGCTGGTCTCTGTTGCAGAAGTCTCTGTGACAGTTGTGGTCTCTGACACTGTCTCGCTGGTTTCCTTTGTGGTAAGCGTTGTGCCAGGTTCTACACTCGCACCGCCATACAGATCCTCCGGCAGTTCATCCAGTGTGATGCAGTAGTCGCTGGTGTACATTTCTTTCAGCTGTGCCGGGTCATTGTACTGGCTGGACATCAGATGATCGCCGTACCACGGGCAGAAATACAGCCAGCCGGCATTCTCGATCACCATGTTCTCTTCGGACGGGATAGAGTCATTCTCAGCCATGGCAACCATCTTCTTGCCGTTGGTCAGTTCATACAGATAGTTGAAGATCGGAGAGATCGCACTCAGGTTCGGCGTGCCGGAGCTGAGACCGTCATCCCGGTTATAGTCACAGTTGTACTTATCATAAGCCACGATGTCTACATAGTCATCGCCCGGATACCAAGTATCGGAGTTTGCATAGTTATAGCTGTTGTATTCCCAGATGATATTGTGGAGGTTATACTTTTCGGTCAGTGTGGTGTACAGCAGTTTCCACAGTTCCTTGTATACTTCTGCGCCACGGTCACCCCACCAGAACCAGGAAGTACCGTCGCCGTAGTTGCCTTCATTACCCTGCGCCTCATGCAGCGGACGGAGAATGATCGGCACATTGGCATCCTGGAGTTTCTGGAGCTGTTCTGCCAGATCCTTCATTGCCTCCTGGAAGTATTCATACTCCTTGGTGCCTTCCTTCACTGCGTTTGCAGTATTAAAGGTGCTGTTCGATGCCTGGTAGTTCTTATAGGTGCATTCCTTCCAGTCTACGATGTCGCCCAGTGTATAGTTGTCGAAGTCAATGGGGACATTGATATGCCACGATGCAGTGACAATACCGTTGCGGTCCTTTGCCCACTCGATAGCACGCTCCGATGTACCGTCATCCCAGCCGTACAGCGGGTTGTAGTTCATAAAGTCAAAGCCACGGATCGCCGGCAACTTTCCGGTGTTGTCCTTGATATAGTTGAATTCCTTTTCAGAATCGCCGTCATTGCCGCCGCCGTAGATCTCCTGCTGTCCGGAAATGATGTGAGAACCGTAAACGCTCTTGAGGTAGGACATCAGCGCCTTGGTCTCCTTGGTTGCCTTCGGGTCTACCGGCGTATCGGTTGCCTTTTCATACTCCGGCTTGGGAGTCTGTGTCAGCGTCATGTTGTCATACAGGCAGTAGCCCCAGCCGCCGCCGAAGGTGATGGTATTTTCGCCCTTGGTCAGTTTCAGGTCGCCCCAGTTGAAGTCGTTCCAGTCGTCTGTGTGTGCGATCTTGACGGTCTTGGTAGCTGTGCTGTCATCCGAACGTGTGACAGTTACCTGTGCCTCACGAATATCGTTCGAAGTGTCGCCCAGATACATGATGCAGCGTGTCATCAGACGATACATACCGGTCTCCGGTGCGTCTATGGTAAAGCTCATAGTTCCGGCATTGGTGACCCAGACAAAGCCGTCACCGGTATAACCCGGATATGCCTTGCCGTATACATCTGTCGCCACCTTTGCGTCGTTTTCCAGAGTAAGATCCTCACACTCCGAAGAGAACAGCGGATCTGCCGCAGATACCACAGCAGCCGGTACAGCCTGCGCCATGCCCAGGCAAAGGGCTGCGGCTACGCCTGTACTGCCCAGACGTTTCCAAAAATTCTTCATAATTCCATCTTCCTTTCCAATCTTAGAGCTTATCTGTTCCGCTCTCACGTACAGCGGATGTATTGCACAAAACAGCCGCTGAATTTCATAGAACTATTATACACCCTTTCAGAAAATTTGTCAATAGTCACAAAAAGGTTTCTGGAAAAGTTTTTTTCACTAGGCATTTTTTTGTCGCCGAATTGACAAGGTGCATCTGAGGTGTTATAATATTAACAGGTAAAGCAACAGAATATCCGGCAGTTTTTCTCTGCCAAAACCACAAAGGACGGCGATCATATTGTATAATCCGCATTCTCTTCGGGCGGAAGAATTCATCAACCATGCAGAGATCATGGACACATTGGAATATGCCAGAGCGCACAAGGACGACAAAACACTGTTATCTGAGATCCTGGCAAAGGCGGCGCTGCGCAAGGGGCTGAACCACCGGGAGGCTGCGGTGCTGCTGCTCTGCGAGGATGAGACAGTCACAGAGCAGATGAACCGGCTGGCACGGCAGATCAAGCTGGATTTCTACGGCAGCCGCATCGTCATCTTTGCGCCGCTGTATCTGTCCAACTACTGCGTCAACGGATGTACCTATTGTCCGTATCATGCCAAGAACAAGCATATTTCCCGGAAAAAGCTGACCCAGGAGGACATTGTCCGGGAAGTCACCGCTTTGCAGGACATGGGACACAAACGGCTCGCCATTGAGGCAGGCGAAGATCCGCTGCACAATCCTATCTCCTACATTCTGGAGTGCATCGACACCATCTATCACATCCACCACAAAAACGGAGCGATCCGCCGGGTCAATGTGAACATCGCCGCCACCACAGAAGAAGAATACCATATGCTGAAAGAGGCAGGGATCGGCACCTATATCCTGTTCCAGGAGACCTATCACAAAGAGAGCTATGAAAAGCTGCATCCCACCGGACCGAAACACAACTACGACTATCACACCGAGGCAATGGATCGTGCCATGGCAGGCGGCATTGACGATGTGGGGCTGGGCGTGCTGTTCGGGCTGGAAAACTATCCCTATGAGCTGGTGGGACTGCTCATGCACGCAGAGCATCTGGAGGCAGTTCACGGCGTAGGACCGCACACCATCAGTATTCCCCGCATCAAAAAGGCAGAGGATATCAACCCGGACGATTTCGACAACGGCATCAGTGACGATGTTTTCGCCAAGATCTGCGCCCTCATCCGCATTTCTGTGCCGTATACCGGCATGATTATTTCCACACGGGAAAGCCAGGCAGTCCGGGAACGTCTCCTGCCGCTGGGCATTTCCCAGATCAGCGGCGGCTCCCGGACAAGCGTGGGCGGCTATGATATTCCTGAAAACCCGGACGACAATTCCGCACAGTTCGATGTCAGCGACCAGCGCTCTCTGGACGAGGTCGTCCGCTGGCTCATGGAGATGGACTACATTCCCAGTTTCTGCACCGCCTGTTATCGTGCCGGACGCACCGGCGACCGGTTCATGTCCCTATGTAAGAGCGGTCAGATCCAGAACTGCTGTCACCCCAATGCCCTCATCACCCTACAGGAATTTCTGGAGGACTATGCCTCTCCGGAAACCAGAGCGCTGGGCAAGGAAGTATTACAGCGCCAGCTGCTCGCCATCCCCAACGAAAAAGTACGCACCAAAACAGAGCAGTACCTACAGGAAATCCTGCACGGCGCAAGAGATTTCCGGTTTTAAGGAGAACAGGATATGGAACAGACCCCTCGTGCCAATCGGGTACACATCGGCTTTTTCGGGCGGCGCAATGCCGGAAAATCCAGTCTTATCAATGCCATCGCCGGACAAACGGTATCAGTCGTCTCCCCGGTCTGCGGCACGACCACGGATACCGTGGAAAAAGCCATGGAGCTGCTGCCCATCGGCGCAGTGGTTCTCATAGACACACCGGGACTGGACGATGTGGGAACGCTGGGTTCGCTGCGTGTCCGGCAGGCAAAACGGGCGCTGACCCATACGGACATTGCCGTCATGGTGATAGATGCCGCAGCAGGCATGACACCGGAGGACAGGGAAATCTTACAGCAGCTGGAACAGCGGCACATTCCCACCATACAGGTCTGGAACAAATGCGACCAGGCGACTCCCCCGGCAGAAAACGCCATTGCGGTCAGCGCCGCCACCGGCGAGGGAATCCGGGAACTCAAGGAGGAACTGGGCAGGTTTTATCAAAAGCTGCCCATCGCCCGGCAATCTGTCCGCCTGTTCGGCAGCCTGCTGCATCCGGAAGATGTAGTACTTCTGGTGACACCCATTGACGAATCTGCGCCGAAAGGTCGGATGATCCTGCCCCAGGTGCAGGCGATCCGGGAGATATTAGACCAGACCGCTATCTGCGTGGTGACCCAGCCGGAACAGCTCCGCCGTACCCTTTCCCTGTTGAAAGAGCCTCCACGCCTTGTGGTCACCGACAGCCAGGTATTCGGAACGGTTCGCTCCATTGTGCCGGAAGAAATTCTGCTAACTTCGTTTTCCATCCTGTTCGCAAGGCTCAAGGGCGTTCTCGCTCCGGCAATGCAGGCGGCACAGACGCTGCAAACGCTCCCGGATGGCAGCCGCATCCTCATCTCTGAGGGTTGCACCCACCACCGCCAGTGCAACGACATCGGCACGGTAAAGCTGCCGAAATGGATACAGGCTTACACCGGAAAAAGCTTTCAGTTTGACTTTTCCTCCGGCAACAGCTTTCCGGAAGATCTGTCCCCGTATCAACTGGTTGTACACTGCGGCGGCTGTATGCTGAACCAACAGGAAATGAAAAGCCGTGCTGCACGGGCTGCTGCACAGGGTGTTCCCTACACCAATTACGGCGTTTTGATTGCTTTTCTCAACGGGATTCTGGAACGGAGTCTGACGTTTCTGAAAGCAATCGACGAACCCAGTCTATAACACAAAATCCCTGCACTGCGAAATATACAGTGCAGGGATTTTTTCTGCAAAAACAGCTTTTCTTATTTCTTTCTTACAGCAGCGGCAATGGCTTTCACGATCTGAATCAGAACCATAGAGCCAAAGCTAAAGCCATAGATTGCACCCAGCAGTACGCCGGACATACCGTTTTCGATCTGGAACAGCTCATGCAGCCCCGGAATCCACAGCACAGCGTTAATCAGTACCATGCCTGCCAAAAATGCCAGAATGGCAAACGGGTTATTCCACAGACGCTTGGAGAAGATCACCGGTTTCTCCGCCTTACAGCTGAATCCGTGGAACAGGCGGGACATACACAGTGTGGTGAATGCCATGGTCATGGCTGCGCCGGCATTGTGTGCGCCCTGGTAGAAGTAGCCCAGCAGGAATGCGCCGATGGTGGCGATACTGATAATGACGCCGGAATAGCCGACCTTAACGAGGAAGTCCTTGGTCAGAATGGATTCGTTTGCCGGACGGGGTTTCCGTTTCATCACGTCATCGGAATGGGGTTCCAGTCCCAGTGCAATTGCCGGGAGCGAGTCGGTAAGCAGATTGATAAACAACAGGTGGATTGGCGCAAACGGCACAGGCAGCCCTGCCAGAGAGCAGAACAGCACGGCAATGATACCTGCCAGATTGCCGGACAGCAGGAACAGGATTGCTTTCTTGATGTTCTCGTAGATGTTTCTGCCGTTCTTGACTGCCTTGACGATGGTTGCAAAGTTATCGTCCGTCAGTACCATCGCTGCCGCATCCTTGGCAACCTCTGTACCGGTGATACCCATGGCAACGCCCACGTCTGCCTGTTTCAGCGCCGGGGCATCGTTGACGCCGTCACCGGTCATCGCAACGATATTGCCACGTTTCTGCCATGCCCGAACAATGCGGATCTTATGCTCCGGCGTTACACGGGCATAGACGGATTTATCTGCCACAAAGTCCACCAGCTGTTCGTCGGTGTAAGCGTCCAGTGCCGCACCTTCTACCGCCTCTTCCGGTTTTTCCAGAATGCCGATTTCCTTGGCAATCGCAGACGCTGTGACAATGTGGTCGCCGGTAATCATTACCGGCTTGATGCCAGCAGACTTACACTCGGCAACCGCCTGTTTGGACTCTTCACGAGGCGGGTCCATTTCAGCGATCAGTCCCAGATAGTTCAGACCGTTTTCATCTGCCACATCCAGCACGTCGCCGGAAAAAGTCTTGGACGCAAAGCACAGCACACGGAGTCCCTGTTCTGAAAGTTCCTCCACCTGCTTGACGATCTCCTGCTTTTCTGCATCGGAGACCAGCATCCGGTCCAGCAGCACATCGGTTGCACCCTTGGTATACATCTTCCGCACGTCACCGCACTGGTTGAGGGTAGACATCAGCTTACGGTCGGAATCAAACGGGATTTCGCTGATACGAGCATGGCTGCTGCGCATCTCTTCATCCGAGAGACCGCAATCCTGGGCAAAGCGCACCAGAGCAGTCTCTGTGGGGTCGCCGATCTCTGTGCCGTTCTGACAGGTGGCATCACTGCACAAAACGGATGCCAGAATCAGTTCCTGTTCCTCCGGATTCTCCGGGCTGACATCATTCGCAGCAATCATGTGATCCTGTACCACGATTTTCCGGACGGTCATTTTGTTCTGAGTCAGTGTACCGGTCTTATCCGAGCAAATGACCGAAACAGAGCCGAGTCCCTCTACCGCCTGGAGCTTTCGCATAATGGCGTGTTCCTGGGACATTTTCTGAGTGCCGAAGGAAAGCACAATGGTGACGATGGAGCTGAGCGCCTCCGGAATCGCTGCCACAGCCAGGGCAATGGCGAACATCAGAGAATCCATGACTGCATCGAAATTGATGACATCCACACGAATCATGCTCAGCACAAACACCAGCGCACAGACGATCATGATGCCGATGGAAAGCCGCTTGCCGAACTGATCCAGCGTCATTTGCAGCGGTGTTTTCCGAGCCTCTGCATTCTGGATCAGCGATGCGATCTTTCCCACTTCGGTCTGCATTCCCACTTCGGTCACAAGACAGACACCTCTGCCGTAGGTGACAAAACCGCCGGAATAAACCATGTTCTTCCGCTCTGCCAGCGGCACTTCTCCGGTGATGCAGTCCGCCGTTTTCTCCACGTTGGTGCTTTCGCCGGTGAGTGCGCTCTCGTTTGTCTGGAGCGATGCGCAGTCCACCAGTCTGCCGTCTGCCGGGATCTGGTCGCCAGCCTCCAGGAGAACCAGGTCGCCTACAGTGACCTCCTCTGCCGGCAGAACCACGGTCTGACCGTCACGAAGTACCTTTGCCGTGGGCGAGGACAGCTTTTTCAGATTGGACAGCGACTTTTCCGCCTTCACGGTCTGCACCGTTCCCAGAATTGCATTCATGGTGATAACGGCAATGATAACGATAAAACTTTCCAGGTCTCCGGTAAACGCTGAGATCAGCGCCGCAATAATCAAGATGATAACCAGAAAATCCTTGAACTGTTCCAGAAAAATCAGCCATGTGGGTGTCTTTTTTGCCTCAGCGATGGCATTTTTCCCGTATTGTTCCAGATGCTTTGCCGCAGTCTCGGCGGACAAGCCCTCTGGACAGGCATCCAACTTCTGATAGAGTTCTTCCGGTGTTTGCTGATAATGTTCGTTCATACACAACATCCCTTTCCTTTTTGCAGCTGGCGAACGGCGTATTTCGGGCAGCCCTGCACAGAGCGCTGTCCAAAAGCACAAAAACAGAAAACGGCGAGACCTTACGGAACCGACAGCTATCCTGTCCACGTGCTCCGTAAAAGTCTCGCCGTTTAGATATGAAGCGGGTCGTTTCACAACAACCGTACTGACGCCGCATAAACAGGGACAAGCCCCGCCAGCTACTCTCTTTTACTCTATTATTATAGCTAATTTCAGCTATCTTGTCAAGAGATGCACAAAAAATTCACAAATGAAAAAGCGGCAGCATCTAAGACGCCGCCGCTTTCTTATGATTGCATCAGAAACAATTCTGTGCAAATATGATTAGTTGTTTACCTTACGGGTATAATCCGGCAGGAGCTTCGGAGAAACTTCGTCCGGCTGGATGCCAGCGTCTGCCAGTTCCTTTTCGAACTTTGCAACGTGATCCAGAGTCAGATTGCCGACTTCAACAGTCTTTGCCTTTGCAGCAGCATACTTACCAGCGTTACGGCCGAACACGATAACGTCCAGCAGGGAGTTACCCATCAGTCTGTTTTCGCCGTGTACACCGCCGGCAGCCTCACCTGCAACGAACAGGTTTTCTACGCAGGTCTGGCTGTCTGTGCCGACCTTAACGCCGCCGTTCTGATAGTGCAGTGTCGGATAGATCAGCATCGGCTGCTTCCGGATATCAATGCCGTACTTCAGGAACATTCTCAGCATAGCCGGGATGCGCTTTTCGATGGTGCCTTCGCCGTGGATCAGATCGATCATCGGAGAATCCAGCCATACGCCCTGACCGCCGGTCGGTGTGTTGACCTGCTTGCCACGACGGCACTCACGGATAACGGTAGATGCGGTAACGTCACGAGTCTCCAGCGGATTCATGAATACTTCGCCGTCTACGTTAACCAGCTTTGCGCCCAGAGAACGAACCTTTTCGGTAACCAGTGCGCCGAAGATCTGTTCCGGGAATGCAGCACCGGTCGGGTGATACTGCAGGGTGTACTGCTCACGCAGCGGAGCGCCAACACGATAAGCCAGAACCAGACCGTCTGCGGTTGCACCGTAGTGGTTGGAAGTCGGGAAGCCCTGGTAGTGCATTCTGCCTGCACCGCCGGTAGCAATGATAACAACCTTTGCCTTTGCGATCAGGATCTCGCCGGTTTCCATGTTCATCAGAACAGCACCTGCGCAGTGACCCTTGTCGTCCATAATCAGTTCGATTGCAGAAGTAAAGTCAACAACCGGGATCTTGCGGTTCAGCACTTCGTCACGCAGGGTACGCATGATCTCTGCACCGGAATAGTCCTTTGCAGCGTGCATTCTCTTGCGGGATGTACCGCCGCCGTGTGTTGTGATCATGTTGCCTTCTGCGTCCTTGTCGAACTCAACGCCCAGATCCTGGAGCCACTGAATGCCGTCCGGAGCCTCGGTAACCAGCTTGTAAACCAGTTCCTTATCCGCAGCAAAGTGACCGCCGCCAAAGCAGTCCAGGAAGTGCTGTGCCGGAGAGTCGTTCGGCTTGTCCGCAGCCTGGATGCCGCCTTCTGCCATCATGGTGTTTGCATCACCGATACGCAGCTTGGTTACGATCATAACCTTTTCGCCTGCGTTGTCTGCCTCGATGGCAGCAGATGCACCGGCACCGCCGCCGCCGATAATCAGAACGTCGGTCTCATAGTCCGGGCAGGACAGATCCGGCAGATTGTCCTTCAGACGGCTGTCGGACTGGAGCATTTTTACCAGTTCCTTCGGAGCCTTTTCGCCCTTGTTCGGACCAACAGACAGCACGTCAAACTGATCTTCACGATAGTCCGGGTGATTTTCCTTCAGGACCTGGTCCTTTTCCTCTGCGGTCATTCTTCTCGGTTCCATTGCTGCATTTTCTGCACGCTTTGCTTCAACCTTCTTTATGGATTCCAGCATTTCTTCCGTATACATGATACCGCACCTCCCTTACTTCTCAATCTCACGATTGTTATACTTTTCACGAATCTCAGCATCGCTCAGTGCCATATTTGCACGGATTGCCTCTTCGCACTTGCCCTCTTCGATCTCCTTGACACGATCTGCCAGATGCTGACATTTCGGTTCAATGTACTTACCGTTCAGACGGCGAGCCAGCATAGCAACCTGCGGATGAGAGATGCCAGCCGGACAGCGGGAAGAACATACGCCGCACATTACGCAGTCGAAAGACTCTTCTGCGCACTTTGCGTACTCTGCACGCTGTGCATATGCGATATACTGCATAACATTCAGACCCTGTGTACAAGCGTTTGTACAAGCGTTGCAGCCGATGCAGGAATAGATCTCCGGATAGTTCTTCATCATAACGGTCTCGTCCGGACGAACCTCGTTGATGTCGTAGATTTCCTTAATCAGCGGGAAGAACGGCAGCTGTGTGATGTACATACCCTCAACGACCTGTGTGGAGCAAGCCAGACAGGTATGGAGTTCTCTGTCACCCTTCACCCGATAGATCGTTGCACAAGCACCGCAGAAACCATTACGGCAGCCGCAGCCACGAACCAGCTTATAGCCAGCGTATTCCAAAGCCTTCATGATGGTCAGACTGGCAGGAACCTCGTACTTCTTGCCCATCACGAACACATTAACCATCTGTTCCATGTGAATTCTCCTTTACCATTAATATTCATTCGGCAGTTCGGACAGCTCATCAAAGCGGAATACCGGACCGTCCTTGCAGACATACTTATCACCGATATTGCAGCGGCCGCACTTACCGATACCGCACTTCATGCGCAGTTCCATTGTGGTATAAACCTGTTCTTCCTGGAAGCCCAGTTCTTTCAGACCGTCCAGAGTGAACTTAATCATGATCGGAGGTCCGCAGATCAGAACAGTACGGTTCAGATCCGGCTTCAGTTCCTTGACATAGTTCGGAATAAAGCCGACATGACCGTCCCAGCCTTCCTGTTCCCGGTCGATGGTCAGATCCACCTTGCAGTCCTGGCTCCATTCGTCCAGGATCTCCTGATAGTCAACCAGATCGTCCTTGGAACGAGAACCGTAAATGATATGCAGAGAACCATAAGCGTCCGGATTCTCACGCTTTTTGTCACGGCAGTAGTTAATGACAGAACGCAGCGGCGCCAGACCGATACCGCCGGCGATAAACAGCAGATCCTTGCCTTTCAGACCATAGTTGCCGTTTTCCGGTGTCGGAACGGTTTCTACCGGGAAGTTCTTTCCCAGCGGACCTCTGACTGTCACTTCCTGACCAACCTCCATCATATGGAGCCAGCTGGTCAGACAGCCGCACTTTTTAATGGAAAATTCCATGAATTCCTTGTTTGTCGGAGAAGATGTGATAGAGAACATACCTTCGCCGATGCCCGGAATGGAGACCATCGCACACTGACCGGGCATATGCTCGAACAGCTTGTTTCCATCCAGACCAACCACACGGAATGTCTTTACATCAGGGGTATCCTGACGGATGTCAGTTACGACGCCGACTTTTGGAATCAATGCTTCTTGTCTCATGCGTTACCCTCCCCTAAAGTCTTCATGACCTTGACAATGTTCATGGAAATCGGGCAGCTCTTCATGCAGCGGCCGCAGCCAACACAGCCGAATACGCCTTCATTGTTTGCCGGATAGTAAACCAGCTTGTGCATGAACCGCTGACGGAAACGCTCGACCTGTGTCGGACGAGGCTGACCGCCGGCTGTCTTGGTAAAGTCGGAGTACATACAGCTGTCCCAGCAGCGGAACCGCTGAACGCCGTGACCTGTGTCATAGTCACGGATATCATAGCACTGGCAGGTCGGGCAAACGAAGGTACAGGTTCCGCAGCCCAGGCAAGCCTCAGAAAGTCCTGCCCACTTATCGGAGTTGAACAGTTCCATCAGCTTGTCTCCGCCGAAGGAATCTGTAGACAGATTTTTCAGCGGCAGCTTTTCCAGAATTGCCTTTGTCTTTGCCTTGGATTCTTCCGCAGCATCGTCTGCGGCATCTTCCAGCATAGGCAGGGATGCCAGCAGCGCCTCACCCTTTTCGGTGTTCGCCTGCATCAGAACAGCATCGTCTGTCATCCAGCAGCTGACATCGCCGGCAGGCTCTGCCGCATCAATGCCGAATACAGAACAGAAACAGGTTTCGCTGGGCTTGGTGCAGGACATTGTCATAACTACGCCATGCTCCCGGCGGTTCTGATAGAAGGTATCTACCGGCTCAGACAGATATACGCTGTCCAGGATCTTAAAGCTTGCCGCATCGCAGGCACGAACGCCGAAGATCACGAAATCTTCGCACTCGGTCCGGATGTCATCCACTTCGATCTTCTTGCCGTTTACCTTAAAGTTGACCATATTTTCTACCTGCGGGAAGAAAAAGTCCTTTGCGCTGCGAACTGTATTGACAGCCTCAGACGCATACTTTGTCTTCGGTGTCCATACGGTGTACTTTGCACTGCGCTTTTCATCGGTGCTGTCAGCAACCGGCAGATAGAGTTTCTTTGCTTCTGCGATGGCAGCGAACAAAGCGTCCAGATTTTCTCGAGATACTTTTTTCATTATTTGCTTTATAAACCACATTCGGCTCGCAGTCTTCCTTGGTGAAGTTCACCAGCGGCGCACGGCTGCCTGCCTCTGCACCTGCCTGATATTCGCCGTAATAGGTGTCGATATCCTTGATGAACTTCCGGTTCAGCAGATGGAGCGGAATGTGCTGCGGACATACTCTGGAGCATTCTCCGCAGTCCGTACAGCGGCCTGCAACGTGGAATGCACGGATGATGTGGAACATATTCTCTTCGAAGGAGTCTGCTGCTGCCTTCTGAGAAACGCCGGATGCCGGGTTATCAAAAACGCACTGCTCACAGCTGCACGCCGGGCAGATATTGCGGCAGGCATTACAGCGGATGCAGCGGGACAGCTCTCCACGCCAGAACGCATAGCGCTCGTCCGGAGTCATCGCCTCCAGCTTTTCTACCATATCGAAACGACCGGATTCCGGATTTTCTTCTCCGTTTTCGCCCAGCATTTCGTCATAAACAACAACCTTATGGCTCTTGCAGACTTCGCAGCGTTCCAGCAGGCAGTCCTTCTTGGCTACGCTGACTTCGCCGTACATGGTGTCAACCTTTACGGTGTCGCCGTCGGTAGTGATGCCCAGGATGCCTTCTGCGCCGGCGTCACGTACCTTTTCTGCATCCAGCTTGCCGTCACACGGGATACCGATGATGTAAACGTTTTCACGCTTGATGCGGTGTTCCGTCAGCAGCTGGTTAAAGCTGTAGGAATCACAGGGTTTCAGGAAAACCAGTGTCTTGCCGTCCAGCTTAGACAGCTTGATCAGATACTTGGACAGGTTGCTGCCACAGAAATCGTGATATACAAAATCTTTTTCCAAAGCTTCCGCAGAATCGAACACAGCCGGTGTGGGATCATAGACAAACTCACCGTTTTTCCAGCCCAGCACACGAACAACTGTACCGTCTGCCAACAGCTCGGAGGCTCTTTTCATCATTTCGCTTTGCATCTCAGATCCTCCAGTCTCTTGTTCTCGCCCAGTGCAGTTACTGTCTCTACGAACTCATTCATAGTTGCAGCGAACTTTGCACCTTCTGCGGCGGATACCCATTCTACACGGGTACGCTCTTTCTCGATGCCCAGATAATCCAGCATGGAGAACAGCAGTGTCATTCTGCGGCGGGCATAGTAGTTACCAGTGGGATAGTGGCAGTCACCCGGGTGACATCCGCAGAGGATTACGCCGTCTGCACCACGCTGGAACGCACGCAGAATAAAGAGTGGATTGACACGGCAGGAGCAAGGTACACGGATGATCTTGACATCTGCCGGATAATTCGAGCGGTTTGTACCCGCAAGGTCTGCACCTGCATAAGAACACCAGTTACAGCAGAATGCGACGATTTTCGGTTTGAATTCCTGATTTACTTGCATATTGCATCTACCTCCGCCATAATCTGACCGGTTGCGAATCCCTTCAGATCCATTGCGCCGGACGGGCAGGCAACGGTACAAGCACCGCAGCCCTGGCATACTGCCTCATTGACAATTGCCACACGACGGATCATCGAGCCATCCTGCCGACGGCTGAAGTCCTTCTCCTCATACGTAATTGCGCCGTACGGGCAGACATTTGCACAAGACGAGCAGCCATTGCACTTCATGGGATCCGAGTGAGATACGCACGGGTTGCAGGACAGTTTGTCCTTTGCCAGCAGACCGATGACCTTCGACGCAGCAGCGCCTGCCTGTGCAACGGTTTCCGGAATATCCTTCGGGCCCTGGCAGACACCGGAGAGGAATACACCGGCAGTCGGAGACTCGACCGGACGCAGCTTTGCGTGTGCCTCAGTGAAGAAGTCGTTGGTATCCATGCTGGCTGTCAGCATAGTTGCCAGCGGACGAGCGCTCTTGTCTGCTTCGATTGCAGCAGCCAGAACGACCATGTCAGCCTTGATGTGCAGCTGTTCGTTGGAAATCAGATCAGATGCCTGAACATCCAGTGTGCCGTCAGCCTGCGGTGCAACCTTGCCGACCATACCCTTAATATAGTGTACGCCATACTGCTCTACTGCACGGCGATAGAACTCATCATAGTTCTTGCCCGGGGTACGAACGTCGATGTAGAATACATAAACGTCAGTATCCGGATATTTTTCACGGCACAGCATAGCGTGCTTTGCGGTATACATACAGCAGATCTTGGAGCAGTATTCCTTACCGCAGCCATGCTGAGAACCGGATTCACGGCTGCCGACGCACTGTACGAATACCAGTGTCTTCGGCTGCTTGCCGTCGGACAGACGCTGCAGGTGACCATCGGTCGGACCGTCTGCCTTGAGGATTCTCTCGAATTCCAGAGAAGTGACAACATCCTTGCTCTGAGAATATGCAAATTCATCATAGCCGTCGATGTTGATCGGATTATAACCAGTAGCCGCAACGATTGCGCCGTACTTTTCTTCCACGAAGGTTTCCTTCTGCTCATAGTCGATCGCACCGGCAGAACATACCTTGGAACACAGACCGCACTTGCCCTTGGTGAGCTTGATGCAGCGTGTGGAGTCCAGAACAGCTACGTTCGGGATCGCCTGTGCAAACGGGATGTAAGCAGCGTGACGGTTGCTCAGTCCCAGGTTATAAGCATCTGGAACATTCTTTACCGGACACTTTTCGGTACAAGCGCCGCATCCGGTACATTTATCTTCATCGACAAAACGAGCCTTGCGGCGGATCTTGACGCTGAAATTGCCCACGAATCCGGTCACAGCCTCTACTTCACTGTAGGAGTAGATAGTGATCTTGTCATTCTGTGCGCATTCTACCATCTTCGGGGTCAGAATACAGGAAGAGCAGTCCAGTGTCGGGAATGTCTTATCGATCTGTGTCATCTTACCGCCGATGGTGGGTTCTTTTTCTACGATATCGACCGGATAGCCAGCCTCTGCGATATCCAGAGCGGTCTGGATACCTGCGATACCGCCGCCGATAACCAAAGCACGCTTGGTTACCGGGCTTTCGCCGGCGATCAGCGGTGTATTCAGCAAAACCTTTGCAATGGCTGCACGTCCGAGGACGATTGCCTTTGCTGTAGCCTCCTGGATGTCCTTATGGATCCATGAACACTGCTCACGGATGTTTGCGACTTCCAGCATATAGGGGTTCAAGCCGGCTGCTGAAACTGTCTTACGGAATGTCGCCTCGTGCATACGAGGAGAACATGAACATACGACAACGCCCTCCAGCTGATACTCCTTGATCGCATCTTTAATTATGTTTTGACCTGCCTCTGAGCACATATAGGGATAGTCGGTCGCAAAAACGACTGCCGGCTCTTTTCCAAGAGTCTCAGCAACGGTTTTTACATCGACGGTCGCCGCAATGTTCGTACCGCAGTGGCATACAAAAACACCTATTCTCCGCATTTTTATGCCTCCTTATTTGCTGTATTTCCGGAATGCGCTGACGATTGCCTGCTGCGGCAAATCATCATCCAGCATTTCGGGAATCTGCTCCGATTTCAGGTGATTCTGTCCCTGCTGACGGATAACCGCCAGTCTGACTGCTTCCACCAGTTTTGCCGGTTCTACGTCACGAGGACAGCGTTCTACGCAGGCAAAGCAGGAGAGACACGTATAAATGGACTTGGATGCCATCAGCTTTTCGATGTCGCCCTTTTCCACCATGTATACGAACTGGTGCGGATGATATTCCATTGCATCATAGGACGGACAAGTACCGCTGCACTTTCCGCAGCGCATACATTTCAGCGGATTGACACCGCTGGTCGTCAGAACGAGTTCTTTCAAATCTGCCATTTCCGTTCCTCCTTATTTCAGACCGAGCGCTTCTGCGAGCAGCTCAGTAAAGTATACGACCGGCACATCAGAAACGCCGGAGTTCTTCTGGAGGTTATACAGACAAAGCGGACAGGCGGTGATGACCATTTCCGCACCGTTTTCCTTGGCGCTGGTCATAACCTTGTTGCTTCTGGACTGTGCCACGGACTTTTCATCCAGTGTCAGATATCCGCCGCAGCACTCATTGCGCATCGGATACAGCACCGGAGTCGCACCGATCGCACGGATAAAGTCTTCCAGGATCTTCGGATTTTCCGGATTATCCATCTGCATGGTCTTTCCCGGACGCAGCAGAAGGCATCCGTAATAAGCGGCGATCTTCTTGCCCTTCAGCGGGTTGACCACTTTCTTTTTCAGTTCATCGAAACCGACCTTGTCCCGCAGCACTTCCAGATAATGCAGCACTTCGGTCTCGCCCTGATACGGCTCAGCCAGCTTCAGATAATTGTTTGCTTTCAGAACGATGTTGTCATCAGTCTGCATATCATGATTGACCTGCTTGATGACGTTATGACAGGCAGAGCAGAGGGTGACCAGCGGCTGGCCCAGTTCCTTTGCTTTTGCCAGCGCACGAATGGATGAGAGCTTGGTTGCGATCTCATTCTTCGCCATTGGATACACACCGCCGCAGCACTGCCAATCCGGAAGTTCTTCCAGTGTAAAGCCCAGTGCTTCAGCAGAGATCCGGGCATAATGATCGAGGTCTTTCGCCTTGGTCTTTAAGGTACAGCCCGGAAAATAACTGTATGTCATAGCAAAACTACCTTTCCTTCCTGTTTTTTTGCGCCGAGGCGCAGGTGGTTCAGACCATCTGTTCCGGGTGGAACACTTCGTCGAACCGTTCAGCTGTCAGGAATCCCAGCTCAACGCAGGCTTCCTTCAGCGAAATGTTGTCACGGAATGCCTTCTTCGCAGTCTTTGCGGCATTCTCATAACCGATATAGGGGTTCAGCGCTGTTACCAGCATCAGAGAATTGTGCAGGTTGTGGTGCATCTTTTCACGGTTAGCGCAGATGCCGACTGCACAGTTCTTGTTAAAGGAGATGATGGACTCAGCCAGGAGACGAGCAGACTGCAGGAAATTGTAAGCGCAGACCGGCATGAATACGTTCAGCTCAAAGTTGCCCTGAGAAGCTGCCATACCAACTGCCACGTCGTTGCCCATTACCTGAACAGCCACCATGGTTGCCTGTTCGCACTGTGTCGGATTGACCTTGCCCGGCATGATGGACGAACCCGGTTCGTTCTCCGGAATGGTGATCTCACCCAGACCGTCTCTCGGACCGCTTGCCAGCCAGCGCACGTCATTTGCGATCTTCATCATATCTGCTGCCAGTGCCTTCAGAGCGCCGTGTGCAAATACGATCTCGTCCTTGCTGGTCAGAGCGTGGAACTTGTTGGATGCGGTGACGAATTCCTTGCCGGTCAGTTTAGAAACTGCCTTTGCAACTTCTACGTCAAATCCCTCCGGTGCATTCAGACCGGTACCAACAGCAGTACCGCCCAGCGCCAGTGTCTTCAGGTACGGCAGCGCAGAAACGAGCATCTCGCGATCACGCTCGAGGGATGTGCGCCATCCGCTGATTTCCTGAGAGAACTTGATCGGGGTCGCATCCTGCAGATGGGTTCTGCCGCTCTTTACGATGCCCTCATGCTCTTCTTCCAGACGGCGGAAGGTTGCCACCAATTCGTCAATTGCCGGCAGTACCTTATCCTCTACAGCCAGAACAGCAGAGATGTGCATTGCAGTGGGGAATGTGTCATTGGAAGACTGGCTCATGTTAACATCATCATTCGGATGCAGGATCTTCTTGCCAGCGACTTCGTTGCCACGATTCGCAATAACTTCATTGGCATTCATGTTGGACTGCGTGCCGCTTCCTGTCTGCCATACGACCAGCGGGAAGTGTTCATTCAGACTGCCGGAGATCACCTCGTCACAGGCAGTGGAAATTGCAGAAAGCTTTTCCTCTGTCATGCGCTCCGGACGGAGCTTGTGGTTCGCCATTGCAGCAGCCTTTTTCAGGATACCGAAAGCGTGTGTGATCTCACGGGGCATGGTTTCGATGCCTACACCGATCAGAAAGTTCTCGTGGCTGCGCTCTGTCTGAGCTGCCCAATACTTGTCGGCAGGTACCTTTACCTCGCCCATCGAATCGTGTTCAATGCGATACTCCATGTTCATCTCTCCTATTTTGAAAATTCGGACTACGCCGTGCAGACGGCACAGCATCGTCTCTGGTTTTGATATCGCCTGTGACAACGCACAGGCATTCCTTCGGGTCTGTATCACGCAGACCCCGTTGTGTCCGGCAAAAAGGCTGCACTGCCATTGGCTGCAGTCTGCCAGTCCGGGCTGCTTGTCCGCAGTCTCACCTGCGAAACCACAGCACAGCACAATACACCTGTACCATGCAGCACAGGTGTGAAGCGCAGACAGCACAGCTTTTTCGCCGTCAAACCGTCCTGTCCGAACGCAATCATGATCGGGACAATCCCCAAAAACAAACGCTTTTTCCAGGGATATCCCGGTGGAACAGCCTGCGGCTGTCCACGACAGAAAAATCAGTGTTTTCCGTGAAAATACCGTCGTATCCGCACGAAAAAGCAGCATGAAATGCTATCTACTATATTATAGCATATTCCGCCCGATTTTTCAAGAGACAATCGCAAATTTTGTATGAACAAGCGGCACTTGCACGAAGAGTGTCGATTCCCGGTCAAGCCAAAATCTGCCGCCGCTCAGCTATTACACACCATTTTGCATTATACCATTTTCCTGTGAAAAAATCAACAACTTGGAATACGACTCATGATTAACAAAGTTTTTGCTCAGATTACGGCGTATTTCGCTGCAATTCCTTTCGGATTCTCATGTTTCGGCAAATGCAAACCGATATTTTTTCAGTTAGTCTTGACTAATCTTTGAATTGAAAAAAACATCGTATTTTTGAGGCGATACCACACAAGGCTTACAGCCGGACTTTGTGCAGGATTGCCCTAGGCGTTTTTTTCGCAGCCGACCCTTGCCTTTTGAGAAAAAACGTGGTATAATGCAGTTGTTCCGAAAAACAGAACACGGAGGTAAACCCCAATGGAATCTTTTCATCACCGGCTGCATCAGGCAATGCAGCAGAAACATATCACGCAGTCTGATCTCTGCGCCAAAACCGGCATTTCACGTTCGACCATGAGCCAGTACTGCTCCGGGGCATTTCGTCCCAAGGACAGCAAGCTGCACGCCATTGCAAAGGCACTGGGCGTCAAGGAGGCATGGCTCCTTGGCTATGAGAGCGAAGAAGAACCATCGTTTTCCCTGGAGGACTATCCGAATCTCCGACCCATCCGACTGAAACGGTTTCCGCTTCTGGGCGAGATTGCCTGCGGCGAACCGATCTTCGCCCAGGAGGATCGGGAGACTTTTCTCATCGCCGACGCAGAGATCGCCGCAGATTTCTGTCTGCTCGCCCGTGGAGACAGCATGATCGGCGCACGGATCTACGACGGAGATGCCGTCTTTATCCGCAGCCAGCCCATGGTGGAAAACGGCGAGATCGCCGCTGTCATCATTGACGATGAGGCAACGCTGAAACGGGTCTACTATGACAAGACCAATGCCATCCTGCAGCTGGTGCCGGAAAACCCGGCGTATTCTCCGCTGGTCTACGTGGGAGCGCAGCTGGACAGCATCCGCATCCTGGGAAAAGCCGTCGGGTTTATGAGCCTTTTTTGAGTATCTGTTCCCCGTTCTTATGGGAAATCGAAAAGCCGTTCGTACAGATGTACGGACGGCTTTTTTCTTGTGTGTTGGCATACCTCAGAGCAGCGGGCTGATGGTGCGCAGAATCGCCTGCCAGAGCAAGCTGTGGCGGCGGCGCTTGCAGTCCTGCAAGGTCACACGGCGGCTCTTCTCGATGGTCACCATGCAGTCGATCTTCAGCTTTTGCAGAGCGCTGCACCCGGTCAGCAGCACCGCATCTTCCATGTGCAGATACAGACTGCGGTAATCCATGTTGATCGTTCCCACAACGCCGATCTCATCGTCCACCAGGTAACTCTTTGCGTGAATGAATCCCGGCGTATACTCATAGATGCGGACACCGGCACGGATCAGCGGCTCATAATACGAACGCGTCAGCGAATAGACCATGCGCTTGTCCGGGATTCCCGGCGTCACCAGCCGCACGTCTATGCCACGCTGTGCCGCCATGCAGAGTGCGTGCTGCATCTCGTCATCAATTGCCAGATACGGCGTGAAAATATACACGTAATTTTTCGCCTGGTTCAGCAGTTCCAGGTACACATCCTGCGCCAGGGTCTCGCTCTCAAACGGCGAATTGCAGTACGGCAGCACATAGCCGTCTGTGGGGAACGGCTCCGGATGGTAGCGGTGCGGCAGGTATTTTTTGCAGTTGTCATTGGTGTTGTTGAACGCATTCCACAGTTCCAGACACATCAGCGTAAAGCTGTACGCCGCCTCGCCGTAGATCCGCAGACCGGTATCCTTCCAGTGTCCGAACCGTTTCTTTTGGTTGATATATTCGTCCGCCAGGTTGAATCCACCCGTATAGGCAATATAGCCGTCGATCACCGTGATCTTCCGGTGATTCCGGTTGTTCATCACCGCAGAAAGCGCTGGTCGGAACGGATTAAACGCCATGACGTGGATGCCGGCATCCGAAAGCTCCTTGCGGAACTGTTTCGGCAGGCATCCCACGCTGCCCAGGTCGTCATAGACAAAGCGCACTTCCACTCCTGCGGCTGCCTTTTCTTTCAGCACCGCCTTGATGGAATCCCACATCACCCCGTCTGCCACAATGAAATATTCCATGAAAATGTAATGTTTTGCCCTTTTCAGATCTTCCAGCAGATGCGGATACGCCTCATCTGCAAGCGCATAGTAGTCCACCTTGGAATTCTGGTAGATGGGGAATCCACAGCTTTCCAGGTAAAAGCTGGTCTCCGCCATTCGCTGCGGCAGTGCAGCCGCCGTGCATCCCACCTCCGGACGCAGACCAATGACCCGTCTGCCGTGGTGCAGCTGACGGCGCATTTTCCGGGACGGTCGCTTGTCGCCGAACAGCAGATACATCAGACCGCCCAGCACCGGAAACGTGCCAATAAACAGCAGCCACAGGATCTTATACGAAGGATTCCCCGACTTGTTGATGATATAAAGCTCGATCAGCAGGCTCAGCGCCACAAATCCGGCATTGATCCAGGTGGCATACTGCGTCAGCCGCAGAAACAGGATCAAAAACCACGCCAGCTGAATCAGAATCAACAGTCCGATAATCACAAGCCGGCTGGTTAGAATACTGAGCAGTTTTTTCAGTTTTCGGCGCATCACATCACACATCCTCTCTTTTTCTGTCCGATTCTTATTGCGTACATTTAGGATTTTCCCAAATCCCCATTCGAATTTATGGGAATATCTTTTAGTATAGCAGATTTTTGCGAAAAAAGCAAGTTTTCAAAGAAAGGCAGCACGGAAATCAATTTTCATGATAGCCTCCCCTGAAAGGGGAGGGGGATCGCCGTTAGGCGGTGGAGAGGTTCTTTCGTAAAATCTTTTTATGACGTTTTCGGTATAAGTGGAAACCCCTCAGTCAGTGCTACGCACTGCCAGCTCCCCTTTCAGGGGAGCCTCTCTTGTCAAACCTCACAATTTTGTACGATTTTAATCATTTTTTTGAAAATCAATTTCTGTAGAAAGCGGATTTCTATTTTCCGAGGGACGCAAAAAAGCTGTGCGCATCTGTCATGCACAGCTTTTTCCACATAAATTCACAGCAGCCGGTTCAAAGCATCACGCCGCCCAGCGGACGGACAGACAGCTTGTGACAGCTGCCTTTTCCGAAGAGGTCATCCATGTATCGGCAGTATGCCTCCGCCTCTTCCGTCGGAACAAACGCCTGTATTGTTCCGGCAAAGCCGCCGCCGTGTACCCGGACAGCACCCTTGTCCCCCAGAAACTGCTGGCTGTACCAGATTCCCAGAGGGATCGCCTGCTCTTCCGGTTTCTGGCAGGAATACAGGTTTTGCAGCAGCTCCCAGGAAGAAGTCCCGGACGCTTTCACCAGGGCAAAGAAAGCGGAGAGGTCACCGTTTTCCAGTGCCTTTGCCTCTGCCGTGGCACGCTCGTTTTCCGCAAAGAAATGGGCTGCCCGGAGAATCGCCCGGTCAGAACAGCTTTTCCGCAGTTTCGGAATCGCCTGCTGGAAGTCGGCGGCGTCCACGTCACGCAGCACTTCCCTGCCGAAGTAAGCCGCAACCTGTTTCATCTCCGTCGGAACTGCCACATAGTCCGGCGTCAGGTCGGCATGGCTGCCCTTGGTGTCAGTAATGCAAAGGCAATAGCCTGCTTTCGCAAAATCAAAGGTGTGTTTCCGGATCACCGGTTTCCGGGTGTCGGCAAAGTCGATCCAGACAAAGCCGCCTACGGAGCTGACCATCTGATCCATGAGTCCGCTCTGCTTGCCGAAGTAGACATTCTCGGCAAACTGTCCGATCTTGGCAATCTCCACTGCCCCGGCTTTTCCGCCGTTGTCGTGCTGGTCGATGATCGTGCCGATCAGCACCTCAAACGCCGCCGAAGAGGAAAGACCGCTGCCGCTCAGCACATCTGAGGTGGAATAGGCATCCCAGCCGCTGAGTTTTGCGCCCATTTCCGCAAATTTTGCGGCCATGCCACGAATCAGCGCCGTTGAAGTCCCAACCTCGGCATCCTTTTTCGACAGGTCAGACAGACGCACCCGAATCTCCGCATAACCGGTGGATTTCAGCCGGATGATCTTTTCGCTGTGGAATCCCACTACGGCGATCACATCCAGATTGACTGCCGCCGCAAGGACACAGCCGTGCTGGTGATCTGTGTGGTTGCCGCCCACCTCGGTGCGTCCCGGCGCCGAGAAAATGCTGACCTGTTTCCGTTCGGGATACAGCTTTGCAAATTCCTCCAGTGCCTCTGTATAGCGTTTTTTCTGGTGCGCCATCACTGCGGCATCGCTGCCGTACAGCTGTTTCAGTTTTTCATCCAGTTTTCCGGCATTCAACGCCCGTTTCCATTCTGCAACTGTCATCATTTTTACATCCCCTTATTTTTTCAAACTTCCGAAAAATGCATGGTCACCGGTGTGTAATCGCCCCACGCCTTCGGCAGCAGCACACCGCCTGCCATCAGCGCTGCGCCGGTATAGACCTGCTCTGTTCCGTCCAGACGATAGCGCTTTTCAGCATCCAGTCCACGCAGCTGAACGGTGCGGCGCAGAACATTTGCCTCTGCATGGAACAGCATTCCCTGCACCAGCACTTCGCTGCCGTCCTGTGCTGCAAATTCCCACAGTGCCGCATCCTCTGCCATCGGATTTGTCAGCCGATAGTACTTTCCGTTGTGGATCAGCGGACCGTAGGTCTTGAACTGCCGGATCTGCTCTGCCACTTCCTGTTTTTCTCCGTCAGAAAGCAAATTCAGATCCAGCTCATAGCCAAAGCTGCCTGCCATTGCCACAGTGCCACGGGTCTCAAACGGCGTGATTCTGCCGGTCTGGTGATTCGGCACGGTAGACACATGAGATCCCACCGCAGAAACCGGATAGAAAAAGGATGTGCCGTACTGGATCTTGGTGCGCTCATAGGCATCGGTATCATCACTGCACCAGATCTGCGGACAATAGTACAGCATTCCGGCATCGAACCGTCCGCCGCCGCCGCTGCATCCCTCAAAGAGAACATCCGGGAAAGCGGCAGTCAGCCGTTCCAGCAGTGCGTACAGTCCCAGCACATAGCGGTGCGGCATTTCACCCTGGCGGTCTGCCGGGAGCGTCCGGGTGTACCAGTCGCTGATGCTGCGGTTCATATCCCACTTGACATAGGAAATATCAGCGCTGTGCAGCACGTCGCTCATCACCCGGAACAGATATTCCTGCACCTCCGGATTCGCCATATCCAGCACCAGCTGATACCGGCTGCGCATGGGCGCTCTGTCCGGGATGCGGATTGCCCAGTCCGGATGCTTGCGATAGAGGTCGCTGTCCTCCGAGATCATCTCCGGCTCGAACCAGATGCCGAACCGCATTCCCATCCCCTTGATCTTTTCCACCAGATCATGCAGACCGCCGGAAAGCTTGGTCTCATTGACAAACCAGTCTCCCAGTCCGGAACAGTCGTCGTCCCGCTTGCCGAACCAGCCGTCATCCAGCACCAGCATATCTACGCCAAGACGTGCCGCCTCTTCTGCAATGTGCAGGATCTTTTCGGTGTCAAAGCCAAAATAGGTCGCCTCCCAGTTGTTTATCAGCACCGGACGCTCTGCCAGCTGATACTTTCCACGGCAGATATGTTCCCGGATTGCCTGGTGGAAGTGGTGGGACAGGGTCTCCAGTCCGGTGTCACTGTAGGACAGCATGACTTCCGGCGTGGAGAATGTCTCTCCGGCTTTCAGTTCCCAGCGGAACAGATCGGGGTGAATGCCCATTACCATACGCACCTGTCCCAGCTGGTCGCACTCCAGCCTGGTCTGGTGGCTGCCGCTGTAAACCAGTGCAGCGCCGATGCACGCTCCGGCTGTTTCCGTGCAGTCCGGCGTGCAGAGCAACACCGTGGGATTCTGGTGGTGGCTGGATGTGCCACGGGTGCTGCCGATCTCCTGGATGCCGTGGAACAGCAGGCGGCGCTCCATCTGGCGTTCCATGGCGTGTCTGCCGTGAAAATGCACCCACTCCCAGCTGCCCCGGCTGATGTCCAGGCAAAGGCTTGCCGCCTTTGTCAGCGTCACCGGTGTCTCACCCAGGTTGCGGATCCTGGCGCAGCGTGTCACCAGATCCAGCGCCGGCAGGACTGCATACAGCAGGGTCACTTCAACTGCCGATGCGGTGTCCCGGAGAACCACTTCCAGCGTCTCTGCCTCGTCCTCTGCGGCATACACTGCCGGCAGCCCTTCGATGCCATACTTTCCCGGCTTTACCGTGTGGCTGTAATAGCGCAGATCCAGGGCGCTGCTGCCGTCTGCATGGACCGCAGCCACCGCCGGCACACGGAAATCGCCTACGCCTGCTCCGGCATATTCCAGCGGCAGCGTATCCAGCGAATAGGTGCGGTCGTTTCCTGCCGCATAGATGTTTCCGGAAAATCCCACATCGGGGTAATCCTGCAAATAGGACATATCGCAGCCGGTCTTTGCGCCGTACCAGAGATGCCGCAGCACGCCGTAGGCATCTGCCTGCATCTGGTACATGGTGTGGTCTGTCTCCAGGGTAAAGATCTTCTTTTCTGCATCAATTTGAATTGCCATAGTCAACACTCCTAAAATACAGAAAACCGCATGACATTTCAGCAGCATTCTTCGAATCGTTTCATATCATACGGTCTTTCTGTCTATTCTCATATTTTTGAAAGGGAAAGGTTTTTATCTGTAGGCAACACCGCACAGAGTTTGTGCGTAAGATGCTCAGTCGGATTTCTCGGCAGATTGCACAGAAATTTCGCAGGCATACTGTCGGTCGCAATCAATCCTAGTGCGACACTCCTTTGTTCTCGGGCAGAATCCTGCCTCGAACGCAGTCGTATGTCAAGAAATTTCTGTGCGGTATGACGGAAAATCAGCAAGCAGATTGC
>ERZ836358.812-NODE-812-length-35590-cov-9.301309_pt1 | contig 35590 bp, 37 predicted proteins | sample MGYA00519942_ERZ836358 | MGnify/ENA primary metagenome ERZ836358 (study PRJEB31850, sample SAMEA3708798) | human gut metagenome | biome: human gut; feature: human-associated habitat; material: faeces | place: China | collected 2014 ...
CCAACATTAAAAGTGTTGTGCTCTACCTGCTGAGCTAGCGAATCAATCCTTTATTGCTGTTAAGCGGGTGCAAAGATAGGCACTTTTATTGAATATGCAAGGGATACGGTGAAAAAAGTTTGCATTATTCTATCTGTTTTTTCTCTATTGTTTGATTATCAGCCGGTTCTGCTTTGTGAATATTTTCTTTGTTAATGATGAAACGCTGATAATAGGAAAGCATTAGTGTTGTGAGTGGGAGTGCGATAATCATTCCTAACATTCCCATTAATGATCCCCATATGGAAAGAGACAAGAGAATGATGGCTGGATTTAATCCTGTGATTTTTCCCATGACGCGCGGTACGATAAATCCGTCCTGAATGGCTTGTACAATAATGAATACTGCTATAGCTGAGGCTATGATTATCCAAAAGTTTCCACCGGTATCGGATGCTTTTAGGATTGCCAGCACGATAGTAGGAACAAATCCAATGACCTGAAGATAGGGAACCATGTTCAATGCTCCGATAAACAGACCGAGACCTATCGCTAAAGGGAAGTCTATAATGAGGAAACCTATACTAAATAAGATTCCGACACATAATGCAACAAAAGCCTGTCCGCGGAAGTACCTGTTCATGCCTGTTTTTATGTCGTTTAGTATGCTTATTGTGAAAGGACGGTATTTTATGGGCACGAGGTGTGTCCAGCCTTCGGCAATACTTTCATAATCCAATAAGATGAAAATGACATATAGTAAAATGAGAAATATGGTAAATACACTGAATAGTAGATCAATAGAATCTGATAATAAAGACCATAACCGGGGAACTGCTTCTTTTAGCGCATCCAGCAGGTTTTCTTTATTGAATAGTTCAGTGATGAATTTTGCGTCAATATTATCTCGCAAGAATTCGGAAAGCGAGGTGGGTACATTGCTATTGTATGTTCCATGAGAAAAGTATTGGATTAATAAGGCTTGTACTCTGCCGAATTCTTGTATCATAGGCGGCACCAACAGATAGAAAGCCCCGGCACCTATAATCAGAATAGTGAACAATGCGCAGAATATGGAGACAATCCTGTTTTTGAACTTTAGCTTGTATTGGAATAGTGTGACTAACGGGTATACCAAATAGGCTATGAGCCAAGCAATAAAAAAAGGTAATAGAACGCTACTTAGACGCTTCAGAAGCATTAATAGACCAATTATAATAACTCCTAAAATGACACCGCGGATGAAACTGTCGAAAGTGATCTTTTTACGTTCCATAATCCTGTTTTTTTATTACTGTTGGTTTGTTGTTTGTTGATCTTCCTTTATAGCCTGTAAATAACACTCCCGGCATAAAGGTTCATATTCTGCGGTTTCACCCAGCAGTACTTGTTTGTCATTTTTTACGGTACGGTGGGAAAATGATGCAAGTTGACCGCATTTTACGCAGATAGCATGTACTTTGGAGACTTCGTCGGCAATAGCACACAATCCTGGCATGGGGCCAAAAGGATTTCCTCGAAAGTCCATATCCAAACCGGCTACAATTACGCGTATGCCATTGTTGGCAAGTTGGTTACATACATTAATCAGGCCTTCGTCAAAGAACTGTGCTTCATCGATGCCTACCACGTCTATTTCAGAAGTGAATAGCAGAATACTTGCCGATGAGTCTATTGGAGTAGAAGAAATGGTGTGGCTGTCATGCGATACAACATCTGCTTCCGAATAGCGTGTATCTATCGCAGGTTTATATATTTCCACACGTTGTTTGGCAAATTTAGCACGTTTCAAACGACGTATCAGTTCTTCGGTTTTACCGGAGAACATAGAGCCGCATATAACTTCAATTCTTCCTCTACGTTTAGTCTCTTGTATGTGATCTTCTGAGAATAATACCATGTTTTAAAGTGTTATATTAAGTCGCAAAATTAATCATTTTGTTTGCTCACTGGCATTTTTTTCATTATTTATTTCTACATTTGTACCATTTAATACGAACGGAAAAGGATATGCAAGTATTATTGAAAGATATAGAACTGGATGTACAGGAATTGAAATGTTTGATACAGTCGATGTCCACTGATACTAACCCTGTTTTGAAGATAGTTGCCAAAAGGAGTATTTATCAGATGAAAGAACGGTTGGATGCACTGACTGCACTGCTGGACGCTACTTTTGTGATTACTCCGGCTAAACAATCGGCTTCTACTGTTGTAAAGACAGACTTAGAACATAAAGCTGTTGCCGATCTTACAAGGGAAGTTCCGGCTGAGACGGCTTTCATGCAGGATGATGAAGTTCCCGCTCCGCAGATTTTAGCCGAACGTATAAAACCGGCTATAGACTTATGTCATGCCATCAGCCTGAATGATTCGTTCCGTTTTACTCGTGAGTTGTTCAATGGGGATACGGCACGTATGAACGAAATAGTGGGGCAACTGGGTAAGGCTTCTTCATTGGAGGAGGCTATGTCTGTTTTTATGTCAAAGGTACAACCGGATGAAGAGAATGAGGCGGCTATTGATTTTGTAGAACTTCTCAAGAAGTATTTCAGTTAAGATAGCAGATATGGGAAAACTGTATGTAGTACCTACACCGGTAGGAAATTTGGAAGATATGACTTTCCGAGCTATTCGTATCCTGAAAGAAGCGGATCTGGTGTTGGCCGAAGATACGCGTACTTCCGGAATATTATTGAAGCACTTCGAGATAAAGAACGCAATGCAGTCTCATCATAAATTTAATGAACATAAAACGGTAGAAAGTGTTGTAAATAGAATAAAGGGCGGTGAGACTGTTGCATTAATTTCGGATGCCGGTACTCCAGGAATTTCCGATCCGGGTTTTTTGGTGGTTCGCGAATGTGTCCGTAATGGTATAGAGGTGCAATGTTTGCCGGGAGCTACGGCTTTCGTTCCGGCATTGGTGGCTTCAGGATTGCCAAATGAGAAGTTCTGTTTCGAGGGTTTTCTTCCTCAGAAAAAAGGTCGGATGACACGCTTGAAAAGGCTGGCAGAAGAACATCGAACAATGGTTTTCTATGAGTCTCCCCATCGGTTGGTAAAAGCGTTGACGCAGTTTTCTGAACATTTTGGGGCGGAACGGCAGGCGTCTGTCTCTCGTGAGATATCCAAGATACATGAAGAGACAATACGAGGCACTCTCACCGAATTGGTAGAACATTTTACTGCCAACGAACCGCGTGGTGAAATAGTAATTGTAGTAGCAGGAATAGACGATTAAATAACTTCATTAACAAAACGTAAAACAAAAGCGTATGAAAAAATTGGCAGTTTTAATTGTGTGTGCAGCCGTAATGGCTTCATGTGATAGCTTTTCTGGTGGCAGTAAAGACCAGTTGAAAGCTGAAAACGATTCTCTTTTAATGGAATTGACTCAGCGTAATGCTGAACTGGATGAGATGATGGGGACTTTCAATGATATTTCGGAAGGATTTCGCCAAATAAATGCGGCAGAGAGCCGGGTGGATTTGCAACGTGGAGCAGTGGCAGAGGGTTCTCTGAATGCAAAGCAACAGATAGCATCGGATATTGAATTCATTCGCAAACAGATGGAGGAAAACAAAGAACAGATTGCTAAACTGCAGGCTATGCTGAAAAATAGCAAAACAAACTCTTCTCAATTGAAGAAAGCTGTTGAATCTTTGACGCAAGAGTTGAATGCAAAAACTCAGCGTATCGAAGAACTACAGGCAGAACTGGCTTCCAAGAATATTCGTATTCAGGAATTGGATGCCGCTGTAACAGATTTAAATGCGGTTAAGAGTGAACTGACTGCAGAAAATGAAGCGAAAGCTAAGACTGTGGCAGAACAGGACAAGGCACTTAATACTGCGTGGTTTGTGTTCGGTACAAAGAAAGAACTGAAAGATCAGAAGATTTTGAGTGGCTCCGGCCTGTTCAAAAAAGGATCAGTACTGAAAGACGGTGATATCAATAAGGATTATTTTACTCAAATTGATATTCGTACCACCAAAGAAATAAAGCTGTATTCTAAAGATGCTGATGTTCTGACTACTCATCCAACAGGCTCTTATGCTTTGGACAAAGATGATAAAGGTTTGCTGACTTTGAGAATAACCAACCCGAAAGAGTTTTGGAGTGTCTCCAAGTATTTGGTAATTCAGGTGAAATAGTTACTTGATTGATAATTGGATAGGGCTGTTTCAAAAGTGCGTTTGTGAATCTGCTTTTGAAACAGCCTTTTTATTATTCTTTTTATGTCTTATAAAAATCTTTTTTTTGATTTAGACGATACGCTTTGGGCCTTTTCTCTTAACGCTCGTGATACATATGAGGAGATGTATTGGAAATATGAGTATAATCGTTTCTTTGATTCTTTCGAACATTATTATTCGCTTTACCACCATCGTAATCTGGAACTGTGGGCTGAATATGCCGATGGAAAGGTGACGAAAGAAGAATTAAATCGTCAACGTTATCTCTATCCTCTTAAAGCTGTAGGAATATGTGATTCTGCTTTGGCAAAGGCATATGAAAAAGATGCTCTGGCTGCTATTCCTACCAAAAGCAAATTGATGCCTCATGTGCGTGAGGTGTTGGAATATCTTTCATCCAAATACAATTTGTATATTCTTTCAAATGGTTTTAAGGAACTCCAGTCTCATAAAATGCATTCGTCAGGGATTGATAAATATTTCAAGAAGATAGTCCTTTCCGATGATATTGGAGTTTTAAAGCCTTGGCCGGAGATCTTTTATTTTGCCCTTTCGGCAACCCAATCCGAGCTGAAAGATTCGTTGATGATTGGGGATAGTTGGGAAAATGATATAGCTGGAGCTGCCGGAGTAGGGATGCATCAGGTGTTTTATAACTTGTCCGGTCGTATGGACTTACCTTTTATGCCTACTTATCAGATTTCTGATTTGAAAGAGTTGTTGGATTTATTGTAACATTGATAGATTAGTTGTACTTTTGTTTCTAATGATAACCGTATAAAACTACCATTATGGAGACTCTTATTCCTTTTGCTTTGTTGTGTTTTACCTCTTTCTTTACGTTGACTAATCCTTTGGGCACAATGCCTGTTTTTTTGACGATGACGCAGAGAATGACGGATAAAGAACGTCGTTCCATTGTCAGTCGTGCAACTTTAGTGTCATTTATAACTTTGATGGTCTTTGTTTTTGCCGGACAGTTTCTTTTTAAGTTTTTCGGAATTTCTACAAATGGATTTCGAATTGCTGGCGGTGTTATCATTTTCAAGATAGGTTTTGATATGTTGCAAGCACGTTATACTCCCATGAAGTTAAAAGATGAGGAGATCAAAACGTATGCGGATGATATCTCAATAACTCCCTTGGGTATTCCGATGTTGTGTGGACCTGGGGCGATAGCAAATGCGATCGTATTGATGCAAGATGCACATTCTTTTGAAATGAAAGGAATACTTATAGGTACTATTGCCCTTATTTATTTTCTTACTTTTTTGATATTGAGAGCTTCTACTCGTTTGGTTAATATATTGGGTGAAACCGGTAATAACGTGATGATGCGTTTGATGGGGTTGATTTTGATGGTGATTGCTGTGGAATGTTTTGTCAGCGGAATGAAGCCTATATTGGTGGATATAATTAAAGAAGGGTGCTTGGAGATGATTAAATAATAGGGTAATTCTATTATAAAAAATCCCTTTATTCTAGCGATTTATGAAAATGCAAACTAAAATAAAGGGATTTGTTAATTGGGTTATTTACCTCCGTTTATCCATGTCTTTTCAGAATAGATATAAGAACCGTCGCCATAGGCCTGTTTCACATTCGGATTGCCGATGACTGCGCTGTTGCCGTAGGGTAGACGTTCTGGGTAACGGTTGATACCGCTTTGGGCATTTCTCGGATTAGTCAGTATTACATACTCTTCACCCATTGCTTTCAAACGACGTAAGTCGTTGTAAGTTTCTACTTGTTCATCCAGTGCTTGTGCCACATACTTCTGTTCGAAAAGTTTTTGGAGTGTCGGTGCACCCAAAGACGATGCATAGGCTTTTGCTGTTGTTGCAGCAGCTGGCACAGTGGTTTCATCTCCAAACCAAGTCAGAATTTCCGTAACAGAAGCCTCTACTGCTTTTTGATACGCTGAGGTGGCGTCAACGTTTGAACGCAGCTGAACTTCTGCTTGAATAAAATAGAGTTCGGCTTTACTCATAATATGAATGGGTTGTGAACCGAACAAATACCACGTTGGCTGATATTTCATTACTCTGGCGTCATCTACTGTCTTAGCAATAGTTTCATCTCCCGGAATATAAGCTTCTCCTAAAGCATTCAGATAATAATCTAAACGAGGGTCATCTGTAGCTTCCATCAGACTTGATACTGTCTTTGAAGGTGCTGTGTATTGACGGCTGAAAACATAGGCGCTCCATGGATTGTCGCATGTGGAACCATTAAATCCTGTAACCGTAAATCCTTCGAATCCATTGTCTATTGCTTGTTGTACGGATGTTGCTACTTCGGAAAGTACATTAGGTTCTACCGCCAGCTTATGTAACAGGTAGCGTGCTTTCAGAGCATGAGCGGCTGCCAGCCACTTAGATGCGGCCCCTTTGTAGGCAATGTCTTGGTTGCCGGCATTGGTCATACTTTTACCTTTTTCCAAGTTATCGATAGCCTTGTCGAGTGTAGCCAAAATGCCGGTATATACATCCTTCTGTGCATCTAATTTGGGTTGTAGGTTGCCTTGTCCTTGTACAGCTTCGCTATAAGGGATGTCGCCGAACATATCAGTCAGGACACCGAAGTTTACGGCTTCTAATATTTGTGCCATTCCCAGTATATCAAACTGTCCTACATTACCCGGTACCTCATTCTCTATTTTGCTCTGCATTTGGCGTATATTCTGCAAGTTGCCATAGGTGGAGTTCCATACATTATTAAAGGTCGTAGAAGCTGCCCATTCGCTTGAGTTGCGCATTTCGGCAAACATTAATTGGTTGTTTCCCATACCTACCTCTTGTTCGTTGAGTGAGGAAAGATAAAAGGCGAAGTCGCCCGATACGGTACTGAAACCTGTGGACATAATAGCGTCTGTCAATTGGAGTGCTGCTGGAACAGCTTCCGGTGACGGGTGTTCATTGTCCTTGTTGATACGGTCAAATGCATCTTCCGTACATGCTGTCAGGCCAAAGAGAACCACCGTCAAAGTCATGAATATGTATTTTTTCATAATCAAAATCTTTATGTTGTATGTTTAGAAATTAATAGTAAGACCACCACCGAAGCTGGATGTATTAGGAACAGAGAATCGTTCGAAGTATCCGCTCATGTTGTTGTTACCTTGCGACGACTCTGGATCGAAGTTCGGCAAGTTGGCCCAAATAAGCACGTTACGGGCAAAACCGTAAATCGAAATGTCGAAGATGCCGAGTTTGGGCAATTGATAAGTTAATGTCAGGTCACGCAACTTGACGAAACTCGTATCATAAATACCGGATTCGGTGATATTGTAATAAGCCTGATAGTAATCGGCCTTATTCACTTCAATTGTATTAGGCTGTCCTGTTACCTCATCTATACCTTCGGCAATCATACTTCCTTCGTGGTAGGGGAGCGATTCTTTGGTGGTACCGAAATAGTTCAATGTCATGTTTGTTCCATGATACATCTTTCCACCTTGTTGCCAACTCCATGTGGTAGAGAGTGAAAGACGTTTGTAGCGACCACCCAGCGTAAAACCGGTAGTGAAGTCGGGAGAGCAGTTACCTAAATCTTGGCTATTGCCCGAAGATTGGGGCAGACCGTTTAATAACAGCAAGTTTCCAGCCTCATCGCGCTTGAAGCCCAAACCATATATATTCGGATAGGTACATCCTGCCTGGGCACGAACTTGCGGTTCAACGAACCCACCCAGCATAATGGATTCCACACCTGGAGCCAGCTCTATAACCTTGTTATTCACTTTCGTAAAGTTGATACCTAAATTTAGGTCGAAGTCTTTGGCTTGCAGAATAGCAGTATTAATAGAAAGTTCGTGAGCATGTGTACGCATCTTTCCGGCGTTTGTCAACATCTCCTGATAGCCTGTCGCTCCATCTACGGGTACATAGAATATCTGATCTTCTACATTCTGTAAACTGTATGTGTATTCCACTTTCAAGCGACTACCGAAGAAGTGCAAGTCGGCACCTATTTCGTAGTTGGTTGTATTTTGTGGTTTCAATCCTTCATCATATACTCGGTAGTAGGGTATGAAAGTAGATACTCCACTGGGAAGAGGGTAGGTAACCGGATAGTAAGAATACATACCTCCGCCGTAAGTCGGGGTGTAATAATAGTTGGCATAATAATTACCAGCCTGACCTACCTGTGCGAATGAAGCGCGGAGTTTACCGTAGTTCAATATTTTATTATTCTGCAAGAAAGGTAATTTGGTGAATTCCCAGCCTAATGATACCGAAGGATAGAAGAAGCTGCGACTACCGCGTGGCATGGTCGACACATAGTCATTACGTCCGGTTACGGTCAGGTACACCTGATCTTGCCATGACATTGAAAGGCTTCCGAAAAAACCCACAGTACGTTCCTGTCGCTTATACTCGCTGGATGTTAGTGAAGTAGCGTTTCCGATATTAGTAAAACCGGGGAAGTTAAAGTTACTGCCGTAATAATCCCAGTTACGGATGCTCTCATGATTGAATTCGTTACCTAATATTACGTTTAGTCTCCATTCGTCACTTTTACCGAATTTACCGTCAAAGTTAACTGTAAACAGGTTATTGAATACATTGTGCTGAGAACCGTAATTTTCTATATCTCCACCTTTCAATGATGATGTACTGCCCATTTCACGTATGGTGGCATAATCTGACGTCCAGATGTCAAGACCGGCCTGTTCTCTTATCTTGAGGGAGAAGTTCTCTCCTAAACCTAAATTTGGCTGATATTCCAAATAAGTATTGCCAAAAGCACGGTTGGTATGCTGAAGGTATTCGTTATGTTCCGCCCACCAATAAGGATTGGTAAATGAAGTGGAACGGAATAATATCTGGTTCGTTGGATTTCCCGGTTCGTGATTGGGAATTCCTTTCAAATCATATTCGGCTGGGGCTGAATAAACTACATTCATGATACCATCGTTGGCACCAGGTGCGGAAGTGATTTTGGTAGATGAGTAGTTTATGGAGAATCCTGTATTCCACTGTGGATTGATTTTCCAGTCTACCAATCCGCGTGCTCCCCAACGATCCATTCCTGTTGAAGGAATGATACCATTTTGGTGTGAATTGTTCACGCCGAAAGAATAGTTTATTCCGTTGATACTTTGTGACAGATTTACGTTGGTGTTTTCAGTAAATCCAGTGCCTAGGAAGTCTCCCACATTATCATAAATCTGTGGTGTTGTCCAGCCGCTCAAACCTGCTTGTGCACGCTTAGGGTTATAATATTGTCCTTCGTGCATACCATCTGTCGCTGTATATTGGTTGTTCATGTTTCCACCATATTTAGGGTCGTTGGCCAGTTCGCTGATTTTCGGTCCCCAAGTCATGGAAGAAGTCGGATCATATCCTGCGGTAATACTGTTACCTTGCGAATATATATCTTGGCGTTCGAATTTGCGTGAAACTCGCTGTGCGCTCAGGTTTGTTGAAATCGTCACACTTGGCTTGTTCATATTGTTTTTGGAACCACGCTTGGTTGTGATCACAATTACGCCGTTGGATGCACGAATACCATACAATGCGGATGCTGCCTGTCCTTTCAGCACATTCACCGACTCTATATCTTCAGGATTGATATCGATGCTGCGATCGGCATAGTTGGCGCCTGTCACAGAATTTCCGGTATCAAAGTCGGCAGTTGTGTTTATCGGCATGCCATCTATTACATATAGCGGTTGGTTGTTGCCGTCGAACGAACGAGCACCACGAATTATAATCTGAGAAGAAGCGCCCGGTGCACCCGATGACTGACGGATGTCCACACCTGTCAGTTTACCTTGTATCGCACTAGCAAGCGATGTCGTTCCTGCTTTGTTCAATTGTTCTGAATTCAAATCCTGTGCCGCATAACCCAATGCTTTACGGTCGCGTTTGATACCCATAGCAGTTACCACAACTTCATCAAGTTGTTCGGCATCTGATTTGAGTATTACTCTTACATTTGGTTTAATTGCAACTTCCTGTGTTTGCATACCAACGAACGAAACACGCAAAGTCTTCGCAGAACTGCAAAAACTGTAAATGATTATATATTAACTGTTTATAATAAAGTAATAAATCTGCTACATTCAATAAAAACATTAATAGCAAGTACTTTATCGCATATTGAAAATGCCATTAACTTACTAATGTGCTACCAATATAGATGTTACATTCTTGTTTTCTAGTGCGTTATACTTAAGAATAATGCTTATTTCATACTATTATCATGTACTTATGGTTTTCTTTAGTTTTTTTTGTAAATAAAAGTGTATTAATAACAGATGTTAGCAAAGGGGAAATAGAAAGAACGTATCCAAAGAGAAACGGAACTATTATGTCAAAATAAAGTAATGCATAAAGTCTCTAATTTGAGGAAATTAGCAGGCCAATGGCCTGCTAATATACAAAATGAAGAGAGATGCCTATCAACAGTGGGCATCTCTCTTTGATATTACCAAAAGTAGTAATTATATTTTTGTATTGTTATTACTCTACTTCTTTGGTTCTTTTTACATATTAATCTATAAATAGTCTATTTTATTTCAATCGCTGTGTTATAATCACTTTCACGATTCGGAATAATCCACTTCCAGAAAGTTTCATCATAATTACCTGCTTTATCGAAACCATAAGTTCCACTAATGAACTGGCTGTAATTACCCCCTTCTGCAATAGATGGACGGACAACAGGATCACCCCAACGTTTACAATCATACCAACTGAATCCTTCGCCCCATAATTCTAAACGACGATACTTTTTGATTTCTTTCAATAAATCTTCTCCGGTAGCAGTACAAGTATATTGTGGATCACGTCCACTAGTGAGATTCAACTCTTTCAAGCTATTCTGTGCATCAGTCGGATCTGCACTCAGATGATAGTTAGCTTCCGCTTCAATTAACAACATTTCAGATGCTCTGAAAATTGGTTGACAACCAACAGCCGGTTGAGCTGTAGCCTGGAACTTTAAACTTGCATAAGCATAGGATTGATCTGCAGCTGCTGCAACAACCCCTTTCGTGTATTGGCTCGCTTTCAGATAAGCAGTTTCATCTGTAAAATAGTTTATATCATCATCATCTGTGTAGATAACTTCTTCAAAGGTTTTACCAGCAGGTAAAAATGCAGATTCTGTAAGGAATAGCCCTTTACGGATATCTGTATCTGGAAATGATTCTACTAATGCACGATTAATGCACACATTAATTCCTTGCTGAGCGTAATAACCGTTACAAGCCATAAAGAGTTGCCATCCATAATACCAGATAGTTTCAGAGGCATCATTGTATACACCCCAAATCCATTCATTGTTAGGTTCACAAAAACCACTGCGATAGGAATTTACATCCATTAACGCAAAACCTTCACGGGCTAAAGAAGCATGTGTTTTTGCAGTAGCATAATCTTCACGTGTTAAGGCTGCACGCGCATAAATGGCATGAGCTACCGGTGCATCCGGAAAACTAATAGTGGAAGTAGCTTCTGCATATACATCATTGCGGGTCAATCCTGAAGCGTCATACAGTCTGATAGCCTCATCAAGATCATCATATATTTGTTCATAAGTTTTTGCTAATGTGGATAAAGCCATATCTGTTTCCCCGCCGGCTTCTGATACTTCCTTTGTACGCAGTACTATGCCGTCAGTTGCACCATTATTACTACGCGCCCAAGGGAGACAATAGAACTCTGATAAACGGAAGAAAGAATAAGCCCGGAATGTCAAAGCTTCAGCCTTTAAAAAATCTTTCATTTCCTGTGTACCTTCAGCCTTATCAATGCGATCGATCACTGCATTGGCATTTCCAATAATCAAATAATAATAATACCAAGGATAAGAATCATAGATAGAACTGCTATTCTGGGTTTGGCTCGATTCGTTATTCATAATCGGCGACCATCCCGGAGACATGTAGGGGAAGTTCAAATCCTGTCCTGCATATTCTCCATACAGTACTTTCATTGTTCCTTCACCGTTGAACATCTGTCCGTAATAGCCATGCTGTTGAACCATTGTCCGGCAAATACCGTTGATAACAAGTTTGGCATTATCCGTTGTAGAGAAAATAGCATCTCCTTCTGCTGTCTGTGTAGAGTCAGTCTTAAGCCAGCTGTCCGAACAAGAGGTAAGCCCCATGAGACAGCCGAGGCCGAATATCATAGCTTTTTTGAATGTATATTTCATAATAGGTTTCATTTTAGAAGTTTAAATTAAGTCCGAGCGTAAAGACACGCGCTGCAACGAACGTGTTATCTTGAGAACCGCTGAAGCTATATTGAGGATTCATACCTTTACGTGCAGTGAAAGTAGCTGCATTCTCTATTGAACCGTAAATGTTCAAACCGCTTAATCCCCATTTATTAACCATTCTTTTAGGGAATGAATAGTTCAGATTGATGTTCTTGATGACAAAATAAGAAGCATCTGTCAACCAGCGTGAGCTTGCGCCGTAGGAAGTGGAAGCCAAACCGGAGAGGTCGAACTGAGGAGTACCGTTAGGATCCAGACGGTTAGGGGAATCAGCCGTCATACCTTCCGGAGCAACTTTCCATCCATTTAACACATCTTTGTGCAAAGCACTTGGTCCGTTTGTCGTAGTATACATCAAACCTTGGTAGTTATAATCGTATACTTTCCCACCTAATGAATATGTGCAGAGAACAGAAAGTGTAAGGTCTTTCCAAGTCAAAGCTGTATTGATACTTCCATACACATCAGGCAATGCACTTCCTTGCCAGTCTTTTTCTGCATACGAGGTGTTGTACACATAGTTCTTATCATTGATAGTAACATAATCTCCTCTTGCTTTTAATGCATTGACTGTACCTTCACTCAATTGTGAATTCGCATTATAAAGAGCGCGTCCTGTCATTTGATCCACACCGGCATAAGTATAGGTATAGAATTCATAAATACTATGTCCTTCACTGTAATTTTGTGTACCATGCAGAATATCCTTACCACCAGGCAATTTAGTGATTTCGTTGTGAATAGTAGTCAAATTCAAACCGATGTTCCATTTCCAGTCTTTAGTCCGGATAGCATCTACATCCATAGCAACCTCAAGACCTGTATTGCGCACACTACCTATGTTTGCAAAATATTGCGACATACCGGTTGGCGTTTCATCAGAAGTTGCATACCAATTTGTTGCACCCGCAGAAAGTGGATTGTAAACAGTGAAAAGTAGATCTTTAGAGGTTTTGTTAAAGAAATCCAAAGAGAAGTTGAAACGGTTGAACAAACGGCCTTCCAATGCAATATCCAATGAGCCGGAAGTTTCCCATTTCAAATTCTTATTGGGGATTTGGATTTTATAGAATGCACCGATACCTGCATTAACATCCGAATAGAAAAGTTCTTTATAGGCATAATAGTCAGCTCCGGCATCATTACCCACTTCACCATAAGAAACGCGGAATTTCAGGTTATCAATCCATGTAAGATCTTTCATAAATTTCTCTTGAGAGATTATCCAGCTTGCTCCCAATGACCAAAAATTACCCCATGGTTCATAGAAACGTGAGGAACCGTCGCGACGGAATGAAGCGTCCATGAAATATCTCTCGGCAAAGTTATAACGTGCACGAGAAAGGTAACTTTCTGTCGTATATTCCTGCGTATAACCATCGATGCTTGTCATTTTAGCAAAGTTGCTCATTTCGATGTTGTCGCTGACTTTCATCTGCTCTTTCATCATAAAGTCATAGTTATAGGAATGTTTGAAAGATTCATGTGCTAATAAGACATCAATATGATGCTTGTCGAAATCATGTCCCCAAGTCAGTTCTTGTGTAAAGCGATATTCGCGAGTACGGGCATGCATTTTGGAAAGACGTCCGTTATTAGCAGCACCGTCACCACAATAAGGATTGTTAAAGCTTTTTTCTGTGTTATTTACATTATAGAGGTCTCCTCTCACTGTTGCTGCAAAATCTTTCAGGAAAGAAATCGTACCATACACCTGGCCTGATACAGCATTGCGTTCCTTGCGGTTGACATCATTCTGGATTTCATAGATGATATTGCGTCCGCTTAAGTATCTATAATTATTTATATCATACGAATTGCCATTCTCGTCAGTGGCAATACTTCCGTCTTCATTATGCATCATATAAGGATAAACGGGAGCCATTTGTCCTGCAGTATAGAACGGATTTGCATAATATTGGTCATAAGCAGTAGCCTGATAGTTAGAGCCGGACATGGTTCCACTCAAGCTTACGCCTGTCTTAAACCAGGAAGTCGGCTGATAATTTGCTTTCAAACGTGCGGTAAAGCGGTCATAATCGGAACCTATGATATAACCCTTCTCATTCAGATAACCAAAAGAAGAGAAAACATCATATTTATCACCCATAGCATCTGCACTGGCAGTATATTCTTGGCGATAGCCTGTACGTTCCAATGCATCCAACCAGTCCAAGTCATTATAGCCCGGTTTTACCTTTGCCACAAGTTTGCCATTTTCATCGAACATATCAGCACCGCTCTTATCAAAGATAGGAGATTTAACAACACTGTTAACATTCTTAGAGGCTTCAAATGCCTGCTCTGCAGGCATTCCTGCATTTTTCTGATAATAACTTTGCATACCAGAACGCATTGCCTCCATCCATTGGTTTACTCCCAGTTTCTCATATTCAGGAATACCACGAGTGTACATACCTTGTTTTACACCTATTCTAAAATTCAGCTTATGGCTCTTACCTTTCTTGGTAGTAATCATAATAACGCCATTAGCCGCTTTATTTCCATAAAGAGCAGCAGACGACGCATCTTTCAAAACAGAAATAGATTCTATATCCTGAGGATTAATATCATTTAAACTTCCACCATAAGGAGAACCGTCCACAACAATTAACGGAGCGTTTGTCCCATTAACAGAACCAAATCCACGAATACGAATTTCAGATTTGTCACTACCCGGCTCACCGTAAGAGTTGTTCACCTGAATACCGGGAGCGGCACCTTCCAAGGTTCCCGTCACCTCTGTAACAGGACGCATTTCTAATTTTTTGGAATCAATAGAAGCCACAGCACCTGTAATAGATTGTCGGCTCGCTGTACCATAAGCAACAACTACAACCTCATCAAGCATCTCACTATCAGACTTTAACGTAACTTGTACGCGTGGCTTGATAGCAACCTCTTGCGTCTGCATACCAATATACGAAATCTGCAAAGTTTTCGCAGAACTCACTCAGATGCAAATAATTTAAAATAAACAATTTACAATCGGCAATAAAGTATTTGTTCAGAATAAAGGTATCGATAGATATTGTTTTAGTCGTATCTGATAATGTAACTATATTACTAAAATGCTACTTATAGCTTGTAATTTCCATTGATAATTAGTGTTTTACATAAATGGTTGCTGAAAAACAATCACATTATAAGTATACTCATCACTTTTTTGAAATATTTTTGTAAGTAAAAAGCATTGATACTCATGAAGTCTCTCTTTTATAATTGAATCCAAACGGACTTCTTCTATTAGTTCAAAAACGAAAAACATCTGTCATGCTATCACATTGCAGGGGCTATAAATCTGATTATAAATACATTAAAGCGTGATAGATAGACGTGGTAGATAAATATCTTTACAAATATCTATCACGCTGTGTATCGTGTGACTAAACAGATACAGTATCTTATTTTATTTACAAAATAAGATAAAGTATTAGTTCACAGTAATGAACAGTTTGTTTTAATATGGGAAGCTCATCGTTTCGACCGATAAAACAATGTATTTTAATGTAACTCTCTGAAAATAAAGAAAATATAGAGAGTTTAAAAGATGCAGGTAACGATTTAGTGATGGAAGTCCTGCTTCGGGTTACACTGCTTTGCATAGTTTCAAATAACTCATATACAAATGTAGGCAAAATTTGGAATATAACAAAATATACTGCTAAATATTTTTGTATAAATCTGATTATTAATACATTAAGAATTTAGAGTGTAACTCATTGATGCTTACTTACCATAGAATAGCCGGGGGACAGTGCCTCCCGGCTATTTTTTTGTCTCCAATTGGCGTTTTCTGTCTTTTTTTGTCGGTTGCTCAACGGTTGAGTAACCAATGGCCTTATAATATCTCCGTAATATTGCACCATAAACAATAAAAATAAGGTTAATATGAATAACAGAAGAACTGCACCGGGTGGACAAACAGCCCACATGCTTAGTGCCATACTTGCTAAAGTTATCAACATTGAAAAATTATTGGCTCCTGCCGTACATAATTTGCCGGACAGCGAGATACTGGATTCAAAAGGCGTGCGCCTGCTCACCAAGATGTCGGACAGGACACTTTTAAGACGGCGCAATGATGGGACACTTCCCTTTCACAGAGACAAGGGGAAGATATATTACCGCCGTTCGGACGTACTCCGTGCCATGTTACTGGAAAAAGAAGAACACTCTAAAAAATAAGCGTTATGAAAAAGATGATTAAAATTGAAAGCGGTTCTTTCGCTGCACTCGTGAGAAGTTATAAGAAGTCGTTGAACATGTTGGCCGTCCTGCAACATATCTGTCAGGAAAATGATGTGGCGCTTTCCATGCTGCCCGATGAAGTCTGCGAACTGATAAATCTCAATCCGACAGAGATTGAGAAACAACGTTTGAGCGGACGGTTACGTTTTGCGGAAGAAGAGAACGGGACAAGGCATTATTCGATTGTGGATATAATCAATTTGAAGGATACGATTGATTGCAAGGCAATAAACAGGCAGGTTGAAGAGCTTTCCTTTGAGGAAGAAGAATGATGTGTTCCATTCCCCATAGACAAGGGAACGGCTGGCAAAATCGGATTTATCCGGGTGTCAGCCGTGCCTTTGTCTTTTCCTGAAAAGCGGCTCTTTGCTGTAACCTGCGGAAGTGAAGCCTGCGTAGCTTCCGCAGGTTACAGCAATGTGCCGTAGGAAAAGTACCTATATTAAGATTATTTTTTGCTGAGATTGCAACAATCAAGGGGATTCGGATTTATTTTGTTTTTCCAGTATTCGTAATGCTCCGTCACATCTTCACAAACAGTCAACTGCTTAAATCCGCTGATTTGTTCGAGGTGTTTAATCTTCAGTTCAAGTGGCAGGTGCTGATAACCACTTTGTTTGAAAGTATATTCTGAATAGTCAATATTGAACCATTGTTTTATTCAGGTATTCACTCTTAGAAATTCCACTAATATTTTGTCACATTTGATTGTATTCAATTTTTTGAAATCTATGTATTGCGGAATAAAAGGTGATAATCTTAAAGATACGTCAAAATTATGTTGCTGTAATTTCTCAAGCGCATTTATCCTTTGTGACGGCACGCAGGCTCTTTCATATGTCCGTGACAGGTCATCGTCCATCGTTGTTATGGATATTTGGATATGTGCAAGTTTTTTGTCCATTAATCTGATATATTTATCATCAGCCACCATTGATGATTTGGTAACTATCAGATAGCCGATACCTTGTTTGTTCAGTTCCTTTATAGCTTCATAGGTTACGTGGCAGCGGCTTTCAATGGGCTGGAAACAGTCAGTCATACCTCCAAGCCTGACGATGGAACCGGATGGGATTTTACGGATAACCTTTAATACCTTATTAATATCTGCTACTGCCGGATGTTCCACATCTCATAGTTTGCGGAAGTTCAACAATGATTTTGCATAACAATAGGAACAATCATGATAACAGCCTTTTCCGTAAAGGTCTAAACGTGTCGGATAATTACATTTTTCTCCTTCATTTCCTCCGACTGATTTATAAAAGGATTTATATTCGGAATGCCCCGGAGAAGACTGGATATTCTTTTGTTTTTTCAATTCCATAATTATGGGGTTATTAGATGATACATTAAATATATACCCGACATCCATAACGACAATCGGGTATATAAATTGAGTAAGCCGGTTCCCTGTCGGCTATACGACAGAAAAACTATTTTTCTTGCCTTTAGACTTAATGGTAGCAACATGCCGGGGTGTCTGCTTGGTTTCTTGTTGTTTGCCCTTTTTCGGTTCATCCAACTTCGGCTTGTATTCACGGGCGTTGCGTCCTATCAATAGTTGGTTGCTCTTGTTGCTGAAACGTACATCATCGGAAAATACCCTGCCTTTGTAGCGCATATTCTCAACGAACACCATTTCATGGTTCTGGAGCATCTTCTTCTGTTCAGGTGTAATTCTGGCACCCATGATAGTATCGTTGACTTTCAAATGTTCGCCGGACTGCTTGAATGCGATATCCATTATTTTCGGATCGACGAAAGCAACGCCGGAAAGCAGCGTGTCATTTTTACGCTGTATGTCGTTGATGGGAAGCTGGCCTCCTGACGCAAGGATTTGCTTCTGTTTGTCATCCAGCCTTTTTCCGTAGATATAATCGGGTATCTTGATGGCATCCACCGGCATGGTGATGATACGGTTGCTCGGTTCATGAAAGGATACATAACAGTTGCAGACCGTTCCCGTATGGGTATCTTTCATCTCTTTGATTGTCCCTAATATCCCGGTGTCTTTAAGCGACTGCTTTTCCTCGTCCGTGAATACTCCTTTATAGGCGGGCAGGTCGTACTGCGGTTTGTCGAGCCTACTTAGAGTTTTCAGTTGCACCTTGCCGTCCTCCCCTTTGACACAGAGAAAACAGGCTTCTCCCATATCCTTCTTTTCTCCGTTCACTTCCTTGCTGATGGGAAAAGCCATAGAGGTAATTCTACCTTTCAGCATCTCACCCATGCAGTGGTTATCAAAGAGTAATTGCTTGTCAACTCCCAGTGCGGCAAGTTCTTTCCACGGGAGCTGGTGTTCGTCGAACTTATACCTTCGGGCAAGTTTGGCGATACGCCCTTCATCGTTGAGTTCGCTGTTCTCCACCAGTTTTTTACCGTCTGCTCCGGGGTCTTCCCCTTTCCGGATCTGGATAACGGCATTCAGTGTCTTTTCCAAAAGTACGAGAGGTACAAGGAAAAAACTGAAACTCGTGGGATTTTCGTACTGGTTTTTGAAATTCGTGAAGAATAGTTCCAGCGGTGAAGTACGATCCAGTTTGAGGAAGCTGCCGCTGTTCTTCTTGTCGGGTGGCACGATTTCGAGACTGCCGTCCTGCTCGTTCATTTTAGAAACGACTGCGGTCTTGTTCGTTCGTTTGTCAAGGATGGCCATTACATGCTCGTCCTGACTCTGTTCTTGTTGTTCTTGCTTTTTCTTAGCCATAAAATCAATAATTTAAGTGATACAATAATTAATCAATACCGGGTAAACTTTAGCCCGTCGGTGCGAATGTAGAGGTTTAATTGATAGGTTATTATGGTTTAGGACGCAGTGGGAATGAATGGCGGCATTTGGCATTTCTTGGCGAGTTATACAAATAAGATTTAGAGATTGCAATTCAGAAACTAATAGTATAAAAGTCAAAAAGTTATTGTTTTTTTGGTATATTTGTACATGAATATTTTTATAAAATATATCAAATGGATACAAATAACTTATCTCACTTAGCTAAAATAATTTCAGACTTAGCCAATAGTAATCTTGAACAGCTACAAGGTAAATGTCAAGATGAAAAAGATATGCAGGATTATTATTTAGGTATTTTACAAAAACAAGCCCTCTTATTGTTAGACTTATCTACAATTTTGAAAAATAGGCAAAGCAAATATATATCAACGCCATATATTATTCTTAGGAGTTTATTGGATGATTTCATGCATCTTATGTATTTGGAACTTTCTAACAATAAGGAAGAAGAGATTATTAAAATTAATGCCGAAGCATATAAACATTGTTTTGTTTCTTTGCAAAACTTAACGGATTCTAATTATGAACATTTTGATGGTAAATACCCTTTTTATTTAAAACAAGAAGAAGTGGAAAAAGTAAAAAATCAATTTGTTAATAAAGATAAAAACAAGAAATATTTTAAAGAGATTACAAGGTTTAAATTTAAGTCATTTATGACTTTCAATACATTGGTTGGTCGAATCAACCATTCTCGTGAAATAAAGATTTATAGGGATAGAGCATATTATTTATGGAAAGAGTTTTCTGAATTTGTCCATTATTCAACTTTCTCCTTTAAAATGGAGCAACAGGATACTCCTGAAAATATGAATAAAATAGATGAATCATTTCAATACTGTTATAATTCTATTTATCTGTCGTTTAAATATTTCGCCTCTGAATATGATCTAAATTTTATAGATAATGAGGCATTAAGAAAGAGATATGGTATTATACTTCCATAATTATGGTAAAAATGCCCAATTAGAGATAGGAGCATAGCAGGTCGGTCGGACTTGTCCGGGTGTCTGCCATGCTTTTATCCTTTCCTGAAAACGGCTCTTTACGGCAATCTACGGAAGTGAAGCCTGCGTAGCTTCCGGGATTGCCGTAATGTGCCGTGGGAAACATACTGTTATGACACTGTTTTAGGCCTGACCCGGTTCCTCTTCGTTATTTCCCAACAGATGTTTGAGTTCCGGATCATTCTCTATGCGGATCAGTTCGTTTTCCACCAGTTCCACAATATCCTGCTTGATTTGCCGGTAGTTGGCTTGTATCTGCTGCTCCTTGTATCATTACCATCCTCGTCCAGAAAGCTGCTGATTTCAGGAATGGGTTGATAGGCCGCCGTCTCTTTCTGTACCGCTTCATTATCCACTACTATCTGCGCATGGAAAATCTTCTGTTCTATCGTCTCTCCGAAATTGTCCGTTACGGCACCGACAAACCTCCCTTGCGAAAGTGTACTGATTTTGCTGGCAGGTATCAGACTGTCAAGTTGCGTGCTGATGGAAGTGGAAGTGTCATTGCGGTTGATGCTAACAGACTCACGGTTTTGCAGGATTTTTCCAAACCTTTCTGACAAAGTCTTGGCAGTTTCACCCACCACTTGACCGCTAAAAAGATTACCCACAGTTGACATGATTACAGTAGCCTCCTTGTCTCCGTAATCCCTTTTCAATTGTGAAAAGTCCTGAAGGCCTAACACGACCGCCACTTTGTTGCTTCATGCCGTGGCAATCAGATTATCCAGACCTTTAAAGAAAATAGTTGCTAACTCATTAATAATCATGCAGCTTTTCAGTTGTTTCTTCTTGTTGGCGGTAGTAAATAGCTAAAAGAAGCTAAAAAGACAACCCATAAAAACTAGATTGTCTTTTCTTTATATAATAATGTGACTCTCGCTAAAAAACGGAACGGGTGTTTCTTCTTTCAGTTTAATTTAACGCTTACGACGAGAAGAAGAGTAAATATTAAAAGAGCGTAGCTCAAAATAAATCTCTCTACGCTCTTTTTTTGGCTGCTTATTTTCTTTTTCTACTTTTTTCTCTTTGAGAGAGTGCACTTCCTGCGGCGGTTTTGCTTGCGGCACTTGTCCGTCCATCTCCCAATACTTTTGAAGCGGCACTAGCAGCGATTTTTCCAGTAACTTTTTTAGCCATTACTTTTAAATTTTATTTCCAATCCGAACAATGCAGGTGGATTGATTCCTGCCGAAAATCTTTCTTGTGTAGCGGATTTTTTGACGCTACGCTTAATGCTAAAATAGTGCAGCCCAGCCAGGTATCTTTTGGGCCAATTTAATCGCTGAAGAACCTAAATCTTTTATTTTAGATATAAGTTGGGCTTGTGCCAAATTATTTTTGGAAGCTTTCTCTACAACTTCAACTAATGCTTGATAGGTTTGCATACTATTTGATGCTGGTATGATCGCATCAATTTCTTCCTTTGATAATCCTTTTAACAGTTTTAGTTCAACACCATACATATCGTTAAATACTGCATCTGCATTCGCAAATGATTCAGAAAATCTGTTTGTTTTCATTTTGCTGTTTTTTTAGTTAATTCTTTGATTTTGTTTACTATATCTTCGATTTGCTGTTGAGCCTCATTGCTTTTAATATCAATCTGTTCCCCTTTTTCAAGAGCCATATCTACAAATCCTGACAACTCGACCAATCTGTTAGTAACCGTAGTGTCTAAACCATTAAGGCCAACTATGCTCAGTGCTTCGTTTTGACTTTCTTTGATTTTCTGAACCGATACAAGGTAAGCTGTAAGGGTCGTATTGGCGTATATTGTATTTTGATAGGATTGATCAATTGCATTCAATATTTCTCTCTCTTGCTCTAATATAGGAAAAAGCAATTCATTCCTTTTTGCATTTATTTGTTGATTCGCAGCTTCTTGAAATTCCAACATAACATTCAAAGCTTCTTTCGTCTCAGCCTTACCACCCGTTTTTCCAGCGTTTTCTATAATGCCATATATGGATGATTCCCCTCTTATATGCTGGTTTAGCTCTGCTTCCAAAACATGATGAATAACGAATGTAGCATACACATCGTCGATGAACGTATTTACATTGAGCTTAATTCTGTTATAATACAGTTGTACCATATTTCGGTGAGAATCATGCAAAATCTGCAAATCTGAGCCTATCGTTTTCGACAGGATTATAGTTTCTTTAGGTATTGAGGCACACGATACCAGTAATAACGAAGAAAAAATAACGGTTAAAATCTTATTGTTCATATTTTCTGTAGTTTAAATTATTCTTTTAATGTATTCCTCCACCATGCCAAGTACCAGTGGTTACCCAAATTTCATAATGAAATAACCATTCACTCGTCCACGGTATAATCGTTTTTGCAATCATTTTACGTTCATTCCATTCATTCATTAGTCTATGATATAAACATAAATGCTGCTTTTCGTGATTATAAGTATGGGGAAGTTTAGTCGCATCCTTTGCCAAAGGCAAAGGATTGGGGCTAATTACATATATATTGGGATTACATCCGATATTATACTCTATCCTAATATCATAAGTTATACTTAAATTAGTTGGTTGAAGCTTTCCTACCCAAATTAGCCCTTTATCATATCCAACGATTTTCAAGGTAGAGTTAGGGAAGAAATGTCGAAGCATTCCTCCCTGAGCATGTACTGAAATTCGTTTCTTTTTAGTCATTTCCATGAAAATTGTGGGTCGCAGCGGTCACAGAGCCAACCGAACTGAGAATACCTGTTCCTATTGCCATTTTCAAAGCTCCACTTTCTCGAAGATTAAGATTCCTTTCGCCTAAAGTGGAGAACGTTTTCGTAACAGTTTGTTCCCCGAAAGGCTTTTTCATTGCTTCAGCTATATATTGCAATCCTCGTTTGTGAACAATTGTTTGTACATCGTATTCTACTTGGTCGAGCCATTTGTAGAAGTTCTTTTCCCTCTGAGGATGCTCGACCCATTTATCTGCAAAATTTTCTTCAGGATTTACCGGGTTTGGAATCCATTTAACCATCCTGCCGGCATTTGAATCATAGCGGCTTTCGATATAGTTACGCATATTGGAAACTACATTTGTCAATGCATCTATGATAGATGTTTCTTTGTTATATCCCCTTGAAGCTAAAGTTGTAATAATAATGGATATGGGTTTGTCTTCATCTCCGTTAAACATCATATCCCGATGTCGTTTCAGAATTTGGACAACCCGCTGAAGTGGTAACTTCTCTTTATTATATTTTGGAACAGGATTTACAGCTTCCGACAACATTATGGATTTACGTAATGATAAAACATCGGCTGCATTGAAAAACCATCTACCATAACCGAATGGATTGCTTTTCATCCAGTTTTCGGCAATCGTATCGGTATAATAGTTGTTTTGCTTATTATCTGTTATACGTATTGCCAATGATTCGTAATCTTTATCCAATGTTGTATTCGAGAAGGCTTTTTCAAGCACAATATTATATCCATTACAAACAAGGCTGGGAAGTATATCCATGTGATAATTCGCACTATCGGAATACATCAATGTCCAACATCTTCGCCCCTCCTCATCAAGCATATTTTTGTAGGTTTCGTTATCCTTAAGTCGATTTCCTACTACTTGTTTGAGATGATATTGTGTCCACTGTGGATTCTTGCCGGTCAGTTCACACACTAAGTCGATATCCAAATCATCTTCTTCACAAATAGGTTTAATCATTGTTCCAAGCATGAATGAACCTTGCGGACGAACGACCGGTTTATATGGAGCAAGTGATGATTCTGGTTTTGCAAGCCATTCGCCTACTGCACTATAACTGCTAACTGCGGCGTTATATTGAGTTTCTGTGATGTCCAATGTTTCGCCAAGTTTTCTAATATCTCACTGAATTGTTTTTTTTCTTCTTGTGTTAGCATACTTATCTATTTTTATCATTATTGTTTTATAAAAATTACAACTCCTTTTTTGCACCATCTATTATCAAAAACAAATCGACTTTAAGCACCCTTAATTAATGCGAATAGCTTCAATATCATTGTTGATATCATTCTGATAATTAAAAAGAATCCATTCCATATCTGCTTTTGGCATCCGTACTCGTCCCAATTCAACTGCACAGGCTACAGGCATGGCTGTATAAATCCTCAAGCTTTTCGACGTAGTTTTACTTTTTATTTCGTCTAACAAATACCTTACTGTTTTTCTAAATTCGACTATTTGATTTTTAGATTGAAGCATGTCATTTCCAGGAGTTTCACAAGTCAGAACCCAGATGCTTGCAGTATCTCCCAATAGCCTTGTTACACGCTCCAGAATTGCATTAGCACTGATAGCGAAAACAAGAGCAGGTTCTTTAGATATATCTTGCGGACTTAAACATTTAAAAGGATTATCAATCTGATCGTTTTGCCAACTCCAAGTGTCTGGTTCACGATGCTTTTGGTAAACTTCAATAGAATACTTATCATTAAGAATTGTGCCTAATTTCACCAATAATGGTTGTGGAGCAAAAGCAAAAAGAGAGACGTGTTCAACTTCTCCTTGATGGATTCTTTCCATTACTTTCTGCTGACATGCACGTTCCAATTGCTTAGGTTCCACCTGCCAATAGATTTCATCATCATCATAGAATTGAGAATTTTTTAGTTCGATGCGGACAGGGGTATAATCAACAGGATAATATTCAGGAAAAATGGTCATGGAAGCAATACTTCTACTAAGAAGAGGAGTGTCTTTACCAATATTAGGCCCATAAAACACAACTAAACTCTTCTTATTTGGACAAATTCCTGTGACCATCTGAATACGTTCTTCATGGTCTTTTTTCATTTTTTGTAGGCGTGCTACTCCAAATTTTTGAACACCTTCATGGTCTATATATTTATGACATTCAGGGCACATGAGCATAAGATTATTTACGTCTTTTGCTAACTCCTCCGATTTTTTAATATCACCACGTGGTCCATCAGAAGAATCCGCAATAATATGTGCGCAATTTGAGAGGTCACACTTATCCATTGTCACCCCTTCTATATCAAGTGATTTATTACAACCTTCAAATTCACATCTGCCATGAGCTGCGAACCATAAATCTCGTTTTACATTTATAGGAATATTTGTTTTACTCATATATGTGTTGTTACATTAAACTAAGTAGGACTATTACTTCTATGTCTATGATTAGATATGAAATAGTAGTCCCACATACTCTTAGAATTTTGTGTCATGCGGTGGGCATGGGTCATTTCCGTAACTATTCGGATTTTGGATGCGGCCATTTAGCCCATGTGGAACTAATTCACATTGTTTTTTTATAGCTTGTTCGCGAGCCCAAGCCATTGCATCTGCTTTTCTATCAAAGTTACGAGATACTCTTGATAAATCATTCCTTTTCACATCCCAACCGCCACGATCAGGATTGTGGAATACATCTATTTGTTTTCTAGCCATATTATTCTTTGTACATTTAGACATATTGTCTGTTTATAATGTTAAAAAACTATTTTCGCTAGGCTATTTCAGAGATTCGTAGTATATTTGCACTCGAATTCAGAAATAGTCACGCTTAATCTGTTGTGCCATATTGTTTTTGGCAAGATTGTTTTTACCCCTTCTATCGAAGGGTAAAATTTAATTTTATTACACGATAATCTTTTGCGATTCTGAATTTTAATAAGAATTGTTCTAAATTCTTGTTATTTCACTCTCAGTCCACCTTTTTATAGCCTGCAAAACTTCGAAAGGTGTACTGTGTTTTTTTGTACGATGCAAAAATATGAATATTATTTTAATTAGCCAAATTTATGCGTATTAAAATGTCATGTTTTCGTATTTTTCGTCAATTAACGCCTCGTTAAACGTATACTATAGTGCTAATTCGTCTCCATAATAAGGGTTAGCTACGGAAAGATGTTATTCTTCTTTTGATAAATGTATCAAAAAGTTTTCTATAGCATCATCAAATATTCTATCATCAATATAAGGTTTTTGATTAAATGTATTGTGGGTTGAAATATATTTGTAAAGATTAAGATTTTTATGTAGCTCACTAAGAGTAAGACTATCTATTTGAGTTTCTCCCATATCGTTTTTAGTGAAAATACGAAGTGAATCACGGCGTACTAATTCAGAATCGAGTAGACTATAATCTTGAGTAGAAATTATGAGTTGCGACTCTGTAGCACCGACTACAAAAAAATGAATAAGTCTATTCAAGGTATCACGATGTATACAACTAGAAAAATCATCTAATATAATAGTTTTCTTATTCTTTATAGCATCTGTCATGCATAATAGAAACTTTAATATTTCCTGTGTACCTCTTGATTGTACAGATAGTGGTAACCTATATCGTTTACCACGACCAATCTTATGATATGTATTAATAGTAAACTGGTATTGTTCACGCAATTCTTTCATTATTTGTTCACGTTGAGATTGCGACATTTGCTTGATATGTTCCAAGAAGTAAGGAGGTATAGTTTGAGGTATAAGTAACTTTTCATAATGTACAATATTACTTCCTATTGATTTTAACAATTCCAATATACACCTCTTCAGGGCTTTATCAATTTCAATTTTATCGTCAGGAAGGCTCTCGTTAAGATCAATATCGTCAACATCTAATACTTCAAAACCTTCACGAAAAAACATCTGTTGTCCATTTAAAATAGGATTAGATATATTAGTCTTAAGCACTATACTGCATAAAGCATTATTTTTCAGTAATCCTGTTTTTAAAAGGTATTTTTCATCATCTGTTATCTTCAAAGCCTGTCCATATTCTATGTTTATCGGTCTTTCTTCAGATACAAATGTTCTTTTATAAAGTAATACAGTACTACGCGGGCGTAACTCATGAAGTTCTTCCAATAAGATTGTATTTTCATTCCAGCTAATGGTATATGCATAGCGAACTCCAGCATAGTGGTAAATGAGTTCAAGTGTTGATGGTAGGAAAGTACACTTTTCATCGAATGCAAAAGGCATATAGTTGAGTGGTTCTGTTTTATCTTCACGAATACCAGCCACCAAATAGCTTAAAGCTCCGAATGCAGCAATTAAATTTGATTTTCCTGCCCCATTATCCCCCAAGATATAGGACATCTTTAATAAATTTACACGATTTATATTGACAAAACCACATAACTTCTCATCTTGTTCGCGATTTCGTTCTCTTCCAGCAATAAATGCAATTTCAGTTCGCTCCTTAAAGCTATAGAAATTTGTAAGTGCTAAAGATTCTATCATTGTATGTTGTATAAATATATCGTTAATTCTATTTTTCAGGTACAAATATAATTAGAAATCCCTAATAGACGGTATGTTTTCGTATAAATTCTCAATTTAGAGGTCGTTTTAATAGAAGTACATCAAATATGCCTATGCATTTACATCATACTTATAGAGTCAAGGTTGCCGGATGCAATAGACCTTAACCCAGTGAAAATTAAGAAATAATACCTTCCGCCCACTTTCTCTTTGCCGAAGAGAAGGTGGGCAAAAGGTATTATTCTATCATCAGAAGGATTTCATCGACAGTAAGACTATAGCAAGATAGGTGTTTTTCTTTTGAGAAAGAATAATCTCGATCAGATCAAACTGACAGACAAGGGTGTAATAGGTAGAGCGCAGACTTATCTGCGCTACCATACCTTTGCCATTTCCTAAAAATGGTTCTTTGCGGAAACCTGCGGACGCTAAACTTACATAGCTACCGGAAATGTACCGTAGAAAATATCCTGTTAGAACCGGAATAAAATGATTCATATTAATTTTCCTCCCCTCCCAACAAATGCTTGAGTTTCGGATCATTCTCAATCCGAATCAACTCTCTTTCCACCAACTCCACAATGTCCTGTTTAATTTGCCGATAGTTCATTTGTATCTGCTGCTCCATTGTATCATTGCCATTCTCGTCCAGAAAGCTGCTGATTTCGGGTATGGGCTGGTAGGCCGCCATCTCTTTCTGTACGGCTTCATTGTCAACGACTATCTGCGCATGGAAAATTTTCTGTTCGATTGTCTCTCCGAAGTTGTCGGCTACCGCACCGACAAATATTCCCTGACTCAATGTACTGATTTTGCTGGCAGGTATCAGACTGTCCAGTTGTGTGTTGATGGAAGTGGATGTATCGTTGCGGTTGATACTCATAGATTCTCGTTTTTGTAGGATTTTCCCGAACCGTTCTGACAAGGTTTTGGCCGTTTCACCCACTACCTGACCACTGAAAACATTACCCACAGTTGACATGATTACGGCGGCCTCCTTGTCGCCGTAGTCGCGCTTCAACTGGCTGAAGTCCTGAAAACCTAATACAACCGCCACTTTGTTGCTTCGTGCCGTGGCAATCAGATTATCCAGACCTTTAAAGAAAATGGTGGGTAACTCGTCAATTATCACACAGCTTTTCATTTGCTTCTTCTTGTTTATTAACTTCACAATACGGGAGTTATACAGACCTAAAGCTGCTCCATAAATAGAAATTCTATCGGGATTGTTGCCCACACATAAAACCTTAGGCTCTTTGGGATTATTAATATCCAGCGTAAAGTCACTGCCGGACATTACCCAATAGAGTTGTGGGCTTATCAGTCGGGAAAGCGGGATTTTGGCAGATGCAATCTGCCCCATTAACTGCTCACTGGCACCGCCTTTCCACGCATCAATAAACGGACTCAAATAGTTTTCAAGTTCGGGATAGCTTGTCAGAATGGTGAATACATCCTCGTACCTTTTGTTCAATAGTTCTATCGCATGAGGGAACGTACAATACTTGCCATTTTCATACAACTTCAAGAACCATATTATCGCCGTAAACAATACAATCGGGGATTCCACAAAGAAGTCTCCCTGCTTTTGCACCCACGACTTATTGAGGTTAAGCATGATGGTGTACGACGATTCGTAAGCATCTGAAATATCCGTCATCAGCTCTGGTGCCAATGGATTACAACGGTGGCTTTTCCTCGGATTATCGAAATTGATCACATAAAATTTAGGTGGAACCTTATAGCGGTGTCTGTACTTGAGCAAATGATTGTAAGCGATAACCGACAGGTCGTCAAACTTAAAATCATATATATAAAGCGCATAGGATTTCTCTATAGTCTGCTTTATAAACTGGTTGACAATGGCATAGGACTTCCCGCTGCCCGGTGTTCCCAATATCATTGTCGCTCGAAAAATATTAACAAGGTTGATAAATCCATTGTAAGTCTTCCCCCTATACCAGAACTTGGTCGGCAGATTGACGGAATACTCGTTTTCCATGAGTTTTGTTTCCTGCATGAACGATTCATTCTCCCGGTTGAAAACATCCTCTAACAAGTTGTTCTTCAACAAACGACTTATCCATAAGCCGGATGCCAACAGAGAAAAGAAGCCTCCGGTTAAAGTTGTGGTATATAGTACCGCACAAACACCCGATGAAGCATTGATGGAGAGCAACCACCAGTTAAAGAAAAAAAGTATTGCGCCTACTATGGCCGCAATGATAATCTGCCTCCATGTGATTTCATGTTTCTTCACTCCCTTGTTGCCCATGCAGGACAGACCAAGGAAAAGGACACAGAACAGCTTTGTGTAAAGCAAGGATGAAAACAGCCCGGTGGTGCGTTGGAAGTTGGATAGTATCTTATCCACTATGCCAAGCGTTCAGCCCATTTCGTGGAGCCAGCCGTAACAAAACCAATAAATGTGTATCGCCAAAAATAAAAAACTGATGGCCCGCATAAAGTCCGTGACTTTGGCAAGACCTCTTAAATCATCTTCATTCTGCATAATTGTAACTATTACTATTAGACTTCTTTTTCTATACCTTATTATATTATAACCTGCGCCTGCGCTTCTTCTTTTTCTTACGCCCGAAGCGGAAAGCCGGATCTATGTACTCGCGTGTATGGTCGTCTTCTATAAGTACGGAGAAAATGTCAACGGCACCGAGTGCGGATGTATCAATCAGGCTGCCGGAAGGTTCATTCTGATAGTGACTGTGATTTTCCTGCTGACGGTATTCTGCTCCTTCCTGTCTTTCTTCCGTTTTCCTTTCCTGCCGGGACAGTTCCTGCTCCGGTTGCGGTATCAGTCTTTCACGGTCTGCATCCGGGTTGTTAAACAATTCGTTGAACATATTGGCTGAAAAGGCTTTGCCCAGACGAGAGCCGTTGAACACTGTCCGGCAGGTATGGTCTATGAAGGTGATACCATACAGACGTCCTTCGGGATTGATACGGTAAACGACTTCTATATCATTATAATGTGCCCGATATGGGTATCGTACCTCCCTTGCAGGAAGGAAACAATGAGGATTACCTGAAAAGGCTGGAAAAGGCGATGGACGAGCATGGGATCATTTTACAGAGATACCAACGTCTGTCGGAAGTAGTGTATTGCCTGTGAAATGAAATAGACCCGTTTTCGAAGGATGAGACTTATACCCGCTGGCTCACGCCGAAAATGTGGAAAGAAATAAAGTCGTCACCCGTAGCAGTGGCGGATATGTTGGATGACTTGGAACACGGGAACAAATTTTATACGGGTGTTGAAACAGACAAGGGGGTATTGCTTTTCAGCCGGGATTATAAGGGAAACCACCAATATGGAGCCTTTATGGAGGCGAATATCGAGAGGCGTTTCTTTGAGCCGGACTTTGAAGGCAAGTCGCTGACGGTATATGAGCTTCGGGGATGGCCCTCGCTGATGGCGGGGAAAATAAACCGCTGTTATGATAATTATGACAGTCTGCTACCAATGGAGAAGATTCCGGCAGATGCCTTTCTGGATAAATCGGCTTTGAAAAGTGTTACGGACAAAGAGGAGTATGACCTTTCACCCACATGGGAGAATTATGCCCGGCTGACGGATAATGAGAAGGGGCTTGGTTTAGTTCGGAGCATGGATAACTATGACCGGATGACATTGTTGTATATCATGGACAAGGGTTATCCGAGGGACGGACTGATAGACGAGTATCCGGACAATTTCAGTTTTCATGAGAAATTTGAAAGAATTGAAAACAAGCTGCTGAGTCGGGACAGATGGGATGTGTATGACGAGATGCAGGAGAAGGCGAAGAAACTGGCCGGAAAACTGTTGTATGAGCATTTTCCCGATACACGGCAGAAAGAAGATGCCATTCCGAAAATGAAGGTTGAAAAAGAAATACCGAAAAAGAGTAAAGGCAGAAAGATGTAGAATAACAAAAGACAAGTAAAAGGATGGAAGGCCAATGCACGCCAACGGGTGACTTTGATTTAAGAGGTTTGGAAGGTATGTAAGATGTGCCTTATTTTGCCGTATATTCAAAAACTTAAAAGTGATTTTAGTATGGAACTGATGATTATTGAAACAAGTGCGTATCAAGAGTTGAGGAAGCTGGTCAGTACGCTGGCCGTACAAATGGGTGACTTTCAGAAAAGGATTGCCCCGCCCGCACCGGACAAATGAATGGATGCGCAGGATGTATGTCTGGCACTGGGCATATCGAAAAGATGCCTGCAAAACTATCGGGACAACGGACTTATCCCTTACTCGAGTATAGGAGGAAAGTTCTTCTACCGGGAAGTGGATATTCAGGAGATTCTGGAAAGCGGACTAACCAAAAGAAAATAAAGGTATGGCGGAGATTATCACAAAAGATTCGGAAGAGTTTAAGGAATTGACCGGATGGATCAGGAGAACAGGAAAAGCGGTGGAGGATGCCACGGCACGGATACGCCCGACGATTGCGGATGAACATTACCTGACCGGGGACGATGTATGCGCCATGCTGCATATCTCACGGCGCACGTTGCAGACGCTGAGAGATGAAAAGGCGGTACCCTATACCACTATCGGTGGGAAACTGCTTTATCCGGAAAGTGGATTGTATGAAGTGCTGAGAAAGAACTACAGGGATTTCAGACGGTTCAGGAAATAAAGAGAGAAAAGAAACGTCCTCCGGGCTATGGCTTGGGGGACGTTCCGCTTTATTGTCATGTCATGCTACATGGCAAGTTTGTAAATGTGGCCGATTCTCTCGCACAGCTTGTCTGTATCCTCACCGACTTTCGGGTTAATAAGTTCGGCATATATCTGGGTGGAGAGAATGGAATTATGCCCTAAAACCTTTTGCAGGGTTTCCAGCGGCATCCCTTTGAGGATGGCCAAAACAGCAAACGTGTGGCGTCCGATATGTGGGGTGACTTCAGTTCGGCAATCGCATTTCTTGCCTATGATTTTGAGACTGAGGAACATAGTATTATATTCACCTACGGGGAAAACACAATCGGGGGAATCTTTCTTTTCATCCACACCTCTGTATTTTTCAATCAGTTCGATAGCAATCGGTAATAATTTTACGACGTATGCAACTCCTGTCTTTATTCGGTTTCCCATCAGCCATGTGCCGCCGTCGGAATCGGTATGGATATTGTCATAGGTTATGGCTTTCAGGTCGGCATAGGCAAGACCGGTGAAGCACATGAATAGGAACATATCACGCATGGCACGCTGACGCTTGTATTTGAGTTCCACATGAATTATTCTTTGCAGTTCCTCTTCGGAAAGAAAGGAACGTCTTTTGTATTCGGGCACACATTCGAAGGATACAAACGGATGGACTCTTATCCAGCCTCTTTCCTGTGCGATGTACAATAACCATTTCAGGGTGTTGACACGGTTAAAAGCTGTAGCGTTTGCATTTCCAGCCGTTCCGAGCATCCATGTGTAATAATCTTCAATGAACGGTTTTTCAAGTTCATCAATAGCTATATCTTCGATGTCCTTTTTGGTTTTCATGAAAAGCAGGAGACTTTTATAGTCGGCAACCAGTCCACGGTAAGTGCTTTCCGCCTTTCCTTTACCTATCTTTTCCTTATATGATTCAAGTTGTTCCTTGAAAAGTGCCATAAGCGTGTGGCACTCCTCTCCAAAACCGACGTAACGGTTATAGACCTTCTTAGCCGTGACAAAACTGTCATGGTCGCAAATATACTGATAGTGCTTGGTAATTTGGGCCTTGATATTATCAAGTTCCTGATTGAGAGTACGGGCTTCTTCGGATTTACCTTTTGCCCGGTTCGCTTTGACGTCCCACAACGTAAGGGACACTTCTTTCTTACAACTGAAACCTGCCTGGGTTCCGTTGATGGTGATACGCCCCATAACAGGTGCCTTACCGTTTTTTACTGACTGCTTTTTTGTGTAAAATAACACTTTGAATGTACTTCTCATAACTCAACTTTTTTTGTTACAAATTTAATTACTGTTGAGTTATTTGAGGTTATGCAAAAGCGGGCAACCGATTGAAAATTAATCTATTATATCCCATTTAAAAGCTTTTGGAGGTGAGTTACGATTTGGTAACGTAACTCCCTTCCAAATATGCTTTTCTTTGCTTTCTTTTCTGACCTTACTTAAAAACATGTTTTATAACTATTTGATTTTTAGCATAGTTGCATTATCTTTGCGCATCTTAAAAAAACACTTTGTTTCTCCATAGGAAACTATTGGTTTCAATGCTACATATCCACCTTTTTCCCAGCGATAGTAGTTGCTTACTTCATTTTCTCCAAATCATGAATAATAGTCATATCCATTACATTGGTATATACCTGCGTAGTCTTTACGCTTTTGTGTCCGAGTAGTTTTTGCACTGTAGTAATATTTATACCATTATATATGAGTAAAGTAGCATTGGTATGGCGCGCGGTATGAAAGGATATCCTTTTTGACAATCCTGCCAATCTTGTGATAATTATCAAATCCTTATTGACATTTGAGTTATCTCTTAAATGAAAAAAATCTTCCAAATTATCTCGATATTTATTAAGAATCGCAATTCCTTTTCCTGAGAAGAGCAGATAAAGAGGAAGGCGTACCTCTGTTCCTGTTTTTACAGATTTGTATATAAGCCATGTTTCCTGATTAATATCTACGATATTCTCAGAAGATAGATTAATAAAATCGGAATATCGCATTCCAGCATAACAGCAGAACAAGAAAGCATCTAAGGACTTTTGTAACTTAACATATCTGTCTGATAAAATCAGATTTTCCAGTCTTTCCAGTTCTTCCGGCACCAAATGGGTATGTTTGTTCTCTATTGTTTTTATTTTGTACTTTCTAAAAGCGTATTTCTGTATTTCAATATATTCTTTATTGATGGCTATATTTACATGACGTTTCAAATGTTTCATGTGTTTTGCAATAGTGTTTATGTGATACCCTTTCAATTGTAAAAAGTACTCGAAAGAAGAAATAAACTCGAATGTCAAATCTGAAAATACTATGTCCTTTTTGAATTCTTGTAGTAATATAAGTGTAGAAAGATGATTGCGTTTAGTACTATCTTTCAAAGATGAGTTCATAACCTCTTGCCTGAAAAAGGATATAAACGAAGAGTTATTTTCCTGTGTAGTTAAGGCGTTTTTTAATAGCTCTAGAGAGATTCGCTTACCTTGCTGCCATAATTCCAGTTCCTTTTTTTCTATTGTTGCAACAAATTCATAAATCAACCTGTTCAGAGCGTCTGCATTAGGATGATTTTTAACAATCAACTTTTTGTTATCCCACTGTTCCGGTTTCAAATAGACCTTGGTTGAGAAATACTTTTTCTTTCTGCCTAAATAAGCTTCGACTTGTACTAATGCCATTCCTTTTTTATTCAGGCATTTCTTTCTGTTGTACACAAGATTGTAAATAATTTTATTCATTTCAAACTGTTTAAATTAATACTATAAACAAATAAGACAATATTCTGTGCAAAACCAGAGTTGAACAAGGATTAATATCTGTGAAAAGTCGCATTTCTTTTTTTGTAATCTAGCTTTAGAGGCTGCAAAAAAGACACAAGATGTCTTTGATTATTCTGTAAAACCGCATCAATACCGGCGATTTTTTAACCATTTTGTTTTAAAATACATGTATTCAGATTAATAATTAGCTAAAACAGCAGAAACATAGTGATAGCGAATAATACTATTTTGAGCTTCTTTAATTATACAAAAACTGTTATTCAGCATAAAATCGCTATTTTCATTAACAGATTGATAGATTTACAAGGTTTTTTCAATAAAATAGTTGCCCGTTTCATATTTATTAATATATTTGCATTTTGTTAGAGTAAAGAAACAATTAATGTAAAGTTAAACTTTAAGAGAGAATTTAT
>ERZ836358.829-NODE-829-length-35203-cov-3.175771_pt1 | contig 35203 bp, 33 predicted proteins | sample MGYA00519942_ERZ836358 | MGnify/ENA primary metagenome ERZ836358 (study PRJEB31850, sample SAMEA3708798) | human gut metagenome | biome: human gut; feature: human-associated habitat; material: faeces | place: China | collected 2014 ...
GATCACAACTGTACTTATTTTTGTACTGTAAATAATGAATGATGGAACAATTCTGAATGTAGGTGTTGTAGATTCTTATTTGAAATCATCATCCGTTTCTGGAGCCATTTGCGCCTGGAACAATGGAACGATTGAAAATTGCTATAATTCCGGAAGAATTTATGGAAAAGAGGATTGCGGCGGAATAAGCGGATTTAATGGCGGAATCATAAAAAATTGCTACAACACAGGTACTTTAGAAGGCGGCATGGATGGTACATTAAACGGCGTTGGCGGTATTTGTGGTTACAACGACGAAACGATCGAAAACTGCCATAGTGTCGGTAAGATTGAAAATGCTGTCGGATACATTGGCGGAGTGTGCGCCTTGAATTTTAAAGTAATTAGAAACTGTTATTTCAACAGCGATATATATACCGGAAATCGTATTGGTTATGAATCTTCTGTTGGAACGATTGAAAATGTCGAGGGCAAAACCACAGCCGAATTCGCCAGCGGTGAAGTCTGCTACCTGCTGAACGGCGACCAGACAAAAATCGCATTCTACCAGACCATCGGTAAGGACGATTACCCGGTTCTCGACAGCACCCGTGGGCAGGTCTATGAAAAGATGAAAGACTGCAGCGGCGCTCTCGACGGCTACACCAACGACAAGGACGAAAGCTTTGTCGATCACGACTGGGACGAAAACGGTTTCTGCAAGACCTACCCGGACAGCCATTACCAGCCGGCAACGCAGAACGAGGACGGCACATACGAGATCGAAAATGCCGGTGAACTGTATTGGTTTGCGGCGCAGGTGAATGACGGAAAAATTACTGATGCAGATGCTGTCCTCACTGCGGATATCACAGTAAACGAGGGCAATGTTGCAGGCTGTGACGGCACAAAGACAGAGGGCTGGAGAGACTGGACACCAATCATTGGTATTCACTATATGGGTACATTTGATGGACAGGGTCATGTGATTCGTGGACTGTATTTTAATGATACTAGAGTAGGTAACATCGGCTTATTTTCTAACTTAAATAAGGAAGGAAAAATTCAGAACGTTGGTCTGGAGAACTCATACTTTAGGGGCGTAGCTTATGTTGGCGGTATCTGTGCATATAGCAACGGAACTATTGAAAATTGCTATAACGCAGGAACTATCACTGCTGAGTATGATTATGTTGGCGGATTAGTTGCTAATAATTTTGGTTCAATTGTAAATTGTTATAACACTGGAAATATTACAGCTGATAAGGATACTGGCGGAGGAGTAGCCGCCTGGAATAATTCTGGCGGCACAATTAAAAATTGCTACAATTCTGGAACGCTTACAGGCGGTAGTATGAATGGTGTAGTTCAAATTAATGATAAAGATGGCACAGTTGAAAACTGCTACTACCTCTCCGATAGCGAAACCGATGATTTCGACGGCACAACATTCAAAACTGCCGACCAGTTCGCCAGCGGCGAAGTCTGCTACCTGCTGAACGGTGACCAGTCCGCCATTGCATTCTACCAGGATCTTTCCTCCGAGAAGTATCCTACGCTGAACGCCGATTCCGAGCAGGTCTGCCGTCTGGAAATGACCTATGACGAAAGCTTTGGCGAAGATGCGGCGACCGTGACAACATATCACAACACCGGCGCCAAGATCACCCTGGAAAAATCGCCCGACAATGCGTACACCTATCACTATTATGTGGGCGAAACTGAGATCACAGAAAGCCCGTACACACTGACCGCCGACACCGAGATCATCGTGAAGAAAGTGCCGGTGGAGATCCAGCTTTCCGAGGGCATAAGCGATACCATCGAGCTGACATATCACAAGAAAATGGATGCGCTGGATCTGAACGATTTCGTGACGAACCTTGACGTTCTGGAAAGCGTAGACTTCCAGGTGGATGCGGCAAGCGCACTGCCGGAGGGCTTGACCCTCACAGCGGAAGGCGTGCTTTCCGGCACACCGGAAAAGGCTACGGATAAGGTGAAAACCACGCTGATTCTGACGGCGAAAAACGGCGCATCGAAAAAAGCGGAGCTGACCTTCCACATTGCAAAGGCAGATCCTACTGTTGAAGTGACCGTAGACGGCGACAAGCACACCGAGGGCGACCCGGTGGATGAACTGGGGCTGATCCTCAGCGATAACAGCACCAAGGGTACGGTGAAGATCGTCGGCGAGATCAAGCGGCTTGCTGCCGGAAAGAACACGCTGACCTGGGAATTTACCCCGGCGGACAGCGACAACTATAACGTTGTGACCGGAACAGTCATCGTAAACGCACAGGCGACTACCACCACGACGGTGACCACCACCAAGGCGACCACCGTCATCACCAGCGGAACAACTTCCACAACCAAGGCAAGCACTGCCACCAGCAGAACGACCTCCGCAACCAAGGCAAGCACTGCCACCAGCGGAGCGACTTCTACGACTAAGGCAAGCGCAACCACCAACGGAACGACTTCCACAACCAAGGCAAGCACAGCCACCAGCGGAACAACTTCCGCAACCAAGGCAAGCGTAACGACCAACGGAACGACTTCCACGACCAAGGCAAGCGTAACGATCAGCGGAACGACTTCCACGACAAAGGCAAGCGTTACCACAAGCGGAACAACTTCCACGACCAAGGCAACTACAGTTACCACAAGCGGAACAACTTCCACAACAAAGGCAAGCACATCCACAAGCGGAATGACTTCTACGACTAAGGCAAGCGCAACCACCAGCGGAACGACTTCCACAACCAAGGCAAGCACTACTACAAACGGAACAACTTCCACAACAAAGGCAAGCACTACTATAAACGGAACAACTTCTACCACCAAGGCAAGCGTTACCACAAGCGGAACAACTTCCACAACAAAGGCAAGCACAACTGCCAGCGGAACGACTTCCATGACCAAGGTAAGCACTACTACAAGCGGAACAACTTTCACAACCAAGGCAAGCACAACCACCAGCGGAACAACTTTCACAACCAAGGCAAGCACAACCACCAGCGGAACAACTTCTACCACAACTACAGCAACCACTTCTGCAACAGCAACTACCACAACAACTGTCACTACTTCCATTACAACAGCAAGTGCAACAACCACAAGCACAACAACTACATCCGCAACCAGTAGCACAACAAATACAACAACGACCACCACAACTGCTTCAACAACTTCTTCAGAAACAACCACGACCACTTCCACCACAAGCGGAACGACCGAAACAAGCGAAACGACTTCCACAACCGAAACGGGAACCTCCACCTCGACCAGCAGTTCCGATACACCGGAAGGTCAGATCTCTGTTACCATTTCGACAGAATCAGTCTACTGCACGGCAGAGGACAGCACGCCCTTTGACCTGGCATCGTTTATGAGCGTCAGCCTGGTCAATGCGGCAGGGGAAACCGTGGACGTTACGGCAGACGTTACCCTGGAATACGATTCGCCGGCAGCACTGTTTGCGGCGAGAAATACGGCATACGTCGCAGAAAATCTGAAAGCGACCTACACCGCCGAAAATGGGGAAGTATACGAGATCACCGGTCCGATGGTCTACATCGGCAAAAAGGGTGACGCAAACCTGGACGGCAAGGTGGATTCCACAGATATCTACGAGCTGATGCGCTATATCGCCTATGTCGGCGCAGGTTTCTCCGATACAAAGCTCCTGGAAACCTCTCCGGATGCAGCAGACGAGAACCTGTCCGTTCTGGCGTACTTCCTTGCGGATGCGGATACTGAAAGCACCGAGGGCAAGAACACCGCAGAAAAGCGGCTGGATCCCCAGGATATGTTCTATGTTATGTACTACGTGGCAAACAGGGGCGCAGGCGTTCCTGTGACCTGGAGCGATATTATCCGGTAACATCTCCGAAAGGAAAATCACAAATGAAACAGAGCAGATGCAGAGGGTAACACTTTGCATCTGCTCTGTTTTTTCTGCGCCGGATTTGACGTCACCCTGCAATTTGTGCTATAATAGTCACAACATCATTAACCGTACAGAAAGGGGAATCTTATGACAGCATTTCAGAAAAAGACTGTTGCATCGAAAGAAGGTGCGGCACAGTGAAACGACAGGAACTGGAAAAGGAACGGGAAAACCTCAGAACGGTTTTCCGGAAGATGTTTTCCATCACAGAAGATGCGGCATCCAATGAAGAGATACGAGACCGCATTTTGTCCGGCGGAAAAGTCACAGGCACCAACATGGTCGTCATGATCTGTGCAATTCTGATTGCCTCCGTGGGGCTGAATACCAATTCCGTTGCGGTGATTATCGGCGCCATGCTGATCTCGCCGCTGATGGGCAGCATCCTGGCAATCGCTTACGGCACAGCGTCCAACGATGCCTATTTGATGAAACGGCATTCTGTTGGATTTGCGGTGCAGATTCTCATGAGTGTTGCGGCTGCGACCATTTATTTTCTGCTGTCGCCGATCAAAGAGCCGACAGAACAGCTCCTGGCCCGTACCAATCCGAACTTTTTCGATGTGATAATCGCCTTGTCCGGTGGGATTGCCGGCATCGTCGGGCAGACACGACAGGACAAATCCAACAACATCATTCCCGGCGTAGCTATCGCAACAGCGCTGATGCCGCCGCTCTGTACCTGCGGCTATGCCATCGCAAACGGCAATCTCCGGATGCTGCTGGGCGCATTCTATCTGTTTATCATCAATGCGTACTTCATTTATGTCGCATCCAATGCGATGCTGGTCTTGCTGGGAACACCACGTGTAAAAGCAATGACGCTGCCGGAATGGAAACGACTGCGCAAAAAGATGTACCGCAATACATTGCTTGTGCTGCTGCCGATCATTCTGATCGCAGTCGGCTGGAACATTTAAGGCAATGCCGCCGCAGCTTTGAGCGAACCACAAAAACGCTGAACTGTTTTTCTGAACCGTTCAGCGTTTTTTCTTTTCTATGCTTGTAAAGGGGGAATACTACTTCCAGGGACGACCTTTCTGCATCCAACCCTTTTCTTTCCAATACCGGGTATCCGTTTCGTTCCAGCTGCCGCTTTTCTGTATCATGCGCATGATATGGAAAAATCCCTTTGTTTTCAGTCCCGGATGTACCTTCTTTTTCCGGAGAATCTTTTTTGCAATGGCATCTGCCTGTTTTGCACAGCTGCGCCGCTGTGTTTCCGAAACATGGGCCCAGGATACAGCGTGAACTGCCTTCCCTATGCGGTAAACTTTCGGAACGCCCCAGAAGAAGAGGCTGTCCTGCATATCCCGCAGGGTAGAGCGCATTCCTGCGCCGGCAGCAGTGGCAACGCAGACTGCCTGCTTGTGAAACATAGCCGGTTCGGGCCGATGTACCATCCAGCGGTAACCGTAATGATCCAGAAAGGCTTTCATTGCACCGGTGGCGTGATAAACATAGACGGGACTGGTCAGGATCAGCACATCTGCATCATCCATGGCATCTGTGATCGGTTTCAGCTTTGCATGGTGCGGACATAGGCTTTCGTCTTTCATAAAGCAGTTGTTGCATCCAACGCAAAACGAGCCAAAATCCCGTGGCAGAAAGAATTCCGTCACCGTTCCGCCCAGCGCATCGGCAACCATTTTGCCGATGTGATAGGTAGAACCACGGTGATTCTGTCCGTGAATCATAACGATCTGCATAAGAAACCGCTCCTTAATCCTGGTAATAGCTCATCAGATTGCACTGGATCATGCCGTTGTAAAGTTTCCGCTTTTTATTTGCCGGCTTGCCGAAGTGCAGTTCAAAGTCTGTGTCCGGGGTAATGATGTAGCAGGGATGCGCCTTGTCTGCCGGAAATACATCGCCCATAATGCGGTAGATAGACTGGGCGTGCTGGATGTCCAGCATACGTTCGCCGTATGGAGGATTGCAGATCGTAATGGCATTCTCCATCGGCTCAAAAGCAGAAATGTCACGCTGCATCAGATGGATGCGCCGCTGTACACCGGCTTTGCGGCAGTTTTCCTCTGTGAGGGCAATTGCCTCCGGATCCACGTCAAATCCATACGCCTCAAATGCAGCGTCATGCCGGATGTTTGCCACAGCCTCTGCACGGGCATCCTGCCAGACAGCTTTCGGAATCTGCGTCCACTGCTCCGCCAGAAAACGGCGGTTGAGTCCTGGTGCCATGCGCATCGCCTTAAATGCAGCTTCGATCAGAAAAGTACCGCTGCCGCAGAACGGGTCGCAGACAATGCTGTCCGAGTGGACACGAGCCAGGTCAACAATACCTGCCGCAAGCGTCTCCTTGATAGGGGCAGCGTTGGAGTTCTTTCGATAGCCACGCTTGTGCAGTCCGATGCCGGTGGTGTCCAGGTAGATGGTGGCAATGTTTTTTCGGATGGTAAACTGCAGTGGATGCGCCGCACCGGATTCTGTGAACCAGTTGGTGTGATAAACAGACTTCAGCCGTTCTACAGCTGCCTTTTTGATGATGGACTGACAGTCCGGCACGCTGTGCAGCTTGGAGTCCAGAGCGTGGCCTTTTACCGGAAAAGCGTCATCCTTTCCAATCCACTGTTCCAGCGGCAGCGCACGAACGCCTTGAAACAGTTCCTCAAAGTTGAACGCCTTGAACTGTCCCAGCTGAATGAGAACACGTTCTGCTGTAGAGAGGCAGAGATTTGCCTTGGCGATGGTCTCCGTATCGCCCCGGAACAGCACACGTCCGTCCTGTGCCGCTATATCCGTGCCGCCGATCTTGGAAATCTCAAAGCGCAGGGTGCGCTCCAGACCAAAGTGACAGGGGCAGCAGAGAAGATAAGTTTGTTGCATGATCGATACTCCTTTTATTATGTGAGATGGCATACAATACCGCACAAGGCAGCTTGATGTCTTGTGCGGTATTGCCTTTATTGTGCAGCCTGCGTCTGTGCAGGTTGTGTTGCAGCCTCGGTAGCTGCGTCACCGTTTTCATTTTCGTGATTTGCCTGGGTTTGCTCACCGGCAGCAGTCGTTTCGGATGTACCCTCTTCCTGTTCGCCTGTAGCCTTGGTGGATTTGCTGTACTTGCCGCATTCATCGCAAACCGGCGCATTGCTGGATTTCCAGTAACCGGTAGTGGTTGCCTCGCAGTTCGGTCCGGCAATCTTGCCGCTTCTTGCGCAGACTTTTCCTTCGATCACCTTGTCGTTCTCCGGGTATTCTGCACCAGTGTCCATGCTGTCTGCATATTCGCCGATGATGTTGTACCAGATCTGTGCTGACTTGATGTGGTGATCTTTCAGTTCAGAACGTTCCTTATAGCCCAGCCATACGCCGCTGACAAAATCCTCGGTCAGTCCAACGAATGTCAAGTCGTTCCAATCCTGTGTAGTACCTGTTTTTCCGGCAACGTGCTTGTTTTCCAGCTTTGCCTTCTGACCGGTACCGTTGTTGACAACGTCCTGGAGCAGCTTGTTCATGACATAAGCGGTTTCGCTGCTGACAGCCTCTTCCGGATCGCCGTTGTTCTCATAGATCAGATCTCCGGCACCCTGGACAACCTTGCTGACCAGATGCGCCTTGTACTGCGTTCCGCCGTTGCCGTAAGGCACATAGCCGTTGACCAGATTTTCCAGTGTAACGCCATAGGTCAGCGCACCAACGGTCAGCGGAGAATACGCATTGTCTGTATGTCCGTCACCGGAATCCTTGCACAGATCCAGTCCGATTTTTGAAGTTGCAAAGTCAAACACGCTCTGCGGTGTCAGTGTCTGGCACAGCTGAGCCGGGACCGTGTTGTAGGATTTTTCCAGCGCCTCGAAAACTTTCAGTTCCTTGTGGCTGATAGACATTGCCGAACTGTCCTCGCTGTAGTTGGTCGGCCATGCCTTGCCCTCTACTTCGATCGGTTCATCCTTATAGATAGAACCCCAGTGGATCAGATCGCTTTCCAGCGCCAGTCCATAGGTGGTCAGCGGCTTGATGGTAGAACCCGGCTGACGCTGTTCCATGGTGGCATAGTTAAAGCAAAGGGACTGCGTCTTTTCTCCGGTTGCGCCTACCATAGCCTTGATCTCGCCCTTGTAGTTCATGGCAACGAAAGCAGATTCCGGATAAACGATCTCATCCGAGCTGTACTCGCCGTCGCCGTTCTGATCTTCCCACTTGGCAACCCGGTCCTTTTCCACCAGGTTTCCCAGATCTTTATACTTCTCTTCCACATATGCCTGCATATCCTGGTCCACAGTGGTGTAGATCTGATAGCCGCCACGATTGATACGGGAGATCGCCTGTTCCGTACTCAGATTAAACTGTTCCTTCAGATAATCTGCCACTTCATACAATGCGGCGTCCACGATCCAGGAGGTGGGCTGGTTCGGGTCGGTCTCCTCCTGTTTTTCTGTTTCCGGATGTGCAGCCTTGTACTCATCCGAATCGGTAAAGACCAGCTTTTCATGTACAGCCGCCTGGTATTCATCGTAGGTAAGTGCGCCGTTGTTGTACATCTGCCAGAGAACATATTCCTGGCGCTTTTTGTTTTTCTGTTTGCCGGTGTTGACCCATTCACCTGTGGTGTCGTCCTTGTAGCCGGCAAACGGATTCAGCGTTTCCGGGCTTTTCGGAATCGCCGCCAGGCAGGCGGCCTCTGCCACATCCAGATCCTTTGCGCTCTTTCCGAAGTACTTCTGGGCGGCATGTTCAATGCCGTTGGAAGTACCGCCGAAACCGATGTAGTTCATGTAGGTCTCCAGGATCTTGTCCTTGGAATAAGCACGTTCCAATTCCATCGCACGGAAAATTTCCCGGATCTTACGGGAAGGGGACTGCTCGCTGTCGCCGGTGATGTTCTTGATGAGCTGCTGTGTAATGGTAGAACCGCCCTGGTTGGTATCGTAAATATGCACGAACATATTGACAAAAGCGGAAACAGTACGCTTATAGTCTACACCGTCGTGGGTGTAGAAACGCTCATCCTCGGCACAGACGAAAGCATCTCTCGTGTGCTGGGGAATATCGTCAATGCTGATGGGAATGCGCTGCGATTCGTTGGTGACCTCATAAATGTTCACCCATTCGCCGCTGCTGTCCTGGGCATAGATGTTGGTATTGTAGGACAGCTCCATCTCCTCAATGGTGACATTCGAAACATCGTCCCGGAAGTTCATGACATATACCACCAGCGCAGTTGCCACAATGGTGCAGGTGATAATCAGAATCATGAAAAGCGCCGCCAGGGTAGAACCGAGAATGGAAAGCGAACGCCGCAGAACCGGAAAACGCTTTTCCTTGACGGTTGGCTCGTCCAGTTCCGGACTGTGATAGGGATAGTCCGGCGTGCCGGTCGGTCCGTAGTATTTCCGCATCGGAACGCCGCCGCTCTTGCCGTTTCGGTTTGTTTTCTCATTCCGAGCAGGTTGGTTTCGTTTTTTGTTGTTATCCATATTTTTGATTCCTTCCAAAAGCCCAGTGTGCCGCAGGTTTTGCCGTTTCATACAGCAAATTGCAGATCACATGGAAATTCGTTGTTGAGACATTCCTGCGTAAAGCTGACAGGCAGCCTGTGCGCAGGAATGTCTGAATTCTCTGATACGGTTCTGCCGGATAAAAAGCAGAATGATATACCATATTATTATATCACATTTTCACGGCATTGTTAAGAGGTACGGCAAATTTTCTTTGAAAAATATGCAGATTGTATAAAGTTCGGAATTTTGGGAAGAATACTTTTGTTACTTATTCAGATAATTTGGAAAATCTTCCTGGCGCACAGAGAAAGAAAGGCGGAAAAACACATGGAAAAAAACAAAACAGTATGGATGTTTCTGACGGCGCTGGTGATCTCTCTTGTGATCGTCGGCGGTTCTATGACCTTGTCCGTGCGGCACCAAAAAAGCGCCGTACAGGGTGTCACAACATCGCAGCCGCCCACAGATCCCGGCTATCTGATGCGGATCGCAGACGGAAAGGTCGGGCTGTACCGCATCGGGAGCAGTACCCCATATGAGCTGCTGGATGAACCGCTGAATCTGCTTTCGGAATATGACCGGGAGCAGTTGGAACAGGGAATCACCGCATCCAGCGAGGGCGAACTGCGCCGGCTTTTGGAGGACTTCTTTTCATAAGTACAGAAAAAGCGCCTGTTTCGTATCCCTGTGGGGGGAAAACAGGCGCTTTCGGCATATTCAAAGAGAAATGGGAACCGGCTTTCGCAGTGTCATCGAATCCGATGTGACATCGCAGTCCATTGCGAGCAACTTGACACCGGATGCCGCAGCGAGCCGGAGCGTTTGTGCAAATTCCGGGTCTGTGGCATCATTGGGACGAAACTGCACAACATCACGCATTTGTACCACAAACAGCAGATATGCACCGAATCCTGCTTTCCGGCAGGCAATCAGTTCCCGGAGATGTTTGACGCCACGCTGTGTCGGCGCATCCGGAAAGGAGACAACGCCGTCCTGTTCCAGTGTGACGCCCTTCACTTCCAGAAAGGACTGCATTTCGCCGTCTGTGATTCTGAAGTCGAACCTGGAATTCCCATAGGTGACTTCTCGCTCAATTATGGCATTTTCGGAGAAAAGCGTACCCTTGCGCAGCCATTCCTCCGCAGCATCGTTTGGAATCTGGGAGTCCAGATTGATGAGCAGGGGAGTCTTTCCGGGACGCTCCTTTTCCACTGCGATCAAATCGTATCGGGTCTTTCGGTTCGGATTGGTGCCATGTGCCAGATAGACCTTGTAGCCGGGGACAAGCAGTTCCCGGCAGCGCCCGGTGTTCTTGACGTGGACACGTTCTGTCTGCCCGTCCAGATCGACCATTGCAATAAAACGGTTCGGACGTTCTAGAAATGTGCCGGCGGTTACGCTTTGGTACTGCATGATGCCTCCTCATTTTCCGGCAGGAAAACCTGTACTGAAATTGTGTATTCGTTGCCGGTACAGCTGATCTCTGCCGTCCCGTGATATTCCCTGGCGATTTTCTCCAGAACATTGTGCCGGTCTGTCAGGTCGGATTCATTTTCCGCAAAGCACTGTACCTGGATGCAGACAGATCCCTTGTCCTGCTGCACGTTGCAGGAGATACAGCGCTGTTCCTCCGGAAGTTTCTGCACTGCCTGCATGGCGTTCTGGAGCGGATGCAGGAACAGACTGCAAAGGTCGATCTTCTGAATGGGCAAATCGTCTGCCAGACTGCACTGCACCTCAAACCGGATGTTCTGGGCAGCACACTGTTCGGCAGTCTGCTGTAAGATCACATTGGCGATCTTGTTTTCACAGTAATGCAGCCGAAGCGCCTGGTCCTGGAATTTGCTGTGCAGTTCTGCGGCAAACTGCTTGGCATCTTCCAGCTCGTTTGCGGCGATCAGCCCGGAAAACACCTGCATCTGGTTGTTGAAGTCGTGCCGCATTTTTGCCGCCTCGTGAGAGACTCGTCCTGCCTGTTCCTGGTATTGCAGGGAAAGCGCTTCATACTGTTCGTAAAACTGTAATTTTTGTGCGATCTGTTCCTTTTCCTGCATATTCCGGATGAAGTGGAACAGCATGACATTGGAAACCACGCCCAGACAAAATGTGATTGCCACGAGCAGCAGGATAATGGGAGAATTGGACATGATCCGATACTTCTGGATGATAAAGGTCAGCGTCAGAACAATGGCTGCCTGTGCAGCGGGAAAGACCAGATAGGGGAGTTTCTGCGTGATTTGTTCCATCAGCGTCCGCATTTTTCTCCGATGCACGAATTTTTTCAGGAAGTGGAGAAAGATCAGATAGAACGTGATTGTACCGATATAGCCGATAAAGCAATACCACTTTTCCCATCGCTCATCCGCCATCAGCAGAACTGCCGTGTGATATCCGGTGATGGCATCAAATACGCTGAAGAGCAGGACGCTCAGCACATCACAAAACGACATGGAAACGCAGTTGATTAGGAAATGGAACAACCGTCTGGAAACCGGATGGTTTCGATAGGCGGCGAGATAGTAGACAAGATAGGAACCCCAGCTAAATATATTGAACAGTATTCGCAGGTCATTCAGCATCAGCACAGCGACATTGCCGTACATGATGTAAGAAACGGCAAAAAAGGCAATATGGATTAGCAGGCTAAAAGAAAGCAGTGCTGTCTTTGCTGTGCGGCTTGCCTTTCCAAGTGTGATATTGGAATAGAGGAGTACAAACACAACGACACACATTGCAGAAAAAGTCAGATTGCCCATTTCCCAGAATATTTTTAATGTGTGCATCCCACTGCCCCCTTTTCCAATTCCTCCAGCGGTACAGTTTCCGGCAGATTCAGCTGAATGACAATGGTGAAGAACTGGTCGTCATAGCTGGCATCCGCTGTGCCGCCGTAGGATTTCGCAATGTGTTCCATGATGTCGATGCCGAATCCGTGTTTGGATTTGTCCTGTTTTGTGGTCTGAAATTTGCCGTCCTGCACCTGGACTTCGTTTGCCTTTCGGTTTCGGATGCGGAAAAAGACCATGCTGTTTTCCTGCCAGATGCTGCACGAGATCTGCCGTTCTCCCTCCGGCACTTTTTCCGATGCCTGGATCGCATTTTGCAGCGGATTGATTAAAAGGCTGCAAAGATCCACCCGGCGGATGTTCAGCATTTCCGGCAGGGAACAGCGGACTTCAAAGTTGATCTGCTTTTTGCGGCAGGTCTCTGCGGTCTGCTGTAAAATTACATTGGCAATGGTGTTTTCGCAGTACTGCAGTTTCAGCTTTTGATCCTGGAATCTGGTTTGTAATTCTTTTGCCAGCTGCATGGCGTCCTCCACTGCATCGGACTGCATCAATCCGGAGAATACCTGCATCTGGTTGTCGAAATCGTGCCGCAGTTCAGCAACTTGCTGGGATGCCTGTTCCGCCTGGGTCTGATACTGCTTGGACAGCGTTTCGTATTCTTCGAAGAATCGTATCTTTTGTTCTTCCTGTTCCTTTTGGTACATCTTTCTCATGAAGTACAGCAGCACAATGCTGGATACTACATTTAATAAGATGGTTGCCCCCAGTAACAGCTGCATTCCCGGAGATGTGCCGATGGCATGGAACTGCTGCAAAATGGTGACCAGTGTGTAAATGGCGAAGAACTGCGCCAGGGGAAATGTCATCAGACAGAGCACCTGTTTGTGGTTTTTCAGCTGGATATGCAGACGGGGATAGAGCCATTTCAGCAGGGGAATTACTGCCAGGTACAGCAGTACTACCGGCATGGTAGTGAAAAGATTATACCACTTCGACCAGCGCTCTGTGGATGCAATAACCTCGGCATAGTGTATCCCGAACACTGCATCTACAGCGCCGGCAAGCAAAACAACAGAAATATCTGCTGCGGCGAAAATGATGAAATTTACCACTGCATTAAAACAGCGTATCAGAATGGATTCCTTCGGATACGCTGTCAGATAAAAGACGAAGAATATGCTCCAGTGCAGGAGCGTGTAAAGTTGTTCGTGTTTGTGCAGGATCCAGTAGGACGCATCGCCGTACAGCATCCACGGAATCAGACAGAACGTCAAACTGGTTGCAAATGTTATAATGCCGTTCCAGACTGTTGCCGCAATTTTCGCTTTTCCCATGGTAACACGGGTGAATAGCAGCATAAACAGGTAAATGAGCATTACAGACACGGTGAAGTTGAAGGTGTAGAAAATGTTTGCCATCCGCTCCACCTCTTAACCGTGCAGTTCGCTTTTGCGGCGGATCAGTTCGTGGCGGTTGTCTGCAACAGAACGATGTCCAAAGGCGCTGATGGGAATGCTTTCGCCGTATATTGTGACGCTTTTGTTTTCGATGCACTGTACATGATTCAGATTGATGAGATAGCTTTTGTAGCACTGGTAAAAATAATGCGGCAGCTGTTTTACCAGGTCAGAAAGCCGCTAGTATCCGGTGTAGTCTCCACGGGCGGTGTGCGCCGTGACATAGCGTCTGTCGCTGGAAAAATACAGCACATCCGGCAGGGAAAGATAGACCGCCTGTCCGCCCACCGGCTTAAAGGCAAACACTTCCGATGAATCTGAAGTATCCGCCTGCAATTTCCTGACATAGTTCAGCACATCGTCTTTCTGAAAAGGCTTTGGCAGATAACCGTATGGTTTCACGTGGCTGCTCAGAAAGATCTGCTGCAAATAGTCCTCCGGATGCCCGGTGACGTAAATAAACTTTGTCTGGCTGTTGGATTTTGCCAGCTTTTCCGCATAGTCGATGCCGTTTTGCGTGCTGCCCTGAAAGCAGATATCCATAAAGACAGCATCCACATGGGCGTGCTGTGAAAAATAAAACTGCAGCGTGCGCCATTCCTGGAAATATTCCACGGTCATATCACTGCCGCTTTCCTCCAGCAGCTTTTTCAGCTGCAGTCCGATGCACGGCTCGTCGTCAAAGATTACGATTCGCATTAATTCTCCATCCCTCTTATATCGTGCCGCATTGCACGATCTCATGATTCGGCGGTGTCCGCTTGACTTGTATTCCTAAGAAATTTTTGCATATGCTTATGAATACAAATCCTTATTCATTATAACATAAATCATTCGGTAAAAATAGGCTTTTTCTGGAACAAAAATATTTCAGAATTATGGCATACAGACCGCCTTTCACCATCTTGTTTTGACAAGAAACAGAGCACTTATGACAAAAGCCTTGTCATAACGGCAAGGCAGTGCTATAATAGCATCGTAGAAAAGGAGCGTGCGGCGTACAAGATACCCAGTTCCTTTTCGAACTCCTTTCGCATCACCTGCCGCAGCGGCAGGTCACAAAAAACTTTCCATCCCTCTTTGAAAGCAGTGAAAATGCAAAGGGAAAAGCCTGTTTAGTATGGGAAAGCGCATTCATCCGATACAAATATGTGCTGTAAACTTTGGGAAAATGAAAAAATGAGACACACGGAAAAGCCTGCCGGGCATCGGGAATGTACGACAGGCTTTCGTGTATGCCGAAACGAAAAAAGAGACCGCAGTCTTTCTGCGGTCTCTTTTGTATTGCCAGAAAGGATTACTGAATTTCCTTGACATAGTTCACCAGATTGCCGATGCACAATTCAAATTCCACACTGTAGCACGGCAGCTTTTCCCGGTGTACGTCCTCATAATCCGCCTGTGTGACCTCGATGGTGTCAGCGGTGAAGTTGACCGCAATGGACAGCGCCTGCGCAATAGACGCACCACGCACCAGCGCACCGGACAGAACGCTTGCGAAAATATCGCCCGTGCCGTGCATCCGTTCCGGGGTGTGTTTCCGGTAGGATTCGTAGAACTTTCCCGTTTCGCTGTCATAGGCGGCAGCGCCGTGACCGTCACCCTTGCGGACACCGGTGATGACCGCCGTGCGGCATCCCAGTTCGGTCAGCTGTTTCAGATAGCTGTGGATCTGCTCCATGTCACACGTTTCCGCATAAGGCACATCCAAAAGCAGAGAAACTTCTGTCAGATTCGGTGCAATCACGTCTGCTTTTGCGCAAAGCTTTCGCATTTCCCGGGCAAAGTCCGGCGTGAATCCGGCATACATTTTTCCGCCGTCTCCCATGACCGGATCCACCACGATGGTGGTGTCCTTTTTGCGGAACAGATCGAAAAAGTCTGCAACGATCTGCACCTGCTCTCTGGAACCCAGATAGCCGGTATAGATTCCGTCAAAGTGCAGATCTAAGCCTTTCCAGTGCGCAGCGATCTGGGGGATATCTGCTGTCAGATCCCGGAAGGTATAACCGGTGAATCCGCTGGTGTGGGTGGAAAGAACGGCAGTGGGGATCACAGCCGCCTCTACGCCCATTGCCGAGATCAGCGGCAGTGCAACGGTGGAAGAGCATTTTCCGAAACAGGAGATATCCTGGATGGTCACGATTCGTTTCAGCATGAAAGGGTCACGTCCTTATGTCTCAGAAGTGGACTTCTGAAAAGATTTTTGTACATGATTTTTGATGGCTGCAAAGCTTTCTGCACTGATGACGTGTTCCATGCGGCAGGCATCCTCCACAGCGATTTCGGGATCAACACCGAGTGCCATCAGCCAGCCGGAAAGCAGGGTGTGGCGTTCATAGATCGTCTCTGCGATCTTGCGGCCAGGTTCTGTGAGCGAGATCTCGTTGTTTTCATTGACAGTGATATAACCGTTTTCCCGCAGATTTTTCATTGCCACACTGACGCTGGGCTTTGAGAATGCAAGCTCGTTGGCAATGTCAATGGCGTGTACAGTGCCACGGCGATTGTATAAGATCAAGATAGTTTCTAAGTAATCTTCCGCAGATTTTTGAATTTTCACCTTATTTCCCTCCGTTATGAATTTGTGAGATGCTTTTCTATATCATATGTGTTTTTTGCGGTGTTTTATCCATTATAACATATTCCATTCAAAAAAGCAAGGGCAATCTTGCATAAGTTATGCAGAATTGCCCTTGCTTTTCATGCAGATGAACGTTCGATGCGTCATTTCTTACATTTCAGCTTTTCTCAACGCCTGCTGCGCTGCGCACCTGGAGGATTGCGTTTTTCTCCAGCCGGGAGACCTGTGCCTGTGAAATGCCGATCTCCTTTGCAACCTCTGTCTGGGTGCGCCCCTGAAAAAAGCGGAGGTACAGGATGTTCTGCTCCCGTTTTCCCAGCTTGCGGATGGCGCTGCGCAGGGAGAGTTCGCCGAGCCAGCTTTCCATGGTGTCACGGTCGCTGATCTGGTCGAGGACATACAGCGCATCCCCGGATTCCGAATATACTGGCTCGTAGATCGAGACCGGGTCGCTGATGCTCTCCAGCGCCACCACGACATCTTCCCGTTTTGCGCCGATTTCCTCGGCAATCTCGCTGACGGTCGGTTCTTTTTGCAGCTTTGCTGTCAGCCGTTCCTTTGCCTGCATTGCCTGGTATGCCATATCCCGGAGTGACCGGCTCACCTTGATCTGGTTGAAGTCCCGGAGATACCGGCGCAGTTCACCGCTTATCATGGGGACGCAGTAGGTGGAAAATCGTACCTCTTTGGTCAGGTCGAAGTTGTTGATCGCTTTTATCAGACCCACAACACCGATCTGGAACAGGTCGTCGATATCCTCACCTCTCCCGGTGAACCGCTGTATAACGCTGAGTACCAGACGCAGATTCCCCTGGATCAGTTTGTCCCGTGCGGCTTTGCTCCCGGTGTCCCGTATCTCCCGGAGCAGGGCGATTTTTTCTTCCTCTTTCAAAACGGTGAGTTCGGATGTGTTGATACCGGAAATCATTACTTTTTGAAAAGCCATAATACGCCTCCTGTCCCTTTGAGTATGCCCGCTGTGCAGCGATTTAATCTGTTCCATCCCGGCGGAATAACACGGAAAATGGGGAAGGACACAAAATTTCGCTTTTTTCTTGCACTTTGTCTGAAAATGTGCTATACTGTTAAAAGAAACTGCATTGTACAAAGGCGATATACGCTGAGAATGATTTGTGCAATAGAAATACGAGGATACAATATGGCAAATAAAAAGAAACCATCGGAAAAACAGGCGTTCCTGGCGGAACAGCGTAAAGCAAAGCGAAAGGAATCCGAAAAGGCAAAACGAAAAAAACACCGCACCAAAAAGACTGTCACGGCAATTGTGTGCTGCGCAGCGGCTGTGGCAGTCGTTGCCGGCGGAACGACCTGGTTCGTCCGGGAAAAGCCGATGACCCAGCTGCTTTCTGCCGGAAAGACGGCGCACTATAAGCTGAATGCGGCAGAGGTCTCTTTTTATGCGTGGCAGATCTATAACGGCTACATCACCAGCAATTCCGAGTCCGGCTCTTCCAATGTGCCGGACACCTCGAAACCGTTAGCCGACCAGAATTACGATAATGATACGACCTGGGAGGCATATTTCACCGATGCTGCGGAAGAGTATGCCAAGAACATTCTGGCATTCTGTGAGGCGGCAGATGCGGAAAATTACACGCCGGAGGAAGACATCTCTTCTCTGGTGGCGTCTGCGAAAAAACAGATTGATTTCAGCACCATGCCAGATACGGTAAAAGAGGAAAACGTAACACACGCACTGGAACTGTACTTCAAGGCGCAGAGTTTCAGCACGCATATCCAGGACAATTTCAACTTCACGGAAGAGGAACTGAACGCCTATTACGAGAAAAATCCTACAGAAATGGATGTGTGCAGCTATATGGAATTTTCATTTTCCTATGACGATTCCAGCGACAGCACCACCATCAGCCAGAGCCAGGCAGAAGAACTGGCACGAAATCTGCGGCGCTGTGACACCAAAGAATCCTTTGAACAGTGGGTGCATGATTACTATGCGCAGAACACTTCGCTGACAGAAGAGGAACTGGCATCCCAGGTCAAGACGCTCTGCATGGAAGATGTCTCCTATACGCAGAATGACTCTATCAGCGAATGGGCGTTTTCTGCGGACACCAAAGTCGGGGACAGCAAGCTTTTCACCGATACAGACAACAAAACGATCACCGTTTGCCTGCTGACTGCTGCACCGGAGCGTGACGAGACCCATCCGGTGAACCTGCGGCAGATCCTTTTCACGGCAAACACATACGACTCCGCATCGGGCGCCCATGATGCAGCAGAAAAGGCGCTGGAGGAATGGAACGCCAGTGACAAGGAAGAGACAACTTTTGCGGCACTGGCTGACCAGTACACCGAAGACACCTCCGTGTCCGGTGGACTGTACCAGAATGTGACCCGGTCGCAGCTGATGACCACCTGGCGTGACTGGTGCTTTGACGAATCCAGAAAAGCAGGGGATGTGACGATCCTGGACAGTTCCTATATTTCCTGCCTAATTTATTATGTCGGCGCATCGCAGCAGCCGGGCTGGCAGCTGACCGCTGAGGCTGGCTTAGAGGAAGAACGCTATAACGAATTGCAGGAAAAATACCAGAAGGAGGCAAATGTACAGATCTCTGACTGGATCATACAGTTTGTAAAGGTAAACAACCAGGATTCCTAAGATGTAATAGAAAAGAGTCCGTCCGCACGGTAACTGTGCAGGCGGACTCTTTCTCATTTGGCAAGCTGTCGCTGAAAAATCTGACTGTTCCAGAAGGTGGGCAGCGCATCGGCAGATGTGGTTGCAGTGGCGATCGGCGGTATCTCTGTTTCCAGAGCGTGCTGAACACTCAGATGTCCCACAGACTGTATCAGATGCGCCAGATAGACGGCATCCGAAAGGTCAGCCGTGCCGCTGTGATTTGCGTCTCCGGAAAGCGTATCCTCGTATGCGCCGTGCAGCAGATTATCAATGTCACACTGCGTCAGCAGAAAGTCGCCGTCTGTATCACCCGGCATTTTGAAAATATGAAACGGGTGGACTGCGGTAATGCAGTAGCCCTTTTCCATGGTTTTGGCATCTCCCAGATACTCCACATACCACGAGCCGGAATCCAGCAGGTAAAGCCGTTTCTGTTCGGTGTCGATGTAATCTACCAATACATAGTGATCGCTGCCGGATGCTGTTGTCATTTGCAGGATGTAGCTCTGTGAGCGTTCTGTCCCCGTTTCAGCGCAGACCGCATATGCCTGTGCGATGCGCTCTTCCAGATTGCCGGAAAGCCAGACGGATTCCTGCCGGGTGAGATACGCCTGGTACTGATTTGCCAGGCTGTCCATTTTCGTTGCGCCGCCGGACAGTACCTTTTCCGAAAAAGCGGTGTAATAATCATAGGAATCGGAGAGCAGGCTGACACCGGGAACTGGCAGATTGTACCGTGCGCTCAGCTTGGCGAGTGTATAGTTCAGACAGCCGTCTGTGTCGATTGCAGGGGTGTTGGTATCCGGCGTTTCAAACTGCATCCAGGATTCGTAAGAAGAGACGGCAGGCAGTGCAGCACTGCCGCCCGGTACGAATTCCTCAGCGGCGGCGGATACGGAACTATTGGTGAAAAATGCGGTGGCTATGGTACACATAATCAAAAATGAGATCGCTTTTCGCTGCATAAAAACCTCCTGTGCGATGCGGCAGAGCCGCTGCGTTGTTAGACTTCCTGTTTCTATGATACGTCGGAGAACAGCACATTAGAACCGGCAGCAGCGGACAGGTATATCATATCCAATTTTTCTGCAATTGTCAATTGATAAAACATGGGATATAAAATAGAAAACATCATGCGAAAAAACAAGAAAATATCAGCATGATGTTTTCTTGAAAAAGGATGCGGCAGCGGAAAATTGTGAAAAGTTTGCAGTGCATCTTTTCAAACGCAGCGGAATATGGTATAATAAAAGCGTGTCCCACATTCGGACATATACCTTGATAGAACCAGACAGATGCTAGACATCTGAGACAATATTGAGAAAGCAGGGAGAGAAAAACATGACAGAACAGCAGTGCATTGCGCTGAAACGAAAGGCATTTCAAACATACTTCAGTTCTTTGAACGAACAGCAGCAGAAAGCCGTTTTCTCCGTAAACGGTCCGGTGCTGGTGCTTGCCGGCGCAGGGAGCGGCAAAACAACGGCAATCATCAGCCGCATTGTCAACATGATCTATTTCGGAGACGGCTATGCCAAGGCAGACGGCTTTTTGCCGGAAGAGGATGCTGTGTGGCTGCAGGATTACATAGACGGAAAAGCGGAGACAGATGTGGAACGCCTGCGTGAGATTCTGGCGATTGCACCGATTCGCCCGTGGAATATTCTTGCGATCACTTTTACCAATAAAGCGGCGGGAGAAATGCGTGCCAGATTGGCAAGTACGCTGGGGGAGGAGATCGCCGCATCTGTCAATGCGTCTACTTTTCACTCGGCGTGCGTGCGCATCCTACGCCGGAGCATCACCCTGCTGGGGTATGACAGCGACTTTGCCATTTACGATGCAGATGATGCACGGCGGCTGATGAAGAACTGCCTTTCTGACGTGAATGTGTCGGAAAAACAGTTCCCGCCCCGCAGTGTGATCCAGGAGATCAGCCGGGCAAAGGATGCCATGATCTCTCCGGCAGAGATGCTGGAAGATGCCGGCGGTGACTATCGAAAGATGATGATTGCAAAGTTGTACGGTGTATACCAGCAGCATCTGCGTGCCTCCAATGCACTGGATTTTGACGATATCATTTATCTGACGGTAGAACTGTTCCGGCGATTCCCGGAGGAACTGGCAAAGTATCAGTACCGTTTCCCTTACGTTCTGGTGGACGAGTACCAGGATACCAACCACGCACAGTACCAGCTGATCTCGCTGCTGACCCATGCCAGCGGCAACCTCTGTGTAGTAGGTGATGATGACCAGAGCATCTACCGTTTCCGTGGTGCGACGATTGAGAACATTCTGGGATTCGAAGAGGAATTTCCGCAGTGTACCGTAATTCGTCTGGAACAGAACTATCGTTCCACCCAGAACATTCTGGATGCCGCCAACAGCGTGATTGCCAACAACGACGGCAGAAAGTCCAAACACCTCTGGACGGATGCCGGCGCAGGGGAGAAGATCACCTGGTATAAGGCTGCGGACGAGTCCGACGAATCGGCATATGTCTCCAAGAAAATCCTTGAGAACGTGAAACAGGGTGCGAAATACGGCGACCATGCGATTCTGTACCGGATGAACGCCCAGTCCAATATGCTGGAGCGTGCGCTGGTGCGCAGCGGCGTGCCGTACCGTATCTACGGCGGCACTCGTTTCTACGACCGCAAGGAAATCCGGGATATCATCGCCTATATGAGCATTGTGGAAAATCCCAATGACCGGGTGCGTTTTGAACGAATCGTCAATGAGCCGAAACGTGGCATCGGAGACGCCACCTTGTCGCTGCTCCAGGACATCACCCAGGATCTGCACCTTTCTCCGCTGGAAGTAATGCGGAACGCCGATCAGTATCCGGTACTTTCCAAAAAGATGAATGCGCTGAAAAAGTTTGCTGTGATGTGGGATGAACTGATCGAGGCAGAACGGGAACTGCCGCTGGAAAAATTCCTGGATGTGGTCCTGGAGAAAACCGGCTATCGTGCGGCGCTGGAACAGATGGGCGAAGAGGGCACTTTCCGCCTGGAAAACGTAGAGGAACTGAAGTCCTCCATTCTGACGTATCAGAACGAGGCGGAGGAGCCGTCCCTGGGCGGATTCCTGGAGGAGATTTCTCTGTATACCGATGTGGACAAGTACGAGCCGGAGCAGGATGTGGTCATGCTGATGACTGTTCATTCTGCGAAAGGTCTGGAATTTCAGAACGTCTTTCTGGTGGGAATGGAGCAGGGCGTTTTCCCTGGAAACCGCAGCCTGGATTCCCGGGAAGATCTGGAAGAGGAACGCCGCCTGGCGTATGTGGCACTTACCCGTGCCAAGAAAAAGCTGACGCTGACTACCGCTGCGAGCCGAATGCTGTTCGGTATGACCATGCGCAATCTGCCGTCCCAGTTCTTGACAGAGATCGACCGGCAGCTGATCGAACAGGAGGCTTCTCAGCGGCAGTCTCGCCGTGGAATTTCCGCAGACAAGCTGGAATCCGTGCAGTCTATTTCGCTGCAGCGGCAGATGGCATCGGCGAAACCACAGAAATACAAGGCAGAGCCGAAAGAATTCCATGTGGGAGAACGGGTGCGCCATGCAACCTTTGGGGACGGCACTGTTCTGGCTATCACGAAAATGGCAAATGATGCTATGCTGGAAGTCGGTTTCGACCAGGTGGGAACCAAACGGCTCATGGCAAGTCATCCGAAAATCAAAAAGCTGCTCTGAACAGGGGAGGAATCATTTTGAAAAACGGTTATCGTATCACAGATGCACACGCCCACGTTTTCCCCGACAAGATCGCCGAAAAAGCAACAGAGGGCATTTCCCATTTTTATGACCTGCCTATGGAGTATCACGGCAGAGTGGCGGAGATGCTGGAAAACGGCATGGCTGCCGGTGTAGATAACTTTCTGATCTGCTCGCCGGCGACCACGGTGACACAGGTGCATTCTATCAACAGCTTTCTGGCGTCCTGCGCCGCAGCCTATCCCATGTGTACCGCATTCGGCACATTGCACCCTTACGCCGACCATGTGGCGGAAGACTTTGAACAGCTGCAGCAGCTGCATCTCTGCGGCGTCAAGCTGCACCCGGACTTTCAGAACTTTCCCATTGACGACCCCAGAGCATACCCCATGTATGATATGATCCAGAGTTCCGGGCTGCCCATCCTGATGCACATGGGCGATGCACGCTCAGATTTTTCGCACCCGTACCGGCTGGCAATGGTGCTGCGACAGTTCCCGAAACTGCGGCTGATTGCAGCCCACTTCGGCGGATGGGGACAGTGGAAAGAGGCAAATGCCATTCTCCAGCCGGATGAGCGGCTGCGGTTTGATACCAGCAGCAGCCTGCCGTTCCTGCCGCCGGAGGAGATCCGAAAGCTGATTTCGCATTTCGGCGCTGAGAATTGTTTCTTTGGCGTGGACTATCCCATGTGGGATTATGATGCGGAATTGGAGCGCTTTTTCGCATTGGGACTGACAGACGGGGAAAATCGTGCAATTCTTTCCGAAAATCTGGATGCTTTTTTAGAAAAAGCAAACAAATAAATGCTTTTTCCTTTGAAAATGAAATGAATTTCTGCGGACTGCTTATTTCTAAAAAGAGAAAGTCGGAATACTTTTCAGAAAATTAACTTTTCATTTCAGCTTTTTTGTGTTATACTATAACAGTAAGTAAAAAAGCCATCAAGAAATTAAAGGATGCGTGAGTAATATGAGAAAGACGAAGATTGTTTGTACGATCGGACCTGCGACAGATGACGATTCTGTCATGCGGCAGATCATGCTTTCCGGCATGAATGTGGCACGATTTAACTTTTCCCACGGAGACCATGCAACGCATGAAAAGCGGTTTGAACAGATCGCACGCCTGCGGAAAGAACTGGGACTTCCCATTGCAACGCTGATGGACACCAGAGGACCGGAGATTCGTCTGGGACGCTTTGTGGATGACAAGCCGGTCACCATCGAAACAGGCGATACCTATACATTGACAACAGATGATGTGCTGTGTGACGAAAAGGTCGGCAGCATCTCTTTCAAGAATCTGCCCCGTGACGTAAAACCGGGCGTACACATTCTGGTAAACGACGGCGTCATTGAAATGGTTGTCGAAAAAGTAAATGCGACCAACATCGTCTGCCATGTTATCCACGGCGGCGTTCTTTCCAATAACAAGGGCATCAACGTGCCGGGCGTACAGCTGTCTATGCCTTATCTCAGCGAAAGTGATAAGAACGACCTGGAATTTGCTGCAAAAATGGGCTTTGATTTCATTGCAGCCAGCTTTGTCCGCACCTCTGCGGATATTGACTATCTGCGGAAGTACACCCAGAGTCTGGGCTGGTTTGATGTTCGCATCATTGCGAAAATCGAAAATGTTGAGGGTGTCCGGAATATTGACGAGATTCTGGAGGCGTCGGACGGCATCATGGTTGCCCGTGGCGATCTGGGCGTAGAGATTCCGTTTGAACAGATCCCGTCCGTGCAGAAACAGCTGATCCGGAAGGGTTACCAGGCTGGCAAGCAGGTCATCACCGCAACACAGATGCTGGAGTCCATGATTACCAATCCTCGTCCGACCCGTGCGGAGATCACAGACGTTGCCAATGCCATCTATGACGGCACCAGTGCAATCATGCTGTCCGGTGAAACCGCTGCCGGTGCTTTCCCGGTAGAAGTTGTCCGCACCATGGACTTGATCGCGCGTACCACAGAAGATGATATTGACTATAAGGGGATGCACTCTGCAAGCCGCACCAAGAAGAATGCGGATATTGCAAATGCCATCGCTCACGCTACGGTTACCACAGCGCACGATCTGGATGCAGCCGCTATTCTGACTGTGACCATGTCCGGCGTGACAGCGAGAGAGATCTCCAAGTATCGTCCCTGCTGTCCGATCATCAGCTGTACTGTCAGCGAACGGGTACAGCGTCAGATGAATCTGAGCTGGGGCGTATATCCCATGCTGGTGGATGAGGTTGCCAATACCGATGCACTGTTTGATTCCTCGATTCATGCGGCGCTGCGTTCGGATATGGTCAATAAGGGCGATATCGTCGTTATTACTGCCGGCGCACCGGTAGGCGTTTCCAACACCACAAATATGATGAAAGTGGAACGCATCTGAGAGTAACGAGTAAAACACAAAACGGCACGTGGAAAAAATACCACGTGCCGTTTTTCTATGGCAGATATACCGGAGAGAAAACGAGATCAGTCGTCTTCTGCGTCCTGGGTGGCGGGGAGTACCTCCAAAACAATGCAGGTAATGTTGTCCACGCCGCCATTCTGCAGTGCGGCTTGCACCAGCACTGCTGCTTCGTTGAAATAATTCTGGGAGAGAAGTTCTGCAATTTCCTCGTCCGCACACATATTGGTCAGTCCATCGGTACATAGTACAAACTTTGTGCCGACTTCCAGCGGCAAAGGGGGTCTGCTGTCCGCATTTAACCCTGCCTTTTTGCGGTCTGAACCGATGAACAATGTCAAACGGTGCTGATCGGGGCTGTGCTTTGCTTCTTCTTCTGTATAAATAGCAGCTTCCACTTTCTGGTTGGCAACGGTATGATCCCGTGTGAGCAGCGTTAAGTCGCTGCCCTGATACCGGTAGATCCGGCTGTCACCCAGGTAATACAGCTTGACTGCATCACCGAGAAAGTAGAGCATGGAGAAAGTAGTTCCGCCGTTCTGGCAGTGCTTTTCTGTGAGCATATCACAGATGGCATTGTTCGCCTCAGAGGTATACGAAGAAATGAGCTGATCCAGCATACGTGTCCCGTCGGCGTGTTTCAGCTTTTTCTCATACTTCCGCAGCGTCTGCACGGCGATCTCAGATGCGACCTCGCCGTATGCTGCACCGCCCATACCATCGAATACGGCAAAACTCATGCCGTCTGCATAGTGAATGGTATAAGATGCGGAAAAATCGTTCCGGAAAATATCGTTCATGTACAGCCCTTCCAGATAGAAATTATCTTCGTGGTTGCCGCGAACTTTTCCGATGTGTGTTGAAATGGACACACGCAGGTTATAGTTCTTGATTCCGGAATGATAAAAAGGTTCGGATGTTTCTCCGGGATAATTTCCGCCATAATAAAAAAATGGATTCGAACCCTGCGGTTGCCCGGGTTCTGTATTTTTATGATTGAAAAACATCACAGAATCTCCTCATTCTTTGAGACAGCTCCAGGGGAACCGTCTCTGAAATTGGTATGACCTTATTAGTCATCATACCATATCTCGCAGGAAAAGTAAACACTTTTCCGTGAAAATTCCGAGACCGTCCGATATTTTTCTCAGATGGTACAGTTTTCGGAAAAAAACTTGTGCAAATCTTCCAAAAAAAGAACTGCCGTTTTCCCAGCAGTTCTGTGTTTTCTTTTTAATAACAGTGACAGCAGCAGTCGAGAAACAGATTCAGCAGAATATTCGCAGCGCAGCAACGCACGCATCCGCTGTCATCAAGACTGCCGCCCATATAGGGCTGCTGCATCTGCTGATAAGAGAAACCGGGGGATTCCAGCTGCTGCACCAGTTTCTGATATTCATAGTTGTTCGGCTCCATCTGCGCCGCAGTCCTTGCGTACTGGAGTGCAGTTGCATTGTTTCCGGCACCGGAGTTTGCAACGGCAGAAACATAATACCACTGTGCATTTCGGTTGCTGATGCCGTTCAGTACCCGGACAGCCTCTGTGAATCTGCCGTTCCGGATGAAATTCACAGCCGCCTGCAAATGTACGCTGTTCTCATCGCCGTTTCCAGCGGAAGAGCGCTGCCCGTAGAATCCGCCGTATTCGCTGTCGGATTTGTGCTGGCGCTCGTCCATGATGGTCTGATACGCCTGCTGGATCTGCTTGAATTTTTCCTCGTACATTTCCGGATTCGGCTTATCGACATTGGCGTCCGGATGATACTTCCGGCTCAGCGCACGGTATGCCTTTTTTACTTCCTGGTCGGATGCGTTTCGGGGGATTCCCAGTACTTCATATGGATCCATGTTTTTGTTTCTCCTGTTTTTCAGTCTCTTCCAGTTCTTTTTTGCGTTGATAGAATTTCGGCCAGACGCCTGCATATAAAATGTTCCGTAAGATCTCGTCATAGTGCAGGATCGGCAGCCGTTCAAATGATTCTGCGCAGGATGCCATCATCATTTTCAAAAGGGATTTGCAGGTCTGTGAAAACTGCGGATCGTGTTCCGCCATGCTGCGCAGGGGATTGTAGCAGTTCTTTTTTCTGTCGTGTTCCAGGTCGTCATATGCGTCCAGCAGGTAGATGAATTTGCCCAGATAGAACCCGACCTGGCGCAGATTGTCTGCCCATTCGTCCTCTTTCCAGACGAAAAGCTCGCCCAGCAGCGTGCCGAAACAGCCTGCCGGCAGATCCGGATTCGATTCGCTTTGCTGTTCCATCTGATGCAGCAGATCCAGCTGTGCCTGTACCGCTTTGCATTTCTGCGGATACTGCGCCTGGATTCTGCGGTAGCTTTTCCGGAACATCTCAGCGGCGGCACGCCTTGTGATTTTTCGCTCGTCGTTCCAGTCGTCCATACATTTGTCCCGGAACAACAGAATACTCATATCTGCGGCATACGCTGTGATTTCACTCTGAATGTGCAGACTTTTATGAAAAGGGTGCGCTATGCAGCGCCGCTCTGCTTTTTCCTCTGCCGGTTCATACAGCCCTGTCAGCAGCAGGATGAGAAATGTCATGTCATAGCTCAGCGTCCAGCGTGCAGCTGCGCCGTGCCGCTTGTGGAGCGCATCGCACAGACCGCAGTAACAGCCGTGGTAGATGTCGTATTCCCGAAACCGCATTTCCGGTTTGTATGCCCGAATATACCCGTACATCGTTTTCCTCAGCTTCGCTTGATGAACTTATTGCGGCAGTTCGGACAGGTGATCTCGATTTTCCCCTTGCCCATCGGCACACGCATTTTCTGACCGCATTTCGGACAGCTGAAGATGCGGTGTGTCTTGTCGGCGCTTTTCTTGCCGAACAGGGAGCGAACCGGAGCCGTGATCTTCAGGAACTTCTGGTTTTCTGCCTGGCGGCGTGCAATATTCCGGGAGAAGATCCGGAAGTAGGAATAGATCAGAACAGCAACTGCGATCAGATTCAGCGTGGTGCTGACTGCGGTTCTTCCTGTGAAAATCGCCAGCAGCAGGAAAAACAGAAACACGCCGAACAACGCCTTGTTGAATGTATCATTTCCGCCGTATCTGCCCTGCATAAATTGTGTAAGCCGTTCTCTCCAGTTTGCCATTGCAGTTCCCTCCATATGTGTCCCGGCATATGCCGGGAATGTTGTGATATTTCATTATACCACATTTTGTTTGGATTGAAAAGCGCAATTTCCAAATTTTCATGTAATTTTCAGAAAAGAGGTAGGCACAGCCTGTCGGTGTCACGGGATTTTTCAAAGAAAATTCAGAAATGTATCTTGACCAGGGAAAGAATTTCGTGATACAATATAAAGGAATAGAATGGTCGTATCATTGTTGAAAGGAATACGGTATAATATGGAAATTCTGGATATCTATGACGAACACGGAAACCTTACCGGAAGAACAGCAGAACGCAGCACATTTCTGTCCAAAGGGGAGTACTTTCTCTGCGCCCACGTGATCCTGGAGAACCAGGACGGACTGTTTCTGGTGCAGAAACGGTCGGATACCAAGGCGACCCGTCCGGGACAGTGGGACATTACTGCCGGCGCAGTGGATGCCGGGGAAACGAGTCTGGACGGTGCACTGCGTGAGGCAAAGGAAGAAATCGGTCTGACGCTGCCCAGAGAGAAAATGCGCTTTTTGTTCCGGGACCGCCGGCGCAGCTGCTACCATGATGTGTACTATATCAAGACGGACTTTGCTTTGTCGGACTGCACCATGCAGGAATCGGAGGTTCAGGCACTGGATCTGGTGACAGACCGGCAGCTGCTGGAACTGGTTGACCGGATGACGCACCGTTCTTCCAACTATAAGCGCCGTCTGGAGGCATTCCTGCAAAAGCGTAAGGCATAGAGGACGCTGCAATTCAAAAGACAGCCTTATTTGTTCACATATTTTTTTGGAAAACGAAAAAAATATCCCTGTTAGGGTATTGTAAAATGTCAGAAAAGGTGGTATAATAAATAATAGCGTGTCATGGAAGTTTTGCTTTTTTGGATATGCTGAATATAACAGCCGGATTCACAAGGGGCTGGCTGTGGAACGGAAAGGAACGTTATGAAAAAGATTTCCATTGTTGTACCATGTTATAACGAACAAGAAGTTTTGCCGCTTTTTTACATAGAAATTCAGAAAGTGATGCAGCAGATCCAGGAAGAACATCCGGATACCGGATTTGAACTGCTGTTCATCAACGATGGCTCTCGTGACGGAACCCTCGCCAAACTGCGGGAACTGGCACGTGGAGATGAGCGTGTCCGGTATATTTCCTTCTCCCGGAACTTCGGAAAGGAATCCGGTATGTACGCCGGTCTGGAAAATGCCACTGGTGATTATGTTGTCATCATGGACGCTGACCTACAGCATCCGCCGGCATTTCTGCCGAAGATGTACAACATCGTGTTAAGCGGCGAATATGACTGCGCTACCACACGGCGTGTCAGCCGAAAGGGCGAGCCGAAGCTGCTCTCCTGGTTCTCCCGGAAATTCTACAAGATCATGAAACGCATTTCGCAGACCGAGATCGTGGACGGCGCACAGGATTTCCGCTTTATGACACGGCAGATGGTAGATGCGATTCTGTCGATGAAAGAATACAACCGGTTTTCCAAAGGCATTTTCAGCTGGGTGGGATTCCGTACTAAATATATCGAATATGAGAATGTGGAGCGTGCAGCAGGAACCAGCACCTGGTCATTCTGGAAATTGTTCCGCTATGCGCTGGATGGATTCTTCGCTTTCTCCACAGCACCGCTGACCATTTCGTCAATTCTTGGCGTGGCAAGCTGTCTGGTTGCATTTATCATGATTATCATCATCATCATTAAGAAACTCGCATTCGGTGATCCGGTGCAGGGTTTTGCAACGCTGATCTGTGCGATCTTCTTTATGGGTGGTCTCCAGCTGTTCTGCGTTGGTATTGCGGGACAGTACCTAGCAAAGACCTATCTGGAGACCAAGAAACGCCCGATTTATCTGGTGCAGGAAACCGAAAAAGATGCCCGCAAGGACATGGAATCATAAGCAGGAGCGCTGTGTATGAATAAACACACCCGGCTTGCAGCAGGCATTCTGGTGCTGGTGCTGGTGATTTTGATTGCTGCGACCATTAGCTTTTCGGCGAATGTTTCGAAAAGATCTGGGAGTAACCAGAACAGTGCATCGGATACGGCAATCAATGCAAACGGCAATGAAATCGTACAGGGGGACAACCACCTTTACGGCGTGTCGGATGCGGCAGGAAATACGATTCTCGAACCGGAGTGGAAACAACTCCAATTTGTAGGAACGGATTATCTGGCTGCAAAACAAGAAACCGAGGACGGCGATCGTTTTGGCGTTCTCGACCTGGATGGCAATGTGGCAGCACCCTTTGTCTACCAGGACATCCAGGCGCTGACTGCGTCCTATTACCTGGCAACATTGGCGGACACGGAACAGGTCGTGTTGTATGACCGGGATTTCTGCGCCGCAGATGCCATGATATGGGACAGCAGCAAGTGGGAAAAGCCGTTGCTGACACTGACCAAAGGCGAGGATTCGTTTCAGTATTCGCTGGAAAAGGGAATTCTCCAGCTGGTGAAGGCAGAAATGTCCCGGAAAACAGATGATTTTTCGTTTTCTGTGAGCAGCGAAAAGGTGAATGCCGCACTGCTCAGTCCCGAAGAATGGCGTCTGAGTCTGGATCAGATGACACAGTTTTTGACCATGGTCAAAAGGCAGGATTTTTCACACTTGCAGGAATGCACGGACCAGGAACACGAAAATGCTGTGCTGAACGGCGCTGTACTGGCGGACAGCAAGGTGACAAAGACGGACTCTGTTCTGTATTTGCAGGCAGATTCTGACGATGCCGGGAAAGCGGTTCTGACCTGGCAGATGGCATTGACAATACGGGATGCGGATAACAATACGCAGACCAGAACGCTGACTGTAAAAATGCAGAAAAGCGGAAAAGAAATATGGTTGATAACAGAGGCAAAACTGGGCTGAGTCCGGTTTGTGTTCTGTTTTCATAAATTTGCAGGGGACTGTACCCTGCATCAGCCGCACACGCTCCGGGAACTTGCGGTAAGGCAAGTCTTGAGCGGATGTGCAACTCTGAATCTGGAGGAATACATATGTCAAAAAAAGTAGCGGTTATCATGGGCAGCGACAGTGATCTGCCGGTTGTCAAGGGTGCGCTGGAAGAACTGGACAAGTTCGGCATTCCCTATGAAGTACACGTTATGTCTGCACACCGGACACCGGCGCTGGCAGCAGAATTTGCGTCCAATGCCAAGAAAAACGGCTTTGGCGTGATCCTTTCCGCAGCAGGAAAGGCTGCGCACCTGGGCGGCGTTCTGGCAGCGCACACCACACTGCCGGTTGTCGGCATCCCGGTAAAGTCGTCCACATTGGACGGACTGGATGCACTGCTGGCAACCGTTCAGATGCCGAAGGGAATCCCGGTGGCAACAGTTGCCATCGATGGCGCAGCAAACGCAGCGATCCTGGCTGCACAGATGCTGGCACTGTCTGATCCGGAAATAGATGCAAAGCTGGAGCAGATGAAGGCAGATATGGAGCAGGGCGTAAAGGCAAAAGATGCAAAAATTTCGGCAGAATACAGTAACTGCTGAGTTAAAATAAGAGTCTGACAGACTCTGGAATCAAAACATTTTATTTTTGGAGGCGTATATGGAAATCAAAATCAACAAGGAAATTCGAGCCTACCGTGAAACGCTCTTTTTCGGCCTATCTGTGCGGCAATTTGTCTGCTCTGTTTTGTCGGTGGGCGCTGCGGTGGGGCTGTACTTTGGCCTAAACCATGTGCTGGACCGGGAAACGGTAAGCTGGGTGTGCATCGTCGGCGCGGCTCCCGTGGCCGCTGCCGGATTCTTTCAGTACAACGGCCTCACGCTGGAGCGATTTTTGTGGGCATGGCTGAAATCGGAGGTCATCATGGCAGGTAAGCGTGTCTGGAGCGCGGAAAACTACTATGAAGAAGCATTGAAACGCGAGGTGAAGAAACATTGATCCTTTTCAAGCATCGGCGCAGCGCGGAACGGGACGCCTTTTCCGTTCCCCACAGCGTTCAAAAATCTATTCCCATCAAACGCATTTATCAAGACGGCGTGTTTCAGGTAAGCGGCAAGTTTTCAAAAACTTGGCGCTTTTTTGATGTCAATTATGCCGTGGCCTCCCCGGAAAAGCAGCGGGAACTTTTTATGACCTACTGCTCCTTCCTGAACTCACTGCCCATCGGAGCCACGGCAAAGATCACGCTCTTTAACCGTCAGCTCAATGCGCTACAATCTGCTCCAGCCCATCATTGACGCCATCAACGAGGGCAACACCGACCGGGCAGAAATGCTGGCCTGGGACTTGACGAACAATCTGGTTGGTAAGCCAGAGGGCGAAAAGATTTGGACAAACGGCGAATGTTCCATCATAGCGGCCGCCATTCTTTGCGTGGTGTGCGACAACCAAAAAAGGCCGGAATTTCAGAACATGACCAACGTGTATTGGTTCATCTCGGAAATGTGCCGCACCATCGGGAATAAGATGCCGCTGTTGGAGTATGTCAAGAAACTCTCTCCGTCCCACCCGGCACGGGCGCTTCTGTCCATTTCCGATGTGGCCCCATCCCGCACCAGAGGCAGCTTCTACACCTCTGCCCTGACCACCCTGCGGCTGTTCACCTCGAAGTCCATCTACGCTATCACCCATACCAGCGATTTTACCCTTACGGACATGGGCAGCAAAAAGCAGGCGTTGTTTGTGATCCTGCCGGACGAGAAAACCACCTTCTATCCCATCGCCTCTCTCATTGTGTCGCAGCAATATGAGCTTTTGGCAGAGGCGGCAGACCGGCGTGGCGGGCGCCTGGAACGACGTGTCAACTTCATCCTTGACGAGTATGGCAACTTTACTCCCATCAGCGACATGACCAACAAACTGACCGTAGCAGCTGGCCGTGGGATGCGATATGCGCTGTTTGTGCAGGGTTTTGACCAACTGAAAGAAAAGTACAGCGACAATATCGCCAACACCATTAAGGGCAACTGCCAGGTCTGGGCGTATCTGCAAAGCGATGACCCGGAAACGCTACGGGAGATGTCCGACAAACTCGGCAGCTACACCACATCCAGTTACCAGCTTTCGGCCAGCAACGGCAAATACACAACCCCCTCTAACTCCCAGAGCGTCAGCCTGACCGAGAGAAAGCTGCTCAATACCGATGAAGTTCGGCGCGTCAAGCGTCCCCATCAAATCATCACCAGCCGCGACCACCCCGCTATGATGTATGCGCCCGACCTTTCTCAGTGGATGTTCAACAAGATGTTGGGGTTAGGAGATATGGAGCATAACCGCAGGCTGCGGGAAGAACGGGAACAGAAGCGGCCAATCATCACCGACACGAAGCAGGAAATCGCATTGTGGAACATCTGGATTTACTACCAGAAAGACATCATGCGCCGCCTTGCACAGCAAAAGGGCGCTATGGGCGGCGGTCTTGATGATGATTAACTCATAGGAGGTTTTGAATGAAAGAGAAAATCAACCAGACGGCGGGCAGGCTGAAACAGACTGTCCGGGCGGTGGGTGTTGGTATTGCCACACTTACCGCCTCTTTTTTTATGTCCGCACCGGCTTATGCCGCTGGTGTGCAGGACAGCCAGATCGTCAAGGGAACCGAGCAGTTGATCGGTGATGTGACAACCTGGCTGATGGTGCTGGCGCCGGTTGTGGCCGGTCTGCTTATCATCTATTTCTGCATCCGGCGCGGCATGGCTGACGAGATGGATCAGAAAAAGTGGAACAACCGCATTGTGGTGGCGGTGGTGTCCTGCATTGGCGCCGTACTCGGTTCCGCCACCCTGAACCTGATTCTCGGCTACTACCAGTAAGCTGGGATACATTCCGTAGTACAGGCAATTTCCGCGCCTTACTAAATAAATCACTTTATTAACAGGAGGAAAAAACTATGGCTAACTTCATCCGCAACACTCAGGTTAAGGCTATGACTTCTATCTGGACTGCCAAGCAGAAGGCCCGTGAGCTGGAGCTGCGCAACCTGCAGCAGGCCTTTGAGGGCAACGGCAAGCCCGCTTCCTTCGAGGCGGATCCTTCCCGCGATGACACCTACACTGTGGGTGCTCTGGGCGTGATGAGCTCCTACAACCGCATTGGTGCCGTGGCCTCCAGCGCAAACGCTGGTGTCCAGGTGCAGATCATGCGCAACGAGTGGGGCTTCAAGGGCTACAACGTCACCGACTTTACCGGTGTTACCCTGCACGCTTCTCCCAAGGAGTCCATCCTGGCTGGCACTACCGCATTCTGCGGTTTCGGCAAGGACGACAGCATCACCTACTGGAATGCTGACGCTCTGAAGGGCGACCGCACCATGCTGCTGGCCATCAAGCAGAACATCCATTACCTGCTGTACGCTCTGGCCAACAGTGCCGCCATGAACGGCGTCAACTCCACCACCCGCACCATCAGCGTGATGACCTGGTGGCGTATGAGCTACCGCGTGTGCATCTACGGCTTTGCAGCCCTCACCGCACTGTGCGCCCTGCTGTACGTCGTGTCTGCGGTCAAGAGCAAGAAGCAGAAGACTGCAAAGGAGGCCTGAGCCATGAAAACGAAACTGAACACGAAGACGATCGTGGCTGCTGTGGCCAGTGTGATTGGCCTTGCAGTCTATGGTTACACCTCGATGGTGGGCTATCTGGCGGCTTCGGCCACCAGCACCCTGCCGGTGGTGCTCACCGTGGCCGCGCTGGTGTGCCTGGCTCTGCGCCAGTTCGCCGGCAGCAAGCTGCCCGCCGTGGTCAATGACGTGCTGCTGGTGGCAGCCAATGTCTGCCTGATCGGCAGCTTCGCCGTATTCGTTCTGGCCCGCGTTTCGCTGGCTGCGGACGTCTACTTCATCCCGGTCAACTATCCGGCTTCTGAGGCCACGGCCCTGCACATCTCCATCGTGGGTGCCGTGTGCTACCTGGTCGGCATCGTGACCCTGATCGTGGAAGGCTTCTCCGCAAAGAACTGATGAATCCCCCAGCCGCCCGGCGGAGAAGCTCTGCCGGGCGGTATTTTGGGTTCCGGACCTTATCTTGTGATCAAATGAAAGGAGGCAGATGCCTGTGATCGCCTGTTCGTTCAACACCGGCTGGACCT